>Ga0306926_10000678_pt1 | contig 32302 bp, 31 predicted proteins | sample flu12Cox44000178_FD_203759 | JGI IMG/M metagenome (GOLD analysis project Ga0306926, IMG submission 203759) | Lab enrichment of tropical soil microbial communities from Luquillo Experimental Forest, Puerto Rico - flux8day.12C.oxic.44.000.178 (v2)... | ecosystem: Environmental > Terrestrial >...
GGGGTATTCACTTCCGTCTCTGCTCTGAAGAGGAAGCTGTTGCGCGACATCCGGCACTACAACAAATCGCCTCGCACAGTGAAATGGAAATATGCCGATCCATCGCGCCATCTCAGTACACAATCAGTTGGTACAGGCCACTAGGAGGCGACGTCCTCGGCGAAGACGAAGTAGGATGTGTTCCAGACTTCGGCCGGGATGGAACCGTGAGATTGCGAAGTGACGATAATTTTCACGGATTCGGCGTCCGCCGTGAGGCTGGAAAGGAAATCCCGCTCCGAATCCAGCACGAGCGGCTGCACGAGAGCGAGATGCCGGAGCACCGCGAAAATGTTTTCGCTTGCCGTGGCGGGGGGGATATTGGCATGCACGCCGCGAAACTCCAGCTGCGCGTCCCGTTCGTGTAAGTTCCAGGCGATAGCTGCGCAAAGGGTGACAGCCCGCTCGAAACGATCTTTCTCGGCGGTGGACGAGCCTGGCTCGGCGGCCGCGCTGTGGGGATCGAACACCAGCAGAACCCGGCAATCATCCTCGCGGGCAAATTCGCGAACCATGAGCTGCCCGGTGCGCGCGGAGGCCTTCCAATGCACGTACCGCGCGCTGTCGTTCGGCAAATAATCGCGCAAAGCATATAGATCCTGCCCGCGGCCCTTCGTGTGACTTTCCATGGCGCCCTGGATCCCCGGCAGAACCTCCAGGAATTCCTGCGTAGCTTCGACGGATGGATAGACGAGGGCCTCCGTGGCGAGATCGAGGCGTCGCGCCTTGTGCAGAAAGCCGAACGGAAATCGCGTAAAGACGCGGAAAGCTTCCTGGCGATAAACACCGCGTATGGGGAAGAGAAGCGGCACGCTTTGTCTTACCGATTCCTTGCGCGCAAGATAAGGAAAATACACCGGTGTTTCGAGCAAGGCGACTGCTTCAACGCCTTTTTTCTTTACGCCTTCCACACGAAGCGAAAACGAAGGAAGAGTCAGTTTTTCGTTCCGGAGTTCCACGCTCGCCCGAAGCGTCTGGCCCGCGAAAATGTATTCCGGCAGGTTCAGCCGCATCTCCACCCCAGCGAGGGTAATCGAAGACAGGATCCCGGACATCAGGATACTGGCGACGAGGCTGGCAAGAATCAGGAAGAGCAGGTTGTTGCCGGTATTGATGGCCGCAAGCGCCACGAGAACGATGCCCGCGACATAGACCCATCCTGCGCGTGTCATGCGATACTCCATCCGGTAGCCAATCCAGCGCAGCGGTGTGCGTTTGGCAAGGATCGGCACCAGCGTGATGGAAACCCAGGCGGCCACGAGGAGCGCCGCGCTGGAGGAGGCGCTCGCGAGGGGCACATTGCCGAGCCGCGCCGCAGCGCCGGAATAAAGGGCCAGGACAAGCGCGACACTCAGTGCCGCGATGGAAAGGAAGAAAGCGCGCACGCCGGGCCGGTCGGATTTTTCCAGGAGGCGCGTCAGCGTGGAAACGTTCAATCGCACAAGTCAGTCTCGCGCAGCGGAGATCGTCGGTCATTCAACATCAGAAACTACGCCTGGAACCAGGGGTCTCAAAAGGGGACGCGCACGGAATCCACGATCTCGCGTAGAACATTTTCCGTGGTCTCCGATTTTTTCTGCAGGGAAGCGTGCCGCGCGCTGGCCACCACGCGATGCGCGAAAACAGGTAGGGCCAACTGCTTGAAATCGTCGGGGAGACAGAAATCGCGCCCTTCGAGGAAAGCGCGCGCTTGCGCGGCGCGCTGTAGCATCAGCGTCCCGCGGGGGCTGACGCCCAGAGCCAACTGATCGGACTTGCGCGTTCGATTGACGATTTCGAGGGCGTAGTCGTGCAGGCTTGAATCCACGCGCACGCACGTCACGGTTTCCTGCATCGAAAGCACGGCGGCAACATCGGCCACCGGCACGAACGAACTCACGGGATCTTCCGTCGCCCGGCTGCGCAGGATCTCGCGTTCCGTTTGGTGGGAAGGGTAGCCCATCTTGACGCGCATCAAAAAGCGGTCGAGTTGAGATTCGGGCAGGGGGTAAGTGCCATGATGCTCGACGGGATTCTGCGTGGCGATGACCAGAAAGGGTTGCGGAAGAGGCAGCGTGCGGCCATCCACGGTGACCTGTGCTTCGTTCATGGCCTCGAGCAGAGCGGATTGCGTGCGCGGGGTGGTGCGGTTGATTTCGTCGGCCAGCACGACATTGGCGAAGATCGGCCCGTGGCGGAATTCAAATTCGCGCGTTTCGGGATTATAGACGCTGACGCCGAGCACGTCGCTCGGCAGCAGGTCCGAAGTAAATTGAATGCGCTGGAAGCTGCAATGAAATGACTTTGCCAGGGCTTGCGCAAGGGTGGTCTTTCCGACTCCCGGAACATCTTCAATCAGGAGATGGCCTCGCGCGAGCAGCGTAACGAGAGCCAGTTGAATGACGTCTTCTTTGCCAAAAATCGCGCGCGCGATCGAGCGTTGCAGTTGCGAGACGATTTGAGAGGTGACCGTCGGCATTGGTTGAAAACCCTGACTCTTCCTGCTACAAGTAGATGAAAGCCGTTGCTCCCGGGGTTTCATCTCGGGAAGCATTGTTTTCTACCCGTTTCGAGACGGGCGATTAGCTCAGCGGTTAGAGCGCTCGCCTCACACGCGAGAGGTCAAAGGTTCAAATCCTTTATCGCCCACCACTCTTCCAGTTTAGCGGAAAATTTCTATGTCCACCCTATTGCGTACGATTGAGTTTCTAAGTTTGGGTTTGTGGCTCGCGGGCATCGCGTTCCTCAGTTTTGTGGTGGCGCCGGGGGCGTTTGCCATCCTGGGGGCCGCGATGCGGCGGGGATGATAGTCGGATTCTCTTTGGCGCGGTTGCATTTTGCGGGGATTGTGCTTGGTCTTTTGTTTCTGCTGGCTCGCCTGTTGCGCAGGCACGATTTCTCATCGTTCACTTCACTGGCCGCGTTGTGCATCGTCCTTATGGTCTCGCTGACGTCGGCCTCCCAATTTACCGTAAGCAACCGCATGGCAAACCTGAAGAAGCAGATGGGCTCGGTCCAGAACACGCCGGAGAATGATCCGTTGCGCCTGGAATTCAACAGGCTTCATCACCTCTCCGTGCGCTACGAAGCCGCCGTTCTTCTGATCGGCCTGGCGTTCTTGTTGGTAAAGGAAGCGACCCCGAAGCCTTAACCACATATTCTTTGCTCCTTCTTCCATAGTCATGGGATTCGTGTCGTTTTGGTCTGGTGGGAAAGAGGATAAACTATACTTACAGGACAATTTTGCGGTTCGACGGAGACGCCCCGATGTCAACCTCAGCGGTTCTGGGCAATGCTCACTTGAGGACCAAACTCCTCGACGGCTTGGAGCCCCGCGAACGTGACAATGTTCTCGCAGCGGCGACGCAGCGCCGGTTCCGTGCCAACACCGTTATCACCACCCAGGGCAATCCCGCCGACCGCCTGTATCTTCTCGTTGCGGGGCGCGTTCGCTACTTCTACACCACCTCCGACGGTCGAAAAATCCTTCTCATCTGGATGGCACCGGGTGATGTCTTTGGCGGTGTAGCCATCATCGCCAAACCTTCTCCTTATATCGTGAGCTCGGAAACCGTGAAAGACAGTGAAGTGCTGGTGTGGGACCGCGCGACCATTCGCGGACTGGCGGAGAGGTATCCCCGCCTGCTCGACAGCGCCCTCACCATCGCCGTCGAATACGTCAACTGGTACATGACTGCGCATGTTGCGCTCAGTTGCCACACCGCGCGCGAGCGCCTGGCGCGCGTGCTGCTGGGATTGTCCCACGCGATCGGCGAAAAAGTGCCCGACGGGGTCGAGTTTGACGTCACCAACGAAGAATTGGCCAGTGCCGCGAACATTACCCCCTACACCACCAGCCGCCTGATGAGCGCGTGGCAGAAAAGCCGCGCGGTGGTAAAGCGCCGGGGGAAAATCCTCCTCCGCGCTCCGGAACGCCTGCTGATCCACCCCGTTTAGTCCTTCCTCTTCTCCGCGGCCCTCCTGCCGGGAGTCTTTTCTCTGGCTTGTTGCCTTGAAGTTGCCTTGGAGCAACGTCGGAAATGGGCCAAGCATGAAATTCTTCGGCGATGGGAAAAGTTTCAGGCGATTTTTACGGCCCCCTTGCTGTTTCATCTTCCAGACAGGGACGGTTCCAAGGAATGAGTTTGCGTTTTCGCCCGCTAAGGCAAGGTGTGAAGGTGTATTTGTAGTGCTGAGAGTCCGGGCGATTACGCGCTACCGCAGGGCATGTCCCCATGCACTGACCCTTGCTGAAAGACCCGATTTTTCACTCATCCATCTCGATAGCGTTTTTCCATTGAGGGTGGCCTGCAGTCCAGGTTAATGCAGATGCTGCCTTTTTCCCAATAGCTAGCCATTCTGGGGGGGGTGGGGCAAGAATTCGAGTTCGTTTGGTTTGTGGGTCTCGTTCGAGTTCGATTTTGGCGGCGAAAGCAGTCAGGCGTCATTTCTTCTCCTTTGAACACGGCGCATGTCTAAGGTCACTTACGGCGGCGTTTGACGGGCTTGCCTCTACCGCGCCCTGTTACTTTGGACTTGCTCTTCCTGGTTTTCGTGCGCGCGGGACGGATCTTGTTGGTGACCTTGTACCCGGCGCGTTCGAACGCCCGCCACATGTACCAACTCGCAACCGTACGGTAAGGCCGCCAGCGCTCGCCGAAATTTAATAATTCCTTGGGATTGGGCATGTGCTTCTTGCCGTAGGCCACCGACCAGCCTTTTTTTACCCCAAGGTCGTGGATGGGCAGCACATCGGGCCGGCCCAGGCGGAAAATCAAGAACATCTCGACCGTCCAAGCGCCAATTCCACGCACTGAGACCAAACGTTCCACTAATTCTTCGTCAGAGAGTTTTTCGGCTTCATCGTGGGATGGCACGATCCCATCGATGGTCTTTCGCGCAAGATCCCGCATCGCCTCCACTTTTGCGCCGGAGAGCCCAGCCTTTCGCAGCTCTTGCCGGCGCAGTCTTAGAATTTCTTCCGGTGTCGGTACACCTCCGCTGGAGCTCAGCTCTTTGATTCGTCCGAAAATGGTCGCCGCCGCTTTGCCGGAAATGGATTGATAGGCGATGGCCTCGAGGAGAACTTCGTAAGGAGACTGTGCGTCGGCAACGTCAATCTGAAACGGAACGGTCTCGGCAATGAGCCGCTTGAGTTGCTCGTCGCGCTCCGAAAGATGGTGTATGGCCTCCGCCAGGTCGAAAGGAAGATTGTTCGGGGGAGTATTGATCGTCATGGCTGGACGAGAAACATAGCATAGGAAAATTGCGTTGGTCAGAGAGAAAATGCAGCCCCACTTCGAGTGGCGCTCGCGCAAGGCAAGAGTCGAAGGATGTTGGCCTGTGCTAAAATACACAGTTTGTATCAACATAAAATATTGGACTGGCAGGGGCGATTCATCCTGGTGGACTGCCATCCGGAACGAGCGAAGGATCTCAAGTGCAAACTGGCATCATCGGACTACCGCAGGTAGGAAAGACAACCCTGTTCCGAATTTTGACGAAGGCGCACGTGGAAGCCAAGGGCGGACAGGCAACGCACGTCGGCGTAGCCCAAGTGCCGGAGCCCCGACTGCAGGAGCTGGCCAAGCTCTACAACCCCAAGAAAATTACGTACGCCACGGTGCAGTATGTGGATCTCGCCGGCGTACAGAAAGAACGCATGCGCGAGAGCCTGGCCTCGCTGCGCGACGTGGACGTCATTGCGCACGTGATTCGCGTGTTTGAGGATCCCAGCGTGCCGCACGCTGAGGGCAGCATTGACCCGTTGCGCGACGTGACCAATCTCGACCTCGAACTGATTTTGTCCGACCATGAGCAGGTCTCCAAGCGTCTGGAGCGCATCGAGAAGGATCTCAAAAAGAAGAAAGACATGCTTCTGGAGCTGGAAAAAACGGTTCTGGAGAAGTGCAAGGCGCACCTCGAAGCGGAAAACCCGTTGCGGGAGCTCGAACTGACTCCCGAAGAGCGCAAGCCGATCGGTGGATTTCTCTTTTTGTCGCAGCGCCCGATGCTCTACGTGTTGAATCTCGGCGATGACGAAGCCGCGGAGATGGACAACGCCGTCGAGAAGCACAGGCTCTCGGCCCTCCAAGGGCGTCCGAACACCGCCGTGGTTGCCGTTTGCGGCCGGCTGGAGGCGGAACTCGCGGAGATGGAAGAAAAAGAAGCCGCGGAATTACTCGTGTCCTACGGATTGAAAGAGCCGGGGCTGAACCGCCTGATCCGCGCAACCTATGATTTGATGGGCCTTTTCCCCTTCTTCACTGCGGGCGAGCCCGAAGTGCGCGCCTGGACCATTCGCAAAGGCTCGACGGCGGTGAAAGCCGCAGGCGAAATTCACAGCGATATTGAAAAGGGCTTCATTCGCGCGGAAGTCGTCCGCTGCGAAGACCTGCTGGCCGCCGGAAGTCTTGCGGCCGCCAAGGAAAAGGCGCGGGTCCGCCTTGAAGGGAAAGAGTACATCGTGCGGGAGGGGGATGTTATTCTCTTCCGCCACAGTGGCTAGAGGCATTTTTCCTTAACCTGTCCCATGAGCCATGAACTGCCATTCCGGTTTGCGCTCGCGGCGCTGCTGGGGTTAGTTGCAGCCGTTGGCAATCTGCTGGGCGGATATTTCGTTGTCTATCGCGAATGGCCCCGCCGCTACCTGCAATATTTCTTGGCTCTCGGCGCGGGTTATATGCTGTCCGTCGCTTTTGTCGAAGTGATCCCGGAGTCCGTGTACCTCGCCGGCGAACAAGCGCTGCTCCTGGTTCTTATTGGGTTTTTCCTTGTCCATCTCTTCGAGCACACCCTTGCACCGCATTTTCATTTTGGCGAGGAAACACACCATGAGGAGATGCAACACCATCACGCGCGCAGGACGGTGCTCCTAGGTTTGGCAATTCACACTTTTTTCGACGGTGTAGCCATCGCTGCGGGCTTCCTCGTCTCCGCCTGGCTCGGCACGGTTATCTTCTTCGCCGTCTTTCTGCACAAATTGCCGGAAGGTTTTACAGTGGCCTCCGTAGTCCTCGCAAGTGGCCAAGGAAAACGAAGCGCAGTTCGGGCAGCCGGATTATTGGGAGCCGCCACGCTCGCGGGAGTACTGCTGACCAGCCAGTTTCAGGGTCAACTCAAGTACGCCTTACCTCTTTCGGGCGGAGTGACCGTTTACGTTGCCGCCACCGACCTGCTGCCCGAAGTGAACAAAGAGCCCAACTGGCGCATGGCCCTCCTGGTTTTTGTGGGTGTAGCTAGTTTGCTGATTCTAAAGGTCTTGTTCTAGGTCTGAGCTCCGTTGGCTGCTGCTGATACCTTCCTCGCCGCAGATAACCTATCTGCAACTTTCTGAGGACAAACGTGTTTGGTACAGTGTGGCGGCTATGGTCAGAACCGACGTCCAACTCATGTTGGATGTGAAAGCCGGCGACGAAGCCTCCTTTGAGCTTCTGTTGCAGCGCTATCGCACGCCACTGGTCAACTTCCTCTTCCGCATGGTTCGCAATCGGGAGCAGGCGGAAGACCTGGCGCAAGAAGTGTTCCTGCGGGTCTACCGCGCCAGGGAAGACTACGTGCCGAGTGCAAAGTTCACCACCTGGCTTTTTCGCATTGCCACGAACCTGGCGCTCAACTCGGTGCGGGATACCCGCTATCAGAGACTGGAAGTTTCGATTGACGCGCCGGTCACGGTAGACGCGGAAGACGGCGACGAGCGGACGCTGGATGTTCCGGAGAAGCACCCGAACATCGAGCAGCATCTCGTCGAGGATGTGCGAACCAAAATGATTCGCCACGCGATCGACAAACTCCCGGAGAAGCAGCGCGCGGCCGTACTGCTGCACAAATACGAGGAGCTCGATTACGCGGAGATTGCTAAGATTCTCACTTGTTCGGAAAGCGCGCTAAAATCGCTGCTGTTCCGGGCATATGAATCGCTGCGAGTGGAACTAGCCCCGCTCGTGGCACGCCAGGCCAGGTAGTTGGGCCCGTTAGTTGGGTAGGGAAAGAAGGAAGTCATGAGTTGCGGAAAAATGGAAAGCCGGATCCTGGGATACGTGGACGGGCGGCTGAAAGAGAGCGAGTGGCTGGATGTGGAAAAGCATCTGGCGGCCTGCACCGCGTGCCGTCTGCGCGTGAACGAATTTCGCGCCGTGTCCGGGTTGCTGGGCGAATTGCCAAAGATCGAGCCGTCGCCTGCGTTCGATGCGCGTGTGCACGCGTTGGTCGCGGCGGAACCAGTGAAGCAAAGCTGGTGGGCTTGGCTGAGGATTTCGCCGCGCGCGGCGTTTGCGGCGTCTATGCTCCTGCTGGCGACAGTGTGGTTGGGATACACGCAATTGGGATCGGTTCAGCCGCCCATTCAGGTGGACGACGCGCAATTGATGCAGGATTTGCCGGTTCTCGAAGATCACGACGTGCTGCAGGATTTCGAGCCGTTGAAGAGCTTGCCGGCGCCCGTGCAGGCGGATGAAGCTTCAGAGTCTCAGCAGCAGATGTAGGGAAGGGAAGCGACAGAAGCAAAGAAGCAAAGAAGACTGTGAACAACAAACTCCAATTCGGTACCGCACTTCTCGCCCTGGCAAACTGTGTTGCTTTGCCCGGATTCAGTTGGGCGCAAAATCCGCATCCCGACCGGCCACCGCAGCGCCAGTCCAAGCCGCCGGCGTCTCAGCCGCATCCCCAGCATCCGAATGCAAACCGGCCGCCGGTGAACGCGAACCCCACTGGCACAAACACGTACCATCCGCCTGCGAGCCCGAACTATGCGGGAGATCGTCCACCGGGAGCGAATGCAGCGCCGCACACGAATTTCAACAACGAGGGCGCCCCACGAAATGGGGGCGAAGCGAGCCTGACGCGGCGGCAACAGACGGGAATTGGTGCGCCGCGTCCCTGGGTGGACCAGATGCGCGATCTCTCCCCGCGACAGAGGGATCGCGTTTTGCAGAATAGCAAAGCCTTTCAAAACCTTTCGCCGGAAAAACAGAACAAGATCCGCCAGCAATTCAGTCAGTGGGATCACCTGACGCCACAGCAGCAAGCGAGTCTCCGCGAGAACGAAAATACCTGGCGGAAGCTCACGCCTGAGCAGCAGCAACACATCAAAAACGACGTTTTGCCGAAGTGGCAGCAGATGCCGTGGGAGCGCCAGCAAGTCATGAAGCAGAAATTGGGAGTGCTCCAGAATATGCCGGAGCCGGCGCGCAATCAGCGTCTCAACGATCCGAATTTCACCAAAGGCATGACCGACGACGAGAAGTCCATGCTCCACGACCTCAGCCACACCCACGTCGGCGGTGCGCCCGAATTCCCGAGCGAGTAAGCGCGCCGCATTAACTGTCATCCAGAGCGAAGCGACCCGATTTTTCTTTCGCGCCGTAGTTTGGCGCGCCGGGTCGCGCAGTCGAGAGCTCCCTCTTCAATTCCAACCCATCTCCTTACGTACAAGGTATCCGGCGCCTCATATTATTACTGACGATATATAATTTAAGAGTGATATTCACCTGGAGAGACCGAAGCTCATGCAAGAACCTAAGTTCGTTGAAATCCATACCTACAAGAAAGCGCCTGAAGAAGTCCTCCATTTTCAGCACCTAAGCATCATTATCAAAATAAAGGACCTATAGCCCCTTTCGAATCCACACTTACAAGCCGACTTTTTCTGGAACGGCTCCTTGGCCTTCGACCCCCGCTTCTCTTAATTCGTGGAGCGGCCTGTAGGGGCGGCTTTATGCCGTCGCTGCCCTTCAACGGCTCCCCCTCTCGCGTTGACAACCACCTCGGTCTCACGGCATCGTGATTAGTCGCACGGCCACGCATCCAACGCTTGGAGTTTCCGATTCTGGCTCCGTCCACTCGCTTTCGCGCGTTGAAGCACCGCAATTTCCAACTTTTCATCATTGGCCAACTGATTTCGCTTGTCGGCACCTGGATGCAGACGACGGCGCAACAATGGCTCGTGTACCGGTTGACGGGTTCGGTGGCGGTTCTTGGAGTCTTCGGCTTCGCCAGCCAGGTACCGATGCTGCTGTTGGCCTGGATGGGTGGCTATGTGGGCGACCGCTATGACCGCCGTCGTGGTGTCATCGTGACGCAAACCTGCTCGATGATCCTTGCCTTCCTTCTTGCGGCGTTGACGCTGACGCATCTGATCCGCGAATGGCATCTCATTGTCATCGCGTTTCTCGTGGGCATCGTGAATGCCTTCGATGTGCCTATTCGTCAGGCGTTTTTCGTTCACATGGTCGGCAAGGAGGACTTGCCCAACGCCATTGCGCTGAATTCTTCCATTTTCAATGGAGCGCGAGTCGTCGCGCCCGCGATCGCTGGTTTCGCGATTGTCTGGTTTGGCGAGGGCTGGTGCTTCTTCTTGAACGGAGTGAGTTTCATCGCTGTCCTTGTGGCGCTTCTGATGATGCGCATCGAGCGCACGGAAACCAGGCGCAGTGACGAATCGCCGCTGCGCAGCTTCGTGCAAGGCTTTTGCTTTGCCATGCACGAGCTGCCGATTCGTTCGGCGCTGCTCATGCTCTGCCTGCTGAGTTTGTTTGGGCTGCAATACTCCGTGTTTCTCCCGATTTACGCGCACGACATTTTGCGTAGTGGCGCAAAGGTTCTGGGGCTCCTGATGAGCGCCGCGGGAGTCGGCGCGGTCCTGGGGGCCCTGCAATTCGCTGCGCGCACGCACTATAAAGGCCTCGCACGGTGGATCGCCGCGACGTGCACAACCTGCGCGGTCGGGTTGATTATCTTTTCCCAAGCCACGGCGTTCTGGGCTTGCGCGACAATCTTATTTATCCTGGGATTTGCTGCCACTTCGCAGATGGCGGCGACCAACACCATTATCCAGCAGCGTGTCCCTGACGAATTGCGCAGTCGCCTGATGGCCGTCTACGCCACTATGTTTATGGGCGTGCAACCGATTGGGGCGCTCATCGCCGGCGGCGTGGCCAAGCGGCTTGGTTCACCGCACACGATTTTGATCTTCGGCTCGCTCGTGCTGGCGGGTTGTCTGGTGTTTATCTTTCGCGTGGTTCTGCGGGTTCGTGGCGCGGAAGCCGCAACGGTCAACACGGGAGCCCTGAGGGGCTGAGTCATCTCTTACCCCGGATTGGGCCGGTAAATCCACTCGGGCTTTTCTTCAAGGACCGCCGGAATGCACTGATGGATTCCCACAAGGATAGCGTCAACTTTTGCGCGCGTCGGCGCCAGGCTGCAGACCGGATCGGTCGCTGCGGCGTCGTCCGCCAGTAAGAACGCCTGGCAGCGGCACCCCCCATAGTCCAGATGACGCCGGTCGCACGTCCTGCACGGTTCCTGCATCCATTCTTCGCCACGGAATTTCTGAAACGATGGCGAAGCCTCCCAGATCTCCCGCAAGCCCTTTTCTTTCACATTTTCAAAGCACAGGCCGGGAATCACCGCGGCCGCATGGCAGGGAAGCACTGTTCCATCCGGCGTGACGAGCATGAGTTTGCGTCCCCAACCTCCCACGCAGGGTTTGGGATATTTTGCGTAATAGTCCGGTACGACGAAAACCATCCGCGTTTTCCCTTTGAACCGCTCCTCCGCCTTTTTCAGCGTTGCCATGTAATAATCCAGTTGCTCGCGCGTCGGCAGCAGACGAGCGCGATTCGCGAGCCCCCAGCCGTAATGCTGGACGCTGGCAAATTCCACGCATCCCGGCGCGTGCTCCTCGACCATCGCCACCATCTCCTCGAGCTCGTTAATATTCTGCCGGTGAATCACGAAATTCAGTGTGACGCCGATGCGATGCTGTTTCAGCCACTGCAGCACGCGCAGCTTTTGTCCCTGCGTTTTCGTGCCGGAGATCTCGCTGGCTGTTTCTTCACGCGCGCCCTGGAAGCTGAGCTGGAAATGATCGAGGCCGGCGGCCACAAGCTCCCCGAGTCTTGCTTCGTCGAGGGGCAGGCCGCTGGTAATGAGGCTCACATACAAATCCGCAGATCGCGCAGCGCGAACGAGTTCGACAATATCTGGCCGGGCAAGGGGTTCCCCGCCCGTAAAATCTGCCTGCAACACGCCCGCTTGCGCGGCTTCCCGGAAAACGCGCGACCATTCCTGCGTCGAAAGTTCTGCGTCACGACTCTGCAATTCCAGCGGATTCGAGCAATATACACAATGCAGCGGGCAGCGGTGGGTCAGTTCAGCGACAAGAGCAAGCGGCGTGGGGAAGTTAGTCATAGCGAAATGGGCCCACCTCGGAAAGGGTGAGCCACGGCTAAAAATCGATGGCGCGCTGCTCGTGCAAGAGCGCCAGGTATCCGAGCAAATCCTGCGTGACGCGCTGCGGCTCCGCTTTGGAATACAGCTTGTGGAGGTCCTCCGCAATTTGCTGAACTGTGTGCTTGCCGTCGCAACGCTGCACGATTTCGAGGCTGGGTCCATTCAGTCGCAGCGCGCGCTCCGGCATCAGTAACGTGCGCGACTCTTGCGTCTTTTCATTCAGGCGAACACCGGGGGCGAGACATGGCATGGCGGTAAGTTCTGGCTTCATCAGGCTTCCTTGGCGGGCTGGAACGTGCCTGGAGGCGGCCAGCCAGGATCAACATAGGCAAAATAGAGAGCGTCGAGCTGTGCCCAAAGGATGTCGCACTTCGCCCGCAAGGCGGCATGGGCCAGGTCCTGCTGTTCGCGGGTTTGCGCATGTTTTATGCAGTAGGCGAGCGCGAATTCTGCGTCTTCCGGTGCTTGCGTCAGCCGCCCTTGAAAATAATCCAGTCCAGGCACGAGCCACGGATAGTGCAGCCGCATGCGATCCATGCGCAGCACTATGAGTTTCCGGCTGAAGAGCTCGGTGAGCGAAGAGGCCACGGCTTCGAGAAGCGTGCGCGTGGCCACGAAGTGCACATAAGCTTCCACCGCAAACCGCGTTGCGGGCAGGATGCCGTCGCCGAGCAGAGCTTGCTCGCGCGAAAGTCCTGAAGCTTCCACCAGCTTTAACCATTTCTCAATGCCACCCGGCTTCGTGCCGTCGCCATCGTGATCGAGGATGCGCTTGCGCCACGCGAGCCGGAAAGCCGGATCTTCGCTGCGCGCGAGTATCGCCGCGTCCTTGATGGGAATATGTTCCTGATAGTAGCAGCGATTCAATGCCCAAGCCTGCAATTGGCCGCGCGTAAGTTTCCCTTCGTGCATGAGCAGATGGAAAGAATGCTTGTGGTGGTAGCGCTCCTCGCCGATGGCATGGAATCCGGCGACAAATTGGACTTCACTCAGAAGCGGCTTTTCGACTGTGGTGGTCGTCATAACGCGATGTCCAGACCATCGTAGGCGATTTCAAAGCCCGCTTCCAGAACCGCGCGATGCTCCGCGCTATCTTCGTCAAGAATCGGATTCGTATTGTTGATGTGAATGAGAATCTTGCGTCCGGCAGCTTCCTTCGGGTATTGCACGAGGAGTCCGTCCGGTCCGGAAAGAGGAAGATGACCGATTTCACGCGCGGTCTTCCTTGTCCGCCCGGTCTGCTGCAGTTCGTCGTCGGACCAGAACGTCCCGTCGATCAGCGTCACGTCAGCGCTCGTCGCGAGTTTTGCCCATTCTGAATTTCTTCCGGAAAGAGAAGGAGCGATGAAAACCTTTTTGCCGCTAGTCTCAAAGAGAAATCCGATGCAGCAGTCTTCCTGCACAACGCCGCGGCGAAATTCGTCGCTCGCATAGTCTGGATAGCAGCCGCCAAGGGGAAGCGTACTGCAAACAAAGGTCGGCGCTTCCCCAGGATTCTCGGATAGATGGCACCCAAGGCGGCCTTTGCTGGAAAGAGTCTGCCATTGCACCGACGGCTCCGCGCGATCCAACACGCGAAAAATGCGATTCTCCCCCTTCAATAAGCGCTGCGCTCCGGCAGTCGCGAAGACAAAGAAATTTTGAAATTCCCTCATGTGCAGCAGCCCCATCACCGAATCCACATCGGCGGAAGGAAGAAAGACTCCTCCGATGGGCGAACGCCCAGGCTTGTCCGGCGCAGGGGAAAGTTCGGGGGTTGCGACAATCTGCGACCGCAGGTCGGGAGAGGCGCAAATGAGAAACCAAGCCTGGCCATCTGGGGAAAATGCGATTTGGGTTTGTGTACGAGCCTGCCCGCGCAAGGTGCCTTTTCGCAAACCCGCACAATTGCGGCACGCGCAATTCCATTGTGGGAAACCGCCCCCGGCAGCCGCTCCAAGAATTTTGATATGCATGCAGTCTGCCTTCTGGCTGGAAGGCTAGCGTAAATCAGGCAGGAGGGAATACACAAGGCTGGTAGAGACACAAAGGCCCGCCGGGGAGGCGGGCCCGAGAGTGTTTCAAGGATCGGAACTAGAGTTCGGCGTTGGCGTACGAACTGATTTCGCAATTCAGGTCAATTTCTTCATGCTGAGGGGTAACCCATTCCATAGGCGCCTCTCCTTTAGCTCTCGGGGTGGACGCGATGACAAAAACAAAATAGCACAAGCGGAAGAGGAAGGGAATAGTCACGTCACAGCGGGGTTAGCCCAATCCCATAACAGCACATTTAGGAGACTCCGCGCTAAAAACGGAGGAACCCTCCATGGCAAGAATACCGTCCGCGACGGGACCCCCATATATAGACAACAAACAGTCGCAAACTCACATCCTGTCGTAGTTGGTTTTCGCGTTCCAACCATTCGATAAATTCCACAATATTTGCACAATTCTTGAGGATTTCTCTTGACTTCGGCCAGATTCAGCTTAAGATGTGGCGAAAAGTGGGGCAAAGTGGTAAGTAGTAGATAGAAGTAGGGTGGCTTAGAGGGTTGTGGTGGAATTAGGCAAACTGATCCTCCAACGAAGTGGAATCCATGAAACTAAGGGGAAACTGTCCGGCGAAGGTGGACGAGAAGGGTCGTCTGAAGATACCCGCCGTGTTTCTGGACGCACTCCGCGAGTACGGGAATCAGTTTTACATCACAAGCACCACCGGTGAGACAGCCCGAATCTACCCAATGAAGGTTTGGGGCGAGATTGAGGACAAGCTGGCGCAGGTCCCTAGTACGAACCGGGCGAAGCGCAAGTTCTTGATGCGGACGAGCTATTACGGGCAAGTCGTTGAACTGGACGGGCAGGGCAGGGTTCTGGTCCCAGCGGTTTTGAGGGAATCGGCTCAAACCAAAGGGGATGTGGACGTTCTGGGAGCGCTGGATTACCTGGAAGTGATGAACCATACCCGGGTTCTGGATCTATTGAAGAGCGAGCCCTACACGGACGAAGACGACAAGGCTCTGGAAGATCTGGGGATTTAAAGAGTTTTGGGGCATTGGGGCAGGTAGCAGGCGGACAAAGGAAATTGGGTGCGCCACACACGCCGGTGCTGTTGGATGAGGTGCTCTCATGCCTGCGAATAAAGACAGACGGAATCTACGTGGACGCCACGCTGGGAGCCGGCGGGCATTCGGCGGCCATCGCTGCGCGCTTGTCGTCCGGCCGCTTGATCAGCCTGGACCGGGACGCACGGGCGCTGGAGATCGCGCGGAAGCGTTTGAGGGAGTTTGCGAACCGGGTGACGCTCGTTCACGCGCCGTTTTCGAGGATTGCGGAGGCCGTGCACGAGTTGGGGATAGCGATGGTGGACGGGGTCTTGGCCGACTTGGGAGTTTCGAGCATGCAGCTTGACCGGCCAGAGCGTGGCTTTTCCTTTCGGGAAGCCGGGCCGTTGGATATGCGCATGAGCAGCGGGGAATTGGCGGAAGACGCGCTGACCGCGGAAGAGATTGTGAATCGCTGGCCGGAGAGGGAACTTGCCGACCTGCTCTACCGCGAAGCGGAAGAGCACGATTCCAGAAGGATCGCCAGGGCGATCGTGAGAGCGCGGCCCCTACGGGACACCACGCACCTGGCAACAGTTGTGGCAGGCGTTCGGAAGCAATGGGGAAGGCAGAAACTGCATCCCGCGACAAAAACGTTTCTGGCGCTGCGGATAGCGGTGAATCGAGAGTTGGAGGAACTCGGGCAGTTTCTTTCCCGGACCCCTGCCACTTTAAATTCCGGCGGCCGTTGGGTGGTGCTGACCTACCACTCGCGGGAAGACCGCCCGGTGAAGCGCGCGTTTCGAGAAGGCGAAAAAGCCGGAACGCTGAAGGTGCTCACCAAACACGTGATCGTGCCCGGCCCGCAAGAGCAGGGAGCGAACCCGAGATCGCGCAGTGCGAAGCTCCGGTGCGCAGAGAAAGTGTGAACGTAATGCGAAAGAAAAAGCCGGCGATGGTGGAATTTCATACCGTGAAGCGGATCGACAATTCGCGCCTGGTGCGCCATGTCGAGCCCGTGAAAATGCGCAATCTGTACAAGACCGCGGCGCTCGGCGCAATCGTCGCCGTATTCTTCATGTTTTATATCTACCAGCATTTCCGCTGCATTGATCTGAGCTTCCAGTTGGAAGATATGAAAGCAAAGCAGGAAATCGCCGCGTCGCTGAACGGCGAGCTCAGGCTCGAAATCGCGACCTTGCGCGATCCGCACCGCATTGACGTGATCGCGCGCCATCAACTGGGCCTTACCCAGCTGGTTCCCACACAGGTGCGCGAGTACACGACCTATGACGGAGCGGAAGTGGCTGCGGTCCGCTACGTTCGGCCGAATCGCGCGCCGTAACTCCGCTCGACCGTCCGGCGAGCGCTGCACTTGACCAAGTTTCGAAACAAGTTTGATTCCGCACGGAGCGCGAGCCGACATCAGGAGCCATGCAGCAAGATAGAGTCCACGTCCGCATACTGATTCTCGCCGGCGTGGCCCTCTTCTGGATGACGGCAGTCTTCGGCCGCGTCGCCTATCTTCAGCTTTTCCGCCACGGCGAATACCTGGCGCGCGCCTCCCGCCAGCAGCGGCGTGTGATTGAGATCACGCCGAAGCGTGGCGCCATCTACGACCGCAACATGCACCCGCTGGCCATGAGCGTGCCCGTGCAATCCGCGTTCGCCATTCCCTCCGAAATCAAGGATGCGGCCATGGCTACGCGGCTGCTGTCCGGCGTCCTCGGCATCCCGTCCGAGGTGATTCGCGAAAAGCTCGCGGTTGGCGGCACCTTCGTCTGGATCCAGAGAAAGCTTCCGCCCGAAAAAGCGGAAGCGGTCAAGTCCCTCAACCTGAAGGGCGTGTATTTCCAGGAGGAGAATCAGAGGTATTACCCGAAACGCGAGATGGCCGCGCATGTCTTGGGATTCGTGGACGTCGATGAGAAGGGGCTCGGAGGCATCGAGCACGAGTACGACAATTTGATTCGCGGCAAGTCCGAAAAAATCGTGGTGATGGCGGATGCGCGGCAGCGCTGGTTTGACGGCGGCGAGGCGCAACGGGATCGCGGCGCCAGTGTTATCCTGACTCTCGACGAAAAGATTCAGTACATCGCGGAGCGCGAACTTGCAGTCGCGATTGAAAAAACGCATGCCCCGGCAGGCACGGTGATCGTGCAGGACCCGAATTCCGGCGCAATTCTCGCGCTGGCCAACTGGCCAAAATTTAATCCTAATGCCGCGACAGACGCTCAGGCCGAATCCCGCATGGATCGCGCCATCAGCGCCATCTATGAGCCCGGCTCAACCTTCAAACTGGTGACACTGGCCGCCGCTTTCGATCAAGGGTTGATTCGCGCGGACGAAGTCTTCAACTGCGAGAATGGCTCCGTGCTCGTCGCCGGCCACCGCATCCATGATCACAAAGCTTACGGCATGCTCACGGTCGCGGACATCCTGGCAAATTCCAGCGATGTCGGCGCGATCAAGATTGCTCTTCGCCTTGGCTCTCCCAAGTTTTACGAATACATTCGCAGTTTTGGATTTGGCACGCCCACGGGAATCGATCTCCCCGGCGAAAGCCGCGGCCTTGTACAGCGGCTAGAGCACTGGGGTTCTTTTTCGATCGGTTCCATTTCCATGGGACAGGAAGTAGGCGTCACTCCGTTGCAAATGGTTACTGCGGTATCGGCGATGGCAAACGGCGGCTTGCTCTATAAGCCGCACGTCGTACAGCAGATGCAGCGGGGCGACCAGTTTCTTGCGCTCGACGGTCCCACTCCTTTCGCGGAGCCCAAGCGCGCGATTCGGCCGGAAACGGCGGCAACGCTTCGTCGTCTGATGGAAGGCGTAATTTTAAACGGCACGGGAAAATCAGCACGTCTCGATGGGTGGACCGCAGCCGGCAAAACCGGCACAGCACAAAAAATCGATCCGGCCACGGGGCGCTACTCGGCTAGAAACGTGATCGCCTCTTTCACCGGCTTCTCGCCGATCAACAACCCCGCAGTGACCATTCTGGTGTCCATCGATTCGCCGGCTGGCTATCCTCACGACGGTGCAACGGTTGCGGCTCCAGTGTTCAAGCGTATTGCGGAGCAAGTGCTTCCCTATCTGGATGTGCCGCGGGATGTCCCGCTGAGCCCGCGACTGGTGCAAGCCTCTTATCGCCAGCGGGCCGAAACCGACAGCGCTGTGCTCGACGATTTGGCACCCGTGGATTTCTCGGCACAGCCGGAATTGGCAAGTACAGACTTCCCAAACACAGCAGCCCAAACTGTTTCGCAGATGCCGGAAGTGACCGTGGCCGTGGACGAAGGCGGGGATATTCCCGTGCCGGATTTCACTGGAAAGACGATGAGAGAAACGGCGGATATCTGTCAGCGCCTGGGATTGCGCCCGGCCTTAATTGGCAGCAGCCTTGCATCTCAACAGGTACCAGCAGCCGGCTCGAAGGTGCGACGCGGCGCCAAGATTACGGTGGAATTTGGCAGCGCTCCGGCACATAGCGGCAAGCCGCGCTAAGAAAAGAGTTTATTAGGCTCATGACCAAGGGCATCAGCGTTTCGGACGACCTGGAAAACAGGGCGAGCGGGCACGGAGACGACCAACGGAAACAGACTGTGGCTGAACAGGTACACGCAGCAGGCTTGCCACTCGCCTCACTTCTGGAGGGTGTAGATGTGCGTTCGCCGAACACCTGGCCTGACCTGCGAATTCGCCAGGTTGCTTGCGATTCGCGCAAGGTGCAGCCCGGAGCTTTGTTTGTCGCCATTCAGGGTGTTTCGACGGACGGAAATTTGTATGCCAAGGATGTCGCTTCCCGCGGAGCCGTTGCGGTGCTCAGCGAAGCTCCTCCTCCGGCGGATTGGATGCACGCTGTTGCGTGGATCCAAATCGGCGAGCCGCGAAAGGCACTCGCCACCACGTCCGCTAATTTTTATGGCAAACCGGCCAACGCTCTGAAGCTGGTCGGCGTTACCGGCACAAACGGCAAGACCACCACGACCTCTCTGATCGATTCCATCATCCGCGCATCCGGTGCGAAGACGGGCTTGTTCGGTACGGTCGGGTACCACACACCGCGAAGGGAATATCCCGCACCGAACACCACGCCCGAATCGGTGGAATTACAAAGCTTTTTCGCGGAGATTCGCGATGCGCAGGGCACTTACGCCGTGATGGAAGCCAGTTCGCACGCCCTGGCGCTCGACCGGCTGTGGAGCTGCCATTTTGCGACGGCGGTTTTCACCAACCTCACGCGCGACCACATAGATTTTCACCGGACGTTTGACAATTATTTCTCGGCCAAGCGCCGCCTCTTCGAAAGCACCGGCGCGGGCGCGCCCGACTACTCCGTCATTAACACCGACGATGAGTGGGGCAAGAAGCTTCTCGGGCTCGGATCGAAAACCTTGACCTATGGCTTGCAGAACGGAGCGGACCTCACTGCCAAAAAGTTTCAGCTCAGTTTCAACGGCCTGAACTTCACGGCGCAGACGCCGAATGGGAAAATCCAGGTGCAATCGTCTTTGGTCGGCCGGATCAACGTCTACAACATTCTCGCGGCTATCGGCGCCGGCCTCGGGCTAGGCCTTTCGAAGGAAATCATCGAGGCGGGAATTCGCAATCTCGAAGCCGTTTCCGGGCGCTTCCAGCGCATTGATCTGGGGCAGCCGTTTCTCGTTGTGGTGGATTACGCGCACACGGATGACGCGCTGGAAAACTTGATCCGCACGGCCCGCGAACTCAATACCAAAGGGCGCATCATCACTCTCTTCGGCTGCGGCGGTTCGCGCGACCGCACCAAGCGCCCCATCATGGGCGAAACCGCGGGGCGTCTCAGCGACCTCACGATACTGACCAGCGACAATCCCCGTCAGGAAGATCCGCTGAAAATCATCAGCGATGTGGTCGTGGGCATTCAGAAATCCGCAGGCAAATATCTGATCGAGCCGGACCGCGCCAAGGCCATCGCCCTGTCGATTGACGAAGCCCATGCGGGTGACATCGTGTTGCTCGCCGGCAAAGGCCACGAAGACTACCAGATCTTTGCGGACCGCACGGTTCATTTTGACGATCGCCAGGAAGCGAACAAGGCATTGCGCGATCGCGGTTTTTCGGAGCCGCCGGGCGGCTCAGGGTTTGGCACGTAGCGCACTCGTCTGAAATCATAGGACGAGGGCCTGCGGGCCAAGGATGTCACTCGCAGACATAAGGAGGAGCCCTCAACCGGTGAGAAAGCACAGAACGGTGCCTTATGGACGAGGCGGACGCCTCGCCCGAACCCTGGAGAAAGCAAATCTTCTGAGGCAACTATGCGGTGGACGCTTACACAAGTGGCTGACGCGGTGGCGGGAAAGCAGGGGTATGGCTTGGACGCCCTGGCCCGGCTGGCCGGTGTCTCGATTGATTCTCGCACGCTACGTCCCGGAGAACTTTTCGTCGCCATTCACGGTCCGACTCACGATGGACATGATTACGTGGCCGCGGCCATGGAAAGCGGAGCCGTCGCGGCGGTTGTCGCGGAAGCTCTTCTCTCGCGCTACCCCGGTTGGATTCAGGACCGCTGCATCTCCGTTCCCGACACGCTCGAAGCGCTGCATAAGCTGGCCCGCGCTGTCCGCCAAGACTGGGGGCGCAAAATCTGCGGCATCACCGGTTCCGTCGGCAAGACCACCACGAAGGAGATCCTGGCGGCATTGCTGGGCTCGAAGCTACGGGTCCTGAAGACAGAAGGAAATTTCAATAACGAGTACGGATTGCCGCTGACACTATTCCGCCTCGAAGAATCGCATGATGTGGCGGTGCTTGAGATGGGCATGTCGTTTCCGGGAGAATTGCGACGGCTCGCGGCAATTGCCAGGCCGGACGTGGCGATCGAATTGCGCGTCACCCCGGCACACTTATTGAATTTTTCTTCTGTCGAGGAGATTGCTTTGGCCAAGCGTGAACTGGTCGAAGGGCTGAACGGCCCCACGTCTCTCGCTGTGCTCAATGCCGATGATCCGCGGGTCGCGGCCATGGCTGCGGTTGCGCCGGGCAAAGTTGTTTTCTACGGCATCGAAAAGCCCGCAGAATATCAGGCCGAAGAAATCGAGGATCGCGGGGCGCTGGGCTCGGCCTTCACGCTCGTTCATAAGGGAAAGCGCACACGTATCGAGATGTCCTTACCAGGGCGTCACGTCGTGCTGAACGCGCTCGCCAGCATTGCGGCCGCCAGCGCTTGGGGCATTGGAGCGACAGAAGCTCAGAAAGTTTTCACCACGTTGCGAACGCCCTCGATGCGCGGCGAATTGATCCGCTTCACCAATGGCTTCGCCCTGATCAATGATTCCTACAATTCCAGCCCGGCTGCGTTGCAAGCCATGATCGGCCTGTTGGCGGCCACGCCTGGATTTCAACGGAGGATTCTTGCCGCGGGCGAGATGCGCGAGCTGGGCCTCAGTTCGCCGCAGTTCCACCAGGAAGGCGGCGCCATCGCCGCAGGCGCCAGGAAGGTGGACTACGTCATCGGTGTTCAGGGGGACGCCGCCCAAATCGTCGAGGGTGCAGTTGCCGCCGGCTTGCCCAGGGAACGCACGAAATTTTTCTCTTCGCCTGCGGATGCGGCGAATTTTCTGGTGGATTTCGTGAAGCCCCACGACCTGCTTTTGGTCAAAGGATCGCGCAGCGTCAAGATGGAGCGCATCGTCGAAGCCATGCTCAGCCGATTTGCGCCTGAGGATTCACGGCCCAACGTGGGGGTAGGACACTGAGATGCTCTACTACCTCCTTTATCACGTCCTCCAGAAATATTTCACCCCATTGAATGTGTTTCGTTACATCACCGTTCGCACGGTCTACGCGAGCTTGACGGGGATGTTCCTTGCGCTGGTCTTCGGTCCCTGGCTCATCCGTAAGCTGCGCGAATTGCAGATTGGACAATACATCCGCGAAGAAGGGCCGCAGGAGCATAAGAAAAAAGCGGGTACGCCCACCATGGGCGGCGTGCTGATCGTTCTTTCCACGGCCGTGCCGGTCTTGCTCTGGGCGGACCTTTCCAATCCCTTCGTGCTCCTTGCCTTGTTCGCGCTTTTTGCCTTTTCCGCCATCGGCTTTGTGGATGACTATGCGAAAGTGGCGAAGCGCCGCAATCTCGGCCTGACCGGCAAGAAAAAACTCATCCTGCAATTCACGGTCAGCTCCGTCGTGGGGATTGCGCTGCTCGTTCTTTCCACGCACAGCGCGTATTCTACGCAGCTCGTTCTTCCTTTTCTTAAGCGTTTGCGGCCCGACCTCGTGATTCATGGCTTGCTTCATTCCAGTCAGCTCTGGCCGCTGTCCTTTCTGCCATTTCTCGCCTTCATTGCGCTGGTCATCACCGGCAGCTCTAACGCCGTGAACCTGACTGACGGGCTCGATGGGCTGGCCATCGGCTGTACGGTGATCGCCGCGGGCGCGCTGACCGTGCTCACCTACGTCAGCAGCAACTCGCGATGGGCCACTTATCTCGACATTCAATTTATTCCACGCATCGGCGAACTTACGGTGTTTTGCGGTGCGCTTGTGGGCGCGTCACTCGGTTTTCTCTGGTACAACGCGCATCCCGCGGAGGTTTTTATGGGCGATGTCGGCTCGCTCGCTCTCGGCGGCACGCTTGGCACCATCGCGGTGATTATCAAGCAGGAAGTTTTGCTCCTCTTTGTTGGCGGTGTCTTTGTCCTCGAAGCGCTCTCGGTGATCCTGCAGGTTGGTTCGTTCAAACTGCGGGGCAAACGGATTTTTCGCATGGCGCCGATCCATCACCATTTTGAATTGCTCGGCTGGAGCGAGAGCAAGGTCATCGTGCGTTTCTGGATTGCCGCTCTGGTCTTCGCTTTGTTCGCTCTGACGACACTGAAATTGCGCTGAAAGGCGCAAGGAGTTTTGCGGTTTCGACTATGCCTGGATCGATTGAGTTGCGGAAAATGCGCGTGCTGGTCGTGGGGCTGGCGCGCACCGGTGTGGCTACCGCCCTCTTTTGCGCGGCGCACAACGCGATCGTCACGGCCACCGAATCTCGCCCCGAAAGCGAGCTGGGCGATGCCCCGGTAAATTTGCGTACCGCTGGCGTGAAGCTGGAACTCGGAGGACACACCGAAAAAACCTATCTGGCGCAGGACCTCATCATTCCCAGCCCGGGGGTTCCGGCGGATGATCCCTTCCTCCGGACCGCGCGCTCGAAGGGCATCACCATTTGGAGCGAAATCGAGCTCGCTTATCGCTTCCTCGAAGGCAAGCTGATCGGGATCACTGGCTCGAACGGCAAAACCACCACGACGACTCTTATCCACCACATCCTGAAGAGTGCGGACTATCCGGCGATTCTCGCGGGCAATGTCGGCACGCCGCTCATCTCGTGTGTGGACGGGATGAATAGCAGGACGGTCACGGTTGTGGAACTCAGCAGCTTTCAGCTGGAGTTGATCGAAAAGTTCCGCCCGGACATCGGCGTGTTCTTGAATTTGACACCGGACCATCTCGACCGCCATAAGACTATGGAAGCCTACGGCGTCGCCAAAGCGCGGATTTTTCAGAATCAGACGGAGCTCGATGCCGCTGTGGTGAATGCCGATGATCCGGTAGCGGTTCGCTATACCCCCAAAAAGCCACAAGTTTTCTGGTTCAGTCGCCAAAAGCCTGTGACCCTGGGCGCTTGCCTGCATGGCGAAAACATTGTGGTAACCCACCACGGCAAAGAGGATTTTGTGATGAAGCAGTCCGAGATCCCGCTTGCCGGCGCCCACAATCTCGAAAATGTTCTGGCGGCTGTGACCGCTACTCGCCTGACCGGTGTGGACGCTCCCGGCATCGCCAAAGCGGTGAAGAGTTTCGCCGGCGTCGAGCATCGCCTCGAATTCGTTGCGGAAATAGGCGGTGTGCGCTACTACAACGATTCCAAGGCCACGAACGTGGACGCCACGTTGAAAGCGCTCGATGCTTTCGCGGGGAGGATTCTGATCATCCTGGGTGGTAAGGACAAAGGCAGTGACTACACCGTCCTGCAAAAGCCCTTGCGTGAAAAAGCCATCCTCGGCCTGCTTATCGGAGCCGCCGCGGACAAGATCGAAAGCCAGATTAGCGGTAGCGTCGCGGTGGAGCGCGCCGGAACCGTTGAGCGCGCCGTCGAAATCGCCTCGCAGGCCGCTCAGCCCGGAGACATTGTTGTCCTCGCTCCGGCGTGCGCCAGTTTCGACCAGTTTCAGAATTACGAGCATCGCGGGCGTGTTTTTAAGCAACTCGTCCTCCAGCTCGACCGGAAATCCGCCGGGAATTTTCCCGACAAGGGGTGATAGACGTGCCGAGACGCTTGGAAACCGATCGCTGGCTGTTTGGTGTGACGCTGGTGCTGTGTTTGTTCGGCGCCGTGATGATTTTCAGCGCATCCGCCGTCACCGCGCATCAGCAGTACGGCCATTCATATATTTTCGTCGCGCGGCAGGTGGTCTGGCTGCTCCTAGGCCTGCTCGGCATGTTCGCCTTAATGCGGATGGATTACCACCGGCTCCGCGAGCCCGCCGTGGTGTACACCGCACTTTGCCTCGTGGCGGTATTGCTGGTGGGCACGTTTTTCCTGGACAAATCCCATGCCACTCATCGCTGGATCAAAATCGGCCCTGTGAACATCCAGCCTTCGGAACTAGCCAAGCTCTCCGTGATCCTCTATCTCGCGTGGTTTCTGGACGTGCGCCGACGCCATGCCACCAGCCTCGAATTTCGCAAAAAAGACTTTCTGCAAACCATTCTGCCCGCGGTCACGCCGATTTTCGTCTGTGTCGGGCTGATCGTAATGCAGCCCGATCTCGGCACTTCGGTGGATATTGTATTGATTATGGCCGCCATTCTCTTTGTTGCCGGTCTCTCCTGGAAGTGGCTTGCCGTTGGATTCGGCGCTGCGGTGCCGGCGCTCTTCGTGCTCATCACCTTCGTTTCCTATCGTCAGGCGCGTCTCACGGCATTCCTGCATCCCGATTCCGATCCACAAGGCGCGGGCTTTCAGCTATTGCAGTCGCTCATCGCGGTAGGTTCCGGGGGATTCACCGGTGTCGGCCTGATGGAGAGCAAGCAAAAGCTTTTTTATCTGCCCGAAGCGCACACCGATTTTATCTACGCCGTCATCTGTGAGGAGCTTGGCTTTATCGGTGCGGTGGTGGTCATCTCTCTCTTTGCTCTTTATGCCTGGCGTGGCCTGCGCGCGACGTTCAACGCTCCGGACGGATTCGGGCGCATGCTTGCGCTTGGCGTGACGGTCATGGTGCTGTTTCAGTCGCTCATTAATTTTGCCGTCGTGCTGGGCATGATGCCAACGAAGGGCATTCCGCTTCCGTTTGTGAGCTACGGCGGGTCGAGCTTGCTGGTGATGCTCCTGGCCACCGGCGTGCTCCTGAATGTTTCGCAACAGGCGACCGGCCGCTCTGTCGCGGGTGCGTAAGGGGAACCGCGGATGAAGCTTCTGATCGCGGGAGGCGGCACCGGGGGACATGTCTTCCCGGCGATTGCGATTGCCCAGGAATGGTTGTCGCGCGGGGCAGAAAGAGAAGTCGTATTAGTGGGAACACAACGCGGAATTGAAATGAAGTTGGTGCCGCAAGTCGGCCTGCCGCTGGAGACGATTCGTGTCGCCGGCCTGAAAGGCAAGGGCGGCACGACGCTTTTGAAAAATTTAGCCCTGCTGGGCACCGGTCTCTCGGATGCATTCGGTGTTCTAAGTCGGCACAAGCCCGCCGTTGCCTTCGGTGTTGGCGGCTACGCAGCCGGACCCATGCTTCTTGCTACCTGGCTTCGCGGCATTCCCAACGTTATTTTCGAGCCCAACGCCAAACCCGGCTTCACCAACAAAGTCCTTTCCCGTCTCGCTCAGCGCATTGCCACGGGCTATGACGTTTCTGCACGTACCTGGGGGGAAAAGGCTTCGGTCACGGGCTGTCCCGTGCGTGCTGAGTTTTTCTCCGTTCCGCAGCGCAAGCCCGAAAAACCATTTCACCTTCTCATCACCGGTGGAAGCCAGGGCGCTCTTCCCATCAATCGCGCGTTTGTGGACGCCATGGACCAAATTGCCGCGAGAAAAAACGATTTGCAGATTGTGCATCAGACGGGGGAACGCGATTATAATGCTGTAAGGACCGCGTACGCGCGACGCGAGATTCTTGCGGAGGTTGCGCCCTTTCTCTCGAACATGGCAGAGCGATTTGCCTGGGCCGACGTGATCGTCTGCCGGGCCGGCGCCATCACTGCTGCGGAGGTCGCCGCGACGGGCAGGGCCGCTATCTTGATTCCGTTTGGGCGCGCCACGGACAGCCACCAGTTGCGCAATGCGCAGGAAATGGCCAACGCGGGCGCGGCGCGGCTGATCCCTGAGCTGGAACTTACCGCGGAACGTTTGACTCGCGAGATCTTCTCCCTCCTTGACCAGCCCCGGGAGATCGAAAAGCTTTCGACGACGGCACGCCGCCTGGCCCATCCGGATGCGGCGCGCGAAATCGTCAATTTAATTGAACAGGCCGCGCGGCGCGCGAGCCCCAAGGAAGAGTTACCGGCATGATGGTATCGTTTCGCAATTTTCAGCGCATTCATATGATTGGTATCGGCGGCATCGGCATGAGCGGGATCGCCGAAGTGCTGCTGACCCTGGGCTATTCCGTTTCCGGCTCGGACACCAAACCGTCGGTCATTACCGAGCGCCTCCAGGATCTCGGCGCCACGATTTTCGAAACCCACAAGGCCGAGAATATGGAAGACGCGCATGTGGTCGTTACCTCCTCTGCCGTCAAGGCCGACAATCCCGAAGTCATCGAAGCGCACAAGCGCAAGATTCCGGTGATTCCTCGCGCGGAAATGCTCGCCGAGCTGATGCGCCTGAAATACGGCATTGCCGTTGCGGGAGCGCATGGCAAGACGACCACCACGTCCATGGTGGCCTCGATTCTCGCTGCCGCGCACCTCGACCCCACGTTTGTCATCGGCGGCAAGGTCAATCAGGCGGGCACCACGGCCCGCGTCGGCCGCGGTGAATATTTTGTCGTGGAAGCCGACGAAAGCGATCGTACCTTTCTCATGTTTGCGCCGGTGGTCGCGGTTGTTACTACCATCGACCGCGAGCACCTTGATCAGTATTCATCGCTCGACGATATCCAGGACGCGTTTCTTCAGTTCGTCAACCGGGTTCCGTTTTACGGCGCCGCGATCCTTTGCCTGGATGAACCGAACGTTCAGGCCATTATCCCCGAGGTCAAGCGCCCTATCATCACTTACGGCACTTCGAGCCAGGCCGACCTCGTCATCAGCGACGTCCAACTGCAAGGGCTCGCCAGCGAATTCCGCCTTACCTACAAGGGCGAAGATCTCGGCCTTTTCCACTTGCCGCATCCTCCGGGCATCCACAATGTGCGCGACGCCGCAGCCGCAGCCGCGGTCGCGCTCTATCTCAACGTGGCCAGCGACCTGATCCGCGAAGGCCTTTCCAAATTTGCCGGCGTTGGCCGTCGCTTCGACATCAAGGGCGTAGTCAACGAAATTACCGTGGTTGACGATTACGGCCATCACCCGGTGGAAATCCGTGCCACGCTGGAAGCGGCGCGCGGCTGCAAGTTCAATCGCCTGCTGGTACTCTTCCAGCCGCATCGCTACTCACGCACGCGGCATCTTTGGGACGAATTCTCACGCGCCTTCAATCAAGCGGACATGCTGGTTCTGACTGACATCTATGCGGCCAGCGAAGCTCCTATCCCCGGGGTCACCAGCGAGGCTCTGGCCACCGGCATTCGTGAAGCCGGACACAAAAACGTTCATTACATCCGCTCCCTGCAAGGAGCGATTGAATTTCTTCTGCGCGAGGCCAGGCCGGGCGACGCCATCCTGACCATCGGCGCCGGCAACGTCAGCCGCGCGAGCAGCGAGCTCATGGTCCTTCTGGGAACCGAATTGCGTGTGGACGACGAGGTCCGGGATGCGAATTGACGATCCCAAGCTGCTTGCCGCACTAGCCGCGCTCGATGTTGAGCTGCAGCACGGCGCTTCTTTGGCCGAGCTGACGCGCCTCGGAATCGGCGGCACGACCGATCTCCTGCGTATCGGCCGCCATGAATCCATCGCCGATCTTTTGAATTTGCTCGACCATGCCGCCATCCCGCACAAATTCCTGGGTGGCGGCTCGAACCTTCTGGTCATCGATGGGGAATTGCCTTTCGTCATCCTGCAACTCACTAAGCTAGATGCTGACGTCATCATCGAAGGCAACGTCGCCCACGTCGATGCCGCCGCCGACCTCGGCCGCACCGTAACATTCTGCGCCAAGAACAATCTTGGCGGCATGGAAGGCCTCATCGGCGTGCCTGGCACTGTCGGAGGCGCGCTGCGCATGAATGCCGGAGCCTATGGCATCCAGATCGGCTCCTGCGTCCGCGAGGTGAAACTCTACCGCGCGGCCCGGCGCGAGATGGAAATCCTCAAGGGCGATCAGATTTCCTTCGAATACCGCCACACTTCCTTTGCACCCGATGATATGATGCTCTCAGTGAAGCTGGAACTTCCCTCCAAACCGTACCAGGAAATCCTGCAAGGCATTCGTCTCTGTAATGAGAAGCGGCGCTCCAGCCAGCCCCTGGGGCAAAAAAGTGCCGGCTGCATCTTCAAGAATCCTCCGGGAGCCTCTGCGGGGCGCATGATCGACGAACTTAGCCTGAAAGGTTTCTCGGTAGGCGACGCGCACGTCAGCGATCGCCACGCGAATTTCTTTATCAACGCAGGCCGTGCTTCAGCCGCGGATATGCTGGGTCTGATCGCCCATGTCCGGGAACGCGTGCGCTCGGCCTATGGCGTCGCTCTCGAAAACGAGGTGGTCGTTTGGAACGACTGAAGCCCATGCAGCGGAACTCTTCCGCGGCCGCGGACCAGGAGGCTTACCGGCCGGAGCTTGTCGCCGATGAAGAGCCGCGCTACCTCCGCCGGCAGAAGCCTGTCGAAATTCGCCGCAAGAAATTCGGCGGCAAGACCTGGCCGTTCTATCGTCGCGTGTTCGTTTGGACGGTCTTGATCGCGGCGTTCGCCGCCGCCAGTGTTTTTGCCGTGCGCTACGCGCTTTATTCACCGCAACTTCTCCTCGTCAAGCCGGAACAAATTGATGTGGGCGGCAACCATATGGTCCCGCGCGAGGAAGTCCTCAAACTTTTCGTCCACGACCGCAACCGCAGCGTTCTGCGTATTCCGCTGGACACGCGCCGCACGCAAATCCAGGAGCTTTCCTGGGTGGAGGAAGCGAGCGTCCAGCGCATTCTTCCCAATCACTTGCGCGTGGAAATCACGGAACGCACGCCCATCGCGTTTTTCCGTAACGGCGCCGAACTCGCGCTCGTTGACGCTCATGGCGTTTTGCTGGACCGCCCCGAAAGCGAGGAATTTCATTTCCCGATCGTCACCGGTCTCTCGGAGAGCATGCCGCGCGAAGAGCGTGAAAGGCGCATGCAGACGTACCAGGAATTCCTCAAAGGCATTGATCTGGTTCGCTCCGGTTCTTCCGATCGAGTCAGTGAGCTCGATCTTGGCAATGTGCGCGACTTGCGCGCCGTGCTGACGGGTCTTGGCAACGGCAATGACGCCCAGGCCGTGACTGTCCATTTTGGACAGAACGATTTCACCGGCAAGTACCGCATGCTGGTGGAGAATTTTGCGCAATGGCAGGCCAACGCCGGCCACGTGCAATCCATTGATCTTCAATATTCCCGGCAGGTGGTGGTGAACCCCGACACCAACGCCTCCGCAAAACAAAGATAAGCAGTTCGCAGGAGAGCGTTTTGGCCAAGAAAGACAGGTACATGGTCGGGCTGGACATCGGCAGCACGAAAACCTGCGCGCTTCTTGCGGAATTCGATTTTGAGCAGGTGCGTTTCCTAGCTCTCGGCGCTGCGGAATCGAAGGGTCTGCGCAAAGGACTGATCATCAATCTGGATGCCACCGTCAGTTCCATCCGCCGCGCGGTCGAAGAAGCAGAGAGCGTCGCCAACGTTCCCGTGGAGTCGGCCATCATTGGCGTTGCCGGTGGCCATGTGCGGGGCGTGAATAGCCGCGGCGGCGTTCCGCTGGGTCCTCGTTCCCGCGACATCGAGCGCGACGACGTTCGTCGCGCCATTGATACCGCTCGCAATATTTCCCTTCCTGAGGATCGCGAAGTTCTTCATGTTCTCCCCCACGAATTTATCGTGGACGCGCAGGATGGTATTCGCGACCCCATCGGCATGGTGGGGCACCGCCTCGAAGCCAACGTGCACGTCGTCACCTCCTCCGTCGCCGCTACGCAGAATCTTGTTTCTGCGGCGAATAAAGCGGGCATCCTCATCAATGACACTGTTCTCGAGCCGCTCGCTGCCGCCGAAGCCTGCCTCACGCAGGACGAACGCGACCTTGGCTGCTGCCTCCTCGATATTGGCGGCGGCACCACTGAGCTGATCGTCTACGGCGGCGGAGTGGTTCGTCACACCGGTGCCGTGGCGATTGGCGGCGATCATTTCACGAACGATCTCGCCGTCGGCTTGCGCACGCCCATTCCGGAAGCGGAAAAGATCAAACGCCACCATAGTTGCGCCGCTGCGCACCTTCTTCACAATGATGGCGCTCTCGAAATTGCCAGCGTCGGCGATCGCCCGCCGCGCACCATCTTCGCGCACATGGTCACGGAGATCATCGAGCCACGCGCCCAGGAACTACTCGGCCTCGTGGCAGATGATTTGCGCCGCGCCGGCCTGGACAGGCAGATTCCCGCGGGATTCGTACTCGCCGGGGGCGGTGGACGCCTGAATGGCTTGGCTGACCTTGCGGAACATGGTTTCCATCTTCCCGTCCGCATCGCCGAGCCGCGGGGCCTGCTCGATCTCCCGGAAACCGTGGCCCAGCCGGAATACGCGGCGGTCGTCGGCTTGGTGCTGTATGCGGCCAAGGCTCGTCGGGCTGGGCCGCAGCGATCTGGCAACCTGGTCTCGAAGTTGAAGACGCTCTTTGCCGGTGCATAGATTGGTGCTTTTGGGAATGGTCGGGCCGAAGAATCTAGGGAGAGGTAAGGACCCGGCCCGGAAGGGTTTTCCACAGCCCATGAAAACTCTCTGTGGAAACGCGTTTGCTTGAGTTTTATAAAGGACTTGGACCAGCCGGACAGGGGGAAGGTATGACAGCGAAAGACACAGGCATCCGGATGAGCTTCAGCGAGGAGTTGCAGCCGGCAAAACTCAAAGTAATCGGTGTGGGCGGTGGCGGCTGCAATGCCGTCAATCGCATGATTCGCGCCAAGCTCGAAGGCGTCGAGTTCATTACCGCGAATACCGATCTGCAGGCGCTCAAGCTTTCGCAGGCTCCGGTGAAGCTGCAACTCGGCGCGAAGCTCACCAAGGGTCTCGGCGCTGGCGCCAACCCTGAGATCGGCCGCAAAGCGGCGTTAGAAGACACGGAGAAAATTATCGAAGCCCTCGAAGGCGCGGACATGATCTTCATCACCTCCGGCCTTGGCGGCGGCACAGGCAGTGGTGCTGCGCCGGTCGTGGCTTCGCTCGCCAGCGAACTCGGCGCGCTCAGCGTCGCTGTGGTCACCAAGCCGTTTGGCTTCGAAGGCAAGCGCCGCATGCTGCAAGCCGAGCAAGCTCTCCAGGAACTCGTCGGCGTCGTGGACACCGTGATTGTCATTCCAAACGAACGGCTCATGGAAACCGTCGAACCTGGCACCAGCTTTTTCGATGCCTTCCGCATCGCCGATGACATTCTTCGCCAGGCCGTGCAGGGCATCTCAGACATCATCACCGTGCCCGGCATTATCAATCGCGATTTTGCCGACGTGAAAGCCATCATGCACGGTCAGGGCTACGCGGTGATGGGCACCGCCGTCGCCTCCGGCACAAACCGTGCCGTGGACGCCGCCAATCGCGCCATCTCTAGCCCATTGCTCGAAGACAATTCCATCCAGGGCGCGCAAGGCATCCTCATCAATATTTGCGGCAGCTCTTCGCTGTCTTTGCAGGAAGTGCATGAAGCATCCAGCGTCATTCAAAAGG
>Ga0306926_10000679_pt1 | contig 32289 bp, 5 predicted proteins | sample flu12Cox44000178_FD_203759 | JGI IMG/M metagenome (GOLD analysis project Ga0306926, IMG submission 203759) | Lab enrichment of tropical soil microbial communities from Luquillo Experimental Forest, Puerto Rico - flux8day.12C.oxic.44.000.178 (v2)... | ecosystem: Environmental > Terrestrial > Soil...
GCCGCGAGGGCGGGGTGAGGGATGCGGCCGTGGTTGTTCAAGGGGAAGGGGAGCATCGGCGGCTGGTGGCGTATGTGACGGGGCAGGAGCTGCCCGATGTGGAGCTGTTGCGGCAGCGGCTGCGGCGGTGCCTGCCCGAGGCGATGGTGCCGAGCCGGATCGTGGTGCTGGGCGAGCTACCGCTGACGGCGAACGGCAAGCTCGACCGGGCGCGGCTGCCCGAACCGGAAGAGGAGAACGAGGTCTTCGAAGCTCCGCGCACAATGCGCGAAACCACCCTTGCTGCCATCTGGTCATCCGTTCTGGGACGAGAGCGGGTCGGGCGCCATGACAACTTCTTTGCACTTGGTGGCGATTCGATTCTGAGCATCCAGATTATCGCGCGCGCTCGCCAGCAGGGCCTTCATTTCGCCGTCGGCGATCTCTTCCGCTACCAGACCGTGGCCGAGCTTGCGGCCGCCGTGGAGGATCCTCACCCGATATCTGTTCCCGCGGCGGCACCACCCGGCACGCTGTTCCCGCTAACGCCCATCCAGAGCTGGTTCTTCGAACAGGATGCGCTCGAACCATCGCATTTCAACCAGGCCGTCCTGCTCTTGCCACGCGAGGCGCTCGACCTGTCCGTCTTGCGCCGGGGCTTGGAAGCCATCCTAGAGCAGCACGCGGCGCTGCGACTTCGTTTCTGCCGTACGGCAGAAGGCTGGATGCAGATCTACGCCACGCCGGGGAGCGACCTGCCGCTGCACGAGGAAAATTTCCAGCAGCTGCCAATCCAGGAGCAGCACGCGGCCATGGCCAATTGCGCGAGCCGCTGGCAGCGAAGTCTGGACCTGGTCGATGGACCCGTCACCAGGATGGTGCTGTTTCACCTGACCGAGGGACAACGGCTCCTCTGGTGCGCCCACCACCTCTGCGTCGACGCCGTCTCCTGGCGCATCCTGTTGCACGACCTGGAGGAGGCCATCGCGGCAATTCGGCATGGCACTGAGCCTCGCCTTGCGCCAGCGAGTGCCCCTTTCAGCGCATGGGCCTTCTTTCTGCAGGAGCTTGCGGCATCCCCGCAGGTGCGCGGCGAAGCGGCGCACTGGTTGCAACTCGACAACAGCACGAATTTGCCGCTTGACGATCCGCTAACGATCACTCGTTCTGTGAGCACCAGTCATTGCCGGCTACGTCTCGGCACCGATGATACACGTGCATTGCTGGAGCAGGCACACGAAGCCTACGGGACTCGTATCAACGACCTGTTGCTGACGGCATTCGTGCTCGCCTTCGCACGCTGGTCGGGACTGCGGCGCATCGCGGTCGATCTCGAAGGGCACGGACGCATCGAGCGTCCCGGCGCCCCGGACGTTTCACGTACGGTCGGCTGGTTCACGCAGGTGCATCCGGTGGAACTCGCTTTGCCGGCCACTGACGAGCTCGGCGCCTGCATCAAGGCCATCAAAGAACAGGTGCGAGCCGCGCCGTCTGACGGAATAAGCTACGCGCTGCTGCGCTATGCCACGCCTCCCGCACTTCCGGACAGGACGGCGCCGATCTCGTTCAACTACCTCGGGCAGCTCGACGGGCTGGAACGCAACGGGCTGCTTGCTTTTGCGCGCGAGGATGCGGGTGAAAGCCGCAGCCAGCTGCTCCGCCGTACCAGACCGATCGACATCGACGCCATGGTGATTGGCGGCGAAGCCGTGTTCACGATCTCTTACAGCACCGAACAATTCGTGCCGGAGGCGATCGAGCGCCTTGCCATAGCCTATCGAACCGCCCTGGAACAACTGATTACGCATTGCTGCCGCGACGTTTGCGGCTACACACCAAGCGACTTCCCGCTCGCCCGGCTCGAGCAGGCAACGCTCGACGACCTTGCCGCGCGGTATCGCCGCACCATCGTCGACATCTATCCCTTGAGCCCGTTGCAGCAGGGGATGCTCTTCCATAGCCTGTACGCCCACGGCAGCAGCGCCTACCTGGAGCAGATCCATGCCAGGATCGAGGGTGGGCTCGATGCCGTGCGCTTCCATACGGCCTGGCAGGCGCTGATCCGACGCCACCCGGCTCTGCGGACGGCCTTCCTTTCAGACGTTGATCGGCCGGCGCAGATCGTTTTCGAGCAGGTCACGCCATCCTGGCATTCCGCGGACTGGCGCGGGTGGACCGATGCGCAGCAACGCCGCGCGCTGGATGAGCTCCTTGCGCAGGAGCACGCCCGTGGTTTCGACCTCGGGCGCCCCCCGCTCATGCGCTTCCATCTCATTCGGGTGGATGACGATTGCATGCGCTTCGTGTGGTGCTTCCACCATGTCCTTCTCGATGGCTGGAGTCTGCCCATCCTGTTCCAGGAGTTGTTTGCGCTCTACAAGGATGCCGAGGCTGTCCTGCCGCCGCGCCCGCCGTTCCGCGATTATGTCGCTTGGCTGCTGAAGCAGGATTGCGAGGGGGCCAGAAATCATTGGCGCGGCTATCTGGCAGGTCTCGTTGCGCCGACACCGCTGCCCGGCGCGCAGCTGCCGGCGACCGATTGCGAGAGCCACGACGAAGTGACTTTCGTCATCGATGAGCCGGCGACCCGCGAGGTCATGCGGTTTGCGGGCGAGCAGCAGCTGTCTCTCAGCAGCGTGCTGCAAGCCGCTTGGGCGCTGACGCTGCACCGTTACTGCGGCGAGACCGATGTCGTGTTCGGCGTCACCGTTTCGGGCCGAGACATCGATCTCCCCGGCGTCGACCGCATGGTCGGGCTGCTGATCAATACCTTGCCGGTTCGCGTACGGATTGACGAGCGGCCGGTGGGGCATTGGATCCGCACATTGCAGGCAGAGCTGCAGGAGAACATGCGATACGGCTTCGTTACGCTCGCCGATATCCAAGCTTGCAGTCCCTTGGCCGGCGGGACCAAGCTGTTCGATAGCATCCTGGTTTTCGAGAATTATCCGACGGAAACGAGCCTGCAGACGGCCGGTCGGCACCGGCTTCGCATCACCGACGTGACGCCGGTCGACCACACGAGCTTCCCGCTCGCGATTGTTGTATCCGCCGGTGATCGCATTCAGTTGCGCGTCGGCTACGACGCGCGGCGCTTCGAACGTCCAGCGATCGAGCGCCTCGTCGCGAATCTGCGCGCCACGCTCACCGCAATCGCCAGACTCGAACCCTCGGCGCCCGTAAACATGGTGGCCGTCCTGGACCGGGCCGAGGAAGGCGAGATAGCCGGCTGGAGCAAGGCGCGGGCGCCGCGGCGCTGCTCCAAGACTCTCCTCGACATGTTCGCTGACCAGGTCCGGCGCCATCCCGCCCGGCCGGCTGTCGTGACCGAACGAGAAAAGGTTACGTACGCTGAGCTGGACGCGCGGGCGCGACGGCTGGGAACCCGGTTGCGTGCGGTCGCCGCCGCCCCGGACCGAGTAGTGGGCTTGTGTGCCGATCGGTCCGTCGACCTGGTCGTCGGGATTCTCGGAATTCTCTACTCCGGCGCGGCCTATCTGCCGCTCGAGCCGGCGCTGCCGCGAACACGCTTGCAGTTCATGCTCGAGGACGCGAAGGCGATCGCGGTGGTGACGACGTCGAGCGTTCTCGGGCAATCAATTGACCTGCCGATCCCTTGCCTCGGTGTGGATGAGGACTCCGCTAACGCGGGCGCGGATTTCAACCCGAGCGGCGAACCGCAGCCGCATCACCTTGCCTATGTCATGTACACGTCGGGGTCGACCGGGCGGCCCAAGGGGGTCATGGCCAGCCATGCGAACGTCGTGCGGTTGTTCTCCACGACCCAGGCAACGTTCCGGTTCTCGGCCGACGATGTATGGACCCTGTTCCATTCGTTCGCATTCGACTTCTCGGTCTGGGAGATGTGGGGTGCATTGCTCCATGGTGGGCGGCTGGTCGTGGTTCCGTACGAGGTAAGCCGCGACCCGCAGCGCTTCCACGACATGCTGGCACGTCATGGCGTGACGGTGCTGAACCAAACTCCCTCAGCGTTCCACCAGCTGATCCCGGTCGCGGAAGCGGCGGGCCGCAGCCTTGCGCTGCGCCTCGTCATCTTCGGTGGCGAGGCGCTCGATCTTCCGTCGCTGCGCCCGTGGTTTGCGCTCTACGGCGACGAACGCCCGCTGCTGGTGAACATGTACGGGATCACGGAAACGACGGTGCACGTCACCTGGCTGCCGCTGCGAAGCCGGGACACCGAGTGCACCGCGAATTTGATCGGCCGTCCGCTCGATGATCTCGATCTATTCGTCGTCGACCGGCGAGGTCTCCCGGCGCCGGTCGGCGCCGCCGGCGAGATCCTGGTGGGCGGCGCTGGTGTTGCGCGTGGTTATCTGAACCAGCCCGATCTCACCGCGCAACGCTTCATCGAAGTCGACCTGTTCGGTGCGCAACGTCGGCTTTACCGCAGCGGCGACCTGGCACGATGGCGCGGCGACGGAACCCTCGAATATCTCGGCCGCATCGACCAACAGATCAAGCTGCGCGGCCATCGGATCGAGCTCGGTGAGATCGAGGTCCAGCTCAGTCTTCATCCCGACCTCCGCGAGGCTGCGGTCGTTTCCCACGGGTCGGGAACGCGCCAGTATCTTGCCGCTTATTTCATCTCGCGCGAATCGGGCGTGACGCCACAGGTCCTGCAGACCTGGCTCGCGGCCCGCTTGCCGCGGTACATGATCCCCGCGCGCTTCATCGAAATGGAGCGGCTGCCTCTGACGGCAAATGGCAAGCTCGACCGGCGGGCTCTGCCCGACCCGACCGAGTCGGCGGCGCCTCGCGCGCCCGAACACGTTCACGTGGCTCCGCGCAACGACCTGGAGTGCGCTCTTGCGCGCATCTGGGGTGAAGCGCTCGGATGCAGCGCGATAAGCATTTACGATGACTTCTTTGCAATCGGCGGCCACAGCCTCATTGCCCTGCAAGTTGCCTCGCGCATCCACCGGAGGCTTGGCGTCAAAATTCCGTTGCGGTGGCTGTTCGAGCACACGACCATTGCTGCGCTCGCGCCGATCCTGGCGACAGCGGCCCCGTCGGAAGCGCTGGGCGACATTCCTCCCACGCCATGTCAGCCGCACTATCCGTTGTCGCACGCACAGCAGCGGGTATGGCTGGATGATCAAGCCGCTGGCGCCTCGAACTACAACATACCCGAGGCCTTGCTGTTCGAGGAACGCCTCGACGTCGAGGCACTCTCGCGCGCGATTGCCGCGCTGGTCGAGCGCCATGAGATCCTGCGCACACGTTATCTGCTGGTTGATGGTGAGTTGCGGCAGTGCGTTCTCGACCAGCTCCGCGTGTCGGTGCGCGAAGAGGAGCTGGCGAACGAACCGGCCATTCAGGAGAGGATGCAGGAAATCATTGACGGCGAGGCAAGCGCATCTTTCGACCTCGCCGCGCCGCCGTTGCTTCGCTTCACCGTCGTGCGGCAACCGGCCTCGCGCGACACCCTGATCATCGTCATGCACCACATCGTCGGCGACGGCTGGTCACTCGGACTGTTCCATCGCGAGCTGTCGCTGCTCTACGAAGCGTTCCGCCACGGTCAAGCGAACCCGCTCCCGCCGCTTCGCATCCAATACAAGGACTACGCCGCCTGGGAGGCCACACGCAACTTCGAGCGGGAGGAGCGTTATTGGCTGGCGAATCTCGCAGGTGCGCCGACGCGTATTGCCCTCAAGCACGATTTTGCGCCATCCGACGAAGACTCGATGCGCGGCAGCCGACACGAGCGGAACCTTGCCCCCACGATTGCCGATGGACTGCGCCGACTCGCGCTCGGTCACAGCACGCCGTTGTCGAACGTTGTGCTTGCCCTGTTTAAGCTGCTGCTATTCCGCACCAGCGGTCAGCAGGACGTTTGCCTCGGCATGATTTTCGCCAACCGCAACCACCCTGAAATCGAGCGGCTGATCGGCTTCTTCGTGAATGTCTTGCCGATCCGTACCCAGCTCACGGCCGAAATGGAATTCAGCCAGTTGCTGGGCCAGGTGACTAAGAAAGTGCAGGAGGCACTCGATCACGGAAGCTACCCGTTCGATCGGCTCGTCCGCCACCTCGATCGGGCGGGAGGCTCCGTGGTTCGTCCGTTCCTGGACGTCATCTATGCATTTCAGAGCGGCTCGCAGGTCCACGTCGATATCGGGGTCGGCACCTGGGAAGCCACGCGGCGTCCGCTCGACTCCCTGGACTTCGCGTTTCCGTTCGCCAAGGCGGAGCTCTGCCTGAACGTAGCCGATCACGGCAGGAAGGGGATCGGCCTGACGCTCGAATACAACAGCGCTCTGTTCGCGGCATCGACGATCGATGGCTATCTGGACGCTCTCGAACAGTTTGCCAAGTCGCTCATAGCGTGGAGCCAGTCATGAGACTGTCCGATTTCATGATCCCTGAGGAGTCGAAGGTCACTGCCGATCTCGGCCGACCGCCGGGCACGATCGTTGCCGAGGCGGCGCTGGCGGCGTTCAATGCGACGGCGCGGGACTATCCGCGCGAGCGCAGCATTGCGGCGGTGTTCGGGGAGCGTGTTGCGGCGCATCCGCGGGCGCGAGCGCTGACGTGGTGGGACGGTGAGCTCGACTATGCGGAGCTTGAGGCGCAGGCGAACCGCCTGGCGCATCATCTGCTGGCGCGGCTGGGGTCGTTTGCTGGGCAGCCGGTGATTGCGGTTTACCTGGAGCGCTCGCCGGAACTGGTTGTGGCGCTTCTGGCGGTGCTGAAGGCGGGGGCGGCGTATTTGCCGCTCGATGCGCAGGAGCCGTCTGAGCGGCTTGGGTTCATGCTTTCGGATGCCGGCGCGGCGCTGGTTGTGAGCACGCGCGCGCTGGCGGGGCGCTTGCCGGCGAGACACCCGGCTGCGCTTCTGCTGGACGAGGAGGCGGCGGCGATTGCGGGTCAGGCGGCGGAGGCGCCGGCATGCGGGTCGGAGGGGGAGAGCCTGGCCTATGTGATGTACACGTCGGGGTCGACGGGTCAGCCGAAGGGGGTTTGCATTGCGCATCGTGCGGTGCTGCGGTTGGCGTTTGCCGATTATGTGCGGGTTGGACCTGGGGACTGCATTGGGCAGGCGGCGAACGCAGCGTTTGACGCGCTGACGTTTGAGGTGTGGGGAGCCCTGCTCAACGGAGCGGCGGTGCATGTTCTGCGCCGTGAGGAGGTGCTCGACCCGGCGCGGTTTGCCGCACAGCTGCGCGCCGGCCGGTTCAATAAGCTGTTCCTCACCACGACGCTGTTCAATCGCTTTGTGCAACTGGACCCGTCGCTGTTTGCCGGGCTGGACACGCTTGTGGTGGGCGGCGAGGCGGTGGATGCGGGGCCGGTTGCGGCGGTGCTGGAGCACGGTCGTCCGCGGCGCCTGCTGAACGGCTACGGTCCGACCGAGAGCACCACGTTTGCGACGTCATACGAGGTGGAGACGGTCGAGGCTGGAGCGACGACGATCCCGATTGGTCGCCCGCTGTCAAACACCACGGCGCATGTGCTGGACCGGCTGGGCGTGCCGGTTCCGGTGGGGGTCGCCGGGGAGCTTCATATTGGCGGGGACGGTCTGGCGCTTGGCTATCTGAACCGTCCGGAGCTGACGGCGGAGCGGTTCATCGTGCACCCGGAGCTTGGGCGGCTGTACCGCACGGGTGACCTGTGCCGGCGCCTGGCGGACGGCAACCTGGTTTTTCTGGGCCGTGTCGATCAGCAGATCAAGCTGCGGGGTTTCCGCATCGAGCCTGGGGAGATTGAGGCGCATCTTCGCCGCGAGGGCGGGGTGAGGGATGCGGCCGTGGTTGTTCAAGGGGAAGGGGAGCATCGGCGGCTGGTGGCGTATGTGACGGGGCAGGAGCTGCCCGATGTGGAGCTGTTGCGGCAGCGGCTGCGGCGTCTGCTGCCGGAGCCGATGGTGCCGAGCCGGATCGTGCCGTTGGCCGAGCTTCCGCTCACTGCCAACGGCAAGCTCGACCGAGCCCGGCTGCCTGAGCCGGAGGAGGTGGGTCCGGCTGGCACGACGGCGGCGGCGACGCCGGCCGAGGAGCTTGTGGCGAGCATCTGGTGCGAGGTGCTGGGGCGCGAGAGCGTCGGCCGCGAGGATAACTTCTTCGATCTTGGCGGACACTCGCTTCTCGCTACACAGCTGGTCGCAGCGATCAGGGGAAAGCTCTGGGTCGAACTACCGTTGGAGGCAGTCTTCGCCAATCCGACGCTGCGGGAGCTCGCCGCCGCCATCGATTCCCATCGTGCTGGCGTTGAGGCGCCGATTGAGCGGGTGGACCGCAATTCGCCCCTGCCGCTCTCGTTCGCGCAGGAGCGATTATGGTTCCTGGCGCAGCTCGAGCCGAACAACCCGTTCTACAACACGCCGTTCGCATTGCGCTTGTCCGGCCCATTGTGGAAAGCAGCATTGCAAGCTGCGTTCGCGGCGCTGGTCGCCCGACACGAGGTGCTGCGTACCGCCTTTGTCAACGATGACGGCCGACCGCGCCAAGTGGTGCTCGCTGACCTTTCGATCCCGCTGACCGAGATCGACCTGACGCATCTTGCGCCTGCCGAGCGCGAGGCTGCCGTGCTGGCGCATGCGCAGGCTGAAGCAGTCAGGCCCTTCGACGATCTTGGTCGGCCGCCTCTCCTGCGCACAACTCTGATACGCCTCGCACCCGACGACCACGTCCTGTTGCTGACGATGCACCACATCGTGATGGATGGATGGTCGCTGAACGTGGTGCTGCGCGAGGTTGCTCACGTCTACAATGGATACGGGCGCGCCGATGCCCCGATCTTGCCGCCCCTGTTGGTCCAATACGCTGACTTCGCCGCGTGGCAGCGCAAGTGGCTCGGTCGCGGCGTCGTCGATCGGCAATTGGCCTACTGGCGGCAGCAGCTGGCGGGCGCACCGCCCACGCTCGCGCTGCCGACCGACCATCCACGTCCCGCGCTCCAGCAGTTCCGTGGCGGAACTGTGCGCTTCACCATCGATCGCTCGACGACGAGCGCGCTGCACCGGCTCGCCCGTGCCCATGACGCGACGATGTTCATGACGCTGCTGGCAGGTTTTGCCACGCTGCTGTTCCGCTACAGCGGCCAGGACGACGTCGTGATCGGCTCGCCGATCGCCAATCGCCAGCGTTCCGAGCTGGAATCTCTGGTCGGCTGCTTCGTCAATACGCTCGCACTGCGCATCGACCTCATCGATACACCGCCCTTTGCGGCCCTGCTTGATCGAGTTCGCCATACTGCGCTTGATGCCTATGCCAATCAGGATCTGCCGTTCGAAAAACTGGTCGACGAGTTGCAGCCGGAGCGCGACCTGAGCCGCAGTCCGCTGTTCCAGGTGATGCTCGCACTGCAGAACATGCCGTTGCAGGAAGGCGCCCTCACGAACCTGCGACTGAGCTCGATCCGAACTCAGCGCGGCGCTGCCCTGTTCGATCTCGTGCTCGATTTCTGGGAGACGCCGGACGGTCTCACCGGCGTCCTCGAGTACAACAGCGATTTGTTCGAGAGAGTAACCGCACAGCAACTGACCGACCACCTCGGACTGCTTCTGCAGCGCTTTGCCGCCGCCCCCGACATGCGCATCGACGAGGTCTCGCTGCTCGATGAGGCGGAGACTCGCCGGCTGCTCGCCTTCAGCAACGGCCCATCGCACGCGCACGCAAGCGACCAATCGTTCATTGCAGTTTTCGAGCGTCAGGTCGCGGCCGCTCCCTCGCGGGCCGCTGCGATTGCCGATGGCGACGCGCTGACATATGCGACGCTGAACACGCGCGCCAACCGGCTTGCGCATCTCCTGCGTGGAATGGACGTACGGCCCGGCATGCCGGTCGGCGTTCTCGTCCCGCGCGGGCTCGATTACCTGCCAGCATTGATCGGAATCGCCAAGGCCGGTGGCGTGTTCCTGCCGCTCGACCCGGCATACCCGGCCGATCGTCTGCGCTACATGGTCGAGGACAGCGGCGTCGGCATCGTGTTGACCACATCCGAGCTCGCCGGCGAACTGGCGAGCCGTCCCCCGGCGGCCCTACGCCACCTCATATTGATTTCCGATCACCGGCAGGAGGACGCCGCTGCTGCTTCGCGCCTGCTCCTGCATCCCGCAAGCGAACTGGCGCGGCAGCCCGATCACAATCCGCCGATGGCGAACGGCGGGCGCGACCTCCTTTATATGCTCTACACCTCGGGCTCGACCGGCATGCCGAAGGGAGCGCTGGTGCGTCATGATGGTGCCCTGAACCACATCTTTGCCGAGTTCAGGCTGCTGCGCTGCGACCAGAACATGGCATTCCTGCAGAGCGCGCCGGCGTCATCGGACATCTCAGTGTGGCAGTGCCTCGCCCCGCTCTTGATCGGCGGACGTGTCGTCTTCGCCGACCATGAAACGGTATGCACGCCATCGGCGCTGTTCGAGCTGATCCGCCGGGAGCGCGTGACGCTCATCGAGCTGGTGCCGATGGTCCTGCAGGGACTTATCGATCACATCGCCCATCTCACTACGAGCGAACGGGAACTATCTCACCTGCAATGGGCCATGGTGACCGGCGAAGCCGTCTCGGTCGCGCTCGTCAACCGTTATTTCGAGGTGCTTCCGACCGTTCCTCTGATCAATGCTTACGGACCGACCGAAGCCGCCGACGATGTCTGCCAGCACGCACTGCTTGAACCGCTGCCGGAGACGCAAGCCGCCGTGCCGATCGGTGTGCCGATCGACAACATGTCGATCCTGGTCGTGGACCACCGGACAACATTGGTTCCGATCGGTGTGCCGGGTGAGATATGCGTCAGTGGCATCGGCGTCGGCGCCGGTTATTGGCGCCAACCTGAGCGCACCGCGGCGGCGTTCGTTCCCAATCCTTATGCGGGAGAAACCCACGGCGACGTGCTGTATCGCACCGGCGACATCGGCCGATGGCGGCTGGACGGCACGTTGGAGTTCCTCGGCCGCAGCGACGACCAGGTGAAGATTCGCGGCTTCCGTGTCGAGCTCGGGGAGGTCGAGGCCGCGCTGACCCGTCATCCGCAGATCCGCGAGGCTATCGTCGTCAACCGTGACGACAACACGGAGCAGCAGCAGCTCGCAGCCTATCTGCAGGTGCGCGTGGCCCCCGCGCAATCGGATATCCTGCTGCAGGAGCAGATTGCACTATGGAAGGACCTTCACGAGCGCAGTTACGGTGAGGTCGAGCCGGAGTCGATCGATCCGACGTTCAACACCACCGGCTGGGATTCCACATATACGGGCGCGCCGCTCACGGCGGCCGAGATGGAAGAATGCGTCGCCAACGCGGTCGGTCGTATCGTCGAGCTCGGACCGCGTAATCTCCTGGAGATCGGCTGCGGTACCGGCCTCTTACTTTATCGGCTGGTTTCGCATTGTGCCCGTTATTGGGGCACAGATCTGTCGGCCGCGGCCATCCACCGACTCGAGCGAGACCGCGATCGTGTGCAGCGGATCGGGCTCGATCGAGCCGAGCTGCGCGTGCAAACGGCTAACGACTTCACCGGCCTGCCACCGCACGGGATCGATACGGTCGTACTCAATTCGGTCGTCCAGTATTTTCCCAACATCGATTACCTGCTGCGGGTGCTGGACGGAGTGGCGCAGCGCTGCGTCGATGGAGGCGCGATTTTCCTCGGCGACATACGCAGCCTGCCGCAGCTGCGCAGCTATCATGCATCCGTCGAGCTTTTCCGTGCCGCCGACGGCATGACTTGCGGCGCACTCTCGGAACGCGTCGCCGCACAGCTGGCACGAGAACAGGAACTGGCCCTCGCACCGCAGCTCTTCCGCCTCGTCGCGGCCGAATTCCCGCGCATCGGCACCATCGAACTTCGTCCCAAGCGCGGCGTGATCCACAACGAGTTGACGCGATTCCGCTATGACGCGCTGCTGCGGGTGGGAACGGTTCCGCTCCTACCGGCTACTCCCGCCAATGCCTGGTGCGACTGGCGTCATGATCAGCCCGCATTCGAGGGTCTGATTGCACATCTGCGCGACACGCGGCCCTCCTATTGGGGTCTGCGCCACGTCGCCAATGCCCGGCTGACGGCCGAGCGACGAATCCTGCGCTGGCTCGATGAGGCGTCGTCGTTGTTGACCGCCGGCGACCTGCGCGGCTCGCTGCGCGAGCAGGCGGTGCCGGCGCTCGATCCCGAGGCGCTGTGGCGTCTGGCCGAGACGCTGCCATATCATGTCGACATCCAGATCGAGCCGGATTCCGTCGACGGTGAATTCGCAGTGCTGTTCCGCCACCGCGATGCAGCGCCGGCGCGGATTGATCCCAGCCAGCTGCTTTGTGATGGTTCCCCGTTCTCACTCGCCGACTGCGCGAACAATCCGCTGCAGGAGGCCTTTACGCGCCGGCTCCTCCCGTGCCTGCGCGAATTCCTCAAGACGGTCCTGCCAGGGCACATGATTCCGTCGAGCTTCACGGTGCTCGAACGATTCCCGGTCATGCCGAACGGCAAGGTCGATCGACGGGCTCTTCCGGCGCCCGTCGTCGTTGCCTCCGACGGCGCGTCGCCGCGCAACGCCACCGAAGAGGCAGTAAAGGCCGTCTGGACCGAGGTGCTCGGCGTCGCCCAGCCCGGTATTCACGACAATTTCTTCTCTCTTGGAGGGCACAGCCTGAAGGCTACCCAGGTGGTCAGCCGTCTGCAGCAACGTTTGGGCAAGGCGGTGGCCCTGCGCGAAATCTTCAGCAGCCCGACCATCGCCGAGCTTGCCGCGCTGATCGACCGTGAGTCGGAAGGCGCGGCGGGCGATGTCATCGCGGTCACGCCGGAGGCTGAACATTACCCAGTGTCTCGATCACAGCAACGGCTCTGGGTGCTCAGCCAGGTGGGCGGGGCAGAAGCTTACCATATGAGCGATGCTCTCCGCTTGCGCGGCACCCTCGACGTGAAGGCGCTGCAAGGGGCGCTTGCGGCAGTGGTGGATCGGCACGAGATCCTGCGGACACGATTCATCGAAGTCGGCCAAGAGTTGCGCCAAGTCGTGGCCAAGGCTGTGCCGACCCTGCTCGACGTGATCGACCTGTCGGAGCATGGGGACCCCGCGGCGGCATTGCGCCAGGAAGCCATGCGTCATGCGCAGGAACCGTTCGATCTCGCCGCCGGTCCACTGCTGCGCGTTCGATTGCTGCGGTTCGGTTCGGATGATCATGTCCTGCTGTTCGGTATGCACCACATCATCTCCGATGGGTGGAGCCTGGACGTACTGAGCCGCGAGCTCATGGCGCTCTACGGCGCGGCATGCCAGGGACGAGGTACGGAGTTGCCGCCGCTGGTCGTCCAGTATCGCGACTATGCGGCTTGGCAGGAGGCGCGGCTCACCCGCCGCCTCGAGACGCTGCGCACGTACTGGCTCGCCAAGCTAGCTCACCTGTCGCCGCTCGACCTGCCAACCGATTTCCCGCGGCCTGCGGTGAAGACCTATAACGGGAATCGAGTCCGCACCGTGATCGGCACCGGCTTGCGGCACGCTCTCATGCAGTTCGTGCAGGCCCGCGGCGTTAGCTTGTTCATGCTGCTGACGGCGCTCGTCAAAGTCATGTTGCATCGCTTCAGTGGTGCGCAAGACATCGCGGTGGGCTGTCCGGTTGCCGGGCGAGAACGCCCCGAGCTCGAGGCGCAGATCGGCTTCTACATCAACACGCTCGTTCTGCGCGATCGCGTGGAGGGGGATGAGCCGTTTGCCGAATTTCTCTCGCGGGTGTGCGCAACCGCTGCCGAGGCCTATGAGCATCAGGATTACCCGTTCGATCAGCTCGTCCGGGACCTCAACCCGCCGCGCGACCCCAGCCGCAATCCGCTATTCGACGTGATGGTGGTCCTGCAGAACACGGCGAACGTCGCGCTGGATTTGCCGGGCCTGAGGGTCGAGCCAGTGAGCGTGGATTACGGCACGGCGCAATTCGATCTTCTGTGGAACTTTGCCGCGTGTAAGGACGGCCTGCAGCTGGTCGTTCACTATAATTCCGACCTGTTCCGCCGCGAAACGATCGAGAGCCTGCTTGGTTGCTGGCCGACGCTGGTTGCCGGCGCCGTTGCCGATCCGAATCGAACCGTCGGGCGCCTGCCCATGCTTACGCCGCAGCAGCGTGCGGCTCTCGTCGGCGCGCCGTCGCCTCCGCAAGCGGCGCCGTTGCACCTGAGCCCGGTGCATTGGTTCGAACAGCAGGCCATCGAGACCTGCGACGCCGTGGCCGTCACCGACGGCGATCGCCAGCTCACCTATGGCGAGCTCAACAGGCGCGCCGATTGCCTGGCCATACAGCTGCGCGCCCGTCTGGACGCGGCCGGCGTCGGCAGCGGCGGAATGATCGGATTGTGTATGGCACGCTCGACCGAGATGATCATCGCTATACTCGGCATCCTCAAGGCCGGCGCAGCCTATGTGCCGATCGATCCGGACGCGCCCGCCAATCGGATCCGGTTCATCCTCGCAGACGCGCGCGTTTCCATCCTGCTGACGCAGAATGGTGTGCTCGACATCCCGACCGAAAATCTGCCACCCACGCACCTCATCGAGAATGCGTCATCGTCGTTCGACGGCGAAGGATCGAACCTGCGCGTTCCGCTCACGCCGGACGCGCCGGCGTACGTAATCTATACGTCCGGCAGCACGGGCGAGCCAAAAGGCGCAATCGTCTCCCATGGCAACGTGATGCGCCTCTTCAGCGCCACGCGCCCGTGGTTCGGATTCGGTGCAGCGGACGTTTGGACTCTGTTCCACTCCTGCGCGTTCGATTTTTCAGTCTGGGAGATCTTCGGGGCGCTGCTGCATGGCGGCCGCCTCGTCGTCGTGCCCTACCTAGTCAGCCGGTCGCCCGACGAGTTCTATCAGCTGCTCAGTCGGGAACGCGTGACCGTCCTCAACCAGACTCCTTCGGCTTTCCGCCAATTGATGCCCGTGGACGGGGCCGCGCCGCGGCCGCTTTCGTTGCGGCTGGTGATTTTCGGAGGTGAGGCATTGCATCCGGCAATGCTGCGGCCCTGGTTCGATCGACACGGCGATCGCCGGCCCCAGCTGGTCAATATGTATGGCATCTCGGAGACCACCGTGCATGTGACCTATCGGCCGCTAAGTGCGGCAGACACCGAGCAGCCTTGCAGTCCGATCGGCGTCCCCATACCCGACCTTCGCCTGCTGATCCTCGACGAACAACGCGAGCCGGTTCCGCCCGGAATTCCCGGTGAGCTGTACGTCGGCGGCGCGGGCGTCGCCCAGGGATATCTACGGCGCGAAGCGCTGACTCAAGAGCGATTCATCGCCGACCCGTACCGGCCGGGCGAGCGGCTCTATCGGACGGGCGATCGCGTCCGCCGGCGCGCCGACGGCGAGCTCGAATATCTCGGCCGTCTCGACAGCCAAGTGAAGATTCGCGGTCACCGGATCGAGACCGACGAGATCGCGGCGACTCTGCGCCGGCACCCGACTATTCGCGACGCGGCCGCAAGGGTGCACGAGCTCGACGGCGATGCGCGTCTGGTAGCCTATTGCGTGCCGCAGCCGGGCATCGAGCCGGAGGTGGATGCGCTGAAGCGGCATCTGCAACAGTTCTTGCCGGCCTACATGATGCCGGCCCATTTCCTCACCCTCCGGGCCCTGCCGCTGACCGTGAACGGCAAGCTGGATCAGCGCGAATTGCCGAAGCCGGAAAACATCGCGCCGGCGCCGCGGCCGTCCGGCAGAAAAGCGCGATCGCCGCTCGAGCGTCAGATCCTGGATTGTTGGAAGGCCGTCCTGGCCAACGATCTGCTGCAGCCGGACGACAACGTATTCGACCACGGGGCCCACTCGGTGCTGGCGGTGCAGGTTCGCAACATGCTGCAGGAACGGCTGCGACAGACCATTCCGATGGTGCTCCTGTTTCAGTTTCCGTCGGCTGCCGCGCTTGCCGCGGAGCTCGCGCGTGAGACGTCCGCGGACACGGATCGGCAAACCGACGGGCCGTCGCGTCGTGCCGCGCATCGCCGCGACGCAATCCGGCGGCGCGCCGCCACGGAGTTCAGGGTGAACCTGCAAGGTGAATGAATCTCAGATGGGAGAAGACACAATGATCTCGGTCGCGCTCGTGAACATGCCGTTCGCCAGACTGGATCTTCCCTCCCTGGCGCTGACCCAGCTTCGCGCCGTGCTGGAACGCGAGTTCCCGGGCGAATTGCGGGCGGAGATCTTCTATCTCAATCATGACTTCGCGGCCTTGTTCGGCTACGACACGCATGAAGAGATCGCCTACTTCAACAACTCCAATCGGGGCTTCGGGGATTGGCTCTTTCGCCAGGCTGCGTTTCCGCATCTGGCGGACAACTCGGTGGAATATTTCAAGCGGTACTTTCCGCGCAAGACCGAAGAGGGCGAGCGCCTGCAAGCGTTCGCCGCTCAAGCACGGCCGCGCATCGACGCCTTGATCGAGCGCTTGATCGACGTGTACAGGCTCGACCGGTTCGACATCGTCGGCTTCACCTCGATGTTCTCGCAAACGGTGCCATCGATCGCGCTGGCGAGACGAATCAAGGCGCGTAACCCGCAAGTGGTCGTGGTCATGGGTGGCGCCAATTGCGAAGCTCCCATGGGTATGGAGTTGGCGAAACACGTCGACTGCATCGACTACGTGTGTTCAGGCCCGTCTCTGAAGAGCTTTACGCGCTTCGTTCGCTTGTACGCCGACGGCGAGCTGGACCGGGTCGGCGAGATTGCCGGCATCTTCACGGCGGAAAATGCGTCATCCGTCTGCGGCAAGCAGGTCATTGGCGAAGACCTCGACATCGACGACGTCCTCGAGCTCGACTATCAGCCGTACGTCGATCTCATTCACGAGCGGTGGCCCGATCGCAACGTGCAGATCAAGCTGCTGTTCGAGACCTCGCGCGGATGCTGGTGGGGAGAGCGCGCGCATTGCACGTTCTGCGGCCTGAATGGGATGACCATGGCGTATCGCGCCATGCAGCCGGATTCCGCCTTGCGGATCATGAGTTCCCTGTTCCGCTATCCGAACGTCACTCAGCTGATGAGCGTCGACAATATCATGCCGAAGAGCTACCTGAAGGACGTCTTTCCGTTCCTGAAGACGCCGGACACGATCAGCATCTTCTACGAGGTGAAGGCGGATCTTTCCGACGATGACCTCAGAGTGCTGGCACAGGCGCGCGTCACCGCCTTGCAGCCTGGTATCGAGGCCTTGGCGACCTCGACGCTCAAGCTGATGCGCAAAGGCACGACGAGCTTTTCCAACCTCTCGTTTCTGATCAACTGCCTGGTCCACGGCGTCAACCCGATCTGGAACCTGCTGATCGGATTCCCCGGAGAGACGGGTGACGTGTTCGAGAAGTATCTGCTCGACATTCCGATCCTCGTGCACCTTCCCCCGCCGGTCGGCGCATACCCGCTTAGGTTCGACCGCTACAGCCCGTACTTCAAGGACGCGGCCCAGTACGGCCTCGTCTTGGAACCGATGCCTTTCTACGAGCTCATTTATCCGTTCGCGAAAAAGGACCTGGAGAACCTGGCGTATTATTTCCGCGACCGGAACTATTCGGCGGATTATCTGCGAACGTTGGTGCGTTATATCGTTCCGCTGCAACAAGCCGTCGGCCGCTGGCGAGAGCTCTGGGCAACCGGCTCTCCGCCGGAATTGAACGTAAGACGCAATCACGACAAGGCCGTCATCGACGACTCGCGCTGGGGTGCGGCGCAGACGTTCGAGATCACTCCGACGGCCGCGCGCATCCTGCGCGTGCTGGCGCGGCGGATGGGCATGTCCGAATTGGCAGCCGAGCTGCCGGAACTCGACAGAGGCGAGATCGGCGCTGGCCTGGAGGAACTGAAGACGCGGCGCCTGCTCTTCGTCGAACGAGATCGATTCATGAGCATCGTCGTCAATCGGGTCGCCACGGCGCCGGAGCGCCGCGACGAAGAGCGTCGCCCAGCGGAGGAGAGAGAGTTGAGCGTGGCGCTGTGATGCACGATCTGCCGCACGCGAGCGAGCCGGCCATGGGCGAGATCGATTGCTCGCCGTTACGCTGGGATGCGCTTGGGCCCGCCGCGGCCAACGAGCCGGGATCGTCAGCGATTGCGATCGTCGGCATGGCGGGCCGCTTCCCGGGCGCTGCGGATGTCGACACCTTCTGGCGCAATCTGTGCGCCGGCGAGAATTGCCTCACACGCTTCACGGCCGCGGAGCTGCTCGAGGCGGGAATTCCGCGCACCCTGGTCGAAGATCCCGGCTACGTTCCCGTCAACGGGATGCTGGCGGACATCGAGCATTTCGATGCCGCCTTTTTCGGTATGAACCCGCGCGAAGCCAGCATCACCGATCCGCAGCACCGGATTTTTCTCGAACTCGCCTGGCATGCGCTCGAGCACAGCGGTCATGATGCGGCCCGCTATCCCGGAACGATTGGCGTCTACGCCGGCTGCAGCGCCAGCAGCTATCTCCTGAACAACCTTTACCCCAATCGCGCCGATTTCGCCGAATTGGGGGAGATGCGCATCCGCATGGCCTGCAGCCAGGAATATCTGGCGACGCGGGTGTCCTACAAGCTCAACCTGACCGGGCCGAGTCTCAGCATCAATACGGCGTGCTCGACCTCGCTGGTTGCCGTGCATATCGCCTGTGACGCGCTGCTGAACTTCCAGTGCGATATGGCCATCAGCGGCGGGGTCAGCGTGCAGGTGCCGCAGGTCAAGGGCTATCTCCATGAGCCGGACGGCATTCTCTCGCCCGACGGGTTATGTCGCGCGTTCGACGCAGCGGCGAGCGGGACCGTCAGCGGCAACGGAGGTGCCGTTGTGGTTCTCAAGCGGCTCGCCGACGCAATCGCACAACGCGACACGATATATGCGGTGATCCGCGGCAGCGCGATCAACAACGACGGCGCCGATAAGGCCGGCTATACGGCGCCCAGCCTGCGCGGCCAGGCACAGGCCATCGTCGAAGCGCAGGATATGGCCGGGGTGAATGCGGACAGCATCGGTTACGTGGAAGCGCATGGCACCGGCACTCCGCTCGGCGATCCGATCGAATTCGCGGCGCTCAGCCGCGCGTTTCGCCGTCACACCGACCGCCGCCAGTTCTGTGCCATCGGCTCGGTGAAGAGCAATGTTGGTCATCTCGACGAAGCTGCCGGCGTGACGGGCCTGATCAAAGCGGCGTTGAGCCTGTACCACCGGCAGATCCCGCCCAGCCTGCATTTTCGCGCGCCAAACCCGGAGCTTGCTTATCGGGAAAGCCCGTTCTTCGTGAATGCGGAACTGCACGGCTTCGACCCGGGACCCGATCGCGGCAGACGCCGCGCGGCGGTGAGTTCGTTTGGGATTGGCGGCACTAACGCACACATGGTGCTGGAAGAGGCGCCCGACCCCGGCCGAACCGCACCGACCCGGCCGGTGCAGCTGTTGCCGGTCTCTGCCCGCAGCGCCGAGGCCCTTGCGGAACACGGCGCCACTCTCGCGGCATGGCTCGCCGCAAGGCCCGCGCCCGCGCTCGCCGACATCGCCTATACGCTGCAGGTCGGTCGCCGGGCTTTCGCTTGGCGCGACTACATCGTTTGCGCCGATGGCACGGAAGCCGCTGCCGCGCTGCGGAAGCCGCGTCCTGCGCGCAGTCCAGTGGCAAGCGATGTGCCGCCGGTCGTCTTCATGTTCACGGGTCAGGGCAGCCAGTATCCGGCGCTGGCTCATTCCCTCTATGGACGCGAGCCGGTGTTCCGCGACGCGCTCGACGTGTGCGCCGATATTCTGCGTCCCCATCTAGGCCTTGATCCACGCGACTTGCTTATTGCGGCACAGCCGGATGCCGGGCGGCTCCTGCGGCGCACCGCACTGGCACAGCCGATACTGTTCGCAGTGGAATACGCGCTCGCGCGTCTGTGGGAGCATTGGGGTGTCATACCGGCGGCTCTCATCGGCCATAGCCTGGGGGAGTACGTCGCAACCTGCTTGGCCGGTGTGCTCGAACTGGAGCAGGCACTGATTTTGGTCGCTCGTCGCGGTCAGTTGATGCAAGCGGCGCCACCGGGCGGCATGCTGGCCCTGCCGCTTGCTACTGCATCATTGCTGCCCCGCTTGCCCGAGGACGTGGAGATTGCCGCCGTCAATGCGAAGGATCGTTGTGTCGTCGGTGGGCCCGTGCAGTCGATCGAGTTGCTTGCGGCGGCACTGCGCAATGAAGGCATCGAAGGCCAGGCCCTGGCCACTTCGCATGCCTTCCACACCGCCGCAATGGATTGTGTCCTCACCGAATTTGCCATGCAGTTGGGGCGGTGCCGGCGGCGGGCGCCGCACATTCCGGTGATGTCGAACCTCACGGGCGACTGGCTGCGGGCCGACGAAGCAAAAAGCGTGGATTATTACCTGCGCCACCTTCGGCAGCCGGTCCGCTTCGCCGACGGGATTGCGAGCGTGCTGCGCGACTATCCCGAAGCCGTGTTGCTCGAGGTCGGGCCGGGTCACGCACTTGTGCAGGCGGCACGCCGGTGCGCATCGCCGGACACGACTTGCATTGCCTCGCTTCCGCCGGCCGGTAGCGCGACGGAACCTTACCGCGTGCTCATGGGCGGCCTTGGCGAACTCTGGGCCAAGGGCGTTCCTGTCGACTGGTCCGCTGCTGCCGAGCCGGAGCGCCGGCGGGTCGGAGTGCCGGGTTATCCGTTCCAGCGGCAGCGGCACTGGATCGAAGGCCGGCATGAGCAACCTGCGCGGCGAGCCGCTGCGGTCGCCCCGACGATCGAGGCGACGGCGGCAGAGCATCGCTGGTGCTATATGCCGGCTTGGCGGAGCGCGTCGCCCGTTGCCGTGCGCCCGCCGCAGGGGCGCTGGCTGCTGCTGGGCGACGACGCGCAGGACGAGGTGGTCGCTCAGATACTGCTGCGCGCCGGTTGCAGCGTGACGCGAGCAAGGCACATGCGCGCGTCGACGGCGCGCCTGGCGGGCAGCCATGCGGTGCGATGGGATGATCGTCAAGGCTACGAAGACCTCCTGCGCGTCCTGCCGGACGAGCCATGTAATCTCCTGTGGCTGTCGAGCCACGGGCCGGCCGCAAACTGGCACGCCGAAGACTGGTGTCATGGGTTGACGGCGCTGCTGCAGGCGCTCGAGCGACGATCATCTCCGGTGCGCCTCAGCGTGATTGCCAGCGGGATTGCTGCGGTGCTGCCCGGGGAGGCTGGCAGGCTCGCGGCCGAGAAGGGGGTCTTACCGGGTTTCCTTCGCGCGGCCGCCGCCGAATTTCCCGACCACGCGATCCAGCTGATCGATGTGCCCCCCGACGTGCTCGCCGATACCGGCGTCGTGGCCGCCATGCTCGCCCTCTGCCAGGAGCAGCCTGATGCGGTGTTCACAGCATTGCGCCAGCGCCAGCGCTGGCTTTCGACGGTCGAGAAAGTGCGGACCGCATCGCGGCCTGTGTGCTTGCGCCGGGGTGGGACCTACCTCATCACCGGCGGTCTTGGCGGCATCGGCTTGTGCCTGGCCGATTACCTGGCGCGGGAGTGGCAGGCGCGGCTCATGTTGGTGGGCCGTACGGCTGTGCCGCGCGAATCGGATTGGTCGCAGATCATGGCTGATCCGGCTGCCGATCCTGCCGTGCGCCGGAGGGTGCAGCAGCTACAGGCGTTGCGCGAGCTCGACGCAACTGTCGTCGTCGAAAGCGCCGATATGGCCGACGAGACACAAGCTGCACGCGTGATCGCAAAGGCGCTGGCGCGTTTCGGCGCGCTGCACGGTGTCATCCACGCCGCGGGGGTCGCCGATGGCGCATTGCTGGCGCGGCAGAATAAGGCGGCCATGGCGGCGGTGCTGGCCGCGAAAGTTGCCGGCACGCGATCCCTGGCGAAGCTGCTCGCGAGCGAGCGGCTTGATTTCCTCATGCTCTGCTCGGCGCTCAGCGCCGTGATCGGCGCGCCCGGGCAGGCGGCCTATTGCGCCGCCAACAGTTACCTCGATCAGTTTGCACTGGCTGGCGGCCCGCCGTGGCCGGTCGTGTCGGTCGGTTGGGATGCATGGCGCGATGTCGGCATGGCCCGCAGTGTCATGCCACCTCGTCAGGTCGTCGACCACCCGCTGCTCGTCGCGCAGGAGCTTGCACCGGGATCTGCTTTGTTTCGCGCGCGGCTGAGCCCGCAGCGCGATTGGGTCCTGGCAGAACACCGCATCGGCGAACAGTCCCTGCTGCCGGGAACCGCGTATCTCGATCTCGCTTACGCGGCCGCGCGCACCTGTCTCCGCAGCGACGCGGTTGAGCTGCAGGATGTCTTCTTCCTGCAGCCGCTTGTCCTCCCGCCCGCCGAGGAGGCGAACATCGAGCTTGCAGTCTCGAATGATGACGGAAAGCGCAGGTTCACCATCTCCAGCCGCGTCGGCAACGGTCCATCCCGCCTGCATGCGGAGGGCCTGATGGGGCTCGCCGGGCGACGCGATCCTCAACGCGTCGATGCGCCTTCCGGCGAGGAGCTGTCCCAGCCCGGTTCCATGTTGGCGCGCCGTCTCGCCCTGTTCGGTCCGCGCTGGCAGTGCATTTGCGGATTTTGCGGAGGAGAGCGAGATCAGGCAGAGCTCGCTTTGCCTACCGCGTTCATCGAACAAGACCGCGGCTTTGCGCTCCATCCGGGGCTGCTGGACATGGCAACCGGGTTCGCCGTGCTGGATCGCGACCCCGACCCTGACCTTCTGCCGTTTGGGTATCGCCGGATCACCATCAACGCTCCACTCACGCCGCGGGTCAGAAGCCGTGTCACCAGGCTCGATGCCGCCAGCGACGGTCTCCACGTCGATGTCGTGGTCTCCGACGAGCAAGGGCGCGTCTTGCTCGTCATCGAAGATTACCATCTGCGACGCGTCAGGCAGGCGGCGGCGGAGAATGTCGGTCTTGCTATCGCAGCGGCGGGGCGGCTGGATAGCCTTCATGTCGCGCCTTGCCCGCGACCGCCGCCTGGGCCAGGCGAGGTGGAGATCGAGGTTTTTGCCGCCGGGCTGAACTTCAAGGAGGTGCTCTACGCGGCAGGCCTGCTGCCTGAGGCTGAGGGTTCGCGCTGGCGCTTTGGCTTGGAGTGCGCCGGGCGCATCAGCCGTGTAGGAGCCGCCGTCGGCACCCGAACTCCCGGCGAGGCCGTCGTCGCCTACGGCGCAGGATGCCTGCAGAAGTACGCAACGATTCCAGCCGACCAGGTGGTCCCGCTGCCAGAAGGCCTAAGCTTCGCGCAAGGCGCGAGCCTGCCTGCCGCCCTGCTCACCGCCCATTACGCCCTCGTCAGGCAGGCGCGGCTGCGGCGGGGGGAAACCGTGCTGATACACGCTGCCGCGGGCGGATTGGGGCTCGCCGCCGTGCAAATTGCACGACAGGTGGGAGCCACCATTCTGTGCACCGCTGGGACGCCGGACAAGCGAGCTTACTTGCAGGAGCTTGGCGTCGCCGCCGTGTTCGATTCGCGCAGCCTCGATTTCGTCGAAGGTGTTCGCCGCCATACCGGCGGCAACGGCGTCGACGTCGTGCTGAACTCGCTTGCCGGGGAGCTGCTCGTTGGCGGATTGGACTGCCTTGCACCGTATGGACGCTTCCTGGAGCTCGGCGTCAGGGACATTCACGAAGGGCGCATGCTGGATTTGCGCCGCTTTGCGAAAGCAATCAGCTTCACGGCCATCAGCGTCGGCCCGGGCATGCCCGGATTCGCGGAGATGTTCCAGGAGGTGATCGATCAGGTGCGCACCGGAGCTTTGGCCCCGCTGCCGCATCAGCTCTTTCCTCTGACCGCGAGTCGCGCCGCCTTCGAGCACATGGCGCAGTCGCGCCATATCGGCAAGGTGGTCATCGCGGTCCGGCCGGAAGCGGACCGCCACGACGAGTCGAGCGAGCTGCACGACGGCTTCTCTTGTGCGGAGGGTGTGGCGCTCTTCCGCCAGGCATTGGAGCTGGGGCAGCCTCATCTCGTTGTTGCCCGCCGCGACCCGGCGCCGCGCATGGCGCGCATTCAAGCCTTGCCGCAAGCGAACCGTGCGGTCTCACCGCCGCGCGCCACATCTCGTCCCCAGCTGAGCACGCCGTTCGTCGAGCCGGCGTCCCGGATTGAGACCGTGCTTGCGGGGATACTCGCGCAGCTGCTCGGGGTTTTTCCGGTCGGCCGCCATGATGATTTTTTCGCGCTTGGCGGCGATTCCCTGATCGGCACGCAGTTCATTGCGCAGGCCAACCGTGCGCTCGGCAGCCGCCTCGCTCTGCGCGACTTGTTCGAGAGCCCGACCGTTTCCGGGCTCGCCGTTCGGAGTGGCGCGCTCGTCTCGACGGAGGGGATCCCGCCCGCGCCGTCGCAGCCGCACTACCCGCTGACGCATTCGCAGCGTCGCATGTGGATCTTGGCGCAGAACGAGATCGCGTCGATTGCCTACAACATGAGTTACAGCCTCACGCTGCGCGGCGCGCTCGACATCGCAGCCCTGCGGCAGGCCTTCAGCCTGATCGTGGCGCGCCACGAATCGCTGCGTACGGCCTTCGTTACGGTCGCCGGTGAGCCGCGGGCGCGAGTCATGCCGGCGCAGGAGTTCGTGCTGCCGCTGCGCGACTTGCAAGACGATGCGGATCCGGCGGCCGCGGCCGGGCGCGCGATCGCCGCCAGTGCGCGCGAGCCTCTCTGTCTCAAGCGTCCGCCGTTGCTGCGCGCCAGCCTGCTGCGCCTTTCCAGCTGCGAGCACATTCTGCTCGTCACCGTGCACCATATCGTTGCAGACGGCCTCAGCCTCAATGTCTTGATACGTGAGTTGAACGAGGCCTATACGGCCTTTGCCGCCGGCCGCGAGCCAACTCTCGCCCCCTTGCCGGTGCAGGCAAAAGACATTGCAGTCTGGCAAGAGCAGCAAATTGCAACCGATGCGCTGAGGCTGCACCGGGCCTACTGGCTGGAGAAGCTTTCCGGGCCGCTGGAGGGAATCGAGCTGCCGGTCGATCGCCCGCGGCCGCTGGAGCAGCAGTTCAGCGGCGGCCAGATTGCACTGCATCTCTCGTCGGAGCGGGAGCTGCTGCAGCGGACCTGCAAGGACCAGGGCGTCAGCTTGTTCATGCTGCTGGTCGCCGCGCTGAAGGTGGTCCTGCATCAGGTCACCGGCGCCGACGACATTCTCGTCGGCAGTCCGATCGCCAGCCGTGAGCGTCCTGAGCTCGAGGGACAGATCGGACATTATCTCAACACGGTCGTGCTGCGCGACAGCGTCCGCCGCAGTGAGCCTTTCGCCGCGCTGCTGCAGCGCGTGCGCACGACCGTGACGGAAGCACTGGCCCACCAGGCCTATCCGTTCGACCTTCTCGTCGAGGAGTTGGAGCCTCGCCCGGCTCCGGGTCACCAGCCGCTGTTCGACGTGCAGATCAACCTGATGCCGAGCGGCGCCCCGCCGTTGCGCCTGGGCGACTTGTCCGTGGAAGGTCTCGCCACGAACAGCGGCACCACCATCTTCGACCTGAATTTCATGTTCAGTGAAAGTGCGTCCGGACTGGCACTCGAGATCGGCTATGCGACCGCGCTGTTCGAACCAGCGACCGTAGCGCGCCTGGGAAACGCGCTGTTGCGTGTGTTGGTCGTCGCTGCCGGCGACCCGACCCGCACAGTTCGGTCCCTGTGCGCCGTGGTCGACGGCGAGGACGGCGAAGTTGAAAGAGCCGCCTTCCTGAAGGCGTCGCTGCAGGTGAACGAAGATTTTTGACATGTGCGGATTCACCGGTTGCCATACACCGCACGATGCGTCGCTGATGGATGCCGCGCTGCTCGCGCGGATGACCGGAGCGCTCGCGCATCGCGGGCCTGACGACGTGACGTTGCACCGCCAGCCCGGGCTCGCATTTGGCTTCAACCGGCTGGCGATCATCGATCTGGCGGGCGGGCGGCAACCGATCCGCAACGAGGACGGCGACATCGTGCTCGTGTGCAACGGGGAAATTTTCAATCACCGCCAGCTGCGCGAAGAGCTCAAAGCCCGCGGCCATCGCTTTCGCGCGGAGGTCGATGTCGAGGTGATGGTCCATCTCTATGAGGAGTTCGGTCTCGGGTTCCTCGATCGGATCAGCGGGCAATTCGCGTTTGCACTGTACGACGCACGCCGCCGCATGTTGCTGCTGGCGCGCGATCCGGCCGGGATCGCTCCCCTGTTCTATGTATGGCGGCGCGATACCCTTCTGTTCGGCTCCGAGATCAAGGCGCTCCTGGAACATCCGCTGGTGGAGCGCCGCATCGATCTCACCGGTCTCGACCAGGTCGTGACGTTTCCCGGAGTGGTGAGTCCACGCACGTTGTTCGAAGGCGTGCACAGCGTCTCGCCCGGCCACGTCATCGTGGTGCAGGAACGCCGAGTGACAAGCCGCTCCTATTGGGATCTCGATTATCCCGAGGAACGGGATATCGACCCTGACGCAGCCGCGGATTTCGACGCTCTTAATGCGCGCCTGCGCCATGCCGTGGCCGAGCGGCTTCTGGCCGACGTGCCGGTCGGGCTCTATCTCAGCGGCGGCCTCGACTCTTCGCTGGTGGCGGCGATCGCTGGCGATCTCGACCGCTTGTCCGGCAGCCCGCAAAGCCGCCACGCTTATTCGATCGGCTTCAGCGATCAGACGATCGATGAGCGCCGCCAGCAGACGCTGATCGCCGGTCATGTCGGTCTTCGCCACCACACTAAAGTGTTTGCCACAGGCGATCTGGAGAGCCGGCTCCGTCAGGCGGTTCGCCATGCCGAAAGCCCGCTGAAGGAAAGTTACGACACTTGCTCGCTAGCGCTGTCCGGTCTCGTCCGCGACAATGGAGAGAAGGTCGTCCTGACCGGCGAGGGCGCGGACGAGCTTTTTGGCGGTTACCTCGGCTATCAGCTTGATTGCGAACGTCAGCTCGACGGGACCGGCAACGACTTCACGCTCGATCGACAGCTCGAGTACGAGCTGCGCGAGCGGCTCTGGGGCGACTCCTCATTCTTCTACGAGAAGAACTATGCGGCCTTTGAAGAGGTCAAGACGGCGCTATACGCGCCCGACCTTGCTGGCCGCCTGGCTCAGTTCGCCTGCACCGGAGAGGCTTTGGTCGACGCGACGAAGTTGCGCGGGCGTCACCCGCTGCACAAGCGCTCCTATGTCGATTTCAAGCTGCGCCTTGCCGACCACCTTCTGGCCGACCATGGCGATCGCGTCAGCTATGCCAACTCGGTCGAGGCACGCTACCCGTTTCTCGATTTGTCGGTCATCGACTGGGTACGCAACACACCGCCGCACTGGCTCGTCTACCGAAAGGTCGAGAAGTATCCGCTGCGCGTGGTGGCCGCTCGCTACCTTCCCGACGTCATCGCCCGACGGCCGAAGTTCGGTTTCGTTGCGCCGTCGAGCGCCGCCCTTCTGCAGCAGCGTGTCGAATGGGTGGAAGATTACCTCAGCTATGGGCGGATCAAGGAAGGCGGCTACTTCAATGCGGACACGGTTGAGCGCCTGAAGGCCGAGTACCGTCAGCCGGGCTTCGTGCTCAATACGACCTTCGATACCGACCTGCTCATGATCGTCTTGTCGTTCGAGCTGTTCCGTGACTGCTTCGCCATGCCCCGTCTGTAGATCAGAGGTCTGTCGATGAAATCGGTCCTGCATACCGCAATCGAAGAGGGCGCCACGCGGTTGCCGGATCGTATCGCCGTGCGCGCACCGGAGGGCGCGATCTCCCATGGACAGCTGGACTCGGCTGCCGACCGGCTGGCGGTTTGCTTGCGCCGCGATCATGGCTTGCAGCCGGGCATGGTTGTCGCCCTGTTCCTCCCTCCGGGTATCGCCTGCGTCACCGCCATGCTGGGAGTAGCGAAAGCGGGCGGCGTGTTCCTTCCGATCGACCTCGGAATGCCGCCGCGACGGCGCCAAGCCTGCGTCGCCAGAGCTCGACCGGCGCTCGCAATTACCGATGGCGCATGCGCAGCGGCGTGGGAGTCCGGCGGCCATGAAATCCCGATCCTTCGGACCGACAGCCTCGCGCACGACGACGCAGCGAAGCTGCCGCTGTGTGTAACGGGCGATGATGCGAGCTACGTCGTGTTCACGTCCGGCAGCACGGGCGAGCCGAAGGCAATACTGGGAAGGCACAAAGGATTGAGCCATTTCATCCATTGGGAGGTTCGGGAGTTCGGCCTCGGACCCGACGACCGGATCGCTCAGCTGGCGCCGCTGACGTTCGACGTGTCCTTGCGCGACATCTTCGTTCCCCTGCTCGCCGGGGGGACCTTGTGCGTTCCTTCGGCTGAGGCGCGCGGGAATATCCGCACCCTGCTCGACTGGCTGCACGCGGAGGCAATCACGCTGATCCATTGCGTGCCTTCGCTCTTCAGGGTGCTGACCGAGGAGATCCGCACCCGGCCTTCAGGGTTGATGCCGGCGTTGCGCCATGTGCTGCTCGCCGGCGAGCCGCTCTACAGCCGCGACGTGCAGCGCTGGCGAGCCGTAACGGGGGAGCGCATCGAACTCGTCAATCTGTACGGCCCGTCGGAGACCACACTGGCCAAGGCGTTCCACCGGGTTGTGGACGTGCCGGACGAGCCCGGACGCATGATCCCGGTCGGCCAACCACTGCCGAACACGGTGCTGCTGATCATCCGGGATCGAGAGCTCTGCGACAAAGGCGAGATCGGCGAGATCTTCATCAAGACGCCCTTCATGAGCAAGGGTTACCTCAACGATCCGCAGTCCACCCAGGATGCCTTTGTCCAAAATCCGCTGACGCCGGACAGGCCCGATCGAATCTACCGGACTGGAGACGTAGGCCGGTACCGGGCGGATCGCAGCGTCGAGTTGCTTGGTCGGCGCGACACGCAGGTGAAGGTGAATGGCGTCCGTATCGAATTGGGAGATGTCGAACAGGCGTTGCTGCAGCATCCATCGATCCGGCAAGCAGTGGTCGCCGCGCACACGAGCGCGGAGCAGCAGGTCTTCATGTGCGCCTATTTCGTCGCTGACGGCCAACTTTCCGATGACGCCTTGCGCGCGCATCTGCGGGAGTGGCTCGACGTGTCCATGCACCCGGCCTTCTTCGTGCAGATGGAGGCCCTGCCGCTGAACCTGCACGGTAAGGTCAATCGCCGCGCTCTGCCTCGGCCAGTCGACCTGTTGTACCGCGAGAAGCCCTGCATTGCGCCCGAAGGTGAGCAGGAGATCGCCGTCGCTGCGATCTATAGCGATATTCTGGGCGTGCCCAAAATCGGCGTGACGCACAGCTTCGTCGAGCTCGGCGGCGATTCGCTCAAGGCAATTCGCGTGCTTTCCCGGATCGCGCAGGAGATCGGGGTCGAAGTGAAGCTGCAGGACCTGTTCCCGCGGGGCACCGTGCGGGCAATCGCCGCCGTCGTTGCTGCCCAACAGCCATCCGCTACGCCCGCGGCGCTATCCGGAGTCGTCCCGGCGATCGCGCCGCCAACCGCGGAAGAGTTGGAATGGCTCGAACAGTAGGGTGCGCCGGGATACCGGTATGAGCTGATCGCATGAACGTCGTCGAGCTGCCGATCGATTTGCTCAAGCAGAGGGCGCGGGCCGGGGATCGCGAAGCCCTGCAGAGGCTGCGCGACCGTGGAGCCTTTCCGGCGAGCCGTCTGCCGCTGGCCTGTCCTGCCTCCTGGGCGCAACAGCGCATCTGGATAGCCGCGCAAAGAGAGCAATCGAGTCAGTCTTACGTGATCTGTCTCGCTCGCCGTGTGGCCGGCCGGCTCGACGAGAACGCCTTGCGCAAGGCCGTGGCGGCGCTGCAGCAGCGGCACGAGACGCTGCGCACCCGCTTCGCGGAGCGCGATGGCACGCTCGAGCAGATTGTCGATCCGCATGAAAGCGCGGACGTTACGGTGCTCGACTTCCAAGGCGCAGCGGAGCCCGAGACCGCGTGCCGCCTGCGGCTCGCCGAAGTGACGCGCGAGCCGATCGATCTGAGAACGGGACCGTTGTGGCGCGTCTATCTGTGTCGCTTGTCCTCCGCGGATCATGTCGTCGGACTCGTCGTCCATCACATCATTGCCGACGCTTGGTCGCTCGAGATCCTGCAGCACGACCTCGTTTGTCTCTATCAGCAGCATCTGCACGGGTCGCCGATCCTGGCACCGCTTGCAAGTCAATACCGGCACTTTGCGGCATGGCAGCGCGCCGCGCATACCGACCAGGAGCTCGCCTCCTCGCAACGCTATTGGCACGAGAAGTTGGCCGACGCTCCGGCCTGCCTGCCGCTGCCTTTCGATGTGCCGCCGCGCGCCACCGATTCGCACGCCGGTTCCACCCTTCAGCGGCGCATCGACGAACTGCGCCTGTCGGCTTTGCGAAGGCTGGCGGCGGAACGGGGCGTTACGCTGTTTACCATCCTGCAGGCGACCGTGAAGGTTCTTCTGCATCGATACTGCCACGAAACCGACATCGCCATCGGCACGCCAGTGGCCGGCCGCGACCTTCCTGACGCAGAGCAGCAGATCGGGCTGTTCATTAATCTGCTGGCGTTGCGCGATCGGCTCGACCCCGATGCCGGCTTCGATCAGTTGCTTGTGGAGACGGCCCGCACAGTCGAGGACGCTCTCGCGCACCGGAAATATCCATTCGACCGGCTGGTTGCCGAGATTGCCGGTGCGAGGCGAGGAAGCGACGCGCCTTTGTTCAATGTCCTCGTTGCGCTGCAGAACATTGCTCCGCACGCGGCAAGCATCGCGGACGTGGCGGTTTCGGATTTTCCGTTCGGCACGGTCTTCGCCGAGTACGATCTGGCCTTCGAGTTCGCGGAGCATGACGGCGAACTCGTGCTGACCCTGATCTATCGAACCGCCCGTTTTGCGGCGGCAACGATTGAGCGGCTCTCGCGGCATTACGAGCGAGTGCTGGAGGGGATCGTTGTCGATCCGTCGGCTGCGGTGGCGACGCTGCCGCTGCTGGATGGGCAGGAGCGTGCGGCGCTGGCGGGGTTGAATGCGACGGGACGCGACTATCCGCGCGAGCGCAGCATCGCTGCGGTGTTTGCCGAACGGGCAGCGGCGCATCCGCAGGCGCGGGCACTGACGTGGTGGGACGGTGAGCTCGACTATGCGGGACTGGAGGCGCAGGCGAACCGCCTGGCGCATCATCTGCTGGCGCGGCTGGGGTCGTTTGCTGGGCAGCCGGTGATTGCGGTTTACCTGGAGCGCTCGCCGGAACTGGTTGTAGCGCTTCTGGCGGTGCGGAAGGCGGGGGCGGCGTATTTGCCGCTCGATGCGCAGGAGCCGGCGGAGCGGCTCGGCTTCATGCTTTCGGATGCCGGTGCGGCGCTGGTTGTGAGCACGCGTGGACTGGCGGGGCAGCTGCCGGCGGGACACCCGGCTGCGGTTCTGCTGGACGAGGAGGCGGCGGCGATTGCGGGTCAGGCGGCGGAGGCGCCGGCATGCGGGTCGGACGGGGAGAGCCTGGCCTATGTGATGTACACGTCGGGGTCGACCGGGCAGCCCAAGGGGGTGTGTGTTCCGCAGCGTGCGGTGCTGCGCCTGGCGTTTGCCGATTATGTGCGGGTTGGACCTGGGGACTGCATTGGGCAGGCGGCGAACGCAGCGTTTGACGCACTGACGTTTGAGGTGTGGGGAGCGCTGCTCAACGGAGCGGCGGTGCATGTCCTGCGCCGCGAGGAGGTGCTCGACCCGGCGCGGTTTGCCGCACAGCTGCGCGCTCAACGGTTCAACATCCTGTTTGTGACGACGGCGCTGTTCAATCGGTTTGCCGCGCTCGATGCATCGCTGTTTGGCGGGCTGGACGTGCTGCTGTTTGGCGGCGAGGCCGTGGACCCGTGCCCGGTTGCGGCGGTGCTCGAGCATGGCAAGCCCGGACGTCTGCTGCACGTCTATGGACCGACTGAGAGCACCACGTTTGCGACATGGTACGAGGTGGAGACGGTCGCGGCTGGAACGACGACGATCCCGATCGGTCGTCCGCTGTCGAACACCACGGCGCATGTGCTGGATCGGCTGGGGGGGCTGGTTCCGGTTGGGATTGCCGGGGAGCTTCACCTTGGCGGGGACGGGCTGGCGCTTGGCTATCTCAATCGTCCTGAGCTGACGGCGGAGCGGTTCATCGAGCACCCGGAGCTTGGGCGGCTGTACCGCACGGGTGACCTGTGCCGGCGCCTGGCGGACGGGAACCTGGTTTTTCTGGGCCGTGTCGATCAGCAGATCAAGCTGCGCGGTTTCCGCATCGAGCCTGGGGAGATCGAGGCGCATCTTCGCCGCGAGGGCGGGGTGAGGGATGCGGCCGTGGTTGTTCAAGGGGAAGGGGAGCATCGGCGGCTGGTGGCGTATGTGACGGGGCAGGAGCTGCCCGATGTGGAGCTGTTGCGGCAGCGGCTGCGGCG
>Ga0306926_10000681_pt1 | contig 32272 bp, 28 predicted proteins | sample flu12Cox44000178_FD_203759 | JGI IMG/M metagenome (GOLD analysis project Ga0306926, IMG submission 203759) | Lab enrichment of tropical soil microbial communities from Luquillo Experimental Forest, Puerto Rico - flux8day.12C.oxic.44.000.178 (v2)... | ecosystem: Environmental > Terrestrial >...
GTCTCCTTATGCCGCGCGGGCGAGCTCGGCGGTCTGTTCCTTGAGCGCTGCGATCAGGCCGGGACGGTCGAACTTGGCGACGTAGTCGTGGAATCCCGCGATGCGCCCGCGCTCGATTGCCGCCGGCGATACCAGCGCGGAGAGGCCGATGATCGGTATCTGGTTCAAATGCTGGTCGGCGCGAATGGTCTCGGCGAATTCGAAACCGTTCATCTCGGGCATTTCGATATCGGTCAGCACCACATCGAAGGACTGTCCCGAGCGCAGCGCCAAAAGCCCCTCCTGCGCGTTGGGTGCGACCCGCACGCGATAGCCGGCCGCCTTCAGGACCGGGGCAAGCATGTTGCGGAAGAACGCGCTGTCGTCGACCAGCAGCACGGCTTGCGCGCTGGCGGAGGGCCGCATCTCCTTGCGCGAGAACCAGTCGGCGAACGCCATGGGGAGGAAATGACCGACGTCGATCACCTCGGTAGCCTGGCCCTTGATCACGGCAGAGCCCAGAATGCCATCGTGCGAGCCGGCGACCTCGATGTTGAGGCGCTCTTCGACGATGTCGATGATCTCGTCGACCACGAGCCCCATGGAGCGGCCGTCATCGGCGAACACCAGGATCGGCTGCGTACCGGAGGTCTGCAGATTGACGCCCTCCATCTGCACCAGCGGCATCAGTTGGTCGCGGTATTGCACCATGTAGCGGCCGTTGGAGAGCTCGATCTTGTCGACCGCGATCTCTTCCAGACGGGTGACGAGGGCAAGCGGCACCGCCTTGGGCTGCACGTTGCCGGCACGGAACACCAGAAGCGAGGTCGCCTGCTCGCCTGAGGCTGTGTGATGGGTGGCGTTCTCGTCTGCAAGCTGCTGGACGGCCGCACCGGAGGCGCCGAGCGCCTTCGCGATTCCGTTGGGGTCGATGATCATGATCACGGCGCCGTCACCGAGGATGGTGTTGCCGGAGAACATGTCGATATGCCTGAGCTTGGTCGACATCGGCTTGACCACGATTTCCTCGGTGTGGAACACGCTGTCCACCACGATCCCGAACGTCTGGCTGCCGACCTGGGTTACCACGATGAAGCCGTTCTCCGGATCGGTGGAGGAGCCGTCGTCGATCTTCAGGAGCTTCTTCAGATGCATCAGCGGCAACAACTTGCTGCGCAGCCGAAGCACCGCGGTATCCTTGATGCGCTCGATGCGGTGCTCGGAATTGGCGCGCGCGCGTACCAGTTCCACGACCGACAATTGCGGAATGGCAAAGCGGTCGCCGCCGGCCTCGACGATCAACGCGGAGACGATCGCGAGCGTGAGCGGGATCTTGATGGTCACCGCGCAACCCTCGCCCGACACCGATTTGATGTCGATGGTGCCGCCGATCTGATCGATATTGGTGCGCACCACGTCCATGCCGACGCCGCGACCCGACACGCTTGTGACCTGTGCCGCGGTCGAAAATCCCGGCGCGAAGATGAACTTGTGGATCAGCGCCTCGCTCATCTTCTCGAGCTCGGCCTCGCTCAAGAGGCCATTGGCAAGTGCCTTGGCCTTGATGCGCTCGGTATTGAGCCCGCGCCCGTTGTCGGCGATGCAGATGATGATATGGCCGCCCTCATGGTAGGCTGAAAGACGGATGGTGCCCTGCTCCGGCTTGCCTGCCGCTGCGCGCTCGGCGGGAGTCTCAAGGCCGTGATCGGCGGAGTTGCGCACCATGTGGGTGAGCGGGTCCTTGATCAGGTCGAGCACCTGGCGGTCAAGCTCGGTGTCGGCACCGTGCATCTCGAGTTCGATCTGCTTGCCGAGTTCGCCGGAGAGGTCGCGCACAATGCGCGGCAGCTTCTGCCAGGCGTTGCCGATCGGCTGCATGCGCGTCTTCATGACGCCTTCCTGCAGTTCGGCGGTGACGTTGGACAGGCGCTGCAGCGGAACCTTGAACTCGGTGTCCTCGTTACGCCGGGAAATTTCCAAGAGCTGGTTGCGCGTCAACACCAGCTCCGAAACCATGGTCATGAGGTGCTCGAGGGTGTCGACGTTGACGCGGATCGACTGGTTGGCAATGCGATCGCCATCGGAGGCATCAGTCTCGGCGGCACCTGCCGACGGCTTGCGGAATGCCTTTGCCTCTTTCCCCGCGGCAGTCGCCTCCTGCGGTGCCGCATCAATCGGGGTCTCGCGGAAGGCGCGCTCCAATTCGTCGAGCGAGACTTCGCCGGGCCGCAACGCCCGCTCGAGGGTTTGCTGAACCAGGGTACCGCGCGTCGTGGGGGAAGCGGCGGCCGGTGCCGGCGCAAGCGGTTCCGGTGCGGCCGCTACGGGGCTTGCCGTCATCGCCGCCACGCCGCGCTCGACCATCGCCTCCAGCTGATCGATCAGATCCCGATCATTGCCCTCCGGTTCGGCTTCGCTGGCCTCGAGCCCGGCGAGAATTTCCTTGATCCGATCGATGGACGAAAGGATCAGGGTCACCGCCTCGGCGGTCACCGGCATGCCGTCGCGGAACTTGCCCATCAAGGTCTCGCCGGCATGGGCCAACGCCTCAAGGCGAGGCAGGCCGAGAAAGCCGCAGGTTCCCTTGATGGTGTGGACCAGGCGAAAGATGTTGTCCAAAATCTTCGCGTTGTTCGGCTCCTGTTCAAACCGCACAAGCTGATTGTCGACGGTGTCGAGGCTTTCGCTCGTCTCCGTCAGAAACTCCCGCAACAGATCATCCATGAGCCAGGCCTTCGCACCACCGACGCATCCCAACGCGCCCTTAGATTGTGGCCAGCTTCCCCGGAAACCGTTTAAGTTTGGTTGAGCAATTGGAAATGAACGACATCAATAATCGATAAAGAGACGGGCCGGCCGCGCCTCTCGGCCGGACCTTTTTAAGCCCTGGTTAACCTGTTTTGTCGGGAGATGCTTACGAAGCGGTCGCGACCACCGCTTCGCCTTCGCTGGCGAGCGCGACCTTCAGCCCGCAGGCTTCCGCAAGCAGCCTTGTATAGTAGGGTTGGACCGCATGGGCATCGACGTCCTTGGCCGCACCCGCGGCCAAAAGATCGGCGATATTCTGCGGCAAGCGGGCGTTCAATCCGGTCGCGGTGACGCGAAAGCCCATCGTCTCTCCCTCACCGATCGGATCAACCACCAGCGCGCCACCCCGCGGTATGGTCTGCTGCGCGATCACGAGCATATTCAACAGCAGCTTGACCCGGTTCTTCGGCAGCAACAGCCGTGGCAGGTTCCAGGCAATCACGGTCTTGCCGTCCTCGATATGCCCGCGCGCCATGGCCTGGGCATCGCCGAGATCGATCTGTGCACCCGTCGAGCCCGCCGCGCCAAACGCCAGGCGGCAGAACTGCAGGCGGGCCGAAGCGGTCTTTGCGCTCTTGCGAATCAAATCGAGAGCAAAGTCACGGTCCTCCGGCTTTGGGTTGTCGTCCAGGACCTCAAGGCCATTGACGATGGCGCCGACCGGACTGATGAGATCGTGGCAAACCCGCGAACACAGCAGCGCGGCAAATTCGAGGCTATCGGGACCTGGTGACGAAGCGCCGGACATGAGATCTTCCCAAAAATCTGCTGATAGCACGCCGGCATGCGCTTGATTGCGGCGAATCATGCATGCCGGCTCGTGATACCGGGTCGTGATACACTGTGCGAGCGCGAACTGCCACCATTCGGAATGAATTGCAAACAGTGAGAATTCCTGCTCAGTCGATGCGTTTCACAAGCCCAAAAACAGGATTTGGCGATGAGCAAGCCTACGGTGGCCGTACCGGCGATGACGATCGAGGTTGCCGCCGCGCTGATGGAACCGTTGACCGACCTGGTGGTGCAGGCGGGAACAGCCGTTCTTGCGGTCGACCGCGGCTCCATGAGGGTCGAAGGCAAATGCGACGGCTCGCCGGTCACGGAAGCCGATCTCGCGGCCGACCGCATCCTCGGCGAGGGACTGGCGCGACTTGCTCCTGATATACCGGCGTTGTCGGAGGAGCGAGTGCAAGGCGCAAAGCCGCCTTTTCGCGGCAGCTTCTTCCTGATCGACCCGCTCGATGGCACCAAGGAGTTCGTTGCTGGCCGGAGCGAGTTCACCATCAATCTTGCATTGGTGACGAACGGGATGCCGCTGCTCGGCATCATTGGCGCGCCGGCACTGGGGTGGCTGTGGCGGGGATTGGTCGGCCGCGGCGCCGAACGACTGAGGTTGAATGCGGCCGCCGGGCGCGGAGTAGCCGAACCGATCCACACCCGAGCGCTGCCGAGACATGGCGAGCCATGGATTGCCGCGGTCAGCCGCTCTCATGGGGACACCAGGACCGAGGCCTTCATCGCCAGCCGACCCGGCGCGGTCCGCGAGCCACTGGGCTCGGCGGTCAAGTTCGGCCGGGTCGCCGAGGGAACCGTCGACATTTACCCGCGCCTGGCGCCGACCTCGGAATGGGATATCGCCGCCGGCCACGCCATTGTCACTGCCGGCGGCGGCAAGGTCACGGATGCCGATGGCCGGCCTGTCAGATTTGGCGAGCGGCAAGAAGGATTTATCGTGCCGGCCTTCATCGCCTGGGGCGATCCGTCGGCGGCCGATCGATAATTCTATCGGGCGAGGGTTTCCTCGAGAACCGGCCAGCGAGTCCTTGCCGGGGCCAGGAACCGCTCAGGATTGGCGACAAACGCGTCGCGGTTGGCTTCAAGACCGAATAGATAAAGCCGGTCGCCCGACACCACCCAGAACAGCGGATTGCCTGCAAATGCGACACCGCGCGCGATGTCGGTCGGGTCGTAGCCGCCGAACCGTGGGCCATAGATTTCCGGATGGGCGACAAAGGAGGCGCGGTTGCCCTCATTGCGGAAACGCCAGACCGCACCGTCGTGGGAGGCCTCGAACTCCGGCAGGCCACGTACCGGTTGCCCGGTCACAAAATAGGCCACAGGATCAAACCCCTCGATCGCCAACCCGCTGAAGCGGTTGACGACCACCCGTTCACTGGTCGTTGCTTCGGCCAGAGGGGCCAGCACCGCCAAAGCGGCGATCAGGGCAATTCGCCCGCAAAATACCGCATTGGACCGCCTGCCATAACTTTCTTGCCGTTGAACCGTCATAGTTGGTCCCGATAAGATACGGTTTCGGGGATGAACTGGCCTTAAGCTAGGCTTTGCTTGTTGGCGTCAGGTTAAGGCGGCGGCCAGATCTCGATATCAGGGGTTCTTTCATGAGTTTCGCTTCCCGCCTTGCCGCGATGGCGCTCGCGGCACTGATGTGCTGGTCGCTTCCCGCCTCGGCCCAGACCGCGCCGGCTCCGGACCTGCCACCGCCGCAACGCACCCCAGGCCCAAATAATTATGGGCCGGACGAACTGGTGAACGCCGGACACCGGTTTTTCGGCAACGTCTCGCGCGGACTCGCCTCGGTCATCGAACGCGCCGTCAGCGAGTGGGGCCTTCCGAACGGCTACGTCCTCGGGGAAGAGGGCTCGGGCGCCTTCGTTGCCGGCTTGCGATACGGCGAGGGCACGCTCTACACCAAGAATGCCGGCGATTTGCGGGTCTACTGGCAGGGGCCGTCGGTGGGCTTCGATTGGGGCGGTGATGGCGCCCGCACAATGACGCTCGTCTACAACCTGCCGTCGACCAACGCGATTTACCAGCGTTTTGTCGGCATTGACGGCTCGGCCTATATCGTCGGCGGGTTCGGCATGACGGCGCTCACCGCCAACAACATCGTGCTGGTACCGATCCGCTCCGGCATCGGGCTCAGGCTCGGAGCCAACATCGGCTATCTGAAATATACCCCGCGCGCGACCTGGAATCCGTTCTGATCCGCCGTCACGCGCCAACGCTCTGGTGCCCACTTTCCGAAGTTCATGCTACATCTCAGCACCCGCCTTCCACGAACTTCGGAAAGTCATGGGCACCAGCAAATCTATGATTCTAGTGCCGCTTTTTCTATTTGAAGTTCCTGAGCAGAGTGCGCCGCTTGCGGTGCAGGAACTTCAAATAGGCGGCACTAGCGTTTTCCCCTCGCCTCATGGCATGGTGAACACGAATATTTTCCGGGAGTAGCGCTTCATGATCGAGCCGATCATGTATCTGGCGATCGGTTTTCTGGTTGCGATGCTGTGTGCGCTGATGGTGGTGCCGCTGGTACATAACCGCGCGGTGCGGCTGACCACGCGAAGGCTTGAGGCGGCAACGCCGTTGTCGATGGCCGAAATCCAGGCCGACAAGGATCAGCTGCGTGCCGAGTTTGCCATGTCGGCGCGGCGGCTCGAGATGAGCGTCGAGCAGCTCAAGAACCGGACCACCAGCCAGCTTGCCGAACTCGGCAAGAAGACCGACGCGATCAATCGCATGAAGATCGAGCTCGGCGAAAAGAACGCCACGATCTTTGCGCTGGAAGCGCGCGAGAAGGCGATGAAGGATCAGTTGCGTGCCACGGAAGAGGAGTTCGCAACCAAGACCGGCTCGCTGCGTGACGCCGAGTTTGCGCTGGCCGAAAAGCGCAGCGAACTCGTCAGGATCAACACCGAACTGAGCGACCGCTCGCTGGTTGCCGACAGCCGGCAGGTCGAACTCGTCGCGGTCCGTGCCCAGATCGAGGAACTGAAGGGCCGGGTCGGCGTCGCCGAGAAGGAATTCTCGGAGACGCAATCCCGCTTGACCCTGGAGCGCGGCGCCTCGGAGGCCGCGAGCCGGGAGCTCACTGAGGCACGTGGCCGGGTCGAGAATCTGAGCCAACGCGTGACCGATCTCGATCGCCAGCTCGTCAGCCAGGTCAAGGAAGCCGAAATCCTTTCCAACCGCGTCAACGACCTGGAGGCGCGGCTTGCCACGCAGGGCAAGATGCTTGCCGAGCGCGATTTCGAGAACGGCCAGCTGCGCAAGGTCAACGAGGTCGCCGAGCGCGCGATGAAGGAGTTGCGCGACGAGATCAATCTCACCAACAGCGGCAAGTGGCCGGCGCTGGAAAAGCTGAAGACGGAAAAGGCGGCGGTGGAGGAGCAGCTGCGCGTCGCGCGCGACGAACGCGCCAAGCTGCAGCGCGACATCAACGTGAATCAGCAGCGGGCGGAAAGCTCCTGGGCCACCGAGCGCATGGAGAATGCGCTGCTGCGGGAACGCATCAACGACATCGCGGCGGAGGTGGCAAAACTCGCCATGCAGCTCGAAGGGCCGAACTCGCCGATCGAGGCCATGCTGGCCTCGGAAGCCGCAAGCCCCTCGAAATCTGCCAACGGCGCCGCCGGACCGGCCATCGGCACCGCAGCCGCGGCCACCCCGCCGCAGGGCGGCACGCTCGCCGAGCGCATCCGCGCGCTGCAGTCGCATGCCTCGCGCGCCCGCCAGCAGCGAGCGTGAGGCGGTCTTTAGAGCATGATCCGGAAAAAGCCTGCCCCGCGCTTGATGCGGGGTGGAAACCGGTTTTCCGAAAAGATCATGCTCAAACAAAGAGATGAGATCATGATGCGATTCCGGTTAATCGCATCATGATCTAGTGTTGACACTGGTGGTGAGGCTTTCGTAAATCGCCCCCTCCGACGATCGATTTTCGGCGGAGCTGCACGAAAAAATCCCGGGCGCTTAGCTCAGCGGGAGAGCGTTCCCTTCACACGGGAGAGGTCGTAGGTTCAATCCCTACAGCGCCCACCATTTACGCACCGGCAGATTCTCGCGGGACTCCAAATGACTCACGCCGCCGCCTTCTCGGGCGGCTTGATCTGGAAGTTACGCGTGGTGGCAAGCACTGTCCCGCACAGCGTCTCACCGCCGTCCGAGACGACATAGACGTCGGCGGCGCCGACGGAGTTGGTGCGGCCGGCCTGCAGCACGCGTCCTCTGGCCCGCAACTTTTCCCCTTTTGCTACTCCAGTCATCTTCACGGTGAAGTCGAGCGTCGCCAGAGCCCAGCCTCGCGGCAGGAGCGAGAGGCAGGACGTAACCGCGGCTACATCGCCAGCAGTGCCAACGATCGACGCCGGGAATTGCCCGGGTGGCCCTGAGAACCGCTTTGCGAACGGTAGCTCGATGGTCACCTCGCCTGGCGCGACGGAGACGATACGGATCGCATACTCCCGTACGAAATCCAGCGCCGTGACAAAGGAATCAATTTCGGCCTGCGTCATGCCGCCTTCCGCGTGGATCATGGCATCGCCTCCTTCAATGTCGCACGCTTGCGGGGCGGCGTATTCTTTCTCAAGACGACCGCAAGCGACCTGGCGACATCCTCGATCGGCTCGCCGCTGCTCGCAACACGTGCGAGAATAAGCGCGCCCTCGATCGAGGAGACCGCGAGCGTTGACAGCTGCCCCGCCTCAAGCTTCGAAAATCCGTCGCGCAGAAGCGCCCGCGCAATGACTGCGCGCCAGGCGGCAAAGGCTTCGCGCCCGGCAAGCGCAATGCCTTGTGATTGCGGCGCGGATTCCAGCAGCGTCGTCGATATAGGACAGCCGTCCCGGAAGCCGGACTTGGCCATCCAGCCCACCAGAAGCCGGCAATAGGCCTGGATCATGGCCGCCGCCGATTTATGCTCATGTTCGAGCTTTTCCAGCGTCGCAACTACTCCCTTGCCGGCGAACCGCACCGCGGCTTCCCCGATCTGGCTCTTGCCGTCGGGAAAGTAGTGGTAGAGCGACCCTTTCGGGGCGCCTGCTAGCTCGGCGATTTCGTTGATCCCGGTCGCAGCGTAGCCATTGCGGCGAAACAGCGTCGCCGCGGCCCGCACGATCGCGCCTCGATGTCTTGGGGGTGACGACATCACGCTCCCCGGCCTCCCGCTCTTTAGCTCTGGGAGCATCGACCAAGTCTATATAGACTGGTCTAGATATGCAACTGGCGCTGCTCGCCGTCGCGTCGGGATGCCGTCGGAGCGGCCAAGTCGACGTTTGCCGGCTAATTCTGATAGGGTATTTGGGTGATGGAGACGTTCGCACCATGGTTCGACTGTCATGCGCTTGGTTACATCTGCAATTGTCGCGATCGGCATGCTGCTGGCGTCGGCTCCCGCGCCGGCTCAGATCTACGATCCCGCCCATCCCGTTTGCATGCACGTATACGGCGAGGAGTTGGGCGATCGGATGGATTGCATCTTTACTTCCCTCGCCCAGTGCGCGGCTTCGGCCTTTGGCCTTCCCGCGGTGTGCCTTATCAATCCCTACTATGCCTCCGCACAGAAGCCGGCGCCATCTCGACCAGACAGACGGCGGGCACGGTAGTTTTTAGGAGCGTCAGTGCTGCACGTGATAGCAATGCCGGCTAACTGCTGAAGCTCTGCCAGAACCTCACCCTCCCGCCAGCCCCGTCTGTTTCAGCCGCTCCGCGAGCCAGACTGTCAGGTGAGGATCGATCGCGCCGGCGACATAGACCTCGGTGTGGACGATATTCTTCCTCGCCAGCACCAGCAGAACGCCGATCGCATAGGCAAACCAGATGTGCGGATCGGTCAACCCCTTCAGCTTGTGCTGGTCGTGCTCGATCGGCTGGTGGTTGGATGCCTTCCTGACCTCGATTGCCACCAGATTTTTCGGAACGTCTCGCCGATGCACGACGATGTCGGGAAAGATCGATTTCGACAGGCGGTCTTCGGTCGAGACGATCGAGCCGTGCGGCATCAGCAGCGTCCGTTCGCCGAGCCGGTCATAGTCGCAATCGACGTCCCAGCCGTCGAACTGCCCTTCGACATGCACGGCCAGGCGGTGCGTCAGCGCGCGCTCGCCAAAATCATTGTCGAGCAGATACTTCTCGCGCGAATAAAATGCCTCGAGCGCGGCAACGACCTTGTTCAGCTCGGCATGCATGGCGCCTCCGAGAAGCTGGTCTAGTGCCGCCTATTTGAAGTTCCTGCACCACAAGCGGCGAATTCTGTTCAGAAACTTCAAATAGAAAAGCGGCACTAGAATTCTAAATTTGCTAGTGCCCATAACTTTCCGAAGTTCGTGAAAGGTGGGTGCTGAGATGTAGCACGAACTTCGGAAAGTGGGCACTAGTCACTGCGAAGCGCGATCGCTCCGCAAGGACGGTCCCCCTTACATCTGGACTTCGATCAGTCGCGGCCCCGGCTCGGCAATGGCCTCGGCGAGCGCCTTGTTGAGTTCGTCGGCGCTGGTGACCGCGCGAGCGGCAACGCCCATGCCCCTCGCCAGAGCGACGAAATCGATGGTCGGGCGATCGATCTTGAGCATGTCGAGCGCACGCTGGCCGGGCTCGCCGGCACCGACGCCGTCGAACTCGCCGCGCAGGATCTGATAGATGCGATTGGCAAACACGACGGTGACGACGTCAAGGCCCTCGCGCGCCTGCGTCCACAGGGATTGGATGGTGTACATTGCGCTGCCGTCGCCGACCATGCAGATCACCTTGCGATCCGGACAGGCAACCGCGGCACCTGTTGCAACGGGGGTCGAGAACCCGATCGAGCCGCCCATGTTCTGCAGCCAGTCATGCGGCGGCGCCGCCGCCGTCGGCGGAAAGAAGCCGCGGCCGGTGGTGATGGATTCATCGACGATGATCGCATTTTCAGGGATAGCGCAAGCGATTGCCTGCGCGATCGAGGCGAAAGTCAGCGATCCGGTCGGCTTGTTGAGCTCGGCAAGCTTTTGCGGCTTCACGTCGGAGGATCTCGCGCCAAGCGCGTCCGCGAGCGCCTCAAGTGCTGCGACCGAATTTTCACCCCAGGCCGTCAGGCGGTGAACCTCGCAGCCCTCAGCTTTCAGCTGGCTCGGCTTGTTCGGATAGGCGAAGAACGCCACGGGATCGTTGGCCTCGACCAGAACGATATGCTTGAAGTCTTTCAGGATCGGCAGCGCCAGTTCGATCACATAAGGGATGCGGTCGATCGAGAAGCGGCCGCGACCGCGCGCCATGCGCGGATGATAGGTCTGGCCCATCACCTTGCAGCCGGTCTTGCCCGAAATCTGTTGCGCCAGCGCCAGGCCCTGCTCGGTCAGCGCGCTTCCGGTCACCAGCAGCAGCGTCTGGGCGCCGTTGCCGTGCAGCATCTTCGCCGCAGTGTCGACGGCATCAGTCGAAAACCCCGGCCTTTGGCCAGGCTGCGGCATTTCTGCAATTCCGTCGGCCTCGTTCCAGGCGGTGTCGGCGGGCAGGATCAGTGTTGCGATCTGCGGCGGCGAGCTTCTCGCCGCGGCAATCGCGGCGGCGCCATCGGCCGAGACCGATTTGGCATTGGGCGAGGTGCGGACCCATTCCGACATCGGCCGCGCCAGCCCCTCGATGTCGGAGGTGAGCGGGGCGTTGTAGCCGATGTGATAGGTGGCGTGCTGGCCGACGATGTTGACGATGCCCGAATGCGCCTTCTTGGCGTTGTGCAGATTGGCCAGGCCGTTGGCGAGCCCGGGTCCGAGATGCAACAGCGTCGAGGCCGGCGTGCCTTTCATGCGGAAATAGCCGTCGGCCGCCCCCGTCACCACGCCTTCGAACAGGCCGAGCACGCAGCGCATGCCATCGACCCGGTCAAGGGCGGCGACGAAATGCATCTCCGAGGTGCCGGGATTGGTGAAGCAGACGTTAACGCCGCCCGCGACCAGGGTCCGTACCAGACTTTCCGCGCCGTTCATTGTTCCGCTCCCGTTCGCACCGGCATCGGCCGAAAGATCAACCATTGTTCGCTGCTTTCGTCAAAGGGGGCGGATGCATTGTTCGACCGGCAAGGACGCAGGGCTTCTTCACCATGGTATTCGAAAGCGGCTTGCGAAAGGCGCGCGAAGCAGCCAGTCTTGGAAAAGCGATCGGTAAATCCACGAGGAATCAAATGATCCGGGTTTTTGCTGCGCTGGCCGTGCTGGTCACGTTGGTGACGGGTTCCAACCAGGCACAGGCGCAATTTTTCGACTCCCGCGACTTTATGGGCGGAGGTCGGAATTTCTTTGGTCGCGGCGCCGGGCCGATTCCGCGCGAAACCGTCTACTATCCGGCCAATTACGCGCCGGGCACCATCATCATCAACACGCCGGAGCGCAGGCTCTATCTTGTGTTGTCCGGCGGCCAGGCACTTCGCTACGGCATCGGCGTCGGACGCGACGGTTTTCGCTGGGGCGGCGTGCATCGCGTCAGTGCCAAGAGGGAGTGGCCGGGCTGGACACCACCGGCTGACATGCGCCGTCGCAGGCCCGACCTGCCGAGCTACATGCCCGGCGGCATCGAGAACCCGCTTGGCGCGCGGGCGATCTATCTCGGCTCGACGCTCTACCGCATCCATGGCTCCAACGAGCCGGAGACCATCGGACAGGCGGTGTCCTCCGGCTGCTTCCGCATGACCAACGAGGATGTGGTCGACCTCTATGGCCGCGTCTCGATCGGCGCGACCGTGATCGTGATGAACTGACGCGACGCGCTCCCCGGATGCCGCGCAGCGTGGAAACGGTGCGCTGCTGATCCGGGGTCCATCATCCCGTTCAATGCGTGAATTGGTCCCGGCTCTGCGGCGCATCGTTGAAGCCGCGCTGTACCGGGTCCGGGACACGAGGGCGAGCGACCATCACGCCGACTTATCGAACAGCTCGCGCCCGATCAGCATGCGGCGGATTTCGCTGGTGCCGGCGCCGATCTCGTAGAGCTTGGCGTCGCGCAACAGCCGCCCGGTCGGATAGTCGTTGATATAACCGTTGCCGCCGAGCAGCTGGATCGCATCCAGCGCGCATTGCGTTGCCTTCTCGGCGGCATAGAGGATGGCGCCGGCGGCATCCTCGCGCGTGGTCTCGCCACGGTCGCAGGCTTTTGCCACCGCATAGACATAGGCGCGCGAGGCATTCATCGTCGTGTACATGTCGGCGAGCTTGCCCTGCACCAGCTGGAAGCTGCCGATCGGCTGGCCGAACTGCTTGCGCTCGTGCGTGTAAGGCAGCACCACGTCCATGCAGGCTTGCATGATGCCGAGCGGACCGGCCGCAAGCACAATGCGCTCGTAGTCGAGGCCCGACATCAACACGTTGACGCCGCGACCGACCTCGCCCAGCACGTTCGCTTCCGGCACCTCGCAATTGTCGAACACCAGCTCGCAGGTGTCGGAGCCGCGCATGCCGAGCTTGTCGAGCTTCTGTGCGGTGGTAAATCCCTTCATGCCCTTCTCGATGATGAAGGCGGTGATACCGCGCGGGCCGGCGTTCGCGTCGGTCTTGGCGTACACCACCAGCGTGTCTGCGACCGGTCCATTGGTGATCCACATCTTGCTGCCGTTCAGCACATAACGGTCGCCCTTTCTCTCCGCGCGCGTGGCCATCGACACCACGTCGGAACCCGCATTGGGTTCCGACATCGCAAGCGACCCGACATGCTCGCCGGAAATCAGCCTCGGCAGGTATTTGCGTTTTTGCACGTCGCTGCCGTTGCGCCGGATCTGGTTGACGCAGAGATTGGAATGGGCGCCGTAGGAGAGGCCGACCGCAGCCGATGCCCGCGAAATCTCCTCCACCGCCACGCAGTGCTCGAGATAGCCGAGGCCCGCGCCGCCATACTCCTCCTCGACCGTGATCCCGTGCAGGCCGAGCGCGCCGATTTTCGGCCAGAGGTCGCGCGGAAAGACGTTGCTCTTGTCGATCTCGGCGGCGCGCGGCGCGATCTCATGGGATGAGAAATCGTACACGGTCTCGCGAAGGGCGTCGGCGGTCTCGCCCAGATCGAAATTGAACATCCGATACGTATTGGCAATCATCTCGACCGGCCTCCGGCATTTCCTTGCTCGTTTCCTCTCGGCCCACAGCCTTATTCCCTGACAATAAGGTTGTCACGGCCAGAAAATGCCGCGCAGTGGGATACCAGCGCGGCACCGGACCGCCAACGGTGCGTGATGCGGCAAACTCTCCCTTGCGCGGGCAGGCACAACGGGATGTAATTCGCAGCCAAAGCCGCCTTCCGGACTTAAAATGCGGGAGGGATCAATACAGGGAGCCGCCCATGCATGGGACTGTCGATCTCGCTCAGGATACCAGGATGGAGGAAGCGCGCGAGCGGGCCCTCTCGCTGCCGCTGGAAGAGTACAATCCCGGCGATCCCGAACTGTTCAGCACCGACACGCACTGGCCCTATTTCGACCGCCTGCGCAAGGAAGAGCCGATCCACTATTGCAAGGACAGCATATTCGGACCGTATTGGTCGGTGACCAGATACAACGACATCATGAATGTCGACACCAATCACACGGCGTTTTCGTCGGCGGCGGCGCTTGGCGGCATCACCATTCGCGATGTCGCACCCGACCTGCGGCGTGAAAGCTTCATCGCCATGGATCAGCCGCGCCACTCCGCGCAGCGCAAGACCGTGGCTCCGATGTTTACGCCGGACAATCTCGACGAGCTTGCCGTCAACATCCGCAAGCGCTCCGCCGGCTGCCTGGACAATCTCGGGAAAGGCGAGGTGTTCGACTTCGTCGATCAGGTTGCAATCGAGCTGACCACGCAGATGCTGGCCGTGCTGTTCGATTTTCCCTGGGAGGAGCGGCGCAAGCTGACCCGCTGGTCGGATATCGCAACGACTATACCGGGTGTCGGCGGCCTGGTCGCGACCGAGGAAGAGCGGCAGGCCGAACTTCTGGAATGCGCGCAGTATTTCGCGGCGATGTGGAAGGAGCGCATCAAGGGGCCACCGAAGAACGACCTGCTGTCGCTGATGGCCCACAATGAGGCTACCCGCGACATGGACCCGAAGAATTTCCTCGGCAACCTGATCCTCTTGATCGTCGGCGGCAACGACACCACGCGCAACACCATGTCGGGCAGCGTCTATGCCCTGAACAAGCATCCGGACCAGTACCGCAAGCTGCGGGAAAATCCCGCCCTGCTCGATAGTTTCGTTCCGGAGGTGATCCGCTGGCAGACGCCGCTTGCGCATATGCGTCGCACCGCGCTTGAGGACATCGAACTCGCTGGCAAGAAGATCAGGAAGGGCGACAAGGTCGTGATGTGGTATGTCTCCGGCAACCGCGACGAGGAGGCGATCGACCGCCCCTATGAGTTCATCATCGACCGGGCGAGGCCGCGCACCCACCTGTCGTTCGGCTTCGGCATCCACCGCTGCATCGGCATGCGGCTGGCCGAACTGCAACTGAAAATCATCTGGGAAGAAATCTTCAAGCGTTTCGACCGCATCGAGGTGGTGGGCGAGCCCAAGCGGGTGTATTCGAGCTTCGTCAAGGGCTACGAGACGCTGCCGGTTCGCATCGTCGCCTGACTAGTGCCGCGAACTTCGGAAAGTGGGCACGCGCCCGCCCAAGGGATAGAGCACCATGAAGGTCCAGACAGCCGTCCGCCGCCGTGACAAGGCCGAGCTTTTAAGCCAGGCGCACGAGGAAGCCTATTCGACGCCGCTGAAGGATTTCCATCCGGGCGCGCCAAGACTGTTCCAGGACGACACGCTATGGCCCTGGTTCGAGCGGCTGCGCACGGAAGAGCCGGTGCACTACTGCACGAATGCGCCGATCGAACCCTATTGGTCGGTCGTCAAATATAACGACATCATGCATGTCGATACCAATCACGGCACCTTCTCCAGCGATGCCAGCCTTGGCGGCATATCCATCCGTGACGCGCCGGAGGGCTACGACTGGCCAAGCTTCATTGCGATGGACCAGCCGAGACATGCCGCACAGCGCAAGACGGTGTCGCCGATGTTCACGCCGGGACATCTGGATGAACTCGCCATCCTGATCCGCCAGCGCTCGGCCAGGGTGCTGGACAACCTGCCGCGCAACGAGACCTTCAATTTCGTCGAGCGGGTATCGATCGAGCTGACGACGCAGATGCTGGCGACCCTGTTCGACTTCCCGTTCGAGGAGCGCCGCAAGCTGACGCGCTGGTCCGACGTCTCGACCGCGCTGACCAAGAGCGGCATCGTGGAATCGCCGGAGCAGCGCCGAAGGGAGATGGACGAGTGCCGGGAGTATTTTGCGAGACTCTGGAACGAGCGCGTCAACGCCGAGCCGCGCAACGACCTGCTGTCGATGATGGCCCATAGCGATGCCACGCGCCACATGGACCCCGACAACCTGATGGGCAACATCATCCTTTTGATCGTCGGCGGCAACGACACCACGCGCAACACCATGAGCGGCTCGGTGCTGGCCTTGAACGAGAATCCCGACCAGTACCGGAAGCTGCGAGAAAATCATGCGCTGATCGATTCCATGGTGCCGGAGGTGATCCGCTGGCAGACGCCGCTCGCCCATATGCGGCGCACCGCGCTGGCCGATACCGAGATCGGCGGCAAAAAGATCGGGAAGGGCGAGCGCGTGGTGATGTGGTACGTCTCCGGCAACCGCGACGAGGAGGTCATCGACCGCCCCAACGAGTTCATCATCGACCGTCCGCGCCCGCGCACCCATCTTTCGTTCGGCTTCGGCATCCACCGCTGCGTCGGCATGCGGCTCGCCGAACTGCAGCTTCGGATCGTCTGGGAGGAGATTCTGAAACGGTTCGAGCGGATCGAGGTGGTGGGCGAGCCGAAGCGGCTCTATTCGAGCTTTGTGCGCGGTATCGAATCGCTGCCCGTGCGTATCCCCGCTTAAGGGCACGCCGCCTTGGCCGGGAAGAACCGGATCGAATTGCTTGCGGACATCATGGCGATGCCCGGCTTTTCCCATTCATCCGGCATGCGTGTCGTCGCTGCCGAGCCGGGCAAGGTCTCGCTCGCACTGTCGAAGCGGCCGGAGCTCACGCAGTTCTTCGGCCATTTCCACGGCGGGGTGATCGCCGGCCTTGCCGACCAGGCCGCGGGTGCGGCGGTAACGACTGCCCTGCCCGCGGGCCGCATCGCCGTGACGGTCGAAATCAAGATCAATTTTCTCAGCCCTGCGGATGGCGAGGTAATCATGGCCCGCGCGGAAGCCATGCAGACGGGCGCCACGATAGGGGTTGCAAAGGTCGAGGTGATCTCTCAAGACAAGGGAGCCGAACGTCTTTGCGCGTTCGCCAACGCGACCATGCGTGCGGTTGATTTTCCAGTTCAGATGGCCGATCCAGCTCGCCGATGACACAGGAACAGCAACAAGACGAACATGCCGACATTCGCGATGCGGTCGCCAAACTCTGCGCCCAATTTCCCGGCGAGTACTGGCGCAAGCTTGATCGCGAGATGGCCTACCCGTCCGCTTTTGTCGATGCGCTGACGCAAGCCGGCTATCTTTCCGTCCTGATCCCCGAGGAATATGGCGGCGCCGGCCTGAAACTGTCAGCGGCCACCGCAATCCTGGAAGAGATCCACCGCGCCGGCTGCAATGCCGGCGCCTGCCACGCCCAGATGTACACCATGGGCACGGTGCTGCGACACGGCAGCACCGAGCAAAAGGCAAAATGGCTGCCGCAGGTTGCCAGCGGCAAGCTGCGGCTGCAGGCCTTCGGCGTGACCGAGCCGACGTCGGGCACCGACACATCCTCGCTGAAGACCGTCGCAAGGCGCGAGGGCAACGACCGCTACGTCGTCAACGGCCAGAAGATATGGACCAGCCGCGCCGAATATTCCGACCTGATGATCCTGCTCGCGCGCACCACGCCGAAGGAGCAGGCGAGGAAGCGCACCGATGGGCTGTCGGTGTTCCTGGTCGACATGCGCGAGGCGAGAAAAGGCGGACTCACGATCCGGCCGATCCGCACCATGATGAACCACTCGACGACGGAAGTGTTTTTCACCGACATGAAGGTGCCGGCCGAGAACCTGATCGGCGAGGAAGGCAAGGGCTTTCGCTATATCCTCTCCGGCATGAACACCGAGCGCATCCTGATCGCCGCCGAATGCATCGGCGATGCCAAATGGTTCATCGCAAAGGCAACCGACTATGCCAAGGAGCGCGCCGTGTTCGGCCGTCCCATCGGCCAGAACCAGGGTGTCCAGTTTCCGATTGCCAAAGCCTATGCCTCGATGCGCGCGGCCGAGCTGATGGTGCAGGAAGCAACGCGCAAATACGAGGCCGGGCTCGACTGCGGCGCGGAAGCCAACATGGCCAAGATGCTTGCCGCCGACGCCTCGTGGGAGGCGGCAAACGCCTGCATCCAGACCCATGGCGGATTCGGCTTCGCGGAAGAATACGACGTCGAGCGTAAATTCCGCGAGACGCGGCTCTACCAGGTCGCGCCGATCTCGACCAACCTGGTGCTGTCTTTCATCGCCGAGCACGTGCTCGGCATGCCCCGCTCCTACTGAGATTCGACATGCTGCCGCTTGAGGGAATAACCGTGATAGCCGTCGAACAGGCGGTTGCCGCGCCGTTCTGCAGTTCGCGGCTCGCCGATGCCGGCGCCCACGTCATCAAGGTCGAGCGCCCGGAGGGCGACTTCGCCCGCGACTATGATAAGGCGGCCAAGGGACAGAGCGCCTATTTCGTGTGGCTCAACCGCGGCAAGGATTCCGTCGTCATCGATCTCGCCACCAGCGAAGGACGCGCGAGTCTTGAGGAACTGATCGCGGGTGCGGACGTGCTGCTGCAGAACCTCAAGCCCGGGGCGATGGACAAGCTCGGCTTTTCGCTGGAGCGACTGAAGAAGGACTACCCGGCGCTGATCTGCTGCACCATTTCCGGCTATGGCGACGAAGGCCCTTACGCCCACCGCAAGGCCTACGATCTCCTGATCCAGGCAGACAGTGGGCTAGCCTCCATCACCGGAGGTCCCGAGGGCCCGTCGCGGGTCGGTATTTCCATTGTCGATATCGCAACCGGCGCAACCGCCCATGCGTCGATCCTGGAGGCGTTGTTTGCGCGCACGCGCACCGGCAAAGGTGCCGATATCCGCATTTCCATGTTCGACGTGATGGCGGACTGGCTGACGGTGCCGCTGTTGAACTCCGAAGCCGGCAATCCGCCCCGTCGCATGGGCCTCGCCCACACTTCGATTGCGCCCTACGGCGTGTTCCGCTCCCGCGACGGCAAGGATATCCTGATCTCGATCCAGAGCGAGCGCGAATGGAAAAAGCTTTGTGCCGAGGTTCTGGGCCAGCCGGACCTGCCGAGCGATCCGCGCTTTGCCAACGTGATCGAGCGCGTGCGCAACCGCGAGCTTACCGACAAGTTGGTGGCCGATATTTTCTCGACGCTCACGCGCGACGCTTTGCTGAAGCGCCTCGCGGATGCCGATATCGCCTTTGCCGAGGTCAACACCATGGCCGATCTCACGGTGCATCCGCATCTGCGCCGCATCGAGGTCGCTACCCGCAATGGCGTCGTGGCCCATCCGGCGCCAGCCGTAATCTTCGTCGGCGAGCCGCGCAGCTACGGCGCCGTGCCCGCGCTCGGCGAGCACACCGAACTGCCCAAGGCTTCCCGCGTCCGGAAATCGTCATGACCGAAAAGCTCGATCTCGACCATCTGCGGCAATGGATCGGCCGCACCAGTGAGGCCTCCGACATCGTCACCGCGCAATTGGTGAAGGGCCTGCGGGCGACCCTGTTCCAGGAGATCGGCGAGCCGAAACCGGGCGAGGCCGCGCCGTTCACAGTCCATTGGTGCCTCGCGCAGCCGGTGTTTGCGATGTCGATGCTGAGTGCCGACGGCCATCCCACCCGCGGCGGCTTCCTGCCGCCGGTGCCGTTGCCGCGCCGGATGTGGGCCGGCGGGGAACTGCAATTTTTCGATCCGCTCCGCGTCGGCGACGATACGACGCGCAAATCGCGCATATCGGATGTGGCGGTCAAGACCGGTTCGACCGGGCAGCTGTGCTTCGTTTCCGTCGAGCATGAGGTGACGACGCCGCGCGGCACCGCGATCCGCGAACGCCAGGACATCGTCTATCGCGGCATGGAAAGTACCCAATCGGCGACGCCGGCCAAAGCCACGTCACCTCCGCCGGCGGCCAAGCATCGCGAAACCCACATGGCTGATCCCGTGCTGCTGTTCCGCTATTCGGCTTTGACCTTCAACGGCCACCGCATCCACTACGACCGCGACTATGTCACCAAGGTCGAGGGTTATCCGAGACTGATCTTCCACGGTCCCCTGCAGGCGGCGTTCATCGTCGAGCTTGCGGCAAAGTTGCACGGCGGCACGCCACCGAAGAAATTCTCCTACCGCGGCGTGCAACCGCTGTTCGAAGGCGCGGAATTTTCGGTCAATGCCAGCGACAACGGCACAGCCCTGGAGCTGTGGACCGCAAATTCCACCGGCCAGCCCACCATGAAGGGCACCGCGACGTGGTGAAGCTTCGGAGCCGCAGGCTGATTCTTCGTCATGGCCGGGCTTGTCCCGGCCATCCACGTTTCTTTTGCAGCGAAGTTAGTAAGACGTGGATGCCCGGCGCAAGGCCGGGCATGACGGCTCTCCGGGAGAAATAACAACTTTGTCGAACAAGCCATTCAAAGCCTCTAGCGCTTCACTCACCGTCAAGCAGGCGACGTTCGACCTGCTGCGCGCCTTCGGCATCGCCAAAGTGTTCGGCAATCCCGGCTCGACCGAATTGCCGTTCCTCTCCGACTGGCCCGACGATATCGATTACGTGCTGGGGCTACAGGAGGCGAGCGTTGTCGGCATGGCCGACGGCTACGCGCAGGCAACCCGCAACGCCGGCTTCGTCAACCTGCATTCTGCGGCCGGCCTCGGCAACGCGCTCGGCAATATCTATAACGCCTACCGCAACCAGACGCCGCTCGTCATCACCGCGGGCCAGCAGGCGCGCTCGATCCTGCCGCTGCAGCCCTTTCTCTATGCCGAACGCGCGTCGGAATTTCCGCACCCCTATGTCAAATACAGCGTCGAGCCGGCGCGGCCAGAGGATGTACCGGGTGCGATCGCACGCGCCTACTACACGGCGATGCAACCGCCCTGCGGGCCGACTTTTGTGTCGATCCCGATCGACGACTGGGGCCATCCGGCACAAGCCGTTACCGCGCGCAGGATCGGTCGCGAGATCGGTCCCGATCCCGACGCCATGAAGGCGCTGGCCGCCGCGCTGTCGGCAGCCAAGCGCCCCGCTTTGGTGGTTGGCCCGTCCATCGATCGTGCCGCGGCCGTCGATCTCATGGTCGAGGTCGCGGAGAAGGCGAAGGCGAGCGTCTGGGTCAGTCCGTTCTCGATGCGCTGCTCTTTTCCGGAGCGGCATCCGCAATTTTCGGGCTTCCTGCACGCCTCGCCGACGCAGCTTTCGGATGCGCTGCGCGACTACGACCTGATTGTGGTGATCGGCGCGCCGGTCTTCACCTTCCACGTCGAAGGTCATGCCCCGATCTTCGACGGAACGACCGCGATTTTCCAGATCACCGACGATCCGACCGCGGCTACCGTCACTCCCTCAGGCGCCAGCATCATCGCCACCATGAAGCCGGCACTCAAAATGTTGCTGGAGCTGTTGCCCGACACAAGGCGCGCGGCACCGGAGGGCCGCAAATTGCCGTCTCCGCCGCAAGCGGCCGATCCCGTTCCGGTAGAATTCCTGCTGCATTCGCTCAACCACGCGATGGGCGATGACGCTGCTCTCGTCGAGGAAGCGCCCTCGCACCGTCCGGTGATGCACAGATTCATGCCGATGCGCGGGCAGGACAGCTTCTACACCATGGCAAGCGGTGGCCTTGGCTACGGCCTGCCGGCCGCGGTCGGCATGGCGCTCGGCAGCGGCGAGCGGCGCACGGTCTGCCTGGTCGGCGACGGCTCGGCGATGTACTCGATCCAGGCGCTATGGACGGCGGCGCAGCGCAAGCTGCCGCTCACGGTGGTCGTCATCAACAATGCCGGCTACGGTGCGATGCGCTCGTTCGGCGAGGTCATGCAGGTGCGCGACGTGCCCGGCCTCGACCTGCCCGGTATCGACTTCGTCAAACTGGCTGATGGCATGGGCTGCGAGGCCATGCGTGTGACGAAATCCGTCGAGCTGCTGCCGGCGCTGAAACGCGCGCTCGCCCATAAGGGCACAAGCCTGGTCGAGGTGGTCGTGGATTCGGCGGTGCCGTTGCTCTACGCCCGGGCTGGCAGGGTGTAGCTGTCTTTGCGAGGCAAGGACGTCACTGCTTCCCATACGCCTCCCGCATCCCGGCCTGGATCTTGGCCATTCCGGCGATCCAGCGGTCGTAATTCTCGGTCTTGTTGCGCATGTAACCGAGCACCTGGGGGTGCGGCAGAATCACGAACGTCTCCTGCTCGATTCCGGCGAGCGCATCTTTTGCCACCTGCTCAGGCGAAAGATCGCCGTCGCCGGATTGCGGGCCCTTCGGGATCGAACGCAGCATGTTGGTGTCGACGCCCTGCGGACACAGGATCGACACCCTGATGCCGTGGGCCCGGTGCGAGATCGCAAGATTCTCGGCAAAACCCACTGCGGCGTGCTTTGTAGTCGAATAGGCCGGGCTTCCGACCTGCGACAACAGGCCGGCCGCGGAGATCGTGTTGAGGAAATAGCCGCCGCCGCGCGCCTTGTAGCGCGGGATCATGTGCCGCGCGGCATAGACATGCGCCATGACGTGAATTGCCCAGCTTCTGGCGAATGGCTCGTCCGATTCCCCTCCCGCATTCACCGAGAGCGGATCAAAGCCGCCACCGATGCCCGCGTTGGAACAGAACAGCGCGATCTGGCCAAACTGGCGTTCGCTCTCCTCGATGACGTGACAGACATCCTTTTCCTTGGCCACGTCGCACTTGAAAGCCGCGCCACCGACCGAAGCCGCGACCGCCCGGGCCGCCGGACCATCGACATCGACCACCACCACCTTCGCGGCGCCCGCGCCGTGAAAAGCCTCGCACAGCGCCTTGCCGATGCCGTTGGCGCCGCCGGTGACAACCACGACCTTGCCGGTCACCTGCATCGCCACCTCCCAATATTGTCTGTTTCAGTTCAAAACCAGGTCGAGCACGGCGGTGTAGTGGCAGGCCGCGCCCGACAGCACGAAACAATGCCAGATCACGTTCTGGAAGCGTAACCGCTGCCAGGCGTGAAAGATCACGCCGAGGCTGTACATCGCACCGCCCGCGAGCACGAACCATAGCGCCATTCGCGGCAGCCCCGCCACTACCGAATCGTAGAGCATCAGGCCGCTCCACCCCAATGCCAGATAGAGCCCGACGGAGAGGCGGTCGAAGCGGCCGGGCCAGCCAAGCTTGAGCGCGATGCCAAAAATGGCGACGCACCACACGCCGACCAAGAGCGCAATCGCGAACACGCTGTTGCTCAGCTCCATGATAAAGGGCGTATAGGTCGCAGCTATCAACACGTAGATCGCCGAATGATCGAGCCGTCGCAGCACCCATTTGGTCGGCGACACCGGCCAGAGATTATAGGTCGCCGACAGCCCCAGCATCAACAACAGGCCAGCCACATAGATCGAAACCACGACGATATCGCGCGGGTTGGCATAGATCGCGGTCAGGACGATCAGGACGGTCGCGGCGATCACGCCTGACAGGATGCCGATGGCGTGCACGATGCCGTCGGCGATCAGTTCGACCCGGTCGTAGTTCCAGCGGATCGCGCCGGTGGCGGCGTGGAGGGAGGTCGATGCGAGCTGCTTCAGCTTGAAGATCGTCATGGGGAACCTGCATACTCTTGCACACACTGCAAACATAAACTTCAGAGGTCAACGAAGCGTTCAATAGCTGGTGGTCCGATTCTAACATTCGCTAACCATCTGGGGGCACTTTTGCGAACGTCAAATCCTCTCCATTGGAGAGGCCTTCTTGCCCCCAAAGGCGCCCGAAATGTGAAGCTTGATTTCGCTCCGCCAATCGCCATTTTTTCAGCCATATGCCCGCCTTTTTCCGATACCGGAATTTTATTTCCCCATGGCCCCGACCTTCTCGGAAATCGTAGAGGAAGCGCGTCTTTCGGCGCGTGCCTTGCTTGATTTTGGCGAACATCTGTTCAATCCAACGGTCAGGCTGGGCGTAACCGGCCTGTCGCGCGCGGGCAAAACCGTCTTCATCACCGCGCTGGTTCACGCCCTCACCAAAGGCGGCCGTTTTCCGGTGTTCGAAGCCTTTGCCTCGGGCCGGGTTGCGGGCGCCCATCTTGCGCCGCAGCCCGACGACGCGGTGCCGCGCTTCGACTATGAGAACCACCTGCGCACCCTGGTCGAGGAACGGCGCTGGCCGAACTCGACCGTGGACATCAGCGAACTCAGGCTCGTCATCGACTACCAGCGCCAGAACGGTGCGGACCGCACTTTGACGCTGGATATCGTCGACTATCCCGGCGAATGGCTGCTTGACCTGCCGCTGCTCAACAAGAGTTATGAGCAATGGGCCGGCGAAAGCCTCGCGCTGTCGCGGGAGAAACCGCGCGCGCATCTGGCGGCACCGTGGCATGCGCATCTGGCGACGCTTGCCCCGCAAGAGCGCGAGGACGAACAGGCGACGCGCATTGCGGCAAGCCTGTTCACCGACTATCTGCGCGCCTGCCGCGACGAGCGTTTCGCCATGAGCCTGCTGCCGCCAGGCCGCTTCCTGATGCCTGGCAGTCTCGCCGCCTCGCCGGCGCTGACCTTCGCGCCGCTGGATCTGCCGCCGGGCGGTGCCGCACCGGAGGGTTCGCTCTGGGCGATGATGGTACGCCGCTTTGAGGCCTACAAGGACGTGGTGGTCCGTCCGTTCTTCCGCGACCATTTCGCGCGGCTCGACCGCCAGATCGTGCTGGTCGATGCGTTGGCCGCGTTCAATTCAGGGCCGGAGGCGCTGCATGATCTCGAGGCGGCGCTGGCCGGCATCCTTGATTGTTTCAGGATCGGGCGGAGCACGTTCCTGTCCAGCTTGTTCCGGCCGCGGATCGACCGTATCCTGTTTGCGGCGACCAAGTCCGATCACCTGCACCACCTAAGCCATGACCGGCTCGAGGCCGTGTTGCGCCGCGCCGTGAGCGGAGCTGTGGCGCAGGCCGAGGCCACGGGCGCAGCGATCGACGTGGTGGCGCTATCGGCCGTGCGCGCCACCAAAGAGGCAACGGTGGCGCGCGGCCGCGACAGGCTGCCCTCGATCCTCGGCACACCGGTGCCTGGCGAGACCGCGGGCAACGAGACCTTCGACGGCGACACGGAAGTGGCGACCTTTCCCGGCGACCTGCCTTCCGATCCCGATACGCTCTTCGACGGCAGCGGCGCCTTTCAAGGCCTTTCCAGCGCTCAGGCGGAAAGCGCCGATTTCCGCTTTCTGCGCTTTCGCCCGCCATTGCTCGAACGCGACGGCAGCAGCGAAGGTGCGTTGCCTCACATCCGCCTCGACAGGGCGCTGCAGTTTCTGATCGGAGACAAATTGCAATGAGCGAGCGAGGAAAACATCGGCGACCGGCGACCTTCCGGCTCGATGATCCGCATGTGGTGATGACGGATGCCGAGGACGCAACCCGCCCGGGACGCGGAACCATCCAGATCACGCCGGAAGCCGAGCCTGCGCAGTTGCCCGTTCCACTCGAAAGGCCGGCTGCGCCCCAACGCGGATTCGCGTGGGGTACGATGTTCTGGGCCGGCGTCGCCGGGCTGGTCCTGCTCGGGCTTGGACTCGGCGTGACACAGTTCATCGAAAATCTGTTTGCGCGCAGCGAAAGCCTCGGTGTTGTTGGGCTGCTTCTTGCTCTCGCGACGGCGTTGGCGGTCTCCGTCATTACGGCGCGCGAAGGGCTGGCTCTGGCGCGGCTGGCCGAAATCGAGAAGCTGCATCGGCGCGCTGCCGCGGTGCTCGCGAGCGACGACCGCAACGAGAGCCGCGCCGTGGTGAAAGACCTTGTCAGGCTCGCGCACCAGAACCCGCAGCTGGCGCGTGCCCGCACCGAACTTCAGGGACATATCGGCGACATCATCGATGGCGCCGACCTGATCCGCCTGGCGGAGCGCGAATTGATGACGCCGCTCGATGCCGAGGCGCGCGCCCTGGTTTCTTCCGCCGCCAAACGCGTCTCCGTCGTCACCGCGATCAGCCCGCGGGCGACGATCGACATCATATTCGTGTTTCTGGCGGCGCTGCGGCTGATCCGCCAGCTTGCGCGGCTCTATGGCGGGCGGCCCGGCACGCTCGGCATGCTCAGACTGCTGCGGCACGTCGTTTCCCATCTGGCGATCACCGGCGGCATGGCGGCAAGTGACAGCCTGGTGCAGCAGATGCTCGGCCACGGCATCGCGGCGAAGGTGTCGCAGCGGCTCGGCGAAGGCGTCCTGAATGGGCTGCTCACCGCGCGCCTCGGCCTCGCGGCGATCGATGTGACGCGTCCGCTGCCGTTTACGGCGCTGCCGCGGCCGTCGCTTGCCGATCTCGCCAAAGACCTCTTGCGCAAGCGCGAGGAAAGTGAATAGGCCCTAACCCGCCGCCCGCACTTCACCCGCCAGCACGCGCCAGCCGAAAAAGGGCGAGTCCTTTGGCGGCGAAAGCTCGGGCGTCCAGCCCGTGAGCTTCTCCAATAGGTAGCTGTCCATCACCACGCCGCGCCAGACGCGATCGACACGTTCGAGCGGCTCTCGCTTTGCCGTCGTAAACGTCCAGAGCAACAATCTGTCTTCGGGCTCGCGCGCAACATAGAGCCCGATATGACCCGCAACGCGGTCCATCCGCGGATCGGCAAAGCCCTGGTAGCGGCCGCGCTCGTTGACCTGGATCACCGGCACGCGGTCGCCAAAATGCCAGCGCAGCACGGCATAGCTCCGGTAGTCGGTGGCCGCGACCCAGGTCGCGCCGGTTTTTTGCAGCTGCGCCTCCACGCGTTCCATCACCGCCGCAAAGCCCGCTTCGCCGCCGATCGGGTCGGTGCGTCCGAAGAAATTCCAGGGCATGGCGACATAATAGAGAAACACCATCACAACGGTCGCGATGCCAATGACAACAGCGGCATTCGAAAGCGCAATCGTCGACCTTATGGTCGCCGCGCTCCAGCCTTCCCGCGGCATCATGACGACATTGACGGCGGCGGCGGCAAATCCCGCTGGCCACATGAACATGGGCCAGGTGTCGCCGATGCGAAGGAAGAGCGACTTCCAGAGGAAATAGAAAAAAGGCACAAGCACCGCGGTCGACAGCAGGATCGCGACCGGCTCGCGCGCGCGAAATCCGCGCCGCGCGGTCAGCGTCAAGGCCGACAGTGTGACCGGCAGCAGGAGAAGGCCGACCAGTCCGAATTGCAGGCCGATATAATCTCCGAGCGTGCGCAGCGACAATTCGCGCGTCGCGGTCGCCCGCACTAGCTGGAAGCGAAACGAGGCCCAGTCGTGCCCGGCGTTCCACACCAACACCGGCAGGAACAGGATGAGTGCGATCAGCGCCGCAAGATAGGGATAGGGCGAAGCGAGCCAGCGCCGCCGCCAGTCCGGCACCAGCATGAAGGCGGCGACCGCCGGTAGCAGCATGATAGCGGTGAATTTCGACAGCAGCGAGAGCCCGGCAAAGACGCCTGCGGCCAGCCACCATCGCGGATCATCGGACAAGGCGAGCCGAACCAGCGACCAGATCATCGCAACCGAAAACGGGATCAGCGCGACATCGGGCGCGGCCTTGGCCATCAACAGCCCGTAATACAGGGCAGCCTCCGGCATCAGGATCGCAAACACAACCGCGCGCAAATCACGCGCGAGGCGCCAGGCGATGTCGGCAAGCAGCAATTGCGTGACCAACATCGCAACGATACCGGCGAATCTCACGCCGAATGCCGTGTCGCCGAAGATCGCGGTGCCGAACCTGATGAACCAGGCAATCATCGGCGGATGATCGAGAAAGGACAGCACGCTTTCCTTCGACCAGGTCCAGTAATAGGCCTCGTCGGTACGCAGCTCGATCAAATTGGCGTAGGCAATCCGCAAGCCCGTCATGGCCGCGATCACGACGATGGCGACTAGAACCGGCCCGAGGGCAGGATTGTTGGGCTTTTCGCGGTTGGATTGCAGATCAGACGTCACGGCGCTTTCTCGCCAAGTCCATCAGGGGAGTCAACGACGCCAGAGGCCCCGCTGAGGGCCGCCCCGGAGGAAAAATCTTCCATCACACCCCAAAAGAGGGCGTGCGGCCTGTGAGCTTGCTGATTTGAAATCCCATTTGAGCTGGAATGAATCTCGGGGGTTGTCGATAATGATGGGGAGATGATCAAGTTTTCGAGCGAACAAATCCGGAATACCCTGCGCGGCATCGGCGTGCGGCAGATCCGCCTCGCCTCCGGGCTGGTGATGTTTGCCTATGTAACCAGCCATTTTCTCAATCATTCGCTTGGAAACATCTCGGTCGATGCGATGACCAGCGGGGTCTACTACCACACCCTGTTCTGGCAATTTCCGCCCGTCGCCTTCGTCCTTTATACCGCGGTGCTGGTTCACTTGGGGCTCGGGGTCTGGGCGCTCTACCAACGCCGGCAATTTTTATGGCGAACCACCGAGCTGCTGCAGCTTCTGCTCGGCTTGAGCATCCCGGTTCTGATCGCGAGCCACGTCATTGGCGTGCGTCTCGGCGAGGTGCTGTTCGGGCACGAAAAGCTCTATCCGCAAGTGCTCTACGCCTTCTGGGTCGCGCAGCCGGACCGGGGGCTCATCATAGCCACGGTCCTGATCATTGCCTGGACCCATGGCTGTATCGGCCTGAATTTCTGGCTGCGCATGAAGGCTTTTTATGCGCGCCTTGCGCCCTTTCTGCTCGCGGCCGCCGTGCTGGTGCCGACGCTGGCCCTGCTCGGCTTCTACCAGGGCGGACAGAGCGTTATCGCCGACAGCAGTGAGGCGGAATGGCGGACGCAAAATCTTTCGCCGCGTCAGGTCGGCACGGCTGCGGAAGCGCGCACGCTTGAGGCGATCGTCGATGGCTTCCTGATCGGCTACCTCAGCCTGCTCGGCATCGTCATGCTGGCGCGCGGCGCGCGCGTCCTGCTCGAGCGACGCGGCGGCATGATCACGTTATCCTACGGCAACGGGCGGGTGATCCGTGTGCCAAAGGGATTGAGCGTGCTGGAAGCGAGCCTGCGCTACAGCGTTCCGCATGCCAGCGTATGCGGCGGACGCGCGCGTTGCTCGACCTGCCGCATCCGCGTGATCGGCGATCACAGCGGCCTGCCGGAGCCCTCGCCGCGGGAAGCGTTCGTGCTGGCGCGGGTTGGCGCCAACGACCCGTCGATCCGACTTGCCTGCCAGCTGCGCCCGACGACCGATCTGTCGTTCTTTCAGCTCTTCCTGCCCAACACGTCGGCGGCGAACGCACATGCCTCCAACCCGGCGCGGATCGGTCAGGAGCGCTATCTCGTCAGCCTGTTCGTGGATATGCGCGGTTCGACCCGGCTTGCAGAAAAGATGCTGCCGTTCGACACCGTGTTCGTCGTCAACCGCTTCCTCGCGGCAGTGGCGCAGGCGGTCACCGAGACTGGCGGCAGGCCAAACCAGTTCGTCGGCGACGGCATGCTGGCGCTGTTCGGGCTTGGCGCGAACGCAAAAACCGCCTGCCGCCAGGCGCTCAAGGCGGCCGCCCTGATCGGCAAAAATATCGACGAGCTGAACCAGTTTTTAAGCCACGATCTGCGCGAGCCGATCCATTTCGGCATCGGAATTCACGGCGGCGAGGTGATCGTCGGCGACATCGGCTACCGAGACCACATGGTGTTTACCGCGCTCGGCGACCCGGTCAATGTCGCCGCCCGGCTGCAGGACATGACCAAGTCTCTTGCCTGCGAGGCGATCCTGTCCGAAGAGGTGCACGTCACGGCCGGCCTTGCCGAGAGCGCCCTGCCGCGCCAGGAGGTGACCATCCGCGGCCGCGACGAGCCGATGACCGTCCGCGTAGTCGCCGATGCCAGGGCCATATTGGGGCTCACCGACGGTCTCGAAATTGCCGCCTGAACGGCGTCGGAATTTTCTCCCTTCCCTCTTTGCATCCCACGCATTCGCCAAAAGCATCATTTGACTCGACTATCGCGGTGGCACTATCGGTCGCAGGAATCCCTTGAGACCGGCGGCAAAAGAAAGAATGTTTCGGAGGAGACCCAAAATGCTCGACAGACGGGAGTTGATGAGGCGCGCCGGCTTAGCTGCGTTTGCAACGGGTTTTGCGCCGATAAGGGCGTTGGCGCTCGACGCCGTCACCCTGCCGTTCGACAACGGCGAACGGCCGCTCGTCACCTATCCGCAAAAGCGGCCGATGATCGGACAGACCAGCAGGCCGCCGCAACTGGAAACGCCGTTCCACGTTTTCAACGATGGTCCCATCACGCCGAACAACGCCTTCTTCGTGCGTTATCATCTGGCTGACGTGCCCTACGATATCGACCCCGACAAGTTCACCCTTGAGATCAAGGATAAAGTCGATCGCCCCCTCAAGCTGTCGTTGAAGGACATCAGGAAGCTGAAGGCGGTCGACATCGTGGCCGTCAATCAGTGTTCGGGCAACAGCCGGGGCTTTTCCAATCCGCGCGTGGCCGGCGGCCAGTTGGGCAACGGCGCGATGGGCAATGCGCGCTGGCACGGCGTGCCGCTGAAGACGGTGCTCGACATGGCCGGCGTGCAGGGGACCGCGAGGCAGGTCACCTTCAACGGCATGGACGGGCCGGTGCTCGACAAGACGCCGGATTTCGTCAAGGCGCTCGACATCGACCATGCCCGCGACGGCGAGGTCATGCTGGCCTATGGCATGAACGGCGAGGATTTGCCGCTGCTTAACGGCTTTCCTTTGCGGCTCGTGGTGCCCGGCTATTATGGTACCTACTGGGTCAAGCACCTCAACGAGATCACGGTCATCGACGGCGTGTTCGACGGTTTCTGGATGAAGTCCGCCTACCGTATCCCCGATACACCATGCAGTTGCATCGAGCCCGGCACGACGCCCGCGGCGACCATCCCGATCAATCGCTTCAACGTGCGCTCCTTCATCACCAACGTGAACGACGGTGCGAAGCTGACGGCGGGAACCACGCCGCTGAAGGGCATTGCCTTCGATGGCGGCAAGGGCATCAAGGACGTCTCGGTCTCGATCGACGGCGGCAAGAGCTGGACACAGGCAAAGCTCGGCAAGGACCTCGGAAACTATTCATTCCGCGAATGGAGCCTGCCGGTGAAGCTTGCCGCCGGCAGCTACGAGCTCAAGGTCCGCGCCACAAATAACGCCGGCGATACTCAGCCTGCCGACGCGCGCTGGAATCCGGCCGGTTATATGCGCAACGTCATCGAAACCGTCCGCGTGACCGCTGCCTGAGGAGGACAACCATGCGACCACTGCTGCTGCTAACCCTCCTCGGCGTCACCGCCCTCGGCCTTGCCGTCGCCAACGGGACCCCCGTTTCCTACAAGCTGCCCGAGGAGACCGCGGCGTTCAAACCGGGGCCGAACGTCGAGGTTGTCCAGAGCAATTGCGCCGCCTGCCACTCCGCCGATTACATCAACACCCAGCCGCGAGATCAGAAATCCAAAAAGGACTTCTGGCTCGCCGAGGTGACAAAGATGATCAAGGTGTATGGGGCGCCGATCGACGAGGCGGATGTACCCAAGATCGTCGATTATCTTGCCTCGACCTATTAATCCCGCATGGGAGCAATGCGGCGAGTGTCGGACACATGAGAAGAGCCGAAAATCCGGCGATATTTTTTGGTGGTAACGCCTCAAAATGATGGGTGAAAAGGGGCAAAAATCCCCAATGTGCCACGATATCGATCAATTCCGGCGGTATCCTGGCATCGGTTTGAGCTATCAAGCTAGCTTCAACCAGCGTATCCTGTCGAAACGAGCAGGCTGGTTTGCGGGATCAGCGGCTCGTTCTGACATTTATTGATCCCGCGGAGACGATGTATGGCTAAAGGTACGGTTAAATGGTTCAACCCGACGAAGGGCTACGGGTTTATCCAACCCTCATCGGGCGGCAAGGACGTGTTTGTTCATATTTCGGCGGTGCAGAAGGCAGGTCTTTCCACCCTCAATGAAGGACAGACGATCGAATACGAAGAGATCGCAAATCGCGGCAAGACCTCGGCTGAAAACCTCAAAGTTTAGTTCGGTCGGCAACCGCCGGCTCCCGGCTCGCAAACCGGGAGTTGGGATTTGAATAATCCATTGGACATATTGATATTAGCAGGAGCGGACTCCGCTCCCGCTAAATCTCCCAATGAGCCATCACCCGACTTGACGGGAACAGCGGCGGGACATGGCACCGCCGAGCCCACGCGGCTGCGCGCGTGCGGCTGACCGCCGCATTTTTCAGGAAAAATCCAGTCAAGCCGGTTGCGGCGGTTTTACGATGGCCGCCCAAGGCGCATGATATGGCCCATCATGCCCAGGCAAGCACGCAAACCGCAGTCCCCTCCGCTCGCACCGTTTGGCGCAGCCTACGCGCCGGACGATCGCGCCATCGCAGCAGGTCTTCTCGAGAGGGCCGTCCTGAACGGCGAGCAGGAGCGGCGGATCGACCAGACCGCCACCCGCCTGATCGAGGCAATCCGCACCAACGACGATCCGCTTGGCG
>Ga0306926_10000683_pt1 | contig 32244 bp, 22 predicted proteins | sample flu12Cox44000178_FD_203759 | JGI IMG/M metagenome (GOLD analysis project Ga0306926, IMG submission 203759) | Lab enrichment of tropical soil microbial communities from Luquillo Experimental Forest, Puerto Rico - flux8day.12C.oxic.44.000.178 (v2)... | ecosystem: Environmental > Terrestrial >...
TTTCGCCAATGCGGGATCAGAACATTGGCCGTTCATCGGATTGAAGAATCGAATCAAGGCACCGGAGCGTTGCCAACCTTTGGTGGACAGCTCGTTCTTGTCATGCTGGCCTTCGACATTGACTCCACGAATGGAATCGCTTGGTTTTTCGCCGTGCCGCACGATCATGATTTTTTTGGCCATGGCATTACCTGTCTCTTGATGATTCTGCTGGGCAAAGAGGCTGGGCTTGCGCGCCTCAGTGCGGGGGAACCATGCAATAATTGGGAACCGTGGCAAGACCCATGGGGTTGTCGATCGCGGTAAGGTCGGCAGGCTTATTCTTCCATTGGCAGCGCCCACTGGCCAGATCTTCCCTCTTAGCCTTGAAGGCCTCTACCCACTGCTTCTCAATAGTGGTTTCATCCAACCCCTGCTTAAAGGAGCCGTCGCTGTTGTGATACTTCGGCATCGAGGCCACGTTCGCGGCCTTGAAGAGATCCTGAATTTGAGAGTCGGTAAGCTGGCACATCAGGCCGGCAAGAAAGCGCCTTCCTTCTTCACTAACGGTCGGATCGCCGAGTCCATCCTTTGCCGACATGCTTTTACTCAAATGCGCCTGGCACACCGGGCAATCGGCTTCGTTCATTCCAGGCTTGCCGGTCTTCTTCCACAATTTTTTCCCCGACCAGTTCTGGAGATTCATCTTGGCACCGTCGTTGCTTGTGAACGCGCCGCCGCCACCGAAAGTGGCGCCCACATCCTGCACGATCATCTTCGAATCCTTGCAAGTGGTTGTGAAGGGATGGGCGCTCTGGTCCACTTTGACGCCATCGCAAACCAGGCGCTGCTGCTCAGGCTTGTTATCGCTATGCTGGATAAAGGCGGCTAACAAGATGAGGCCATCTTTCTCGTAGTTTGCCATGCCATTGTCTTGTTCGAACTCTTTCCAGCTCCATCCCTCGGCACTCTTCCCCTCTTCGTACATTTTGTGCCCGGCGTATTTCCGTACAATGGTCGCGGCATCATACGAGCGAGTTGCCTTTTCGCCGGAGCCAGACTCAGGATCGGCGGGACAGTTGTTGCACTCGACGCTCACCGGGAACCAGGAGTCGGCGTAGAAACCGAGCGCCCACATGAGGCGCGTGGACACGACTTCGGCGTAGATCTCGTTGTCGCCCGAGCCAAACTTAACTTTGACAGGCTCTTCCTCCATCTGCGGAGTCAGCGTCTGGACCTGGCCGTTGGCGCTCTGGACCTTGGTGATCTGGCAATCGAACTTGGGCGTCTTTCCGCCCATTTGAGAGCCAGGCTTGACGAAGTCGCAGAAGACCTTGTCGCCGGGATGGAATTGAAACTGTTTCGGATTCTGCTCGGGACCTTGGAGGATGTTGGCGTCGCTCACGGCCTTGGGCACGAAGATCGTAGCCGCCTGCATCGCAGCCAGGCGGTCTTTCGGCGTATAGAACTCTTTGTCTACTTTCGGGTCAGGAGGCTGAGGCGTATCCTGAGCCTTGGCACCCGGCGCGGCGAACAGTAGCAGAATGAGGAGAAGCGAAAGCCCGCGAGCGCTGCGTGAAACGCGAAGACGTAGGAAAATGGAACACATGATCGTACACCCCCGAGTTCACAGTTAAATGCTCGTTAAATTAGTGTGACTAAGCATTCATTCGTTTCTTCTGGCGAGAGGATTCCTAGCCGTGTAAGAACAGTACGGACTTTCACGCGGGCGATCCAGTGGGTACCCGGAACCATAGTAAGTCATTTAGTACCAATACGATATAGCGTTTGGCGAGGCGAGCGTGTCCGCCATTTCATAGATTTCCACAACCTGATGGAGGCGTCCGCTAGAGTTTGAGCCAGCACCATTCCTTGGAATAAGCGACGCGGCTCATGCGGTAGCCGGATTTTGCGCCGGTGACCACGCAATCGCTCCAGTTGAAACCGCAGAGTGTTTTGGGATCGTACAAGCCGGGCTCCTCGGAGAAAGTCATATTACGTTTGAGAACGGTGTAGTCTCCCAGCGAAAGATAGGGAGGCTGATGCCCTTCCGAGCCTTCCCCGTGAGCCGGACGATGATAGATGAAATCCTGCACTCCTTGATCGACCTGGTATTTCAAGATTTCGAAGGCGACGCTGGAGCAGGTTGAGCCTTCTTTTTGCAATTCCACTTGCATGTCGCAACTACGCTGGCTTACTTCCCAGAGCTTTTGCATGTGAGGATCGAAATTTCCGGCATTGTCCGCGATGATAAAGGCGCGATAATTTTCGCCACCGTGTCCACCGACGTGCGCGTCGCCTTCGACTTGAAGGGGCATATTGCGCTGAATGCGGTTGAAGAGCGGCTGGTTGGGATGCGGATAGGCGCACAGCGGGCCGACGCGGCAGGCAATCTCCACTCCCGCGCCAACGCCGTGATGCGGCGCGCCATTCGCAAGATCGAGATCGGAGTAGAGCTGGTTGTTAATCCAGAAAGTGGCAGCGGCGCCGACCTCGTAATCGGTGACGTCGGTGCCGAAGGTGAGGATGTAGTCGCGGGCATAGGCGTGAGCGCGGTCGAAATAGGTGTAAGCGCGACGGGTAAGAGCCAATTCTTCTGCAGTCTTTACTTCGCGCATATCGAGCAGGGTGTCGCTAACGTCCACCCATTGAATGCCGCGGAGAATTTTCTTGGCCTTCTCCATGTCATCCTTGTAGAACTTGCCGTCGATACCGATTTTCTTTCCTTGCACGCCGCGCTGCTTGATGCCCTGAAGAAGCATCTCGAAAAGATCCACGGTTTTGCCCTGGACCACCTTGCCTTCCGGGGGGTAGGAACCTTCGGCGTGCTTGAAGTCGAAATAGCGCCAGCCGCCACCGAACCACCAACTGCTGACGAGGTCACGGTCGAGACCGGGATAGAGATACCAGGGAGCCGCGTCGTCCCGATTCATGAAGACGGCTTGGGGACGTTCGGTTTTCGTGTGCCAGTAGCCAGTCAGGTAAATAATATTGAGCTGGTCGCGCAGGAGGAAGGCATGAATATTCTGTTGGGCGAGCTTTTCCTTGAATCGGGCAACGGTTTGTTTATTCCATTCGAGGGGCAGGCGGTCTTCCTTGGCGGGTTCGGGTGGTCCTTCCTCTCCTGGCTTGGGACCGAGCAAAAGTTTTTCACTTGTGCCGGAGTTGCGAACCTTGACGATTTCGCGCAGCGATTCCTTGCCCGATTGCGTTTGCATACCATCCACTTTGTCGAGCCGCGAGAGGAAACCACTGCCGAATAACGCCAGACCTCCACCTTTCAGAATGTCTCTGCGATTGCGATTCATCTCTCCTCCACACCGGGGAATCACGAAGAACTGTAAACCAAATTGCGAGGAAACTATCACATCCTGAATGGCGGGGACAGCACCGAATAGAAATGTACAAATAAGAAAAAGGTCAGAGGCACCCCTTCCGCCCAAAGGAGGGTCCCTAACCCCTTTTTCTATCCAGCAGTAATTTTCTACAGGCCAAAAGTGAGCCAGTCTCTCAGGTTTTCCCTGCAATTTTCATCGGGACCGCCCTGCGCAGTTAATTAACTTCCAAGGCCGGAAGGCACGAGCGGAAGGGCGCGCAATCGCGTCTTGGTGGCGTCGAAGATGGCATTTCCGATTGCCGGTGCGATTCCTACAATAGGGGCTTCCCCAGCTCCAACAGGCGGCAAGTCCTTGCGATCCAGCATCACAGTTTCGATCGGTGGAATGTCCCTAAACCGTGGCACACGATATTCGGAAAAATGGGCGTTCAAAATGCGGCCATTATCGAACTGGACGGCTTCAAAAAGCGCTCCTCCGATTCCCATGATATTGGCGCCCTCGACCTGGTTCTGAAGCCCCTGAGGATTAACGATTGCGCCGCACTCAAAAGCAGTCACAATTCGCGTGATCTTTACGTTGCCCGACTTGGCATCCACGCTGACTTCAGCAAATGTGGCCACATAGCCAAGTTTTTCGTAACCACCGCCCATGCCAAACCCCTGACCCCGTGCCGTTTTTGCTCTTCCCCACCCAAATTTTTTCGCACCCGCTTCGAATACAGCGCGCAGGCGTTCGTCCTTGAGATTTTTCAATCTAAATTCGAGGGAGTCCATGTTGAGCTGATGCGCCAGTTCGTCCATGTGCGTTTCGCGGGCAAAATGGTTGGCTGTTGCGGCAAGCCCACGGTAGGAGCCTTGCCGCAGTGTCGTTTTCGTCGGGTGAAACTCTATCTTCTGATTGGGAATGTCGTAGTACGTGCGAATTCCGGCAGCGCCGGAATTGTAGTTATGAAATTCCCAAGCGATGATTTTACCGTCGCTGTCTACCGCGCTTGTGACCTCAATCAGTCCGGCTGGCCGAAAGTACGCCCAGGTGAATTCCTCCTCGCGGGTCCAGACAATTTTCACGGGGCGTTTTGCAGCACGGGCGAGGCGCGCCGCTTCAATTGCCGCGTCACCGGTATGTTTCCCGCCGTAGGCTGAGCCCGTATCCGGCATCTGTACGCGAATGTTTTCCTCGGGTATACGAAAGGCCGCGGCCAATTCACTGCGCACGCCAAAGGGCCGCTGCGTTCCCGTCCAAACCGTAAGTTGATCGCCACTCCAGGAAGCTAGCGCGGCGCGAGGCTCGAGCGGCGCATGGGCGATATATTCGACGGTGTAGCTTTTCTTCAGGCGGTGCGCCACAGAAGCGAGGACCTTGTCAGTAGAGCCGACGGCATATACGGAGGAATCGCCGCGGTCCTTCGCGGGCAGCTCATTTTTCTTGAGATACTCGAAGAGTTCCTTGTTGGAAGGCTGCGGGTCGCTTTTCCATTCAGCCTTGACGAGGCCGGCGGCCCGTTCTGCGAGTGTGGTGCTAGGTGCGGCGACGCCGATAAAATTCCCGTCCTGGACAATCGCTACACCGGCGAGCTTCGCGGCTTCCTTTAGGTCCACGCTAACTAACGTGGCGTTGAATGACGCGGGCCGAACGACCTTACCGTAAAGCATGTCCGGCAATCGCTGGTCGGACGGGTAGCGGTGTTTTCCCGTGACAAACTCGCGGCCATCCACCTTTGACTGGGACTTGCCAGCTACCGTCCAGTCTGCGGGAGGAATCAGGGGATCTTCGACAGGCAATTCCTGGACAATCTGCTGGCCCTTGACCAACGATGCATATTCTGCAGAGCGGCTGGTTTTCGTGTCCACAATCTTGCCATCTACCGCTTTCAACTGTTTCGCATCAACCTTCCATTCTGCGGCGGCGATGCCGATTATTGTATCGCGGGCAGCCGCGGAAACCCGGCGCAGCTGCAAATTCATGATTGGGGTCGTGCGACTTCCGAAAGTGCCCATGTCGAAGGGGCACAACTGCGTGTCGCCCATCACCATCGTGATTCGGCTGATAGGTACCTTGAGCTCTTCTGAGACTGCCTGCGATAACGAGGTGCGGATGTTTTGGCCGACCTCGGCCTTGCCTGTAAAGACTGTAATGCTACCGTCTTCGCCGATGTGGAGCCATGCACCAATTTCCTTTGGCAGAGAATCTTCAGAGGCGGCCTTTCGCCCGCCACCCGATTCCTGGAATGCACCGGCGGGTTTGAAAGAGCCCACGATCAGGATACCGGCGCCGAGAAACTTAAAAAACTCGCGCCGCGTGGAATCAAAATGGTAAGCCGAGGGTGCGCTCAATTCGTAGCGCTCGGGTTCCACGACTGTCCGCGACTCCTCCCTTAGCGTCATGAGTGGGCCGCCTGCAGCCACTTCGCTGCTTTCCGAATGGCGGCAACGATTCGCGGATGCGTTCCACACCGGCAAATGTTTCCCTGCATAAATTGAACGATCTCAGTCTCGGAGGGAGCTGGTTTCGAACTCAGAAGCGACACGGCAGACATGATCATCCCGGAAGTGCAGTAGGCACACTGCATGGCGTCCTCTTCCAGAAAGGCCTGCTGCAGAGGATGCAAGGCCTCGCCTTTTGCGAGCCCCTCAATCGTCATAATTTTCTTGTCTTGAAGAGAGCCGACTGACGTGAGGCAAGACCGTCTTGCGATTCCATCAACGAGCACAGTGCAAGCTCCGCACTGGCCTTCCCCGCAGCCGTACTTTGTTCCGGTGAGGTCCAGCTCCTCACGTAAAACGCTGAGTAGACTCGCCTCCGGCTCGGCCGTTACGTTGAATCCTTTGCCATTAATATCGAGTTTCATAGGGTCATTGTCTTGACAGCCAGGAGATGAAATGCACGAGCTGACGCGCATGGATCAGACTGGTATGATGGTTCTACCACTCTGCTGCTGGAACCGTCAATTCAGTTGTTATAGAGTCTGTAAGACTCTGACTTCACCAGAGTTAGCGCAACATATGAGGATTTGGATGGATCGATCACGGCGAACTAATTTTCTGAAATTCGGTCTCGTTGTGTTGCTCGGGCTGATCTGGAGTTGCCGAGACACCGTGGCTCAGGAGCGGGGCGAGCGTAGTCTCGATGAAGTTAAGACCGAAGCAATTGCCCGCGCGGAAAATGGAATGTATCCCTTGATAGGCCTGGATCCGGTGGATCTGCGTGAAGCGTTTACGTCTATAAACAAGATGGACAACGATGAGTGGGCCGCTGCGTTTATGAAGGTTGCCGACCGCTACATGGCGCAAGGAAAAACCCTGGAAGCGAGCGATCCGGCGAAGGCGCGCGAAGCTTACATACGGGCTTGGAGGCTTTATTCCTTCGGCCGGTGGCCCGTACCGGCCTCGGAGGGAAAGAAACGCTCCTACAAGAAAGCGCTCGAAGCGTTCCTGGCAGCCGCGAAGTTTCTCGATCCTCCGCTGGAAGTCGTGCACATCCCCTTCGAGGAATCAGAAATCGTAGCCTACCTACGGCTGCCAAAAAATGCTAAAGGTCCAGTTCCCATTTTGCTTGCGATCAGCGGGCTGGACAGCCGCAAGGAAGATATGGCCACGAACTACGGAGCGATACTGCAAGATGGAATCGGTTTTCTGGCCATAGATTCACCCGGGACCGGGCAAGCTCCGATCAAAGCGAGCACAAACTCCGAGCGTATGTTCTCTCGCGCGATTGACTATTTACAGACGCGACCCGACGTGGACAAGACGCGAATTGCCGCAGTCGGGCAAAGCTTTGGCGCATATTGGGCGACGAAGCTGGCTATCGAAGAACACGACCGTCTAACGGCTGTGGTGGCGCAATCTCCGCCGGTTGATGCGGCGTTCAAGAGAGATTTCGTTTTGAGCAAGCTCCGGGGGAATCGCGAGTATTTGTTCGGGCTAGCGTCCGCGATGGAGGCCATTCTGGAGAACGTGAACACTCCTGACGAACTGGCCGACACATTTCCAAAGCTTTCTCTCGTGGCGCAGGGCCTCATCGGAAAACCGACCTCGCACATGCTCGTCATCGCGGGAGCGCTAGACACACAAGTGCCGGTGTCGGATGCGTACCTGCTGCTGAGCAGCGGAGACACGCCCAAAGAGGCTTGGATCAATCCAAAAGGAGGCCATCTGGGACGGCAGGTGAAGGTCTACCCCGATCCTGTGATTCTGCGAATGGTGATCGTGCCGTGGCTGGCGCGCAATCTGGAGATGGAACCGGTAAACGCGACGCGTTGATCTTCACTTTGGCGCGTTGATTCTTGCGAGCGCTGCGTCATAGTAGGTCGGGTCGTAATATTTGGCGGGGGCTGGCGCTTTTCCCTGCCAGGTATTTTCCAATTCCGCACGCAGATTCAGGGCGGTCTGGAAACCTGCAAGGTTGATTTTCGCGTCGCGTTGAAGCCCCTGGGACGCAATGACCCACGCTTCGTAGGTTTCCTTCGCGAGATCCGCTGAAATCTTGAATTCCCTTTCTAGAAGTGTGAGTACTTCTGCCTTATGAGCCCGATCCTGAATCCAGCGCTGCGCCTCGACGAAGGCGGCAATGTATCTCTCCAACAGATCTTGATTTTGGTTGGCCCATGCTCGGCGGGTAAAGCCTCCAATCGCTTGATAAGGTCCAAGGAATTGCTGGGTGGAACCCAAAGATATGAACCCCTCGTGCTTTGCGACCAGCGACGCTGGTGGGCCAAGAATGGATGCGGCATACTCTTTGTGTTCACGCATGGCGGCAAAGCGCAGAGGAGTGCTGCCCACGACCTTGATCTGATAATCTTGCGAAGCCTGAAGCTGGTTCTGCAGGAGAATTTTCTTCAGTTGGAGCGCATAGGCAGTGTTGGGGGCATCCACGATGACCGTTTGGCCACGGAGGTCGGCGATCGAATGAACTGCGGGCTGCGCAATCAGCTCGTTCGTTGAGTCTTCTCCGCCCACAATTACTACAACATCCGTGCCATTGTTTTCCGCTAGCGCCACCGCATTGTCTACGGCCGCATGAGCAAGGTCGAATTTTGCGGCCGCGAGTCCGGCCCGCAAAGCCTCCGAATTGGCGGCTACTTCGGCCTCCACCTCGATTCCATACTTTTCGAAAAGGTGCTGTTCCTGCGCAACAATCAGGGCAAGAGGGCGCGCCGGGAGACACAGAACACGAAGCACGGGCGGGGAGGGCTTAGCCGATTGCCCGCGTGCTGTTATCTGCGGGTTCGTGAAAAGCACGGTTAAGAAACCAAGAATGACGAGAAATTGCTTCACTGCAAAGGCACTCCCGAGCCCGAAAGCTTATAGAAATCGGCAGAAGTGGAAAAAGGGCCGGGTCGCTGCCCGGCCCTCGCTTGGTCTGGCCTGAAGGCGCGATAAAGTTAGAAAGTGAACTTCAGGCCAAGCTGAACGGCGCGGCTGCCGCCGGAACCGATGATCGGGTTAGAAGCGGCCACGTCAGGAGTAGCGCAAGAGCAACCAAAGCCTCCCGGTCCCGGTACGGAGGGATCATTGTGGCCCCAACCATTCTGTCCGCCGAAGGGATTAGCAAAGTTGGGGTGATTGAAAATGTTAAAGAATTCGCCGCGGAATTGCAGATTGAAACGCTCGGCGATCATCCAGTTCTTGATCACCGAGAAATCCACGTTGCGGAATCCAAAGTCGCGAAACGTGTTTCGCCCCATGGTCCCGAAAGTTCCCAAGGCCGGCGGCAACATCATACCTTGACCCATCACATAGCAGCCAAACAAGCCGAGTGCAGCGGTGTGACCCGCCGCCGTGCCTCCGTCGAGCGAAAGTGCCTGGGTGGCGCATGCCGGGTTGCTGTTCCCTGCGAAATAAGGAACTCCGCTCGAAATTGTCGGTTTGAAGCTTGCGTGACTGCCGAAGAAGTCCCAACGGTCGACAAATTCCCCGGTACCGCTTACGTCGGTCCCCGCATCGATCGGACCCCACGGTTGATCGCCGTATACGCTGACAATCGTGTTCACCTGCCAGCCTTCCAGCGCTTGCGCAAAGGACTTCTTACCTGGAATTGCGTATGTCAGTGAAAGTGTAAAGCGGTTTCGCATATCAAAATCGCTGCTGGCATACTCGCGGATGGGATTGGCACTGTCCATGGGAAGTCCGGCACCGGCGCCGAAATCCCAGTTGGCCCCGACGTTGTCCAGCGCATGAGAGTATGTATAACCCATAAGGAAGCTAAGCCCATGGTAATCCCGGCCGGTTAGCGTCAACTGCAGGGCATTGTAGTTGGAACGATAGATGTTCCCGACCTGGTAGATCTGCGCGAGGTAGGGGAATGCACTGACAAACGGACGCGCGTTTTGTTCGGCTCCGCCATCCGCCCCCACGCCACAGATGCCGGGATCATAATTGGATGCGATGCAGGCGGCCCAACCAGCGCCCACGGTGGGCTGGTTGATATCGTGAATTCCGAGGAGTTTGGAGCCGTGATTCCCGACATAGGTCGCTTCCAGCGTGATTTTGGTGTTAAAGGCATGCTGGATGTTCAAGTTCCATTCGTAAACGTAAGGCGTCTTGAAATTTGGCGTTATGCCCATGATGGTGCAGGGATTGGCATTGCAATCCAGCGGACCTGAAGGGAAAACGGTCTGGCTTCCGGTGGCATACCAATTCAGGCTGGAGGACGGGTAGACAACTTGACCGGTTGCGATGTTGCCGGTGCCAGGGCTGACTCCGGTGCTGCTGGCGGTCGGGATGGTACTAAGGCCCAAGTTGTTGTTTAAGGCCAGAAAGGCCTCCCAGTTGATCGATTCATAAATAATTCCCGCGCCGCCGCGAATGACGGTGCGGTTGTTGCCGCCGATGTCCCAGGCAAACCCTACGCGCGGAGCGAAATTGTAGGGATCAATTTTATAGGGACTGTTAATACCGTGGTTCACCTGCAATAACCCGGCGCTGGGATAGAAATTGGCCAATTGTGCGCTTGAATCACTGATGGCGGTGCTGATCTCATAACGCAGACCGAGGTTCAAGGTTAGATGACTGGTGACCCGCCAGTCATCTTGCCCGAATCCCGCAAAACTCCAGTTGCCGATGTGCCGCGTTGGATCTCCGACCAGCAGGGTTCCATTCAGGGGGGCACCGGCGAAGAAATCCTCGATCGGCGAAGAAGCGAGGCTGCCGTCGGCGTTGCTGAAGGCCGTGCCCCCCAAAAACTTGAATCTGCCGCGCGCGCCACCGTAGGCCGCACCGCTGAAAGTGTCATGATGGATTTCGCCGCCGAACTTGATGGCATGTTTCCCAAACAAGCGGGAGACATGATCAATGAATTGGTATCTTTGATCAGGTCCTTGCACCTTTGGCCAGTTAAATCCGCCAATACCCGAAGCCGGAAATCCAAATAAGCCAGCGACGTTGATGCGGGGTAGACCACCGTAGAGCGGGTTGGTCACTCCGGTATTGAGCCCGTAGGTGCTGGCCGGAACATTGTGATCGTTGACCTGCGTGGGCTGGTACAGACGGTTGTATCCGAAACGCGCTTCGTTCACCCACTGGGTGGTTGGCGTCCATACGTAGTTGATACCAAACACCTGCGCGCGCGTATGAATCTGGGTCAGCCATTTGGTCTGCAACTGACTGGCGTCCTGAACGGTGCCATCGTTATTTCCGTAGAAATACATAGCGCTGACAGCGTTTCTCGCGTTTGGCTGATAGTCCACTTTCGCGACACCATTGTTCACGCTGACAGTGTTGGGAAGGCCATAGACGATGGTGCTGCTCCCCGCGGGATTCGTGCCGTCGTTTGTGGGTATGCCCGTTCCATTACAGGTAATCGGAGGTCCCAGGGTACAGCCGGCGATCTGAAGGCTTGCGGTACTTACGTCCTTCGGAATCATTCCTGCGAGAAAACCTGCATGGATGTCGGCGATGGCGTTTATGGCGCTGTTGGCGCAGTCACCCGACGCGATAAAGGTGCAGTTGGGGACTGCTGGAGTAGGCAAGCCTACGGTGGCGGGTGTCGCCAGCAGACCAATGTTTCCGACGGTATAACGCTGTCCTTCGTAGCCGCCAAAGAAAAAGAGTTTTTCCTTGATAACCGCCCCACCAACCGTTCCGCCAAACTGTTTTAAATCTCGAGTGGCCTTTTGGCCTTCCGGGCCCGGTACAGCCGCATTGTAGAAGTTCCGTGCATCCAGAGCCGTCGTGCGGAAGAAACCATAAACCGTGCCATGAAGCTGATTGGTGCCGGATTTCAGGCCGACGTTTACGTTAGCGCCCGGCTTCCAGCCATATTCCGCCGGGGGGCTCTGCACAACGTTGAATTCCTGAATCGCATCAATGGGAAGAATCGTAGCGGAGTCGCCGGCGATGCCCGCGCCATTGATGATGCTCTGGCCAGAGAATGGCTCACTGTTGAAAAGGCCGTCGATGAGATAGGCGTTGTCTTCGGCACGCAAGCCGTTGCTGCTGGTGGTCGAGAAACCTCCTCCGGGATAACGCATCACGCCAGGGCGCAATTGCAGCAGGTTTTCATAGTTGCGGCCGTTTAAGGGCAACGCATTAATCTCTTTGTTGCTGAGCGTACCTCCCAGGGTGGAATTAGTGGTGTCCAATAGGGGAATTTCACTGGTGATGGTGATGACTTCCGTGGATTCGCCCGGTTTTAGCATCACGTCTACGCGGACATCCTTCGCGACTTCGAGGGTGACGTCCTTGCGGTCAAAACTCGTGAACCCCTTGGCTTCGATGAAGACTCTGTAGGTGCTCGGTTGCAGATCCGAAGCAAGATAATCGCCATCGTCATCCGAAAACAATGTCCTAGTGGCGCCACGCAAGACGTCGGTGATGGTAATTTTTGCTCCGACGATGGCCGTGTCCTGCGTGTCGTGGACGCTCCCGAGGATCCGGCCAGTCGTACCCTGCGCCCAAGCCAAAGGCGAAAAAGCGGTGCCAAGGACTAGCAAAGCTAGCCCAGCTATGACCCGTTGAAGAATTGCATTGGAACGTCTCTCGGGGCAAAAGAATTGTGAACACCGGTTCATACGGATCCCTCCCCCTGAAAATCCAGCAGCTTGCCGTTCCCAAACTAGAAGAAAATGACTGGTCCGATGGTAGTACCACCATATAATTAGAGGTGTCAAGAAATATTTCCGATGTAACAGATCCCTTTTTTACGCGCCCCGCAGGCGTCAAGAAGCCCAACTGGATAGTTAAGAAAAGAGTTGCGCTAGCAAAATGGATTATTATATGGTGGTCCGACCAATAGACCGGCAGGGCTCCGCCTACCTGCCCGGAATACATCGGTAGATGCTGGAACGATGCTGGAGTGCAGGTCTTCTCTGTCGCTTTGGGGATTTTCGGGAGACGAGCAAATGTACAAGCTGGTCCAAACTTCCCGCCTTTACGAACAAATTGTTCAGCAGATTGAAGACTCGATCCAAGAGGGCGCTCTTAAGCCAGGTGATCAGTTACCGGCCGAACGCGAACTGGCATTGCAATTCGGAGTGAGCCGTACCGCGGTGCGAGAAGCGGTCAAGACCTTGCGCGAAAAAGGTTTGGTGGAGGCTTACGCAGGTCGCGGAACGTTTATCACCAGTGGCACCTCGAATTCGATCCGGGTGACGCTAGACCGGATGATGAAAACGGGACAAGCCGAGGGAACGCAACACCTGGCGGAGGTGCGAGAGATCCTAGAACCTGAGATCGCGGCGCTGGCGGCAACGCGCTCGGATGAAGAGAGCCTTGTGGAGATGAGAGAAGCCGTCCGCATTATGGATAATGCAAAGCTAGATCCCGATGCATTTATCGAAGCGGATCTTGATTTCCATTTGGCTTTGGCGGAGGCCGCCGCCAATCCCCTGATTCTTTCGTTGATCGACTCGATCGTCGGAGTGCTTCGCGAACAACGGATGCGCATCTTTAAAGTCGATGGCGGCCCTGAGCGCGGCCAGTATCATCACAAGCGGATCCTGGAAGCGATTGAAAACCGGGACCCGGCGGGAGCGCGGGCGGCCATGCGCGCACATCTTCGCCAAGTGCGTGAAGATTCCGGCAATGCCCCGGTAGAAAACGAGTAGCACAGAAGAATTTGCGGTCGGGAGAGAAGAAGAGATGGCGAACCTGGGCTTTGTGGGGCTCGGTGTGATGGGCAGCGAGATGGTCAAGCGGCTGCTCAGCAAGGGGCATTCCGTCAAGGGTTTCAACCGCACCAAATCCAAAGCCGAATGGCTGATCAAAGAAGGCATGCAGTGGGCGGATTCTCCTAGAACCGTTGCCGCTCCGGCGGATGTTGTTTTTTCCATGGTGACGAACTCCGCCGCTCTTCAGGCCATCGTCGAGGGGCCTGATGGCATCCTGGCTGGATTGGCACCCGGCAAAATCTACGTTGATATCAGCACGGTCAGCCCGGAATACAGCCGGTCGGTTGCAGAAAAAGTTCGCGCGAAGGGCGCGGACATGGTCGATGCGCCCGTGTCGGGAAGCGTGATCACGCTGCAAGAAGGAAAACTGTCCGTAATGGTGGGGGGGCGAAAGGAAACATTCGAGAAGATCAAACCTCTTCTCCAGGACATCGGCCCCAAGGTTACCTACGTGGGAGAGAACGGACTTGCACTCGTCATCAAGATCGCGTGCAACCTCAGTCTTGCCGTCCAGATGCTGGCATTTTCCGAGGGCGTGCTTCTTGCGGAGAAAAGCGGGATTTCGCGCGAGGTTGCGGTGGACGTACTTACGAACAGTGCGATTGCTTCTCCCATGATCAAATACCGCGGGCCGTTCGTATTGAAATTACCGGAGGAAGCCTGGTTCAACGTCAACATGATGCAGAAGGATATGCTTTTGGCGCTGGAGCTCGGCCGTAATTTAGATGTACCGATGCCCTCGACGGCAGTGACCAACGAGTTTTTGACCGCAGCGCGAGGCATGGGGCTGGTCGAAAAGGATTTTGCGGTGGTGTTCGATGTTCTGGCGGAAATGTCGGGAGTGAAACGATGAGCCAGACGACAGATCAGACCAAAACCTCCGATAGAGTCTCCCTCGAGAAGTGGCTCCGGATGTACAGGCGCATGCAGATGATCCGATTGTTCGAAGAGCAGGTGAATGAGCTGTATACCCGCGCGTTGATGCCGGGACTGGCGCATCTTTATGTGGGCGAAGAAGCGGTTGCTGTGGGAATCTGCGAAGCGCTTCATGCGGACGATTACATCACGAGCACGCATCGCGGGCACGGCCACTGCGTTGCGAAGGGCGCGTCGCCCGACCGGATGTTCGCCGAACTTCTCGGAAAGGAAGCGGGTTATTGCCGGGGCAAGGGCGGGTCAATGCACATAGCCGACCCGGCGACCGGCAATCTGGGAGCAAACGCCATCGTGGCCGGAAGCGCCGGAATTGCTACAGGCGCAGCATTTTCCGCGAAGCACGCTGGCAAGGGGCAAGTCGCCGTCTGCTTCTTCGGAGAAGGCGCGCTGGGGCAAGGAGTTTTGTACGAGGTGATGAACCTCGCCGCACTCTGGAAATTGCCCGTCATCTATGTCTGCGAGAACAATCTTTACACCGAGTACACGCACTTTTCGGAAACTACTGCGGGTGAAGTCCTGGCGCGGGGTACGGCATTTGGATTGTCTTCGGAGAGCGTTGACGGACAAGACGTTCGCGCCGTGCATGCCGTCGCAGCCAGGCTCGTCGATCGCGCCCGTGGTGGAAGCGGGCCATCCTTTCTTCTATGCAACACCTATCGCTATTCGGGGCATCACGTCGGCGACATCAATCGGGAATACTACCGCTCCAAGCAGGAAGAACAGGAGTGGAAAGCCAAGCGCGACCCCATCAAATTGTTTTCGGACTGGCTGCTGGGCGAGAAGTTGGCCGACGCAGCTGCATTGGACCGGATCGAATCCGAAGTGCGCGCGGAGATGCAGGCAGCGGTGGATTTCGCGATCGCGACGCCGTATCCCGACCCCGTAGAAGCGGAGCAAGACGTCTATGCCTGATTCCGCTATCCGCGAACTGACGTTTGCGCAGGCGGTCCGAGAAGCGCTGGCGGAAGAAATGCGCCGTGACAGCACGGTCTGCATTCTCGGTGAAGATGTCGCCGAGGCCGGAACGCCCTTCAAAGTATTGTCTGGCCTAGTGGAAGAGTTCGGCACCGCGCGCGTAATTGACACTCCAATTTCGGAAGCGGGATTTACCGGTGTTGGAGTCGGCGCCGCCATGACCGGCATGCGCCCGGTGATCGACATCATGTTTGGCGATTTCCTGACGCTGACGATGGACCAGTTGGTCAACCAGGCCGCAAAAGTTCATTACATGTCCGGCGGAAAATGGAAGGTGCCGATGGTGCTGCGAACCACACTAGGAGCCACACGGCGATCGGCGGCGCAGCATTCGCAATCCCTGCATGCGTGGCTGAGTCACGTGCCCGGATTAAAAGTCGTGATGCCTTCGACGCCGTATGATGCGAAGGGCCTATTAAAAAGCGCGATTCGCGACGAGAATCCGGTGATCTTCTTTGAAGACAAGATGATGTACCGACAAAAGGGTCACGTCCCCGCGGAAGAGTACACCATCCCGTTCGGTGTAGCGGATGTGAAGCGCGCGGGCACCGATATCACCTTGGTGGCAACGAGCAGCATGGTGCAAGTCGCATTGGGAGCTGCGCGCCTCCTCGAGAAAATTGCAGTCAGTGCGGAAGTGATCGATCCGAGAACCACTTGGCCCCTCGATGAGAAAACTCTGGTGGAGTCGGCAAAAAAGACGTCCAAGGCCATTGTGATTGACGAAGGTTATGGCCGCTATGGGGTGACGGGAGAACTCGCTTCCGTGATTGCGGAGGGCGCTTTTTTCAATCTCGAAGCGCCCGTTAAGCGAATGGGAGCGATGCATGTCCCGATACCCTTCTCTCCTCCGCTGGAAGATGTCACTGTACCCACGGAACAAACAGTATTTGAGGCAGCTCGCTCGCTTTGTGGTAAGGATTAGGGAGAGCGGAAAGGAGGACCATCGTGGCACTGAAAACCTATGGGCCGATGGCCGTGGATTGGGAGAATCGGATTGATTTCGATCGGCTGCGTCGCGAACGATTGGCGCGCGCAAAGGCTTTGCTGTCCAAATCGGAAATGGGCGCACTGCTCTGCTTTGACATGAACAATGTCCGGTATATCACCTCCACCCACATCGGAAGTTGGGCGCAGGACAAGATCAGCCGATTTGCGCTTCTTCCACAAAACGATGAACCGATTCTCTGGGACTTTGGCTCCGCCGCCCGGCACCACCAGCGAAATTGCCCGTGGCTTGGCGAACGCTCGCGCCCGGGGATCCCGCTGCTTCGTGGAGCGATGTCCCCCGAGATGGGGCGCGCCGAAAACGTCGCGCGAAAAATCAAGGTTGAGCTCGAGAAGCGCGGCCTCGACAAAGAACCGCTCGGCGTGGATGTAATCGAGCCGCCAATTCTTTTTGCCTTGCAAAAGGAAGGCATCAGGGTTGTGGACGGCCAGCAGTTAATGTCCGATGCGCGGGTCATCAAAACAGAAGACGAGATTTCCCTGCTAAATCATTCCGCCATGATGGTGGACGCGGCCTACGATGAACTGTACCGCGCAATGAAGCCGGGAATGAGCGAGAACCAGGCCGTTGGCCTGGCCAGCAAAGTTCTCTACGATCTGGGTTCCGAGTATGTCGAAGCGGTCAACGCCATTTCGGGTGAACGCTGCAACCCGCACCCGCACGTTTTTTCGGATCGCGTGCTGCGCCCCGGCGACCCCGTCTACTACGACATTTTGCATTCCTATATGGGCTACCGCACCTGCTACTACCGCTGCTTCTCCATCGGCTATGCGTCTCACGCGATGATTGACGCCTACAAACGCTGCCGCGAGTATCTGGACGCCGCGATCTCGTTGGTGCGCCCAGGCAGGACAACCGCAGAAATCGCGTCGGTTTGGCCAAAGGCCCAGGAATTTGGTTTTCCCGATGAAGAGGCGGCCTTCGCCTTGCAATTCGGCCACGGCATTGGTCTTGCGATCTGGGAGAAGCCGGTCATCAGCCGCATGGTTTCGCTGGAACATTCGCACGAAATCAAGCCCGGCATGGTCTTTGCCCTCGAGACCTTCTGGCCCTCGACCGACGGCTGGAGCGCGGCTCGCATTGAGGAAGAAATTGTCGTTACACAGACGGGACATGAAGTGATCACGCGCTTCCCTGCCGAGCAACTCATGGTAGCCGGCGCCCATTATTTCACCGTGAACGGGGCGCTTTCGACGACGCGCGAAAACGAAGCGCTCCCCAGCCGGCGTGTTGTGGAAATGGTCGAGGCGAGCGCGAAAAAAGAAGGAGTGGGAGCAGCCGACTGAGAGAGTTTTCTCAAGCTCTGAAAAATTCTATGGCGATTAGCGTGGTGATGCCTGCGCTCGAAATGGCGCAGGAAACAGGCAAGTTGCTGGCCTGGCGAAAGAAGGAAGGCGAGCAGGTCGCCAAGGGCGAGCCGCTACTGGAAATCGAAACGGACAAGGCGGTCGTGGAAGTGGAAGCACCAGGCGATGGCTTGCTTGCAGGCATCTCGGCGCAGGTTGGGGACGAGATTCCGGTAGGGCAGACGATCGCGTGGCTCGTCAAGCCCGGTGAGAAGCTACCGGCCGTTGGCAATCCCAGATCTCCTTCCGCCCGTGCCACAAGCACACAGGAACGAGGCTCTACTGCTGGTTCGCCTCCAGCGGTAAAGCATGCGTCTGCGGCCCCACAGATTTCCCCAAAGGCAAGGCGGATGGCGATGGATCTTGGCGTGGACGTCGCGCGCATCTCTGGAACCGGTCCCGGCGGCGTTATCACCGCCGAGGATGTCCAAGCATTTGCCACTGCAAAGGATGTCGGCTCCGCTGCCGCTCCAGCCGCGCAGCCCTTGAGCAGCATTGCCCGGTTGATGGCAGAGCGCACCACCCAAAGTTGGACCACGGTGCCGCATTTCTTTGTTTCTCGCGACTACGATTGCACGGAGTTGCTTGCCGTTCAGAAGCGGCTCGCGCCGGGAATTGAGCAGGCTCACCACTCGCGCTTATCCATAACCGATCTGTTGATTGCTCTCGTGGCGCGCGTCCTCGTTAAACATCCCCGCATGAACTCGTCCTGGTCGGACGGTGCGATTCAGCCGAATAAAGACGTGAACATGAGTGTTGCTATCGCCGTGGAGGAGGGAGTTGTCAGCGCGGTCATTCATAACGCCGATACCATGCAGCTCGCGGATATTTGCCTCCGCCGGCAGGAACTGACGGAACGCGCTCGTGCCAACAAACTTCGTCCTGCGGATATCACAGGCGGTTCATTCACACTCAGCAATCTGGGCATGTACCAGGTGGACTCGTTTACCGCAATCATTCCTCCGCCACAGGTGGGGATTTTGGCCGTTGGAGGAATTTCAGACCGGGTTGCAGCGGCGGAAGGAAAACCGGCGATCCGGCCGGTCATGACGGTTACTCTTTCCAGCGATCACCGCGCCATCGATGGAGCCGGCGCCGCCAAATTCTTAGTTGACCTTGCTGAGGCGGTACAACAACCGGCCAAGTGGCTGGGCTAGCCCTACCCCCTTGCTCCGGGAATGTCGCTAAGGGCTCCTCACTCTGTGAAGCCCGGCGCCGGCTTCAACGTGAACCCGGTCACCCTGGATGCGAAAGCTGTTATAGATTACGCCGGCCAAGCCAAGGCGCAGAGCGCCGGTGAATTTCTATTGCATATCATCCCGACCACGGTCGTCGACGCATTCGCGAAGGGAGATATTCTTCAAGTATTGCTGATCTCCATTCTCTTCGGGTTCTCCCTGTCGGCGGTCGGTCCGCGCTGCAAACCGCTTGTAGCTTTGTTTGAAGCGCTGACTCATGCGGTTTTCGGGGCAGTGAACATACTCATGCGTCTGGCCCCCATCGGAGCGTTTGGCGCCATGGCTTTTACGGTTGGAAAACATGGCATCGCTGCCCTCGGTCCTCTCGCCAAACTGATCGCCACGTTCTACGTCACTTCCATCTTGTTTGTACTTATCATTCTTGGGATCATCGGCCGCTTCGCGGGGTTTAGCATCTTCAAGTTCCTTATTCACATCAAGGAAGAGATTCTCCTGGTACTTGCTACGAGTTCTTCAGAGACCGCGATCCCCACTTTGATGGGAAAGCTGGAACGGCTGGGTTGTTCGAAGCCTCTGGTTGGACTGGTGGTTCCGACGGGATACACGTTCAACACCGACGGCACGAGTATTTATATGACACTCGCCGCACTCTTCGTCGCGCAGGCGACCAATACGCCGCTCACCTTGCTTCAGCAACTGACGATTTTCGCAGTTGCCATTCTCACCTCCAAGGGAGCCAGCGGAGTGCAGGGAGCTTCGTTTATCGCTTTGGTGGGCACGCTGTCGGTTATTCCAACTATTCCTGTCGCGGGAATGGCCCTGATCCTGGGTATTGACCGCTTCATGAGCATGTTCCGGGCGCTGGTGAACATGATTGGGAATGGCGTGGCGACACTCGTGATCGCACGATGGGAAAAAGAAATCAGCACGGAGTCGCTCAAGAAAACTCTCATGTCACTGCAGTAATTCCCGATCGACTCTGGCCACTTTCGTATGACAACCCTTGACTGCCGATTTGTTCGCCCTAGGGATTTTTCGTTGGTGCGATTCGCCCAAGAAGGCGGCAGGCATTTTCTCTATAGATCTTATGCAGTACATCCTCTGGAAGAAACAGTCCATAAATATTCCAGCGTCCCTGCCGGGAGGCGTGCGAGGGATATTCGAAATACTCGTCGCGCGTTTCCAGGAAGCGAAAATGAAGACGATACATCTTCACCTCCGGAATCAAGTCCGTGCCGAAGAGAATACGGTCGGCATATTTGATAAAAAAATCGCGTGCGGTATAAGGCTGCCGGCCAAGTTCGGCGCATCGGGCTCCGATGTCGACGTGAAGGTTTGGGTTCTTATCGAGAAGCCGGCCGACATAGGCAAGGTCTTCCGGATGCTCGGCCACGTGCGCGCCTACAAAGGCGGTTTTCGGATGACGTGAGATGACTTTGTCCCGTTGTGCCAGAAGCTCCGGTTTGCTGAAATGTGAACGATAGTAGCTCCATTCCGGATGCGCAGCTAATTCCTCATAGCGTTCGTTTGACTTGTCGATGGGCAGAAAAAAGGCGTCCGGGTCAGCAATGTGAAACATGATGGGCACAGAGAGTTCAGCAGCTTTCTCGAACAAGGGAACCAGCCGCTCGTCGTCAATCCGCAAAAGCGTTCCGTTCGCTTCCCGTACCGCGGTTCCGAGATCCTTCCAGATTTTCAGTCCGCAGGCGCCGTGTTCCACTAACTCTTCCAGACGGTTCACGCATCGATTGAAAAAGTGCGGCGAGTGCAAGTCACTCCAGTCCATCCATCCGTAGGTTGCGAATCTTCCGGGGGCCGCTTCATGAAACTTCTGGATCATCTGCAGTCCCGGTTCACCTGTTCGCATGGTGATGTTTACAATCCGCTCGATGTCGCACGCATCCATGATTCGGAGAACATCGCCCGGCGTTTGAGCATCCAGGTGATTGTGGTAGTCAATGACGGGACATTTTGGGCGCGTGACCTCATGTACGGGGGAGACCAGCATGGAACGTGGGTGGAAATCGCTCAACCGGAGATCTACTTCCGCCTTTGCCGTAACCATAGCCACAAACGGATCACTGCTCCGGGGCCGGTCTGTCATGGCTTTCCTTTCACACTTTTGAACCACAATCCCAGAGCATCTTAGCAAAACTGCATTTCTACTAGCCCGCTTACTGTACAATCCATCACCGTGGAGCCTAGATGCCAAAACTCAAGGTACGATTCGTTTTCCATTTTTCTTGCTTTGCTTATATGTTTCGGGGCGACCCATATAGCAGCCCAGGACAATTATCTGTACGGAATCCATCCGGGAAAGTCTACTGTCACTGTCAGAAATGACTTTATCAATCTCAGTAATGATGTCCTGACGGCGCGTTGGTCCACGACGCATGGCAAATTGCGCGGAGTTTCCACGCCCGGATCTCCTTCGCTGGTCGTTATCCCTGTATCCGAGAATGCTTTTTCTGTCGTCTTCGGAGACGGACGGATTCTGACTTCGGCCACGATGACAATTACGGATGGCCCTCGAGTCGAAGAGCTCTTGCCCGAACCAGATGCGGCGAGTATGGAAGAGCATTTCGCCGGCAAACGAGTGGTCCTTAGCCTTGAGGATTCGGTCAGCAAGCTAGCCGTGCTCTGGTCCGCTATTTTGCGTGACGGGGATAATTATTTCAGGCAGCAAATCACGCTTTCTTCGTCCAAGAACGAATTTATCCGCGAAGTACGGCTTGTCGATTCTCGATTGCCCGGCGCACACGTGGAGGGTTCGGTCAAGGGGTCACCGGTGATTGCAGGACAACTTTTCCTCGGTTTTGAACACCCTTTGTCTCGATGCTCGGTGGAAAAAGAGCAGGTCCGTTGCTCGATTGACCGTGAGTTACCGCTCAAGGCGGGACAGAGTGTGACCTATTCGTCGGTAATGGGTATAGCCCCGGTCGGCCAGATGCGGCGAGCCTTCTTGAATTACGTGGAACGCGAACGCGCTCATCCGTATCGGCCCTTCCTTCATTACAACTCGTGGTACGACATCGGCTATGGAAATTCTTACGACGAAGCGGCCGCCTTGAATGTTATCAACACGTTTGGGGAAGAACTCACTCGGAAGCGCAAAGTGAAACTGGACTCCTTTCTCTTTGACGATGGTTGGGATGACCCACAGACGTTGTGGGGCTTCCATGCCGGTTTTCCCAACGGTTTTTCACCCTTGAAAACTGCCGCCGCGAAGTATGGAGCCGCACCGGGCGTCTGGTTTTCTCCATGGGGCGGGTACGAAGAGGCCAAAGCAAAAAGGCTCACGTACGGGACGCAACAAGGATTTGAAACCAACGAGGGTGGATTTGCCCTTTCCGGGCCGAAATACTATGCGCGATTTCGCGAAGTCACCCTTGATTTCATTCGAAAATATGGAATTAACCAGTTCAAGGTTGATGGCACAGGCAATGTAAACTCTGTTTTCGGGGAGAGTGAGTTTGACAGCGACTTTCACGCAGCCATCAGTCTGATCCGGGAATGGCGGAGCCTAAAACCAGACATTTTTATTAACCTCACCACAGGTACGTATCCTTCGCCTTTCTGGTTGCAATATGCCGATTCGATTTGGCGTGGTGGAGAAGACCATAGTTTTGTAGGGGTCGGACCATGGCGTGAACGTTGGATCACGTATCGTGATGCAGACACTTATAAGGGCATCGTCCAGCGAGGCTCCTTGTTTCCCCTAAATTCCGTGATGTTGCACGGGATTATTTTCGCGCGGCACGCTGAACACTTGCGTGATGACCCCGAAAAAGCATTCGTGAACGAGGTTCATTCGTACTTCGGTTCCGGCACACAATTGCAGGAGCTATACATCACGCCCGCTCTGCTGTCGAACGAGAACTGGGAGGATCTGGCGGAGGCGGCAAATTGGTCGCGCCGCAACGCCGCCATCCTTGCCGACACGCATTGGGTTGGAGGCAATCCAGGCAAGCTCGAAGTGTATGGTTGGGCCGCCTGGTCTCCGGAACGAGGAATTCTCACTCTCCGAAACCCCAGTGACCATCCGCAAAGTTTTTCCCTCGATGTTGCTCGAGCATTCGAATTGCCCCGGGGAGCCCCACTCAGCTTTGTGGCTCATTCGCCCTGGCGACAGAACAAGCAGGAGGAACCGACAAAACTCACTTCTGGCGAGCCGCATAGTTTCGATCTAGCCCCGTTTCAGGTGCTCAATCTCGAAACCATACCTGCGCCGTAGCCGGAAGGAATGCAGGAAGCCGAGGGCCAGAGGTTTCGTTTACATTCTTATTATTTCTTTTTCTTTCGCTTTTCGATACACTTTGTCCGGTGAAACCCCCTACTCATGCAGCGTGCGATAAGATGCAATTGCGACGTATCTCGGCTCTCTCCCTTCTTTTCTTATTTTGTTGTTCCTTGCCCAGTTGCAAAAAGACGGAGCGGTCTGCGACGACCCCCGCCGCGAAGTCGCTGATCGAAGTTGGACAATCCGCCCAAGGTGTGACCGCCCGCACGCTTTCTTCGGAGTTCCGGCTGTCTCCCTCCGGTGTTCTTACAGCTTCTCTCCAGAAGAATGGTTCCGCAATGTCCCTCGACGACGCTCTACTCGACACCTCTCAAGTCGTTACCATCGCGAAGAAGGATTTCCCAGGACTTGAGCTCGACGTCGCGCATGCCCAGGTTCGCGAAACCACAGGAAAACTTGGCGAACTTGGAAGACACATTGAGGTCCATGGCAGGATTCCCAACACGGATCTCGAGGAAACTCTGACCCTCGAAATCTACGATGCTTTCCCAAATCTCGGCCTCCTCTCCCTCAGTTTGCGCAACCGTGGACAACAAGACCTAAGCCTGGCTACGGTCACCTTGCAGCGCCACCACTTTGCCTATCCCACGGCGGATACCGGCCCGCCTCCTCTTTGGACCTTCGAAGGCTCCAGCTTGAAATGGGGCAAAGACGAAATCTTCCCGATGCCGGCGAAATTCTCCCAGGAAAATCCCTTTGGCGCACCTGTGCCGACGAAAGATGACCTCGGCCACGTCGGTGGCGGCATCCCGGTCGTTGCCTTTTGGAGCCGCAACGTCGGCGAAGCCATCGGACACGTTGAAACCCTTCCCCTCACACTGTCGATCCCGATTCAAACCACGGCCGACGCCCGTGTGGATACGTCCATCCGTATTCCCGCGAACATCACCCTTAAACCGGGGGACATTTTTTCCACTCCGCGCACGTTCCTGGCCGTCTATTCCGGCGATTTCTATGCTCCGCTCAGCCTCTGGTCCAACGTTCTCGAGAAAGAAGGGCTCACCCGGCCTCGCAACAACGATGAAAACTATGCGGTCAGTTGGTGCGGCTGGGGCTACGAATTCGGAGTAACCCCGAAGCAGATGCTCGACACGATTCCGAAACTCAAGGAACTTGGTATCCACTGGGCCACGCTTGACGATGGCTGGTTCAACAACTACGGCGATTGGCAGCCAAACTCCCCCAACTTTGCCGGCGACGCTATTCCGGATATGGTCCGCAAGTTTCACGACCAGGGGATGAAGATGCAGATCTGGTGGCTTCCCCTAGGCGTGGAAGATGGCCATTTCGGCTACAGCGGACGCAAATTTGTTGTTTCCGATGTGGTGAGGGAGCACCCCGATTGGCTGATTCTCGATCAAACAGGAAAGCCTGCCCGGATGGCGCGCAACCTGGCCACGCTTTGCCCCGCGGTTCCCGAAGTACAGGCCTACTACAAAGAGGTCACGCAGCGTTTCATCCGCGATTGGGGCTTCGACGGCCACAAGCTGGACAACATCTGGTCCACGCCACTTTGTTACAACCCCAAGCACCATCATGAGTCTCCGTATGATTCCGTTTACGCCATGGGCGACGTCTACAAAATTATTTTTGAAACTACGCGCGCGCTTAAGCCAGACAGCGTCACTCAGAGCTGCCCCTGCGGCACACCGCCAAGCCTGGCGTGGTTCCGCTACATGGATCAAGCCGTAACGGCTGACCCCGTCGGCTCCATTCAGGTTCGACGCCGCATAAAAATGTACAAAGCTCTCCTTGGCCCACGCGCCGCTATTTACGGCGACCACGTTGAGCTCACGCAGCTCAACAATGCCTTTACCGGCAAAGAAGAGGACGTTGGCGACGATTTTGCTTCCACGCTTGGTACTGGCGGGGTTCTCGGCACCAAATTTACCTGGCCCGATTACGGCGCGAAGTTCAAAAACGTTTACTTAACCACGGAAAAGGAATCTCATTGGAAAGAGTGGATCGAACTGTACAACCAGAAAATGCTCTCCAAGGGAAATTTTCTTGATCTTTACGTTTATGGCTTCGATTATCCCGAAGCCTATGCCATCGAAAAGGACGGCCTGTATTACTATGCCTTTTATATGCCGGACAAATTGAAGGCGGGCCACAAGGATCTGCGGGAAGAGCAAAGCTTCAGTGGAGAGGTGGAACTACGGGGCCTGCCGGCAAAAAAATTCCATGTGACGGATTACGTGAATCACAGGGATTTCGGCGTGGTTACGGGTCCTACCGCTAGAGTGAAGACAGAATTCACCGGGTACCTGCTTTTAGAAGCGGCGCCCGTTCCCTAACTAAGCAAGGCAAACCTAGCGGATAATGGTTCGCGTTGGGGGACTCGAAGAGGTACCACTTGTTGCGTGCTTCCGTATAAAAGCGTCGCGGTGGACAGCATCCCGAAATGCCTCCGTACCCCCGGCGCGAGTCACGGAGAGCGCGCCGGCGATGTTCGCAAACTTCAGGCACTCTTCCACTTTTGCGCCGCGAATAAATTGGTGAATGAACCCGGCGTCAAACGTGTCGCCAGCCCCGACCGGATCCGCCACGTCCACGACGGGCGGAAACCCCACATGTTTTTCTTTTCCGACTCGCGCCACGGCCCCTTGCGAGCCACGCTTGACCACCAGCACCGGGACTTTTTGTGAGAGAATCTCGGCCGCCCTGTCAACCTCTTCTGTTTGAGCCAGCTTGCAGGCTTCTCTCTCATTGGGAAGCAGCACATCAACGTATTTCAAAAGCAATTGAATATCTCCGGACCACCGGCCTTCCGGATCGTCGTTTGTATCCAGAGAAGTCGTCAACCCAGCTTCTTTGGCCTTCCGGAATATTTCAATCAGGTGGGGCCGCAGACCCTTTTGCAGGAAGTAGGACGATAGATGCAAATGCCTTGCGTTAAAAACATAATTAAGATCCAATTCGCGCTCGCTCATTCCGTGCATCGCCCCGGGGTAGGTCAGGATGTAACGCTCTTTCCGTTGTGGCAGGATCACTGTTAGCCCGGTTGTCTTCCCTTTCAATTTGCGCACGTGCGACAGGTCAACGCCGCTTTCACCCAGTCGCTGTATGCAAATTTCTCCGAAAGGGTCGCTTCCGATGCACGAACTGAAGCCGACTCTGTTCCCCAGAAGCGCCAGGTTGTGCGCAAAAATAGCCGAGGAGCTCCCCAACGTGATGCTCAAATCGTTGGCAAGGTGCTCGCGTTCCAGGATCAAGTTCTGCGGGAGCCCGTAAAAAATCAGGTCGAGATTCAGTTCACCGATCACACTGACTTCAAAAATGGCCAAGAGTTCTTCTCCTTCGCCCTTAGTTCAGGATTACGACGCGCGTCAGATTCTTAGGATGATCGGGATTCAAACCCTTGCTTATACCCGTAAAAAAACCGATCAACTGGGACGGCACCGTATAGGGAGCCAGCAGAGCCAACTCTTGCGCATTCATATTCAACTCAATCACAAGATCGCTGGCTTTTCGCACACTTCCAGTAGCCTTATTGCAGACAGCGATGACTACGCCACCCAGTTCTTTCATTTCCGCCAGGACTTCGGTCTCCGCCTGCTGCCCTGAGTCGCTGAGGAAGAAAGTCAGGCAAGTTTCCGGACTTACAATGGCCTTAGGTCCATGCCGGAATTCCAGTGTGTGAAAGAATTGACTATAGGAGCAGGACATTTCCATCACCTTCAGCGCAGCCTCCCGGGCAATCCCGTGGAAGGGCCCTTGACCCAGGAAGACATAGTCTGCAAACGAGTGCCTTACGACAAATGCTTCGATTTCCTCCGCCATTGCAGGAATCCGCGGTGCGAACTGCTCCGCCATGTTTCGTAGTCCTTCGATGAACTTAGGATAGGCCGCTTGCCTCGCTGCCAGTAGTTGCAACGCCAGCAACATGCTGGTAAACGACCTCGTCATCACAGTACTTTTCTCGTCGGCCGTTCGCAGTACGATGGTGACGTCGCACTCCGCCTCCAAGGCACTGTTCTCGGCGCATGTGATTCCTACTGTCGGAACGCCAAGTTCTTGCCGCAGCGTGTTCGCTGCACGAATTGCCTCCGAAGTTCTTCCCGAACGCGAAATCACCACTGCCTGGACGTCCGCTCCGCCTGCCTTGCTTAGTCCCGAATACAGAAGCACTTCTGAAGCCGGCAGCGCCCTGGCCCGTTGCCCCGTCAGGAGCGACCAGGACAAGGCGGCCGCCTCCGCGAGGTAGAAACTCGTGCCGCAGCCGACAAACAACCACTCTTGCCGATTCTCCGCCGTATCGAGAATTCGTTGCACAATCGGGCTGCTGTCTAACTCATGGAGTACCGCTTGCCAGACCGCGCCCTCCGAAAGGATTTCGTTCCATGTATCCGCGTTCCGATAGTATGTCTTGTCGGTCGTCATGACTCTTCTTTCTGAACAAGCGCAAATCACTAGATCTCTAAACGACGGTTACCTTGATATTTGCTTTGCGAAGTGCTTTCAGGTCCGTTCTCGAGATGTTCCGGTCCGTAATGGTTTCATGTACCGCGGAGGTGGGCAGGATGAGCGACAAACTGCGTTTTCCGAACTTGCTCGAATCGCATACCACGACCGTCCGCCGAGCCGATTCCGCCATCGCACGGTTCACCCGCGCCTCCAACAGGTTCGGCGTGGTAAGACCGTAGCGAACATCAAATCCGTCCACGCCTAGAAAGAGCAAGTCCGCACTCAACCTACGCAGGGATTCTTCAGCCAGCGGCCCGACCAGCGAGAACGAGTTTTGCCTCAGCACTCCGCCGGTCAAAATGACTTCGACGGGCGTGTCCGCCAGTTCGGCGGCGATATTTGTGGCGTTTGTAATGATCGTAAGGCTCTTGAAATGGCGACAGGCGCGCGCAATTGCTGTGGTTGTCGTTCCAGAATCCAAAATGATCACCTGCCCGTGCCGGACCATGTGGGCAGCGGCGGCGGCGATCCGAATTTTTTCCTGTCGATGAAGCCGCTCTTTCTCTTGCAGCGGGCTGTCCTTGAGTGCACCCGTCTTCTTCGGTAACGCTCCCCCATGAGTCCGTTCCAGCTGGCCCTCATGATGCAAGAACTCCAGATCCTTGCGGATTGTTATCAGCGAGGTCCTAAATCGTCTGGAGAGATCTCCGACGAGCACGCGCCCGTCCGTCAGCACCAGATCTAATATTGCCCTGCGCCGCTCTTCGCTCAGCATGCGCCCATCTTTCTTTCAACATTCTGGCGTTTGTCTTCGCCAGCCTGAAAACCACAGGCTTTCGCATAGATGTCTAAGACTTCCAGGATCTTACTGTGGATTAGATCGAGCGGACGCTTTTGTAGCCGGCCTTCACGGATCGCGGCGGCCTGATTGGGCAAGTACTGACTAACGAGCGGCAAAGGAGCGGGATTTTCCGAAAGGTTTCCAAGTAATTGCTTGAGTGCGGCGGCGACCGCCGGCTGGGGCCAATAATATCGTGACCGGTCGCTGTAACTATACTTGCGCGCAAACTGTATTGCTTCGTCGTCTCCGTGGTAGTAGGCACTCCAGTGGCTCGCATCGCCCAGCATCGCTTGCTCCAGCGCTTCAGCTACGCGAGAGAGCGTATTCTTCCTCTTTGATCCAAGCCATTCCCGTTCGATCGAAGCCAAGGCAAACACGGCTTCCCGGAACGCAAACGTGAGCCACGGCCCCACCTTCAAAATTGCGAAATGATCCTGAACCATGTGCCGCAAAGCGGACAGGGTCTGGAAATCCGTCGAATGTGCCTCATAAGCACGTTTCCACCTCGCGCGGGCATAACGCGAAAGTAGCCGGGCCCTTTCGCGGTTATATGGCAATATTCTGTCGTACCCAAACTCGACGCCTGGCTGAACCACGACGGCGATCACCCTCTCCCAGGCGCCCTGCAATTTCCGCGAGGAGAAAGCGTTTTTCGCCAGCTCCAGAGTTCGCCCCAGATCCACAGTTTTCGTTGTCTCGGAAACTCGCATCTCAGCTTGCTCGCCACCAGGGACCGGAACTTCCGTGCCAATCACGTAGAGCGGCGCGGGTGATCCTGGCGGAAGCTCTTGATAGGCGTCTTCCGCGGCCTTGCACAACTCCGCCGCCCGGGCGCTTACCGCTTCCTCTGCTAACGGCTTGCGCCGGTCTCCTGGATCATCGGCACAATGCATGCTCGCATCCAGGTGAATCTTGGTATAACCCGCGACTATGCAGCTCTTCACGAGGTCGCATGCCTTTCCCATTGCGCTGTCTGCCTTTTCCGCGCGCCAAACGTGGGGCCCAAGGTGATCTCCACCCAGGAGGATGTTCTCCGGCGGAAATTTCATCTCACGTGCAAGAGTGCTTACGAATGCAGCAAAATCACGAGGAGTCTGTCCTGCATAGCCACCAAACTGATTGACCTGGTTGGAAGTCGACTCGATGCACAACAGGCTGCCATCTCGCGACGCTTGCATCATTCCAGCTTCCAGGACGTAACGATTTGCAGAACAGATCGAATAAATTCCGGCCTGCGCTCCAGCATGGTTTCGAGCCAAGATTCGCAGCAATTCCGACGTTGCGGATTTACCCCGGGTCCTCCCGCTCTTTGGCTTTGCTTCTTTTGTTAGGAGAGGCATCTTGGCCTTTAATCTTTTCCGGCGACCCACATTACAGCCCCACGGTCGACGCCGGGCAACATAAACTCCACCTGGTCGCCTTTATGCACCCCTCGCAACGTTTGGGCTTCCCCGAGGAAAGGAAGAAAGGTTATGGACTCACCCATCGTTGCCGGTATCTGCAGCTTGATCCCTTCCTGTCGTGTGGGCACAGCCACTTTGCCCGGCACCAAGCCTGCAAAATTGGCAAGAAACACGTGTGGTGCCCCAGCCACAAGAGCGAAATTCGCGGCCAAAGTTGGCGGCGCATCGAGTCGGATCTCACTGCTCAGTTCCAAAGCCTGAAGAAACTCTTTGGGCATTGTCTCTGCCGCAGCGGGAAAATTGCTTTGTGCCTCTGCGTAGTAGGTTTTTCCCGGGCAGGTTTTAATCCGCACGACTCGCGGGGATTGCGCGAGTTGCGTCGAGTCGTCACCTGTGATTACAACCCGGCCTCCTTTTTCCACGAATTGCTTGAGCGCCAGCCTTTCGGGGCCACTCAAGACAGTCACGCTTGGAAGGACAAGCAATTCTCCCCGAAAAGCAGCAAGTGTTCGCGGTGTGACAACTTGAAACTCGCGATGCGCCTGCAGCAGCAGCAAGAGCGTGCCCCGGTAAGAGGGCAAAAACTCTTTCGCGTTGTAATCCCGGCTCTTCGGAGAAAAATAGACGGCCACCGGGTGCAAGGGGGACCTCGGGAGATAAAGCGTCTTCTCGTTGCTCTGGATCCATTCAAAGATGTTTCTCCGCGTTACTTCGTCATTTGACCCAGCCATGGAATGCCCCGGCGCATCCCAAAAGCTCGCGCCAGCCATTACCTCGGACATGGCCAGATTTTTCATGGCGTCTCGCGGGTCCACTCCCTTGTCCCCATCCCACGAGTAATTCAGGATCCACGTGGCTTTGCCCTCCGCAAAGGCGCGAAAAGTCAGCATCCCCACCTGATACAGAAACCAGTCTAGTTGTGTCCGCGAGGAGGCCATGTGTTCGCCGCTACCAAATTCGTACTCGTGCGCGATCGCGTCTACCACGCCGTACATGCTGTAGACATCCGCACCCACGCGCGTCGATTCTTCCTCGATACCCGGATAAATCTCCGGAATCACCATAATGCTCGAGTTCACACTGCGCGCCTGTTCTCGAATTTCTTGCATGAACTCGGTAAATGTCTCAATCCGGAAATCGATCCACTTTTGAAAGTTCGCATCCTGAAAATCCCCGAGCTGCCTTAGATCGTGCCTGGCGTCCAGCCCGGTCTTCTGCTTGAACACAGCCACCGTCGCGTCATCAAAACTCGCCCAGGAGTCTTCCCAACCGTCAAAATGGGTCATCCAATACGGAATATCCACGTAAATTCCGTCGATCCCCGTTCCCGCAATCTGTCGCACACGCTCCATGTAAGTCTTTCGCCACTCCTTTGCGTACGGACTGACCCAAACATCTTCATCGCCGGGGCGAATCCAGAACGCTGCCCCCGATGTAAACACGGCAGGTTCGCCCGTGATTTTTCGCTGCAACCATTCGGGGTGATCCTTTACCACCGAGTGCGCCGCCTTGTCGGCATTCGCGGTGATGCACTCGGTTCCGGCTATGTATACAAACGATTTGTTTCCCGCTTTGTGGGCGAGCTCGGCGATTCTGCGAATGGCCTCGAGTTTTGCGGTGGGATCCAGGTAGCTCTCGTATCGGCCGGGAATATCGTTATCCACCTCGATTCCGTACACATGCGTTTCCCGCGCGTTGCGGATAATCTCCTCGGCATTGTCTGCTTTTAGCCCGTAGGCCCCGATGCGAACGAAGTGCGTCCAATTCAGCTTCGGTTCTTCATTTGGCGCGACCGCTGAGGAAGCGCCAACGATCAGCAGGAGGGCCAATGCGAGTCGCGTCATTCGGGTGGCTCGTTCGCTCCGCGCGCGATTGGCTCGCCCGGGGCTCACGATTGCAGCCCTCCGGTCTCTGAAACATTTAATCCAGCTGTCGCGCGCAAACTGAGGCTGCCATCCGCATTCAAGCTCTGCTTACAAGCCCAGCGAACGGGATAACGCTGCCCTTTTACTTCTAGCTCTGCCTTGAGCCGCAGCCCCTGCCATTTCGTGTCCTTTGGCAGCGGCAGTAGAGCCTGTCGCACATGACCCGGCATGGGATAGCCGGGATCCAGAAATCCCGCGCAAAGCTCCTGGCCGGAGGCCGTGCTCACCCTGATCCGCAACGCGCCTGGAACGCCGGCAATGCCGTCATTCACAAAGCCCACGATCAATCCAGGGGCCCCCCGCTCTTCGTACGTCCATATCCAGGATGGCCTAACGCGGTAACCGACCGAGCGAGCCAAATGGTCGAGTGCACTCGGGTAGGCCCGATAATAGCGCTCCAGGCCCGCCGCCGAGATGCGATGCCAATTCCAGAGGGAAAAATAATTTGCACCGACATCCTTGGCATGGGCGACCACATTGT
>Ga0306926_10000685_pt1 | contig 32225 bp, 22 predicted proteins | sample flu12Cox44000178_FD_203759 | JGI IMG/M metagenome (GOLD analysis project Ga0306926, IMG submission 203759) | Lab enrichment of tropical soil microbial communities from Luquillo Experimental Forest, Puerto Rico - flux8day.12C.oxic.44.000.178 (v2)... | ecosystem: Environmental > Terrestrial >...
CCGCTCGAACGCGACGCGTGCTAGCACTTCGGGATCGTCGCTCGCGCCCGCCGGCAGGTGAATCGCGAACGCATCCAGCAGGTCCGCGCCCACATAAAGCGGCGCCAGCACGCTGTCGGACGGTATGAGCACCGCATGGGCTTCGATCATGCCGCAAATCTATTCCAAAGGTCGTTCGCGTCGTTTTTGACATATCTGCAGTACGTCCGCTATCCGGCCCATCTCAGACCTGCAATTCGGCGTTGCCAACACCGAGATAGGCGTGATTCAAGCTCCCGAACCGGGGCCTGGAATCATGAGATACGAACTCGCGGACTTTGAGTGGACTGCCATCAGGTCGTTCCTTCCGAACAAGCCGCGCGGCGTGCCGAGGGTCAACGACCGACGAGTCCTCAACGGCATCTTCTGGATACTGCGGTCAGGTGCACCATGGCGCGATCTGCCGGAGAGCTTTGGGCCTTACACGACCTGCTACAACCGGTTCGTTCGTTGGCGGATGGCTGGCATCTGGGACTTGATCATGGAGGCACTCGCCGAAACCCATGACGGCTCCGTCCAGATGATCGACACTTCCATTGTCCGCGTCCATCAGCACGGCGATTGCGCAGCAGGGGGCGAAACAAGGCAGATGAGCCGGTCGAGAGGTGGGCTAACGACCAAAATACACGCTTGCGTCGATACCAACGGAATGCCCGTTCGCCTTGCACTGACCACCGGTGAGGCCCATGATAACCGGCTCGTCACCGAGCTGCTGTCTGATCCTAAAATCAGGCGCGATGTTGCTTGCTGATCGAGGATACGATGCGGACTGGATCAGAGCATTCGCCGGTGAGCACGGTGCGTGGGCCAACATTCCTCCGAAGCGAAATCGCAAGGACCCAATTTGTTTCAGCCCATATCTGTACCGGGCGCGCAATTTGGTGGAGCGCTTCTTCAACAGGATCAAGCAATGCCGGCGCGTCGCTACCCGATATGACAAACTCGCCGCGAACTACCTTGCCTTCATCAAGCTCGCAGCCATTCGGATTTGGCTACGCGCTTATGAGTCCACGCCCTAGTGGAAACAGGGTTTGATGTGAGAGGCGTCCGTTCTCGTCTGTTGAACACTGAGGCTGTCCGCAATGGGGCATGAAGACCAGTTCCGGCACTCGACGCCGAGCGGCTGCTGTGTGATGAGAAAGAGGGCCGTCGTCGGAATACGTCGGAACGGACGAGAGGCGCCGAAACCCGTCGTTGCCGCGCGGCGGCTATCCAACCGCGCAGTTCGACCCACAGAAGCCGTTCTCTCTGGCTTACAGGGCCGGTCCTCCCTTTATTGCCGACGGTAGCTCTGGGCAAGAATAGCGCCGTTGCGGGCATGGCAACGAGCCCCAGCTCGAAGCTCTTTCGAAATGCCGAAAAGCCGATCCAGTCCGGTTCCGGCGAACGTGTCGAACCACGCCGTCGCCGCAGAGCCATCTTCGCTCGCGGCGATGGCCTCGTTCAGCAATGCCCGAACTTCTTGGCAGGCGACGTTGCCCGCCCGCCCGGCTTCGCGCAAAGCGTTGCGCACTTCGTCTGCAGGTGCAGCAAGGAGTTCCGCTTCCAAGGCGTCGAGCAACGCCGTTAGTCGGGAATGGGGATTACCCGTGCGAGTCATGGCCAAGACCAAGCCAAATCATAGCGCAGCAGGGTCCGCCGTATTCGTCGGCGGGTCGTGTCATATTCCACGGCAGTCAGACCGTAATGACGACGGATTTCCTCAGCTGCCATGCCGTTGATCAAGCCCTTGATCACTTTCAGTGCTGCATCGTCGGACGCGAACAGCTGCTGAATCGCGGCGAGCGCCTCCGCTGCCGCGCAGGCCCGTTCCGGGTCATGAGCCTCGCCACCATCGCCCGGTGCGGGGAGATCGTGCTGTCGGCGGTGGCGGCGCCATTGCTCGTCGCCGATACTGCGCATCACGCCCGCCAGAAAGGCGAGCAACGACACACCCGGCGGCCACGGCCGCGCGCCCGTCAGTGCACGCAGCACCGCCTCATGCAGCAGGTCGGACCACGACATACCGTCGGGGAGGGATCGGGCGCGCAGCCGCGCGATCGCGCGCAAGCGCAGCAGATCTTCCTCCGACAGCGCGGCCAGTGCCGCGCCCACGTCGCGCTCCGGCGGGACGGCTTTCAGGTCGATGACCTGAACAAAACGACCGACACCGCGCATGAGACGCGGGGTCGCCCCACCGGGCCCCGGCCCATACCGGCCCCACTCCTTAGCCTGCTGTGACGCGTCTGCCATTCGCTTCTCTCAGATGCTATGCGCCTGGCGAGTATGGACGCGGACAGCGGTGAAAAAAAAATTTCCGTCGCGTCCGCGCTTCTCCACGCCGCGTGTACTGCACGACAAAGGAGAGCATCATGACGCCGACCTCCGAGCAAGTCGCACCGCACACGGCGCGGTTTCCCGACAGAATGGGACAGGAGGAGTTGTCGATCGTCCGGCGCGCCTATGCCAAGCATGTGCTGGCGAACGCCAACGTCGATGACGCGCGCGTCGAGGCGGCGTTCGCCGAAGTGCGCCGCGAACATTTCCTCGGGCCGGGGCCGTGGCCGATGCTGCGCTGGTCGCGCCCCGACGTACCGACGCCGAGCGATGATCCGGTCTATCTCTATCAGGACGCGCTGGTCGGCATCATTCCATCGCGCGGCCTGAACAACGGCCAGCCGTCGCTGCACGCGATGTTGATTGCGGCAGCGGCGCCGCGGCCGGGCGAGCACGCCGTGCATATCGGCGCCGGAGTCGGCTACTACACGGCGATCCTCGCAAATATGGTGGGCGAGAGCGGCCGGGTCACAGCGATCGAATTCGATGGTGGCCTCGCCATGCGCCTGGCGGCGAATTTCGCCGGGCAGCCCAATGTGCGCGCCTTGCAGGGCGACGGCGCGCACAAAGAGTTTGATCCGGCCGATGTGATTTACGTGAACGCCGGCGCGACCCGGCCGGCCGAGATCTGGCTCGACCGTCTCAACGATGACGGCCGGCTGATCCTGCCGCTGACCTCGGACAAAGGCTTCGGAGAAAACCCCGAAAACATCCCGATCCAGCGGCGCGGCGCGGTATTCGGTATCCGGCGCCGCGGCAATGAATTTCTGGCCAAATGGCTTTCGGCGGTAGCGATCTTTCCGTGTGTAGGCGCGCGCGATGCCGAGTCCGAGCGGGCACTGGCGACGGCGTTCGAGAAGGGCGGCTGGGAGCGGGTGACACGGCTCTATCGTCGCGGCGATCTGCCGGACGAGCAGTGCTGGCTAAAGGGGCCGGATTGGTGCCTGGCTTACGCCTGAGATCCGTTTGTCGGCTTCCACGCGATGAGCGCGATCCCGGCGGTCCATACATTTGCTTCAGTGAGGATTCTTTCCGATGGCATCACAATCGCCTGCGCACAGCGAATCCATTGCGGCCTTCATTCCCGACCTCGAATGTCTCATCACCCAGGCGATGGACGAGTGGAAGATTCCGGGTCTCGCCATTGCCGTGGTGCAAAACGGGGAAGTGACGCTCGTCAAGGCTGATGGCCTGCGCGATGTCGAAGCCGGCTTGCCGGTGACCACCGACACTCAGTTCACGATCTGCTCGATCACGAAGTCGTTCACCGCCACGGGCTTGGCCCTTTTGGTGGACGAGCGGCGCCTTGATTGGAAGAAGCCGGTGCGGGATTACATCCCGGAATTCCGGCTGCATGACGCGGTCGCGACCGACCGCGTCACGGTGCGCGATCTGCTCTGCCATCATTCGGGGCTGCCGCGTCACGATTGGGTATGGTTGCCCGGCGATCTGTCATCCGCGCAAATGCTGGCGGCGATGCGTTATTTGGAACCGAGCGAGGACATTCGCAGCACCCATCAATATTCCAACCTCGGTTATCACGTTGCAAGCATGGTCACCGAACGCGTCAGCGGTCAGAGTTGGACCGAATTTACCCGCGCTCGACTGACCGACGAGCTGGACATGAATGTGACGTTCACGGCGGAGGATCTCGCCACAACCGCCGACGCCGCCGTGCCCTACGCGATCGACGGGGTCACCCGCCTGCGCGCGAAACACTGGCCGATCCGCGTGACGGCCGCAGGCGCCATCAACACCTCGGTTGCGTGCCTCGCGAACTGGCTTCGCCTGCATCTCGACAAGGGCGAGTTTGAGCGACAACGGCTACTATCACCGAGTTTGATACAGGAACTTCAGACACCGCGCGTGCATGTCGCGGCACCCGAATTCACCGAATACAGTGATGTGCATTATGGCCTCGGCTTTCGCTCGCACTGGTATCGCGGCGAGCGCGTTGTGTGGCACACAGGCGGACATATCGGCTGGAGTACGTTGATGACGATGCTGCCCGATCGTGGCGTCGGTGTTGCTGTGTTCACCAATCGTGATCCAAACCCGGTCACGGAAATTCTCGCCAATTATGTCTTCGACCGGGTGTCCGGCAAGGAGCCGATACCCTGGCTCGATCGTCGTCGTGAGCAGCGCCGCAAATTCGTGGCGCAGCTCGAAATTGACCGACAGGCCCGGAAAGTGACGCGGCGGCCAAACACCCGGCCCAGCCATGACCTTGCCGACTATGCCGGTGATTACGACCATCCCGGCTACGGCCGGATCACAATCACACACGCCGGCGACGAATTACACTGGGCCTATCGCGGCATGTCCGAGCCGCTCGCGCATCGGCACTATGATACGTTCGAGCTGCCCGAGGCGCCGGGCCGCCTGCTTCCGGATCGGCTCGCCATCTCATTTTTCACCGACCGCGAAGGAAACATTGCGAGCCTAGCGGCGCCGTTCGAGCCGCTCGTCAAAGACATCGTCTTCACCCGCATTCCAGCCGGCGATTCCGTGGATCCGGCCTTCCGTCAGCACGGCATCGGGACATACAGCTACGGACCTACGAACATTGTTGTCGGGCAGGACAACGATGGACAACTCAAGCTGACAATTGGGAGCCAGCCAACCTACAAACTGCGTCCCTACCAGAGCCGAACCTTCGTCATCGACGAGCTTCAGGGCTTCCGCGTGGAGTTCCATCTCGGCCCGGACGGCGATGTGGATCAATTGATCTTCCATCAGCCGAATGGAACCTTCGTGGCTCGGCGAGCATAGGTTGCGCCGTCTCGCCGAGGCGGGGGATGTCCGAAACTGGCCGTCGCAGAGCTATCCTGCCGTTTCACTAGAGGATCCGGATCATGCCCAACCAAGAAGCGAGCGCCGGCCTGCTTAGCCGTCGCCTGATTTTCGCAGATCCCGAACGAAGCAGCGTGCGGATCAGTCACGACGGCACGCGGGTCGCCTTCCGCGCGCCGGTCGACGGCGTGCTAAATGTCTGGGTCGCGTCGATCGACCGGATCGACGAGGCGCGTCCGTTGACGGCGGTAACCGACCGCAACATCGGCCCCTGGATCCTCTGGATGCACGACAACCGGCATGTCGTGTTCTTCCGCGAGATGGCCGGCGACGAAAACTGGCGTGCCTGGCGGGTCGATCTCGAAACCGGCGATGCGCGGGTGCTGACCCCGGGACCGGGGGTAACCTGCGGCATTCAGCAAATCTCGCGTCATTTTCCTAGCGAATTGCTGATCGGCCACAATGCGCGGGATAAACGGTACTTCGACGTCTACCGTGTGAATGTTGCGACCGGGGAAAGCACGCTGGTTCAGCAGAACGAAGGTTTCACCTTCCATTTCACCGATCAGCAGTTTCGTGTACGCTTTGCAGTCCGACACACCGAAGACGGCGATGTCGAATATTTGCAGCGCGGCAGCGGCGGTGAATGGGCGCTCTTCAGCCGGATCGGCGCCGAGGACGCTTTAGGGACCCGCGCCATCGAGTTCAGCGCCGACGGTCGTGAACTCTATTGGCTCGACAGCCGGGGCCGCGACACGGCCGCGGTCGTCTCTCAGGATCTCGCCAGCGGCACGATGCGGGTTCTCGCCAAAGACCCCCGTGCCGATTTCACCGAGCTTTTGCTCGATCCGATCAGCGAGCGCCCGGTTGCCGCAGCGCGCGCATTCGAACGCGTCGCATGGCAGGTTTTTAACCCGGACTATCAGGACGATTTCAACTACCTCACACGGCAATCGCGAGGCGATCTGACGGTAACGGGCATCTCGCAAGACCGGCGGCAATGGATCGTCGCCTATCAATATGACGACGCGCCGTTGGAATATTTTCATTACGACCGCGCAGCGCGCCAAATGAAGCGGCTGTTTTCGGCGGCGCCGGCATGGGAGGGGCTGCCTTTCGTGACCATGGAGCCCGTCATCATTCGCGCCCGCGATGGGCTCGAACTCCTCTGTTACCTGTCCCGGCCGCGGGATGCGCAGTCGACCGAGCGATTGCCCATGGTTCTTCTGGTCCACGGCGGGCCTTGGACGCGCGACCAATGGGGGTTGCATGCCAATCACCAATGGCTCGCCAACCGGGGCTATGCGGTGCTGAGCGTCAACTATCGAGGGTCGACTGGGTTCGGCAAGGCCTTCGTCAACGCCGCCAATTTCGAATGGGCGGGCAAGATGCATGACGACTTGATCGACGCCGTCGATTGGGCCATCGGGCAAGGGATTGCCGATCCCGCCCGTGTCGCGATCATGGGCACGAGCTATGGCGGCTATTCGGCTTTGGTCGGCTTGACGTTCACGCCCGAGAAATTCGCCTGCGCCGTCGATCTCGTCGGCCCCTCCAATCTCCTAACACTTCTGAATACGATCCCCGAATATTGGATGACGTGGAAATCGGTGTGGAAGGTGCGGACGGGCGATTACACCACCGAGGCGGGGCGGCGGTTCCTGGAGGAACGGTCGCCGCTCAATCGCGCCGACCGTATCGTGCGGCCGCTGCTAATCGGCCAGGGTGCCAACGACGTGCGTGTCAAACCCTCGGAGTCGGAGCAGATCGTCGCCGCAATGCAGCAACACAGCATCCCTGTGACTTATGTGTATTATCGCTACGAAGGCCACGGCCTCGGCCGGCCCGAAAACCGCCGCTCCTTCATGGCCGTCGTCGAAGCCTTCCTCACGGCTCATCTCGGTCGTCGCTGCGAGCCGGTCGGCGACGACTTCGCGGGCTCCACGATCGAGTTCAAGGCCGGCCGCGAGCTGATTCCCGGATTGGCCTGATGCGTTGCCATCCCGTTAGAATAATACCTCGCAGCGGCAGCTCTGCTCTCAATCCGTTTGCGCCAAGATAGTTGCACGGTCCGAGGACCGGTTCGCACCCTGCGCCGTTCGGGGCGATGGCGACGAATGGCCGGAATGGGGCGAGGCTGTGGGAAAACGCTCAAGAGCCAACAAGGCGGAGAGTTGTTTTCTCTATTGCCGTTTTTCCGATCGCGGCCACAGCGCTATTCCTCTTTAGACTGACGAAATTAAGAAGGACTTTCTACGCGCAGATTGTGTTTCACACGGCCTTGACTTACGAGCCATTCGTCGTCGCGCCAGCGGGCAGCATTAAGCGGACATTCGCACCGGCTGCTGCATCATTGATGGAGACGGCTAGCAATGGGCGCCGTCGCGATCCAAACGGTGCGTCAAACACGAAAGAGTTCGCCGGTTACGGGCGGACGACGGGCGCCGGATCGCGATCGTCGAGAATGCCGGCGACTGCGAAAACGCCGACCTCGCGTCGGATGCCCTTGGCGGCGATGCTGCCGCGTTCCTCGGCGCGCACGATGTCGCGCACCAGCGCCCAGGTCGGATAGGAGATCAAGATACCGCCCGGGTCGGCGGCAGCTTGTATGCGTGCGGCGAGATTCACCTCGGCACCGATGATCGTGTAATCCATGCGGTCTTCCGAGCCGAAATTGCCGACGTTGCAATAACCGGTATTGATGCCGATCCGCATCTGAAAGGGTTGCTCGAAACCGCTGGCGCGCCATTCCTGCTGCAATTCGACCATCTGCCGCTGCATGGCGGCAGCCATCCGCACGCAGGCCCGCGCATCCTCTTCGACGCCTTTGGTTTCGGGATCGCCGAAAAACATCAGCATCGCGTCGCCGATGAATTTGTCGATGTGCGCGCCATGAGCCAGAGCGATCTTCGACATTGCGGTGAAGTATCGGTTCAACATCGCCGTCAGATCTTCCGGCTGCATGTCGGCGGTGGTCGAGACGAAATCTTTTATGTCGCTGAAGAACACCGTCAGCCGCTTGCGTTCGGTGGCCAGCTCGACGTCGCGCGAGCCGGCGAAGATCGACGAATACACCTGGGGTGAGAGGTATTTGGAGAGCTTGACCGACAGGCTCTCCAGCATTCTGGTCTTTTCGTCGAGGGCGGCGTTCCGCTCCTCGATCTGCTTCAGCGTATCGCGCAACAGCAGGTGGGTCTGCACGCGCGCGCGCACGACGGTGGGGTTGAATGGCTTGTGAATGTAATCGACCGAGCCGAGCTCAAACCCCTTGGCCTCATCCTCGGCTTCGGTCCGGGCGGTCAGAAAGACCACAGGAATGGCCGCGGTCTTCGGATCGGCCTTGAGGCGCGCGCAGACCTCGTAGCCATCCATCTCGGGCATCGTCACATCGAGTAGGATGAGGTCCGGCTTGTCGGCCGCACCGGCATGTTCGAGCGCCTTGGCGCCGCTGGTCGCCACCTTGGTACGATATTGATCCTTCAGGATGGCCAGCGCCGCGGCGATGTTGGCCGGCGTATCGTCGACGATCAGAATGGTCTTGTCCGCCATAAGGTGCTCATTCCCCGCTGAGTGTCTTAACTTATCGTCGCCCCCGCGAAAGCGGCCCAGGGGCAACCGCTCGAATACTTGCAGCCCTGGGTTCCCGCTTACGCGGGAACGACGGTCGTGGGCTCATTTTGGGGCTTATTTCCCGCTGGGCGCCGGCGCGAGCCGGGCGCCGATGCTGCGCACCCGGACCAGCGCGGCGTCGAAGTCGAAATTGCCGACCTCGCGCAGCAGTGCCTCAGCCTCTTGCGCGCCCAATGCGCGCTCCAGCAGCTCCTGCGCCGCAAGCGCGCAATCGAGCGCCTCGCCGTTGCCGTCGGCCAGCAAGGTTTCCAGCCGAGAGAGGGCTGCACCCAGAGCGGCGCCGTCGCTGCCGGCCGTCGCCGTTCCGAAGCGGGCGGCGATCGCCCGCAACTGCGCCAGCGCCGCATCAAAGGCGAAGTTCTGAACTTCCCGGGTCAGCCCGGCGAACTCCTCGGCATCCAGCACCCGCGCCAGCACCTCCTGCGCCTCGAGCACGCAATCGAGGGCGCCGCCATCGCTGTTGACCAGCAGCTCCTCCAGCCGTCCGAGCAATGGATGACGACCGCCATATCGGCCGATTCCGGCGCCGTGGCGGGTACGGCCGGCAGTAGCGCCCCCCGAATGCCGGCGATCACGGCCGCGGTCGCCTCTTCCAATGCCATCAGATCGTCCTCGATCCTCTCCAGCCTGCCGTGCCGGATGCGGTCTTCGACGACCGCCGCCGCTTCGCTTGCGGGTTTGATGCCGAGGGTGGCGGAGACGCCTTTGAGCGTGTGCGCCAGCCGTTCGGCCGTCTTCATGTCAGCGGCAGCGAGCGCCGCGCGCAGCGCGGTCGGCGTGTCGGCCTGGTCTTCGGCATATTGCCGCAGCATGGCGCGGTACAGCCGTTCGTTGCCGCCCACCCGGTGCAGGCCGCCGACCGTATCGACCCCGGCAATTCCCGTCAGCCCAGTGGAAGCAGCCTCGGTCGCCCCCGGATCATGTGGCGGATCGCGCGGTGCTTGGCTCGCGGCGCTGGCGCGCGGCACCACGCGCTGTCCGGCGAACGCCAGCACCGTCCGGTACAAGAGATCCGGATCGATCGGCTTGGTGATGTGGTCGTTCATGCCTTCGGCGAGACACTGATCGCGCTCCTCGGCCATCGCCTGTGCGGTCATCGCGATGATCGGCAAGCTGTCGTAGCGCTGATCCGACCTGATTGCCCGCGTCGCCTCGTGGCCGTCCATCACCGGCATCTGCATGTCCATCAGCACGATGTCGTAGGGCGGCGGCTGCACCATGCCGGTGATCGCGGCCACTGCCTCGCTTCCGTCATTGGCAATGCTCACCCCAGCGCCCGCGCGCGTCAGCAACTCCACCGCGATCTGCTGATTGACCGCATTGTCCTCGACCAGCAGCACGCGGATGCCGGTCAAGTTCGGGACCGTCGCCTCGGGCAGCGCCGACCGCGGCCTGCCGCCGCCGGCAAAGGTCTCGACCAGCATGTCGTAGAGCGAAGACAAGGTGATAGGCTTTGTCAGGAACCCGACCGCCCCGGCGGCTTCGGCGGCCTGACGCACCGCCTCGGTGGCGAAACCCGTCACGATGATGATCTGCGGCGACAACCCGCCCGCCTCTTCGCGCAGGCCCACTTTGTCGCGCAGAATCGTCCGCGTCGCCTCGGCGCCGTCGATCTCCGGCATCCAGTGATCCATAAAGACCACCCGATAAGGGTCGCCGGCCGCTGCCCGGTCGAGCTCGGCATAGGCCTCGCGCGCCGACCCCACGCTTTCCGCCCGCAGTTGCAGTTCCCGCAGGCCGCGGGTCAGGATCTCGCACGCCAGCGGATTGTCGTCGACCACCAGCGCCCGCATACCGGCGATCGCGACCGGCATCGCCTGCCGCGGCCGTTGCCGTGCGGTGACGCCGAGCCACAAGGTGACGCGAAAGGTGCTGCCGATCCCTACCTGGCTTTCGACCTCGACGTCGCCTTCCATCATCTCGGCCAGTCGCTTGACGATGGTCAGGCCCAGCCCCGTGCCGCCATAGCGACGGGTGGTCGACCCGTCGGCCTGACTGAACGCCGAGAACAGCCGGGCGCTCTGCTCCGGTGTCATGCCGATGCCGGTGTCGGCGACCGCGATCTCGAGGCACACCCGGCCGTCCCGCTCATCGCGCCGGGTGATCGATACCTCGATGTGCCCCCGTTCGGTGAACTTGACGGCGTTGCTGATCAGGTTGGTCAGGATCTGGCTCACCCGCAGCGGGTCTCCCAAGAGCCCCTGCGGCACGTCGGGAGCCACGCTGAACACCAGTTCCAGCTCTTTCTCGCTGGCCCTCTGCCCGATCAAGGTATTGACGTTGCCCAGCACATCATCGACCCAGAACGGGATCGTTTCAATCGTCAGCTTGCCGGCTTCGACCTTCGAAAAATCGAGGATGTCGTTGATGATGCTGAGCAATGACACGCCGGCGGTGTGGATCTTGGAGAGATAGTCGCGCTGCTTGAAGTCGGGCGCATTCATCAGGGCGAGGTTCGACAGCCCGATGATCGCGTTCATCGGTGTGCGGATCTCGTGGCTCATATTGGCGAGGAACATCGATTTGGCTTGCGTCGCTTCCTCGGCGACGTCCCGGGCGCGGGCGAGATCGGCCTGCGCCGCCTCCAATTCGTGCAAGGCCGTCTCGGCCGCGTCGCGCGCCGCGCGGATCTCGGCCTCGGCGCGATTGCGCTCGGTGATGTCGCTGTAGTTGATGACGACCCCGCCGCCCGGCACCGGGTTCGCCCGCACCTCGATGACGCGGCCGTCGGGGCGCGTGCGCTCGGTCGAATATTGTCGGCTGGCCGCTTCGATCAGACGGCGCACTTCGGCTTCGACATCAACCTCGCCGTATTCGCCATGCGTCGCGAGGTGGCGAATGTAGTCGGCCAGGCTCGGCCGCTCGGTCAGGAACGTGTCGGGTAGATCGAGAAGCTGCTGGAAGTTGCGATTCCACGCCGCGAGCCGCTGCTCGGCGTCGAACATGGCGACGCCGTCGCCCATGTTGTCGAAAGTGACGCGCAACTCGGCCTGCCGCTGGCGGATCTCGCCGAGCAGCCGCGCGTTCTCGATCGCGATGACCGCCTGGTCGGCAAAGGTGCGTACCAGCTCGATCTGCCGCTCGCTGTATGGCTCGACCCGTTTCCGCCCGAGACCAATCACGCCGAGCACCTCCCCCTCGCGCAGGAGCGGCACTCCAAGGGAGGTGCGTACCCCGGCCGCCACAGCCCCGGGCGCCGCGTAGTCCGGGTCGGCGCTGATGTCCGCGACATGCACAACCCTGCCTTCGAGCGCCACCCGCCCGGTCATGCTGTCGCGACCGGGGACAACTGTTTGCTGGCGGCGCATCGCCCATAACTCGGGCTCCGCTGCACTGAACGTACTCGCCACATAGCGGTAGACCTCGCCCTCGCGTATTGCGATATTTGCGATATCGGCGCCGCAAAGCCGGCTGGCCGTTTCGACCACTGTGTCCAGTACCGGTTGCACATCGGCGGTCGAGCGGCTGATGACGTTGAGCACCTCGCTGGTCGCGGTCTGGTATTCGAGCGATTCTTCGAGGTCATGCGTGCGGGCCTGCAATTCACCGAGCAGCCGCGCGTTCTCCATTGCGATGACCGCCTGGTCGGCAAAGGTGCGCACCAGTTCGATCTGCCGCTCGGTGAACGGCTCGACCCGCTCTCGCATCAGATTGATCACGCCGATCGGCTCGCCATCACGCAGCAGAGGCACGCCAAGCGCGGTTCGCGCCTTGCCGAGCGTGACGACTGCCTGCGGCACCGCGAATTCCGGATCGGCGGTGATGTCGGCGATGTGGACCGGCTGTCGTTCGAGCGCGACGCGCCCGGCGAGGCTGCCGCGGCCGGGCGCGAACGTCATCGTCCGCAGCATTTGATCAAATTCGCGATTGACGGAGAAAGTGGCGACGTAACGGTAGAGACTGCCGCTGCGGATCGCGATCGCCGACATGCCGGCATCGCACAGCCGCGCCGCCGTCTCGACCACGGTGTCCAGCACCGGTTGCACATTGGCGGTCGAGCGGCTGATGACTTTGAGCACATCGCTGGTCGCGGTCTGATATTCGAGCGACTCTTCGAGGTCGCGTGTGCGGGCCTGCAATTCGCCGAGCAACCGCGCGTTCTCCATCGCGATGACCGCCTGGTCGGCGAACGTGCGAATCAGATCGATCTGCCGCTCGGTGAACGGCTCGACCCGCTTCCGCGAGAGATTGATCGTGCCGAGCACGGCCCCCTCGCGCAGCAGCGGCACCCCAAGCATGGTGCGGGTCCCGGACGCCACAGCCTCGGGAACCGCGAAGTCCGGGTCGGCAAGGATGTCCGCGATTTGTACCACCCTGCCTTCGAGCAATACCCGCCCGCTGACGGTTTCACGACCGGGGACAATGGCTCGCTGGCGCACAATCGCCCAATACTCTGGCTCCGCCGCACTGATCGAACTCGACGCAGGGCGGTAGGCCTCACCCTCGGGTGTGAAGATTGTTGCACGATCGGCGCCGCAAAGCCGCGCGGCCGTTTCGACCAATGTGTCCATCACCGGTTGCACATCGGAGGCCGAGCGGCTGATGACGTTGAGCACGTCGCTGGTCGCGGTCTGGTATTCGAGCGACTCCTCGAGGTCGCGCGTCCGCGCCTGCAATTCGCCGAGCAGCCGCGCGTTCTCCATCGCGATGACCGCCTGGTCGGCAAAGGTGCGCACCAGTTCGATCTGCCGCGCAGTGAACGGCTCGACCCGCTTCCGCGCGAGACTAATCGTGCCAAGCACGGCCCCCTCGCGCAGCAGCGGCACTCCAAGACAGGTATGTATCCCGGCCCTCACAGTCTCGGGCAGCGCGAACTCCGGGTCGGCGGCGAAGTCCTCGACATGCACGACTCTGCCTTCGAGCAATGCCCGGCCGGCGACGGTTTCGCGACCGGGGATAATTGTTTGCTGGCGCAAGGCCGCCCATAACTCGGCCTCCGCCGCAACCGCCTGGTTGCTCGCCACAAAGCGGTAGACCTCGCCCTCGCGCAATGCGATCACTGCGAGGTCGGAGCCGCATAGCCGGACGACCGTGTCGACCACTGTGTCCAGCACCGGTTGCACATCGGCGGTCGAGCGGCTGATGACGTTGAGCACGTCGCTGGTCGCGGTCTGATATTCGAGCGATTCTTCGAGGTCGCGCGTGCGGGCCTGCAATTCGCCGAGCAGCCGCGCATTCTCCATCGCGATGACCGCCTGGTCGGCAAAGGTCCTAACCAGTTCGATCTGCCGCTCGGTGAACGGTGCGACGCGCTGCCGCGACAGGGCGAGTGCGCCGACCACCAAACCGTCACGCAGCAGTGGCACGCCGAGCGCAGTCCGATTTTTGGCGATCGTGGCCGATTCGGGAAGCCGCCAGTCGGGGTCCGTCGTGATGTCCGGGATGTGGACGACCTCACCGGTGAGGGCGACTCGGCCGGCCAGTGTTTCGCGGCCGGGTGCAAAAGTCCGCGCTCTCAGGAAGGCGTCAAAGGCCGGGTCGAGTGAGCGCGTGGCGACAGTGCGGAACACGTCATCCTCGCGGATCGCGATGGAGGCATTATCGCTGTCGCAGAGCCGCTGCCCGGTCTCGACCAGCGTGTCGAGCACCGGCTGAAGATCAAAAGTCGAGCGGCTGATGACGTTGAGCACGTCGCTGGTCGCGGTCTGATATTCGAGCGACTCTTCGAGGTCGCGCGTGCGAACCTGCAATTCGCGCCAGGTTTCGGCGCTTTGGATCGCGATCACCGCCTGCTCGGCGAAGGTTTTCAAAAGCTCGATCTGTGTGTCGGAGATGCCGTCGACCCGTGGACTGATCGTCGCGATCGCACCGATCGCGCGGCCATCGCGCAGCAACGGGACCGAGACCTGCGTTTTGTACCCGAGCGCGCGAATTTCCGCAGACACGCCGGGTTCGGCGTCCATATCTCGTATGTGAACGATTGCCCCGTCCAAGATTGCCCGGCAGCTCAATGACCCGCGGTCCGGAACCCTGGGCCACCCGGCATCATAGGCCGCTATTGATGTGGGATCGGCGTACGACGCGCTGAAACTTTGCGCTCGGTAATGCACCAATTTGCCGTCATATTCGAACAGCCCCACACTCAATGTGCCGAGCAGGGCCCTCGCCTGATGGCAGATCAGATCGAACACCGGCTGCGCGTCGGCAGGCGAGGCGGACATTTGCTTTAGCGCTCGCAGGCGTCCCGGTGCGCGTTGTCGCGGTCAACCATGACACCAGCATCAGGATGATTGAGCGCACCTATTCCCGATACATCGGCGATCATGCCGATGCGCTCACTCGGGCGGCGTTGCTTGACACCAGCGCGGCGGCGCGGCTCGGCATCGTCGAGGCGGGGTGACCTGATCCGCGCAGTACGTTTATGTTATGTTCTGTTTATCCTTGACAGTGGCCGCGAATTCAGGCATATGGTGATAGCTCTCCGCGAGTCCGCGCGGAGATGGCCCTTTCGGGGCTTCCCCTAAATCTGGAATTGCGGCGAGGTCGACCCCCGCCGCTGCATTGCGCCCGGCCAATCGATTGCCGGGTTTTTCATTTATGGAGTATGGAGCTTTGATCGAACCAACGATTCCCAATGTCGCGGCTTACACGGTTTCCGAGTTTCTGGCGCGGAATCGAATCAGCCGCGGACTGTTTTATAAGCTTTTGAAGGCAGGCACCGGGCCGCGCATCATGAAAGCTGGCGGCCGCACGCTGATATCCGCCGAGGCAGAGCGCAACTGGCATCGCGAGCTTGAGGCGAAATCGCCCAAGTAGCACCGCGCGCGCCGAGCAAATCATTATCCGACAGCGGCCCGCAGGCCGCTTTTTCAATGTCAAACGAACCATCTCCAAACGTATTATTATATGCGCTTCTCATCAATCGCCCGGACATCGACTATTGAAAGGGGACAATCACACAAGTGCATATTTCCAACTTCACGATGTTAAGATCACGGCGCAAATGACGATGTCGTTCCGACGCCGAGCTGCTGCTTGACGGCATCGACATCCCCGAGCACCCAGATATCAGTGATCTGGCGGCCATCCGTCGTAAAGAACGCCGCGCCGATCCATTCGATATCGTTGCCGGTCGGGGGCATACCGAAGAAAGGGCCTCGATGAGTGCCACGAAAGTGCAGACGTGCGGCGGCCCGCGTATCCGTCTCTATCAAGTCATCGATGACGCATCGGTAGCCCGCCAGACCGGCATGAATCGAGCGCATGTAATCGATGAACCCTTCCGGCCCGGTCCGCACCGGCCCAAGAGACGCCTTGAAGCGAAGACCGGCGTGCAGAATCTCACGCGCGACAGTTTCGTCCGCCTTGTTCCAGACCTCGTGATAGAAGCGTTGAACCAAATGACCTGCTCCTACCCCCATATTTCTGCCCTCTACGCGATCGCGACTAGAATTTAGGATAACCTTTCCCACCCGGGCGAAAAAACCGCCGAGGTCTAAGCCGCGTACACCGATTTCTTACCACCTGGCGCGTGCATCGCGCAGCGGGTCGCATTCGGCAGTGATTACGAGGACGGGCGGCGCGTGCATTCCTCCGAGCCGAGCTCAGCCTGCGCCCGCCCAGATCGCCCGTCACGACTTTAAGGTGCCCCGAGCACGTTCCGAGCCCTTCCCCAACGCTGCGGGAAGCGGCCCGGAAATCAAATTTCTCTGGGTCAATGCCCGGTTTTGAGCCCTCCTCAAACATCGTGGGGTTCTGACGTCTCGTGCCTTAATTAGCTGAGATGGCGCGCGAAAATTTATCGAGGCGCGGCCGTCCTGCGTGCCAAAAAGTCCCGCCTCGCGGGCGCGAGGGTGCAGAAACCCCCGTGCTTAGCGGCGCCGGCGCCCCGGCGGCGGCGAGCCCGAGCGAACCGCGAAGCAACGAACGTCGTGTCAACACTGCTATGTCTCGGGTTCAGCCCTGGACGATCGGATACTTCGTGAAGATCTCTTCGACCCGCTTGAAGGCCTTGTCCGCGGCCACCTGCGGCGCCATGCCGCCGCTGATGATGTCGGCCCAGGCGGTGGGCCAGACATGCTCGTTTTCGACGCTGGCGTAGGCGGGGTTGAACACCCAGAAATTTGGCACCGTCGGGCCGAGCAGACCTTGCTGAACATAGGCGGCGCGGTGCGGATCGGCGCGCCACCACGGGTCGCCCTTCACGATCGCCGGCATGCACGGGATGTTCCGACCGAGGCCGGCCTTGAGATACTCGTTGAGGACCTCCGGTTGGATCAGGAAGCTGAGGAAATCCTTCGCCACCTCGACGCTTTTCGCGCCCTGCGGAATGATCCCGCCGGTATGCAACGACTCGCTCGGTACCGGCTTGCCGTCATTCGAAAGCGCCAGTCCCATCGTCACGATGTCGTCGTAGTCCTCCTTCTTTCCTTGTGACAGCACCGCTACCTCGGTCGAGATTGTGCCGTCGAGATCCATGACAATCTGCCTGGCGTGGAAAGCATTGTTGTCGTCAGCGTCGTTCCAGTTGATCGCCCCCGGCGGCACATAGCCGTCCTTGTAGGCGGTGGTCGCATAGGTCAGAGCCTTGATCGCGGCCTCCCTCACCTGCGGATCGTCGACGTGGAGCCTGCCGTCCTTGGTGACGATATCCTTGCCGCCGTAGGCGATCAGGAGATAATCGAACAACGCGTTCGAGTCGTTGCCCGTCGTGTTCATCTGAAAACCAATGCCGTAAATATTGCGCGTGCCCTGAGCACGCAGTTTTTTCTGCACCTCTTTGAAGAAGTCGTAATAGGCGTCCCAGTTTTTCGGGACATCTTCCATCGTATAACCCGCCTTCTCGACCAGCGGGCGCCATACATGGTTGGGCCGCACGGCGCAGGTATAGGGCACAGCATAATAGCTGCGCCGCTTCTCGATGCTGTTGTAGCAGTAACTGCTGAGCAGCGCGGTCTCGGAGTATTGCGATTTTTGTGTTTCGAAAATGTCGGTAACGTCGACCAGCTTGTCCTCCCAGGCATAGAGCGCGAGAATTTCGACCGGGTTGTTCGTGAACAAGTCCGGGACGACGCCGCTGGTTATCGCCGAGACGATCTTCTGGCGCATCGGCGCAAACGGGATGATCGTGTAGTCGATCGTATTCCCGCTCGCCTTCTGGTAATCGGCGACGAGCTTTTTAAAGGCGACATCCTCTTCCTGCGCAAAGCCCTGTGCCCACCACACTGTCGCAGTCTTGGCCTGCGCATTGGCGATAAATGGGTGCCCGAGGGCTCCGGCCGCGGCGATGCCCAAGGAGCTGCGAAGTATCGAACGCCTGGTCAGATTGATCATGCCGCTTTCCTTCCCCGTTCGTGAGGCGCTGCAATGCCGGCGCCTACTGGTTGTGGTTCCTTGTAGCATAGGACACCGGCCCAGCGGGCTCAAACTCTCTCATCACACCGCACCTGCGCGGTCGACCGTTTGGGCTTTACAGCCTTCCGCGCGCGTCAGGCTGTAAAGCGCGCGCTCGCGCAGACATCACGCTGAAGGGGGTGTAACAGTGGGCGCCGAAGACCGATGAATGTTTTCTCGCGTCGAGAATTGTCCTACCTTCCGCTTAAGGCTCGAACAAATGAGCCGCAGAACGGAGGCGGAAGATGGGCTCATTTACCAATCGTCATGGGAAACGTCAGCCCGGCCTGAACGGATTTGCCGTCACTCGCCGCGATGCTCTCGCTCTCGCGGCGTTCGGCCTCGCGGCTGCGCCCCACTTGGCCTTTGCAGCCGCCCCGGAGGGTCCGCTGACCTGGGGCATCCACGTCTCGCTCGCCCCGACCTGGTTCGATCCTGCTGAGACCCCAGGGATAATTACCCCCTTTATGGTCCTCTACGCGCTGCATGACGGCATGGTCAAGCCGATGCCGGGTAAGCCGATGGCCCCGAGCCTCGCCCAGTCATTTTCGGCGTCCGAGGACGGCCTTACCTACGATTTCGTCGTCCGCGACGGTACCAAGTTTCACAACGGTGATCCGGTAACGGCCGAAGACGTAAAATTCTCGTTCGAGCGCTATCGCGGCACCTCCCACGATCTGATCAAGAACCGGGTCGCGGCTATAGAAACTCCCGATCCTCAGCATATCCGCTTCAAGCTCAAGGCGCCGTGGCCCGACTTTCTGACCTTCTACGCTACCGCCACCGGAGCCGGCTGGATCGTGCCCAAGAAATACGTCGAAAATGTCGGCGACGACGGATTCAAGAAAGCGCCCGTTGGCGCCGGACCCTATAAATTCGTCTCGTTCAGGCCCGGTGTGGAATTGGTGCTTGACGCGTTTGACGGGTATTGGCGCAAGACCCCCAGCGTCAAGCGCCTGGTGTTCAAGTCGATCCCCGAAGAGACGACGCGGCTCGCGGCACTGCAGCGCGGCGAGGTCGACATCGTCTACTCGATCCGCGGAGAGCTTGCCGAGGAATTGCAGCGCACACCGGGGCTGACGCTGAAGCCAGTGGTGCCGCCGGCGCCGTTCTGGGTCTACTTCGCCGACCAGTGGGACCCGAACTCACCCTGGAACGACGAGCGGGTGCGGCGCGCCGCCAGCCTGGCGATCGACCGTGAGGCGTTGAACGATGCGATCACGCTCGGCTATTCGAAGATCACCGGCAGCATCATTCCCTATAGTTTCGACTTCTTCTGGCAACCGCCCTTGCCGAGTTACGACCCGGTCAAGGCCAAAGAACTGCTGGCCGAGGCCGGACATCTTGATGGTTTCGATGCCGGCGAGTTCTACTGCGACTCGTCCTATTCGAATGTCGCCGAGGCGGTGCTCGACAATTTCCAGTCCGCCGGCATCCGGCTCAAGCTGCGGCCATTCGAGCGCGCCGCTTTTGTCGAGGCATATTCGGGCAAAAAGCTCAAGAACGTGATTCTCGGCGGCAGCGGCGCCTTCGGGAACGCCGCGACACGCTTCGAAGCCTTTGTCGTGAAGGGCGGCGCCTATGTCTATGGCAGCTACCCGGACATCGATGCGCTCTACCAGCAGCAGGCAATCGAGCTCGACCACAAGAAACGCGCTGCGATCCTCGACAAGATGCAGCAGATGCTCGTGGACCGGACCATTTACGCGCCGATTTGGCAACTCGGCTTTATCAACGGCGTCGGACCGCGGGTGGGCGAATCCGGGTTCGGCCTGATTACCGATTTCGCTTATACGGCTCCGTTCGAAGATATCACGATCAAGGGCACGTAGCAGCCGTGCTGGCTGCCGCCAGATCTGCTGCTACATTCGGGTGCCATCGCGTTTGCCTCCCGATGCACGTGTCGGACCGAGTTTTACCCTTTACGCGCGCGTAAAGGGTAAAACTCGGCGCTTCACCTGCAACAAAGCTAAGCCAAAAACTCCTGCAGCAACTCGTTTACGACCTGTGGTGCGTCTTGCCGCACCCAGTGCGATACACCGGGCAGCCGCTTCACTCTCAGATCTCGTACGTAGCGTTCAGTGCCCTTCAGGCAGATCGGGTCCAGCGCCACATCCCGCTCGCCCCATACCACCAAGGTTGGCACGCCGATCACCTGCGCCAGGTTCAGCGTTCGCGAGTTCCGTTTTCGATGCGCTCCCGTCGCGGGGTTGCCAGAAGTCCGAGAGCGCGGGACACGGTTGGGACCCAGCTCGGACACACGACGCTCCAGTGTGCGCAGACGACAGGTCGTGGTTGCCTGAGGCACTGTGATCGCCGCGCTCTGCGGCGTTCCATTATTTTGCTCGTCACGCCCGGCTGAAGCAGCTCAACCGAGATGGCATCAGGCCGCCGCCTGCTCACAGCGCCGCGTCGTCGAACTCCATCATGCTGCGGCCCCCAGCTATGATGGCGGCAACAAGGCCGCTCGTTTGCGGTAGCAGGCGTTCCATGAAGAAGCGAGCCGTGCCGAGCTTCGCGTTGTAGAAGCCGTCGCGGTCGGCGCCGTTCTTCACCTTCGGCAGCGCCACTTCGGCAGCACGCGCCCACATGTAGGCGAGCGCGGTGAAGCCGAATAGTCGCAGGTAGTCGGATGCTGCGGCGCCGGCCTCATCTGGATCCGACTTGCCGACGCGGGCGATCTGGGCCGTGGCCCGCTGCAGGTCATCGAACGCCTTGGCCAGCGGCTCGGCAAACGGTGCGAACTCGAGGTCTCCCGCCGCCTCCTCGATGAAGCCAGCGATCGGCTGGAAGAACTGGCGCAGCAGGCGGCCGCCATCGGCCGGCAGCTTGCGCCCGACCAGGTCGAGCGCCTGGACGCCGTTGGTGCCCTCGTAGATCTGGGTGATCCTGCAGTCGCGGACATGTTGCTCCATGCCCTGCTCGCGGATGTAGCCGTGACCGCCGAGCACCTGTAAGCCGAGGTTGGTGGCCTCGAATCCGAGATCGGTGAAGAGCGCCTTCACCGTCGGCGTGAGCAACGCCACCAGGTCTTCGGCGGCGGCCCGTCGATCGGGATCAGGGTTGCAATGCTGCTCGTCGAGCGCGTGCGCGACCCAACCGCCGAGCGCCCGGCAGCCCTCGATGTAGGCGCGCTGCGTCAACAGCATACGGCGGACGTCCGGATGGACGATGATCGGATCAGCAGCCTTGTCCGGATGTTTGCTGCCGGATAGCGCACGACCTTGCAAGCGCTCGCGGGCATGGGCGACAGCGCCCTGATAAGACGCCTCGGCGAGGCTGAGACCCTGGATGCCGACGGCGAGGCGCTCGGTGTTCATCATCGTGAACATCGCGCGCATGCCCTTGTGCGGTTCGCCGACGAGCCAGCCAGTCGCATCGTCGAAGTTGATGACGCAGGTCGCCGATGCCTTGATGCCCATCTTGTGTTCGATCGAACCGCAGGCGACGCCGTTGCGGGCGCCGAGCGAGCCGTCGTCACCGACGAGGTACTTGGGGACGAGAAACAGGCTGACCCCGCCGATGCCCGGTGGCGCATCCGGCCGGCGGGCCAAGACTAGATGCACGATGTTCTCGGTCAGGTCGTGGTCGCCGGCTGATACGAAAATTTTCGTCCCGGTGATCCGGTAGCTGCCGTCGTCCTGCGGCACCGCTCTGGTGCGCAAGAGGGCGAGGTCGGTGCCGCAGTGCGGCTCGGTCAGACACATGGTGCCGGACCACACACCCTCCACCAGCTTCGGCAGGTAGATGTCCTTGAGCGCTTCCGATCCGTGGGCGTGCAGCGCCACATACGCGCCGTATGACAGACCGGGATACAGCCCGAAGGACAGGTTGGATGAACAAATCATCTCGTCGATCAGCGTGGCTACAGAATGCGGTAGCCCCTGGCCGCCGTATGCCGGATCGCAGGCGATCGACGTCCAGGCGCTTTCGCGGAAGGTCCGATAGGCCTCCTGGAATCCCTTGGGCGTGCGCACCACGCCATTTTCGAAGACGCACCCGTGCTCGTCGCCGGGACGATTGAGTGGGAACAGAACCTCCTCGCAGAGCTTGGCCGCTTCGTCGAGAATCGGGTCAATGAGATCCGGCGTCATCTCCTCGAAGCCGGGCAAATGGGCGAGAGCATCGCCCCGATGCAGCTCATAGAGAACAAAGCGCATGTCGCGCAGCGGAGCCTTGTAGGTCGCCATGGTTACAATTCCTCACGAGTGTGCGGGATCTTGAGTCAGAAAATCCGAAATGAGTGCTGCGGAGCGGCCCGCGCTGGTGACGAGAAACAGATGCCCGTCGTCGATGGTCACCAGTCGCGCCTTCGGAATGAGGTGTGCCAGGATATGCCCGTTGGCGACGGGCACGAGCGGATCGTCGGTCCCCGCCATCACAAGCGTCGGCTGCGGGAGGCACCGGAGCCAGGGCAAGCTGCTCCAGCCGAGCACCGCGATCAGCTGCAGGTAATAGCCCATGTCGCTCGACCATCGGACATGGAGAAGATGCCGGTGCACCAGCTCGGGCGAGCGGCGCAGCACGCCGCCATAGACGTCCCCGGCGACTCGCTTCATGTACTCGCAGTCCTTGTAGCGGCGAGGGCTGGCCATCTTAAGCAGCACGGTAGGCTTTGCGGGCACCATCAGATGGCCGGGCGAGGTGGCGGCAAGAACGAGCCGCCGGCAACGCTTCGCATGTTGAAAGGCAAATTGTTGCGCGAGCGCCCCGCCCCAGGATACGCCCAGCACGTCGACCTGCTCGTGTCCCAGCTGATCGAGCAGCCGGGCGCTCAGCCGCGCCAACGCTCCTGGACGGTAGGGTAGCGCGGGCGCGGGCGAGCCGCCCACGCCCGGCACGTCGAAGGTGATCGTCTCGTGCCCGTCCAGCGCGTCGATAAAGGGTTCGAGCAGCTCGATGTTGGCCCCGATTCCGTTGAAGAGAAGCAGCGGCGGGAGCGCGTCATCACGGCGCCGAATACCGACACGCAGCGTCTGCCCCGAGATGTCATACAGGCTGATTTCCACCTAGTTCTCCACGACGTATCGGCCAGGCGCGTCGTCGAGCGGCGGATTGTTCTTGCTGCCCAGGGCAGCGGGCGCCGGTGTCATTTCACCCGAGCGCGCCTTGATCCACTCCAACCAGTGTGGCCACCAGCTTCCAGAGTGCTTCGACGCCCGCTCGAGCCAGGCTTCCGCACTGGCTTCGCTGGCCGGGCCTGTCCAGAAGAACGCCTTGGGATTCCCGGGCGGATTGAGCAGACTCTGGATGTGGCCACTGTTGGCGAGCACGAAGGTGGGTTGCTCCCCATAGAGCCTTGCGGTCTTGTAGCACCCCTGCCAAGGGGTAATGTGATCGGTAATGCCAGCGATAACATAGCTGTCCATTGTTACGTGGCGCATATCGAGGAGCGTCCCACGGACCAGGAGCTGGCCGGCATCCACAAAGGGATTGGTGCCGATAAGGTCCAGGAAGTCCGCATGCAGCTGTGCCGGAAGCCGCGTCGTGTCGCTGTTCCAGTACAGGATGTCGAAAGCGGGCGGCGCCTTTCCGAGCAGGTAGTTGTTGACCCAATAGTTCCAAATCAGGTCGTTGGGCCGCAACCAAGCGAACATGCGCGCCAGTTCTCGTCCTTCGAGCACACCCTTGAGCCGAGACGCGGTTTTCGCTGCTGCGATCGTTTCCGGGGTGACAAAGATCCCGGCGGGCGTATTCTGCGCCACTGCCATGTCGAGCACGCAGACCGCCACCGTTGCGCTGTGGACCTTGCGTTCGCCGCGCGCCGCGAGATGCGCGAGGAGGGCCGACATCGTGATGCCGCCCGAGCACGAGCCCCAGATGTTGACATCCTCGCTCCCGTTGATCTCGCGCATCACATCCACGGCCTCCTCGAGGGCGCCGACATAGGTGTCGAGCCCGAAGTGGCTCTCCTCGGGTGTGGGGTTCTTCCAGCTGATGGCGAAGGTCGGCAGGCCGCCCTTAAGGGCAAACTGAATGACACTTTTGTCAGGCACCAGATCGAAGACATAGTACTTGTTGATCTGCGGCGGGGCGAAGAGAAGCGGGCGCTCGTGCACCGTCTCGCTAATGGGCCGGTATTGGATTAGCTCCATAACCGAGTTGCAATACACAACTGATCCCGGGGTCGTTGCGAGGTTCCTGCCGACAGCGAATTTTCTGGTATCGACCTGTGCGGGCAGGCCACCGTTGCGCGCCAGGTCGCCGAAAAAGTTTTCCAGGCCGTGCACAAAGCTCATGCCGCCCGTGTCGACGAGTTTCTTAAGCGCCGCCGGATTGCCTCCCAGCGAATTGGTCGGCGACATCGCATCCACGAGGAGTGCAACGACAAAGCGCGCGCGCGCCGCATCGCGCTCCTCCAGCTTCACGTCGTCCACCAAACGGTCGAGCGCGTGGCCCCAGGCCAGGTAACACTGCGCAAGAGCGCGGTAGGCAGCACTTTCTTGCCACGCCGGATCGGTAAAACGCCTGTCCTTCTCGTCAGGCGCAAGCTCGGAGGCGCCGCTCGCGATACGACCGAGTTCGCCGAGGAACGACAGATGCCTTCGTGCGGCCGCCCAAGGGTTGCGCGCCATTTGTGCAAGCAGCGCGCTCGCCGCATCGATGATGTCCTGGCCGCGGACGCCGACCAGCGGATTGGCCGCCAAGGTGTGCTGCGCCGCCTGATGCCGGATGTCGATCGTTGCGAGATCCGTTTCATCGGTTTCGCTAGTCATCAGCGCTCCTCGCTTAAGCCGCATCGCGCTTGCCCATCAGCATGCACAACATCTCCGCGACGAGGGCGGGCTTCGCCTCGCCTTCGATCTCCAGCGTGCATTGCAGTTTGAGAAGGATCCTTCCGCCGGCTTGCGGCTCAACCGAGAGCAGACGTACGTGATTGCGCACCCGCGAGCCTGCTTTGACGGGTACGATGAAACGGACCTTGTCTAATCCATAATTAAGCCCAGTCTCGGCGTCAGGCGGAATCACGCCAAGCTCCATTGCCGTCGCAGCCACCAGCGAAGGCGTCAGATAACCGTGGGCGATCGGTCCGCCGAACGGGCTCTCGCGTCGCGCCCGATCGACATCGACGTGGATCCATTGACGATCACCGGTGCATGCTGCGAACCGATCGATGCAGTCCTGGTCTACCGCTACCCAGTCCGAAATCCCAAGCGCGCGGCCGACAAACTGCGAGGCTGTCGTGATGCTGTAGCCAGGTATCGCCATGGTCATTCTCTATGGGAGCTCACGCAGATCCTTGCGCAGGATCTTACCGACAGGGGACTTGGGCAGCACCTCCAGGAAGCACACCTGCTTGGGCACCTTGTATGCCGCAAGCTGCCGCCGACAGTGCGTGATGACGTCGGCCTCACTCACAGTCGCCCCCGGCGCCTTGACCAGGAAGAGCTTCACCGCCTCGCCGGTCTTCTCGTCGGGCGCCCCGACGCAGGCGCAATCGGCGATCCCGGCGCAGGTCGCAGCGACCGCTTCGACCTCGTTCGGGTAAACGTTGAAGCCCGAGACGAGGATCATGTCTTTCTTGCGGTCGACGATCCTAAGATAGCCCGCAGCGTCGAAGACGCCGATGTCGCCGGTCCGAAAGTAGCCGTCCGTAGTGAAAGCGGCCGCGGTGGCTTTCGGATCCCGCCAATAACCCCTCATCACCTGTGGGCCCTTGGCGCAGACCTCCCCGGCCTCGCCGACCGAGACCTCGTTGTCGTTGTCGTCTAGCAGCTTGACGTCAGTGGACGGCAAGGGCAGACCGACCGTCGCCGAGAAGCCTGCCCCGGTTACCGGGTTGAGGGTGAGAATCGGGGATGTTTCCGATAGGCCGTAGCCTTCGAGAATGTGTTTGCCGGTTAGGGCTTTCCACTTTTCGGAGGTGATGGGCAGCACCGCAGCGCCGCCGCCGATCGCCAAGCGGAGGTTGGAGAAATCCACTTCCCCGATCCTCGGCTGCGTCAGCAGCGCGCCGAACAGCGTATTGACCCCAGTGAAGACGCTGCAGCGTGCCTCCCTGAGAATGTCGACGAGGGTGTCAATGTCGCGCGGATTGGGGACCAGCCAGTTCTCGGCACCGACCGAGTAGCAGGAGATGAAGTTCACCATCAGAGCGAACACGTGGTAGAGCGGCAGCGCCGTGACCACGACTTCCTCATCAGGACGCAGTGCGTTTCCAATGAATCTTTTGAACTGCTCGGTATTGGCGACGAGGTTGCGGTGGGACAGCGCGGCGCCCTTCGAAAGCCCGGTGGTCCCGCCAGTGTACTGCAGGAAGAGCAGGTCGCCGCCGCTCAACGGCACCGGCATTAAGCCCAGACCCGCGCCCTCAGCGAGAGCGTCCGAAAATCGCACCGCGTTATCGAGCCTAGTGTCCGCTGCGGGGCTCGGAAGCTCGACGCCGGTCCCGTCGCCAAGGCCGACGGTGATGACGTACTTGACCCGGGTTGCGCCGGCGATCTCGGCGAGCGTCGCGGACACCCCGCTGAAGACGATGATGATTTCGACTCCGGCGTCGTTCAATTGGTGCTCGAGCTCACGCGGCGTGTAGAGCGGGTTCACGTTCACCTGGACCGCACCCGCGCGGATGATCCCCAGCATCGCGAGCGGGAAGGCCGGGATGTTCGGCAACATCACGGCGATGCGTTCGCCCTTCTCTACGCCGAGCTTGCACTGAAGATAGGCGGCGAAGCAGTGCGATAGCCGGTCGGTGTCGGCATAGGTAAGGGTCTGGCCGAAGCAGCGAAATGCGGGCTTGTCGGCGTAGCGTTTCATGGCGCCTTCGAGCAACTCCACCACCGAGCCGTGTGCGTCCGGATCGATCTCGGCTGGAACCCGCTCGCCATAGGCGGCGAGCCAGTGCTTCGCCCTTGTTCCAGCGTCTTGCTTCGAGGACGGCAGCGGATCACCACATAGGTTCGCTGGCGACATTTGCGGTTCCATGGCATGCTCCCGTTCATCGTGGCGAGAGACGGCGATTCCGTTGTCCGGGTTGCAGCACCCCGACAATAAGAAGGGTAGGCCTTGGGCGACGGCACGTCATTGACCGAGGCGGCCAATTTATTGGCCCGACAAGGCCATCCCTCTCGGGAGGAGGGCAAAGGATGCGGGGGCGGACGACTTCCGCTGTCTGGGTCAAGGGCATCGCGAGCGTGCTCGCCGCCGAGGGTCTGGATGTGCGCTCCTTGTTGGCCGCGGCCGCTATCGACCCTGCAGCGCTCGACGATCCGTTTGCCCGCGTGTCGACCGAGAAGATCAGCCGGTTATGGGAGGTCGCGGCAGAGCAATCGGGCAATCCGGCGATCGGGCTGGCGCAGCACCTGGTGGCCAGGCCCGCGAGCTTCGACGTGGTCGGCTACACGATGATGTCTTGCGCCAACCTGCTCGCCGCGTTCGAGCGGCTGATCCGCTACCTGCTGATCCTCAGCGACGCGCTGATGATGACCCTGAGCGGGGAGTGCCGTGGGTACCGGGTGACCTTTGAGCTTTTCGGCGGCAACCGGCCGGTACCGAGACAGCGCGTGGAGTTCATCCTCGTCTCGGTGATCGGCTTTTGCCACTGGATCAGCGGGCGCGAGTTGCATCCGCTGTCGATCGAATTGCCGTACCCCACACCGGTGGATCCGGCGCACTACTGCGACGCGTTTGGCTGCCGGGTGTCGTTTGACGCGGCAAGCACCAGTATGCTGTTTGCCGACGCCGACCTGCGCGTGCCGCTGCCGACCTCAAACCCGGTGCTCGCCGAGCTGCACGATCGCTTCGCCGGCGATTACCTCCGACGTTTCGACCATTCCCAAACCAGCTACCGGGCCCGCGAAATAATCATTCGCCGGCTGCCCGACGGCGAGCCACGGCGCGACCAGGTCGCCGGCGAGCTCGGCATGAGCGAGCGCACGCTGCAGCGGCGCCTTGAGGCGGAAGCTACCTCCTTCGTCGAGCTGCTCGACAACACGCGCCGCGAGCTCGCCGAGCAGTACCTCCGTCGGCTCCACCTCTCGCTCGCGCAGGCAGCCTACCTGCTCGGCTTCGCAGACCAGAGCAGCTTCTTCCGCGCCTGCAGACGCTGGTTCGATCTCTCGCCCCGGCGATACCGCAGCCAGTTGCTCGGCAACCCGACAGATCATCCCGGCGGCTCGGCGAGCGGCGCGTTGTAATTGATGGACGGTTTTGGCGCTCAAGAGGACCTGTCCAGTCGGACCGGCAGAGAGCCTGCTTACTGAAGCAGTGCTGAAGCATGCGCGCATTGTGTAGAACCACCGTCCATCACATACCCCTCCATCACCCGACCCCGCCTGTGTCGCTGCATGCTGTCATAGGGCTGCCGATCGCCCATGCGGTAGCCCCAGCGGCCGCGCGCGATCCCGAACCGCAAAACGCGGTTCACGGTCAGCGCCGGGACAGAGACCGGTAATCCGGCATGGATTGCGGCCTGGCGTTCCGGGTTCATCTTGGCGCTGGCCTAAATGCCATTGCCCATGACGACGGTCCCTATCTCCTCAGGACCGAGCACGGCGGGTGCGACAGCGGCCTTGATGGCGGCCGCTTCGAGATCGGGCGCCGGAATGTCCTTCAGGCTCCCGCCGAAGGTACCGATCGCGGTCCGAACCGGGTTCGATAAGGGACAACAGATGCTGTCAAAACGGTCGCCGCCCGGCAGCGATAGCAACTCGATCAGCACGGAGAGATCGCCGCTCTCGGCTGCCGGTCCCAGCAGGGCTACCAGTTTGTCGCGTTTCGTTTCAGCATCGTCGTCACGGGTGAACCCGGCCGCACCCTCCAATTGTCCGATCACCGGCGAGAGAGCACTGTTCTGGTGATGCGGTGAGCGGAAATAGCGCAAACGAGTGTGCTTCTCTTCTTCCAGCTGTTCCAGTATCGCCGCCGTCAGTCGCGATTTGCCGATCCCGGGCTCGCCGGATAGCAAGACCACCCGTCCTTCTCCGGCCTTCGCCTGCTGCCAGCGGCGGAGAAGCAGCTCAAGCTCCTCCTCACGACCGACAAGCGGCGTTTCCCCCGAACGCAGTGCCTCGAAGCGGCTTACCTCATCGCTCTCATTCAACACCTGCCAGGCGTGTTGCGGTTCGCCAAAGCCGGCGAGTTGTTGTGGCCCGAGATCCTCCAGATCGAACAGCCCACCGATCTGCCGGCGTGTCGCCTCGGCAATGACCAGCGTGTTCGGCGCGGACAGGGACTGCAGCCGGGCGGCGAGGTTCGGCGTCTCGCCGACAACCCCGCGCTCCTGCGCTAGCGCGCGCCGCGAGACCACTCTCCAACGGGAGATCGCCGTGAAAAACGTCTCTTTAGGCATTTTTGACCACTCCTTAGGCATTTTTTACCCCGCAAGATGCCGACGAAACCCCGATTTTTTGGACGGTTTTCCGCCAAAACCCCGCTCGGTGTTAAGGAATAGACAAGGCATTCCGCGGCTCTCGGCACTTTCTTCGCGCGCGTGTGAGGGAGAAGCGCGCTGCAAGGGCTGTGCAGGAGCTAGCGCCATAGGCCGCGCATGGTGGCGGGGCGCGGTAATTGCCACCGCACTGGTGAGTTCAGGGGCGGCCGGCACTCCGCCGAGCGGTGATCTCATCGTCGAGACGTCGCACGCGGCGATCGAGGGGCGGGACGGAGGGCGGCTGCACATCGTCTTTGCCAATGAGGGGCTGCCGGCGGTGCTCTTCCGGCCGGCCGAAGGCTCATGGGATTGGGTGGCGACGAGCAAACTCCTCATCCCGGTCGAGAACCTTGAGGCCGAAGCGGTCACGCTCCTGCTGCGGATCGAAAGCGAGCCCGGCCGCGATTTGAACGGCAAGGTGGCGATTGCGCCCCACGGGGCCGGGGATCTCGCGATCTGGATCGACGCGCCCTCGCCCCGCGCCATGGGCATGATCGCGGGTCCCGCCCCTGTCGCCGCCGGCACAACACCGGTGACCGCAACCGAAGGTTCGGTCGATCCCTCCCATGTCTCCTCCGTCCGGCTCGGGATAGCGCGACCCACGACCCCGGCGCATATGGTTGTGGGGCCGCTCCGCGCCGCGCCTCCCGGTGAGGCGGACAAAGGTGCCTATGTCGGGATCGTCGACGGCTTCGGCCAGTTTGGTCCAGGAACTTGGCCCGAAAAGATAAGCTCGGGCGAAATGCTCCGCGCCAGGGGTACCGAAGAGGCGCACGAACTCGCCGTCTGGCTCGCAAACGCGCCGAAGCGCGACCGCTTCGGCGGCCTCGACACCGGCGGCAGCTTTCGCGCTACCGGCTTCTTCCGTACCGAAAGGCGCGCGGGCAGATGGTGGCTCGTCACCCCCGACGGAAACCCCTTCTTCTCGATCGGCATGGATGTCGTCGAGCCGCAAGGCGCGACCTATGTAGAGGACCGCGAGTTCATGTTCCGCGACTTGCCGTCCCAGGACGGCGAGCTCGCCGCCCACTGGAGCGAGCGTGACGACCGTCGCGGTCTCGGCGCGCAGCGCGGCCGCGCTTTCGATCATGGCCGCGCCTTCGATTTCTATACCGCAAATTTGCAACGCAAATTCGGCGCCAACTGGCGGGCGCGCTGGCGCGAGGAGGCTATGGCTCGGCTCCAAGCTTGGGGCTTCAACACGATCGGCAATTGGAGCGATCCCAATCTGTGGTTCATGCACCGATTGCCCTATACGGTACCCCTTTATCTGGAAGGCGAGTATGCCAAGGTCAGCTCCGGCGAGGACTGGTGGGGACCGATGCCGGACTCGTTCAGCCTCCGCTTCGCTGCCGCCGCCGACAAAATGGCGCAGAATGCCGCGTCGCGGTTTCGGGAGGATCCCTACCTGATCGGCTATTTTGTGGATAATGAGTTGTCGTGGGGGCGGGGGTCCCCGGCAAACCCGCAGGAGTATTATGCACTTGCCGTCCATGCCTTGGCCGCCGGCGTGGAAAGCCCAGCCAAGGCCGCCTTTGTGGCTTACCTCGTCGAGGCCTATCGCGAGCCCGAACGTCTTGGGCAAGCCTGGGGCATACCGCTCTCCTCCTGGGATGCGCTGCGCGCGCCCGGGTTCAGGCTGCCGGTGCCGGCCTTCGCCAATCCGGCAGTCATCAACGATCTGGCTGCCTACAGTCGGCGGTTTGCCGAGGCCTATTTCCGCACGGTCGCCGAGGCCTTGCGGCGGTACGATCCTGACCATCTCTATTTGGGCAGCCGGTTTGCCTGGCAAACCAGGGAGGCAGTCGAGGCCTGCGCGCGGTGGTGCGATGTCGTCAGCTTCAATCGCTACCGGCGTTCGATCGCCGCGGACGACGAATGGGCGCGGTTTCACGCGCTCGGTAAGCCCGCACTGATCGGCGAGTTCCATTTCGGCTCGACCGATCGCGGCCTCTTTTGGGAGGGGCTCGTCGGGGTCGGCGCCGAAAACGAACGCGGCCCCGCCTATGCCCGCTATCTGCGCGCCGTCGCCGACAACCCCGATTTCGTCGGCGCGCACTGGTTCCAATATGTCGACGAGCCGCTGACCGGTCGCACTCTCGACGGCGAGAACGGTCACGTTGGCTTCGTCAGCGTCGCCGACCTGCCCTACGACGGCCTCGCCGCCGCAGCGCGCGACGTCAATCACGCTGTGTTCGACGAGTTGCAGGGCCAAGCCAAAGAGTGAAGCCGAGCTTTTCACTGCTCCCGAAACGCCTTGCCGTGGCCGATGAGCTTCTGGCGCGGCAGATAGACGCCTTTACTGTCGTCGGCGATGACGCGGCCGATCACCTGGGCGCGCTGGCCGTGGCGCTGCAGAATGGACCATACCGAGTCACGATCCTTCTCGGCGGCGAGAACGCAAAACCCGGTCTCGCATTCCGCACCCAGGCCGGTGATTGGATCGACGTTCCAACCGTCCCCGACGCGTTTATCGTCAATGGCGGGCAGTTGTTGCTGCGCTGGACCAACGACCGTTTCCTCGCAACGCCGCACCGCGCGGTCAATCGCACCGGCGGCGAGCGCTACGCGCTGGCGTTTTTCTGCGACGCCCAGATCGATTGGCCGATCGCCGCCGTACCGACCTGCGTCGGCCCCGGCCGCCCGCCTCGATACGAGACGACCTATTACACCGACTACATGATCCGCTATCAGGCGCGGACCTATAACGTGTTCGACGACCAGGCCAAGGACGCGGCGGAAT
>Ga0306926_10000686_pt1 | contig 32193 bp, 25 predicted proteins | sample flu12Cox44000178_FD_203759 | JGI IMG/M metagenome (GOLD analysis project Ga0306926, IMG submission 203759) | Lab enrichment of tropical soil microbial communities from Luquillo Experimental Forest, Puerto Rico - flux8day.12C.oxic.44.000.178 (v2)... | ecosystem: Environmental > Terrestrial >...
TGTTACATCCAACCCGAAGTAACGCTCGGTATCCAGGTTGAGCAGGACAGACTCTCCCTCTAGGTGCCGCACCAACACATGTTTTGGAACTACCACGCGATCCGCAAATGCCATCATCGGCAAGCTCTCCGGGTCTCCGGCGCACTGGCCCGCGGGGGGCTACGGGCGATTCCTGTGCCAGGCGAATATCTTACCGGGGTTTGCCTCGCTCTGCCACGGAAGTACGGAAGTACTGGCGGAAGTACTGGCCAGCCCTTTGCCGGATTGTTTTCCATTCGGAAGCAAGTTTATGAGTTCGAACGTGTCCGATTCTTCTATGAGGATAGAAGCTCTCGAGAAATCTTTCCCACGTATGGAAGCTGGCGCGCTTTCTTGCATCCGTTTGCCGCGGCGACGAAACTGCCGGGAACGCTGACGCATAGTTAGACGGCAAAATGAAACCGGCCCCGCATGGCGGAGCCGGTGTGGTTCTTGCGAGTTACAGGCCTTCTCAAGGTTTCTTTTTCTTGGCACCACCGACTTTCGTGTCGATACCGCCGGTTAATTGCTGCAGCTGCTCCAGCCCTTGCTTGGCCTGCGTGCCCCAGGTTCCGTTGGGGTCGAGCTCGATAGCCTTCTGAAAAGCTTCCACGGTGCCGGGTTTGGGCGTCACCTCTATCTTGTCGCCCGTTTGTTTGTAGATGCTTGGATCGGCCACCATGCAAGTACCGAGCAGGTACCAGGCTTGCGCGTTCTTCGGATCCATTTCCGTAGCTTTCTTCAACGGGTCGATGGCATCCACCAGGCGTTGCGCCTGATACAGGCTGATCCCGAAATTGCGCCAGGCTAGGGCAGCATTCGCCGGGTCGAGTTCCGCACTCTTGGTGTAGGCCGCGCGCGCTTCATCAATCTTTCCGGCCCGGGCGAGCACGTTTCCCAGGTTGTTGTAGTAGCCAGCGTTGTCCGGCTTGGCGGCAACGGCCTGCTGATACGCATTGATCGCGTCGTCATTGCGGCCGGCCAGGTCATAGGCTTCGCCCATGCGCGCCCAGAAGATGTGGCCGTTCGTATCCTTTTCTGGCGCGGCCTTCTGCGCATCCTGAAATTCCGCCACGGCCTTGTTCGAGAGATCCAGAATCTTCGCCTTTTGGGCGTCTTGCTGGTCCTTTGGCATCTTGGCCAGTTCCAGCTTTGCAGCACGTTCCTGGTCCAGGAAGGCCACCCCATTGTTGAAGTGCTCCTTCATTCCCGTCTGTTTTTGCTTTTCTTCCTGCTGCTTCTTGTAAATGGCCAACGCCTCGGGATTCTTTTCCAGCATCTGCTTATAGTTCAGATTGATTTCCGGAGCGGAGTTGGCGCGAACATCCACCGGTATATCGATCGGCTGGGTCTGCGGCGCTTGTATGGTCACCATATATTTCGCGTACTTCAGGTTTGCGAAAGAAAATTTTCCGTTGGCATCCGTCTTGGATTCCTGAACTGTGCCTTGATCGCCCTTGAGCTTGATCGGCACGTCGGCCCACGGTTTCCCTTCAAAATCGAGAACGCTACCTTGTACTTTTCCGTCGTTTTGCGCGGCTGCACGCGGTGCAGAGAAAATAATCAGACCCAGCGTCAGCAACATGGCGAGCGCGTGCGCTTTCCAAAATTTCAACATGCTCCAGTCTCCTTTTGTTTGTGAGGAGCCCCGGCCCAGGATCGCGGCCGGTGTGCCCCCCATTATCCCTCATCCGCGGATGATTCCAATGGGTTGGATGACATTCCTACGGTTGGGCGGCGGCCCGCTCCCGGTAAGCGATGGGGTCCGCAACTCCCGCTTCCTGGAAGGCCCGCAATCGCAGAAGGCAACTGTCGCAGGCGCCGCACGCGAGCTCTTCTCCCTGGTAGCAGGACCACGTCAGTTGCAGCGGCGCACCAAGCTCCAACCCGCGCAAGATAATCTCGCTTTTTTTCATCCCAATGACCGGAGTCACCAGCTCGATCTTCGACTGGGGCCGCGTGCCCACGCGAATTAATTCCTGAAACACGCGGTAGTATTCCGGCCGGCAATCGGGGTATCCCGAGCTATCCTCTGCCACGGCGCCGATAAAAATAGCTCCAGCGCCAATCGCCTCCGCCCAGCTCACGCCGACGCTCAAGAAATGAGCATTGCGAAAGGGAACGTAGGTCACGGGGATTTCGCTGCCGCCGGGTCCAGGCACTCCCAACTCATTCTCAGGTATGGCGATTCTGCGGTCTGTCAAAGCTGAGCCGCCGATGGCGCGGAAATGATCGAGCTGGACCACGAGCCGGTCTTTCACCCTGTAAAAATGGGCGATCTCGTCGAACGCGCGCTGCTCCCGCTTCTCGGTTCGCTGGCCATAACTTGCGTGCAGCAGGGCGATATTCTCTGCTCCTTGCCGCTCTCGGGCGATCGCCGCGCACACGCAAGAGTCCATGCCTCCGCTGAGGAGTACCACGGCCTTACGTTGTTGCTCCATGGGAGCGCTCATACGCCCTTCATGGCTGGATCCCAGATGATCTTGTGGAGCTGCAATCCCAGGCGCACGTCCAAACCGTCCTCCAGAATCCATTCCACGAGGGTGCGCGGTTCGAGGGCGCTCCACTTTCCCTGCGGATCCTCGGTTACGGGAGAAAACAGGATTTGATGCACTTGTTCGTGGAGCCGGTGTTCCCGCGTAAATTCCCGCGCGAATTCGTAGTCTCGCCGGCTGGAAATCACAAACTTCACTTCATCCTTTCGGCCAAACTCGGAGAGATTCTTTAGGTCAAAGGTATTTGGCTCACCCGAATCGGGGCATTTCACGTCCACGATCTTGATGACCGCCTTCGGCAGGCGGCCCACAAAGCGTTCCCCGCTGGTTTCGATCATCACGGTATAGCCCGCGCCCAGGAGGCCATCCGCCAGCGGATAAATCTCCTCCTGCAAGAGAGGCTCGCCACCTGTCAGCTCGACAAGCGGCACGCGAGCACTTGCACCATCTGTCCGCCCGCTGAGAGTATCCACGCGGCCCAGAACTTCCTCGACGCTCATCTTTTGCCCGCCATGGAATGCGTAAGCCGTGTCGCACCAGGTGCAGCGCAAGTTGCATCCCGTCAGCCGCACGAAGATGCAAGGCAGCCCGGCGCGGGTCCCCTCGCCCTGAATCGATTTGAAAATTTCTGTGATGTACATAAGCTAGTACGGATGGGAATGCCGCGTTACTCCCCGGCGCCTTTTGCCTTTTTCGCGGAACGCCGCGACAACCAATAAATCCCGCCAAAAAACAACACCATGGCCACAACCAGACGCGCGTAGCCCGGCGCAACTCCCATCATCCGGAGCACCATGATGTAGCCCACCGCCACAAGAAGTGCCGGCACCAGAATGATAAGAATCGACCGGTTCATGATCTCCTCTGAATCATACCCAGTTTACGGCTTCGGCCGGTAACGCGCGCTGGCAGTATCCGTTTCCCAGATGACGATGTCCGTCACGTGCGCGCCACCCGGCAAACCCTTCAACTGGCCGGTGACTTCGTCATAAAAATACTTGGCCATGTTCTCCGCGGACGGATTGATTGTCGTGAACGGTTCGAGATCATTGATGAACTGATGATCCAGTCGCTGGATCACTCCGCGTATCACACGCTTAAGCTCTGTGAAATCGATCAGCAGGCCAATCGAATCAAGTTGCGGCCCTTCGAGGGTCACCTGCACACGGTAGTTGTGCCCGTGCGGGTTCTCGCACTTACCCTTGTATCCGCGCAGGGCATGCCCGGCAGAAAATGTTTCTTCCACACTGACTTCAAACATAGTCTTGCTTCTTCGCTCGTATCGAAACACCCCCCTGCGTTATCCCGCTTCTTTGAAAGCCTTGGATCGGGGGACCGTACTAGCCGCGGATAAGAAACGGCCCACTTCCCGCAGGTCGTGCGTTTTACTGTAGGGCGGCAAAGACTCCAAGAAAATTTTACCATAGGGCATCCGCTGGATGCGGGTGTCGAGCAGGGCCAGCACTCCGCGGTCGGTTTTTGCGCGGATCAGCCGGCCAAAGCCCTGCTTCAGGGCCAGGACCGCCTGCGGTACCTGGAACTCGGTGAACGGGTTACGCCCATCTTCCTGCAAGGCGCGCACACGTGCGGCAACGATGGGATCGCTTGGAACCGCGAAGGGCAGCCGGTCCACAATCACGCAGGACAATTGCTCACCCGGCACATCCACGCCTTGCCAAAAGCTAGAAGTAGCGAAAAGCACCGCGTTTGGCGTGTTTTTGAAGCGTTCCAGGAGTACGGAGCGCGGCGCAGTTCCCTGGAGCAGCAGCGGATACTCGACGCGGCCTCGCACGCGCTCGAACAGATCGTTCATCTGCGCGTAGCTGGTAAAGAGGCAGAAGGCGCGGCCTTCACTCAAACCAAGCAATTCCACGATTTCGTCCGCTGCCTTGGGGGCGAAACCCGCGTCGCGTACGTCCGGCATTTCTTGCGGCAGATAAAGCAGTGTCTGGTCTTCATAGCGAAATTCGGAGGGCAGGCCTTTTTCCTTCACATGATCCACGCCCAGGCGCTGACGGATGAATTCGAAGCGCCCGCCGACGGTAAGCGTCGCCGAAGTGAGGATCACGGTGTCAAAGGCTTCGAAGAGCCGCTCGCGGAGAATCTGGCTCACATCAATCGGCGTGGCGGCGAGAAAGACGCCCTTGTTCCGGCGTTCGAACCAGTAGACATAGTTTTTTTCGTTGGACTCGAAGAGAAATGCCAACTCCTGCCGCAATTCAAAGCTGCGGCGCGCCACACGTAGGAGTTCTTCCGGTTTCTGCGTGAGCGCCGCGAATTCCGTTTCCATCCCCTTCAAAGCATTCATCAGCCCGTCGTAGGCTTCGTGGTTCTGCTCCAAAAAAGCTTCCCGCTCGTTCCGTGCAAAGGAAAAGCGACCGTCGCGCGGCGGAAAGGTGTCGAAGAAGGTTCGGCTCCGTTCGCGGATGCGCTGCGTCCTGCGCAGAAGCGTCGGCGTGCCCTGGTGCAGGAGGCGCATGGTATGGTCGGCGTCGCGCGCCAGTTCTTCGAAGCGGAAATTGGAAATCTGCTGCCCGAAATAGTCGCTGGCCACGTCTTCCATCTCGTGCGCTTCGTCGAAAACGACGGCGGAATACTCCGGTAAAATGCTGCCAAAATCGTCCTGCTTCAAAGCCAAATCCGCAAAAAACAGGTGGTGATTGACGATGATGAGGTCCGCTTCCTTGGCTCGTTCGTGCATCGCGGTTACGAAACACTGCTGGAACTCCGGACACTTCTGGCCGGAGCAGGTGTCGCGCCGAGCATCCAGGCGTGTCCACAATTCCGAATCGTCGGGCAAGAAAGTAAGCTCTGCACGATCCCCCGTTTCCGTCAGCTTCGACCAGTCGCGAATCTGGCGGAACGCGTCCACCGCCTCGATGCCCTGCAGCATAGGCTGATCCGCCATGGCGTGTACTTTGGAGAGGCACAAAAAATTGGAGCGGCCCTTCATCACCGCGACTTTCAGCTCCGGCGCAAAATGCTTTTGCAGGAAGGGCACATCTTTCTGGTAGAGCTGCTCCTGAAGCGACTTTGTGGCCGTGGAAATCACCACGCGGCGCCCGCTGCAGATCGCAGGCAGAAGGTACGCCAGCGTCTTTCCCGTGCCCGTCCCGGCTTCCAGGATGGCGTGGTGATGCGTTTCGAAGGCATCGTGCACCGCTTCGGCCATCTCCAGTTGCGCCGGACGGTGCTCGTAGCCGCCGATCATGCACTTTTCTAGAAAGCCCCCCGGTCCAAAGATCTGCGCCATGCCAGGCTGGTCAACGGCGCTTGATTTCTTTTCAGACCGTCCGGGATGGCTTTCGTCGCTATCCACTTCCTGTGCTGCTGGGCGAGGCGCGGGACGCCGAGCGGTGATCTCGTCCTCTAGAGGTACATAGACCCGCTCTGGCACCGGCTCCCTGTTCTTTTTCTTTGTCTGGGGAGATTGCGACTTGGGAGTTTGTTTGCCCAGATGGCCCGCCTAAATCCTTGGATTTCGCCTGATTTGTAACGATAGCACAACCCGCTGGAAGCCTTTTGTTCCGGAACGAATGGTTAGCCATTGGACACTTTTTGTCATTGGGCCGCAACCGCGGCCGTCCTGCAAGGGTTACATTGAGTGGGGATTCTCTGTCATCCGCTCCGCCCAGCGTGGTGTCCAAATCTGCCGTGGGGTGATTGCATGAACTTGAAACGTTTTTTGTTTGTCTTCGCAGTTTGCGGGATGCAGGCTCTCTCTTCCTGCAGCGGAACCAAGAACGTCTGCACCGTCAATTGCGGAGGCAACAACGCCACGGTCACGCTCTCTATTTCCGATACGCCGCCCACCCGCGTCTCCGTCATGAGTATGCCGCTGCCCATCATTGGCATCGCCCTGGTGCCTTCCACGGGTGGCCAGGTGTCTTTGTATGCCCCGCCGGCGCCCGCGACGTCGACGACCTTCGAATTGACGCGGCTGCAATCGGATTCGGCATTCATTACCACAAATAGTGCGGTTCCTCCCGGCAGTTACACAGCGATCAATGTGACCATTTTGGGTACGGGCGGGAATCCGGGAATCTTCTACAACGGGTCAAACACAACCTTCACGATTTCGACGAACAACCCGACCGCCTGCGTGCCCGGCGCGCTCTGTAAACTTCCTCCTGCGGTGGCGACCACCATCAGTTTCCCGCTTACGTTGCACCTCAGCAGCGGCCAGACGCAATGGATTGGACTGGACTTTAATCTGAATAACGCCATTACCACCACAAACGGCATCAGCGTGGACTTTACGCAGGCCAACGTGCTTGAGGCGCTTACGACACCGCGGACGAACATTCCGGTTGGCGGTGTGGATTCGATTGGAGATTTTACGGGAATCGTCACTGCGGTCTCGAGTACCAGCATCACGGTGCAATCCGGTACTCGGGGAACGCTTACCGCAGCGATAACGGGGATCACAACCTACACCGATCCGCAAGGCCGCTGCAGCGGAGGAGCGAGCATAAGCTGCATCACCCCCAATGCCATTGTCAGTGTTGACGCGCTACTAGCGACAGGCGGCGCGATTAGTGCGGTGAACGTTGACATTATTGATGCTTCGACGACAACTGCCGATGAAGTGGAAGGAACGATTATCTTTCCCACGGCGGTACCCAACGTGGCGGGCATGATCCTTTACGACAAGAGTGTCGTCAGCGCTGATCCTATCCTTTCTGCTTCCACAACCACTTTCGGCACTGGACTGTTTCTCACCATAAATCCACTTGACTCTACGATCACCTACAACGTGGACAGTGGCACTCTGTCCTCGCAAGTGCCGGGCACATCCGCTGCGTTTCAAGGCTCGGGAGACCTGAAGAATGGCCAATTCATCCGCGTCAAGCTCAAAAACGTGGCCATCGTCAACAGTGAGATCACCGGGATCGTAACGGCCGTGCTCTTACGCAACTCTGTCGTGCCGGGAACCGTCGGAACCACAACATCTCCGAGCTTCACGATGAACAATCTTCCGTCCTATTTCCTGGACCTGAACCTGAGCAACCCGCAGTCTGTGCAAACCTACAATCCTGGTACGTTCTTTGAGGGAGCCACGAACGTTAGCGACCTTGCCACTCCGATTAATCGCTCGGTTGCGATTCGCGCGTTGTACCTCAATCCATCCAAGGTAACCATGCCGTTCCTAGCGTCCAAGGTGCGTGCAAACTGAGTTTTTTCACCGCCTCCGCAAAAGGCGACGGGCCCCGGAAGTTCCGGGGCCCGTTTTCGTTTTGGAGTGCGGGAGCCCTCGCTCCCGCTTTTCCGGCATAGGTCGGTCACCACATGCTCAGGATTGCCTCTGACTCTCAACCGCACTCCAAAGTCAGACACCGCGGACCGTGGTGTTGGGCGGCAGCGGCGAGACCAGCGGGGCCATGGGAACAGATGGAATATTCGGCGCAATGACCGGCTGCAGGCGGCGATACAACGCCAGGGCAGTCGCGCCCATGCCCCAGACCCAGATGCCGCACGTAATCCAGAAGCCGAGAAACGGCAGTTGGGTTGCCACGCGGATCACGATCAACCCGATGGCCATGCGCCCGACGAGCGGCCAGACTTCATGCGTACGCCCCAGGATCCACTGCCCCACCACCGAGCCGACGACAACATAGGAACTGAACAGGGCCACGATCCACAGGAAGATGGACGAGACGCCCACCAGAAGAAGCACGATAGTAATGCAGGCGAAAACAGCGGCAATCAACATGCCGAAAAACACCAGCACCCCGAGCCCGACCGCTGCGCCATATTGCTCTGCGGATTCCACGCACTCCTTCGCAAATCGCGGCAGAAGATTGATCAGCACCAGCCCCAGCATGACAAACGCAGAGGTCCAGATCAGCCACCAAAAGACAAAACCCGCCCCGCCCTCGGTGTGGGATTTGTGCTCCAGCTTCTTGTACTCCAGCGGAGAACCCAGCTTCGCCTCCGCGGCGACAACGGCAGGCTTATCGCCCTCAAACACCGCCTTGCCATCAATCTCCGCGGAGGAGCCGATGGTCAGCGATTGCCCCTTGGCCTTCATGTTGCCGCCGATGAAACCGGAAAGCGTTGCTTGCTGAAAGAAGCCGAGAAAATCCGTGCCTATCTTTCCGTCGAGGGTCGCCGTTTGCGTGAAGATCGTCAGGCTGTGCCCGATTTTTCCATTGGAATCGAGGTTGATGACTTCGTTGAAGGCGAGGACGTTCTTGTCCACGTTTCCGCTGATGGTGATGTTATTGGTGAAGGCGCGAATATTCCCGTCCACCTGGCCGCTCACGCGCGCGGTTTGCGCGAAACAGATCACGTCGCCGGTCACGTGCCCTGTTACATCCACCTGCTGGCCGAAAGCAAATACGTCGCCGTCCACGGTGCCCTCGACGCGGATGTGCTGGCCGGAGAGATAGATGTCGCTCTTGATCGTTTCGTCCCTCTTAACCGTAATGGTGTCGCCTTTGCGGAATTCGGTGGCGGAGACAGGCGTCGCCACGGAGGCCATCAGGCCCAGGCTCGCGAACATCACCGCCAGAGCTGTGCCGCGCCGCAAATACCGCCGGACTGCAAGTATGCCGAGGCCCGCCAGAACGGCCAGTGAGAAGAACTCGAACAGCGTGAACATGGATTGCCATCCTTTCCAGAAGGCCCCCTGAAAGACCACCAGGCTAAGCAAATTGGTGCTACCGAAGCCGGCTTGCTCGAGCTGCAGTTCCCAGGGTTCGATGTAACCGGTGTACAAGGCGTAGACGCCCAGCACTGCCAAGCCAAACACAAGACCCCAAATCCACTGCATGGATTTCTTGACGGCCACCCGAAACTCGGCCAGCCGCGCCGGCATGGGCTCGTCTTGCTCCAGCATGGCCCGTGTCAACAAGCGTGACTCGCGATCCAGCGCGCGCAGCAAGTTCAGGCATTTTGTGCACGTCTGCGTGTGCAGAGACACTTCCTGCGCGGCCTCGCGGTCGAGCTGCCGTTCGACGTACAGCAGCAGGGTCATTTCCTCGAGGTGCTTGTTCGCGTTTTGTTCCGAGTCGTTCACCGGGTCCCTCCCGCCGCCAGGACGCTATTCTCTCCCAACGCCTGGCGGAGTTCATGCCTCGCGCGCAGCAGCACCACGCCCACAAACGCCCGCCGCACGCCCAGGGCGTCTGCAATTTCGTCGTAACTCATGTCCGAGTAATAGCGCATGACCAGCGCCATGCGTGCGCGCGTGCCTAACTTGCCCAGGGCTCTACGCACCTCGTCGTTGCTGCGTTCCTCGATTAGGCGTTCGAGTTGGTTGGGATCGGGATGCTCGAGGGGAATGGTTTCGACGTCATCGGTTTCCTTGCCCTGGCGGAGCTTGCGGCGGCGCAGTATGTCCCAGCAATGATTGGCGGCTACTTTATAGAGCCACGCGGTGAAGGAGCGGCTCTGATCGTATTGGGCGAGTTTGTCGCGCAACTTCATGAAAATCTCCATGGTCGCGTCTTCCGCATCTTCATGGGTGGGCATGGCCCTCCGGCAAAAACGGAAAATCGCCGGGGCATACTCCCGGTACAAATCGCCCCAAGCGTCGACATCCCCGGTCCGAGCCCGGACGATCAAATCCGTAGGTTCCGTTTTTCCCGGCGCGCTCATTCGCCCTGGTCTCAGCGGTTCCATAGACTAGTACGCAGAAATGTTCACAAAACTATCACAGATTGTTATCGGAGCGTGGGTTGGCAGGAACTGGAGGAACCGGGCTTTAGAAGGCCCTTGTGAGGGACGAGAAAAGGAGTGCCAAAATGGCTTTCGGTGAAAAATTGCGCTTCAATTAAGTTATTGATTCTGGGAGGCTTAGTCACCGAGCTGGTTGTAGGTGCGGAACCTAAGAGGCTTATAGGTGCCGTGCTTTCTTAATGATCCGTATGTATTGATTCTGAAGGAGTAGGAGGTGGCATTTCCCTTAGGTGTTGATTTGAAAGAGTTTGCATCTCCTAGCGGGATTAGTACTACACCCTATTAATAATAGTTTGTCAAGGATGTCTTAGAGGGCCCCAAGGAACCGGCGCGTCGCGCCTAATGCTATGGCATTTTCCTGCGGCGGCTCTTCGGCGCTCGTAAGTCCGTTCCAAAAAGAAACGGCCCCTGGCTGGGTAACGGGGCCGTTTCCTAGGACTGCAAAATGGAGACAGGCTAGAAGGTGAACTTGGCAGCGATCTGCAAACTACGATTGCTGCCGCTTCCCAGGAACGGATAGCCAATCCCCACATCGCCCGTGGAAGCCAGCGCATAGTGGCCTTGGAGAGTCCCATTGGCCGATGCTCCGTTTACGAGAGGATCTGCAATGAAGAAGGGCAAGAACGGATTGGCAAAATTGGGATGATTGAACAGGTTGTAGGCCTCGAAGCGAAGTTCCATGTGCAAGCGCTCTCCAAATTGGGTGTTCTTGAAGATGGAGAAATCGAATTGCCGGAAATGAGGACCGACCAGCGCGTTGCGTCCGAGGGTGCCGTAGTGGCGGGTGCCGGGCACGCAAGAATTAACCGTGCCGTCGAAACCACTCGCCTTGATCGTGCAAGGAATGGCAAAGGAGGTGAGGTCCAGGAAATTATTGGGGTCGTGCGGATTGTATTTCACCGGACCGATAATGTCCGGCCGGCCATAACCGCTGCCGCTTCCGTCAAAGTCGTCTTCAAAATTGAAGTTGAGGCTGAAGGGTTGCCCGGATTGCAGAGTCAGGATGCCATTCAAGCCCCAGCCGTTGCGGAGAAGCTTCCAACTGCTGTCCTGGGCATCCGGAATTTGATAGATGAAGTTCCAGGCAAGGCGGTTGCGCACATCGAAATTGGAATTCCCCTTGTTCGCATGGGCGGTGTAAGTCTGATTGGGGGTCGAGCCATTGGGAATGTATTCCCAGAGGTCGCTGGCGTCATCAATGGAGTGTGACCAGGTGTAATTGAGAGTGGAAGTGAGACCGTGCCAGCCGTTGATCCGATAGCTGGTCTGCAAAGAGTTGTAGTGCGAAGTCCCATCTCCGAGGAGATCATTGATGTAGAAAAAATTGTTGTAATAGCGCGGCACACCATAGCTGCTGTTGCAGTTGCAGGCGACGTCCGCTGTAGTTATTTGCTGTTGGGTTGGCTGATTTGCATCCACGGTTCGCTGGAGCTTATTACCGCTCGAGCCGACATAACCGATCTCCGCCACCATCTTGCGGCCAAGTTGCTGTTGCAAATTCAAGTTGTAGTTCTGCATGTAGGGCGTACGGAGCTGGGGATCCACGGCAAACGCATCGGGCATAGGTGAAAATCCGCCGTAGACGGGAGAACCGGAAGCAAAGGGACCTGAATTCGCACCGCCAATGGAAATAGGGTTAGGCCCAAAAGCGGCATAAGCATTGCCCGGGTCAAACAAGCTATTGTAGGGAGCCTGGCCGATAAAGGCGTCTTGTGAAAAGGCGTCGTAGAAGATGCCGTAGCCGGCGCGAAGGATCGTTGTGCCCTTGCCGTTCAGATCCCATGCAAGGCTGACGCGCGGCGCATAGTCATTGTAGTCCGGCTGGTAGAGACGACCGTCGCCAATGACCGTGGGAGTTGCGGTAAGTGTCGCGGGGTTCAGGAGAACGTTGGTGAAATTCTGGTGTTTCTCCTGAATCAGGCCGTAGTAATCATAGCGCAGGCCGATGTTGAGCGTAAGATTCCGGTTGAAATGGTAGCTGTCCTGGAAATAGAGAGATTGCGAGTTTTGAAACGTATTGCGGTTGGTGTCGCCCATAGCGACGCTCCCGCCAGTAGGGGTACCTGCCAGAAAGAATTCGAGTGACTGGCAAAGCGAAGTCGATATCTGTGCCGCGCAAAGCGCATCTGGCGGTGGACTGGAAGTCGTCGGGCCAAAACTAAGTCTGCCGCGGAAATCAATGTTCAGGATTTGCGAGATGGTTGTGCGACGGAATTCATAGCCAAACTTGATGTCGTTTTTGCCGCTCTTCCATGAAATGTTGTCGATGTAGTGCCAGTTGGAGTCCACGCGCTGGCGCGGCACGGTGTAGTTGGCGCCGATTTGCGCATAGCCACCGACGTTCATTCTTGGCAGACCCCAGTTGTATTGGGACACTCCCGTATCCAAACCAATTGTAGAGGGATCGAAGGCGCGATCTTCCGGGAAAAAGCCTTCCGCGAAGCGGTTCCAACCGAGACGGGCTTCATTGACGATGGACGGCGTGAGAATGCTGACAAAGGAAATAGCAACCATCTGCACGCGGGTGGGAGTGGCCACATTGTAGCCGGGCAAAAGGCTTCCGCCGACCAGGCCGAGAGGAAAGCTTTGCTCGCTATCGCCGATGTAGTAGCGGCCGGTCAGCAGATTGTCTTTATTGAAGTTGTAATCGACCTTGATGATGCCATTGTTGACGTTATTGAGAAAGGGCGTGGCCACGAAGACGTTGTTCTGGCCGGAAAACTCAGGAGTGGAGATGTTAGCCTTAGGCCAGGGATTTAGCGCCAACAAATTGACGACCACGGGATTGACCGTTCCACCGATTGCGGCGGTGGCATCGGCAATTTCCTTGCTTGTGGGGACCAGCGTGGTGTAATTCAACTTTCCGGTTTCGCGTACCCCTTCGTAATCCACGAAGAAGAAGGCTTTGTCTTTGATGATGGGCCCGCCAAGAGACCCTCCAAATTGATTGTCGTGGAACGGTTGTTGTGGCTGGGTGCCCGCCGGGTTGAAGTAGTTGCGCGCATTCAAATCGGTATTGCGGAAATATTCAAAAGCTGAGCCGTGAAGTTGATTTGTGCCGCTCTTGGTCACCACGTTGATGATGCCCCCAGCGCTCCGGCCGTACTCGGCTTCGAAATTTGAAGCAACCCGGAGTTCGGCGATGGCTTCGACCGGCAGGATTGTCGCTGGCGTGCCGTAGGTTCCGGCTTCATTGATAGCAGGATCGTTGCGGTAGCCATCATTCATGTCCGTGCCGTCGAGAAGGAAATTATTGGCACGGCCGCGGGCACCGTTGATCGAGAAAATGCCGAAGGAGCCGGGCGAGTCGGTAATCTGATCGGGGGAGCCGGTTACGCCGGGAACGAGGAAGATCAGCTTCTGGTAGTCCCGCCCATTCACGGGCAAATTCGTGGCGACCTTGGATTCGATGATGCCGCCGAGGGTGTTGGAGGTAGACTCCACTTGGGACAACTCTTCGCCCAGCACTTCTACTCTTTGTGCGAGGTCGCCTGTCTGCAGCGCGAAGTCGGTGCGGCGCTCGCTCGAGACCTCGACGCGGACGCCGCTGACGACGCCCTGCTTAAATCCTTCCTTCTCCACGGTTACCGTGTAATTCCCGATGGGCAATTCGGGCGCGGAGTAACTACCGTCTTCGGTGGTGGTGACGGTGCGAACGAGCCCGGTATCCACATTCTTGATCGTTACGGCGGCGCCGGGGACGGAAGCACCCGAGGAATCGGTGACTGTGCCAAGAACCGTGCCGCGGAAGGTCTGGGCGGCAGCGCTCCCGCTCCAGAGTAGAACCACTGCGGCCAGGAGTACGACCAGCGCGCTCAGGCTGCGAAAGGACCTGTTCATCTGCATCTCCTTCGGAAAAACGGAATTCATCCCGATCCCCCGGGATGGTCTTGACGCTTACCCCGAAAGCGCCATGCGACACCTGTTTGTATTGTTAGAAAAACATACTCATCCCAGTAAGGAGAAGCAAGGGGTTCGCAAATGCAATGTTTCTATTCGGACTATGCGAAGTACTGAGCCTTGCGAACGCGGTTTTTCCACCGATTTGCAAGCCCGCGTGGCTCGCTAGTTCCGTTGCGATACGCTACATTGGAAGATTACACAGCGAAGCGATTCGCTCGCTTGGCGGGCATGGCCTATCCATGGCTCAAAAACTCCCATCCCTGGTGATTGTCGGACGGCCCAACGTCGGGAAGTCCACGCTATTCAACCGTCTGACGAGCACGCGGCGAGCGATCGTCACGGACGAACCCGGCATTACGCGGGACCGCATCTATGGTCGGTCAGAATGGCGCGGGCGTGCCCTTGAAGTGGTTGACACGGGCGGAATCATCCCGGATGACAAGGCGCCGATTCCCACGGAAATTTTGCGCCAGGCGCGCATGGCCATCGAAAATGCCGCGCTGCTGGTTCTGGTGGTGGACAGCCAGGCCGGGCTGACGCCGACGGATCAGGAACTGGCGCGGCTGTTGCGCACCACCGGAAAACCTTTTGTGGTCGCGGTGAACAAAGTGGATTCGGCGATGCAGGAAGGCAATGCCGGGCCATTCCACGCGCTCGGCGCGCGGGTCTTTCCGATCGCCGCGGAGCATGGGACGGGCGTGGATGATTTGTTGGATCTGGCGCTGGAGCAGATCCAAGGGCAGGCCGTCGAAGATCAGACGGAAGAGAAGAATCCGGTCGATATCGCCATCATCGGGCGGCCGAACGTGGGCAAATCCACCCTGCTGAATTGCATGGCGGGCGAGGACCGCTCGATTGTTTCGCCGATTCCGGGCACGACGATGGATAGCGTGGATGCGGGCGTAATGAAAAATGGGCGGACGTATCGCTTTGTGGATACGGCAGGAATCCGGCGCAAGGGAAAAACGGATTTGGTCGCGGAGAAGTTGAGCGTGGTGATGGCGAAGCGCGGGCTGGAACGCGCGGACGTGGCGATTCTGGTGATTGACGGTGAGCAGGGCGTCACGCAGGGGGATGCGACGATCGCGAGCTACGCGGAGCAGTCCGGCCGATCCGTGATTATCGTGGTGAACAAGTGGGATTTGGCCGTCGAAGCAGCACAACGCGCCGCGGACGAATCCGCCAAAACCGCGAAAGGCAAAGCGAACAGGGCAACGGGAGATCCCAAGCGGCGGGAGGTGGATAAGGGGTCGCTGCTTTTTGAATACGAAAAGATGGTACAAGAGAAGTTCAAATTTTTGAGCTATGCGCCGATTTTGTTTCTCTCGGCGAAGACCGGCGAGCGTGCACAGAAGCTTTTTCCCCTGATCGATCAGGTGGCGGCGGCGCGGCAGCGAAAGATCACTACCGGCGAGCTGAATCGCTGGCTGAAGGAGGACGTAGACCTGCAGCGCCCTTCCACTCCGAAAGCCCGGCCAGTGCGGATCTACTATATGACGCAAGCGAAAGTGGCGCCGCCGGTGTTCCTGCTCTTCACCAACCAGAAGAAGCCGTTGCATTTCAGCTTCGAGCGCTTCCTGGAGAATCAATTGCGCGCCCGATGGGATTTCATCGGCACGCCGGTGCGCTTTGTCCAGCGGCTGCGCAAAAGGGGCGAGCGGTCCACTCCCAGCGAGGAATGAGCTTTGCTTTTGCAACGACAGGGAGGCAACTCTCCCCTTAACTCCGACTCGGGCTTCGGCTAGGATAGGAGCGTCCCCGCCCCTGGAAAACAAGATGAGCAGCGCGGCACCAGCCTTAACCGAAGACACGCGACTCTATCGCATCAGCGAAATGAGCCGCCTTACGCAACTGAAGCCGTTCGTGTTGCGTTATTGGGAAGAGGAGTTTCCCATGCTGGAGCCGGTGAAGACGCGGCGCGGCCACCGGCTGTACAGCCAGGAACATGTGGACCTGGTGCTGAAAATCAAGCGGCTGTTGTATGACGAAGGCTATACGATCGCGGGCGCGCGGCGGTACCTGCGCGATCTGGATCCGAACGTGGCGGCCACTTCCCTGTCCTACAGCGAGGACCGCGCTGCTTTTTCCGCCGAAATGCACAGCACGCAACTCAGCCGCAAAATGCTGCTGGACTTACGCGACAGCTTGCGCAGTTTCTTGACGCTGCTCGAAAGCAAGTGATACCGTTAAAAGTGCTTCAAGGCGGCTCGGTTGTTGGGGGCCGCACCGGCCGGGACGTAGCGCAGCCTGGTAGCGCGCACGCTTGGGGTGCGTGAGGTCGCGAGTTCAAATCTCGCCGTCCCGACCATTTAATTCAAAGACTTAGTCGAACCTTCGAAAATCCCGCACTGGATCTGGTGCACATTCTGGTGCACACCCTCCTCAAAAACCGGTCGTTCAGGTACCGGCACCAAAGTATCGAGCGCCTTCCTCTTCGCTGCCATTCGGATGTGACTGTAGTGTTCCACGTCTCTACGGAGATTAGTTCTCATGATCTCTTCCGACATAGCGATGTACAGCTACTTCAGTTCTCCGTCTCGTTTAGACCAGCGGAACGTCAGATTGGGCAGCTGCTGTACGAGGAGCTGGCCCAGTCCGCGGTTCACCAGGAGATCTGCGTGGAATACGAAAATCGGACGGATTTCGAAATCTTGATCATTTGCTAGATGCGATTCTGTTCGATAAGCCATTTCGAGCACTTGTCATTACTAGCGAGTGGTCGGCAAACCGGAAGCGATCAGAGCAATGTCCTGGCGCTCGCATTACTTCTGGGTTGCCCGTCATCCGTCCACAGTCTGCACCGGATGCAACCATCGGTCCGGATGTTTGAATGTGCACGCTACAGCCGGGGTCCGATTTTCTCCGCCGCTTCCTTCGAGCTGATTGCTGGATACACCTCAAAGTCAACAATGTCACTCCAATTTGCGATCCATTGATCAAAGAGTGCGTGATCTTCTGTTTCCATCAGTTGGTAACAACGATCTAGCTGGTCATTCACCCAACTCGATGCGTAGAAAAGTCCGGGTTGCTACCGTCCGCGATCTCGAAATCGACAATAGACTGGCACAGCATCGCCGTTCCTAAAATTCTCGATCACCATGTACAAGCTCATCGCCCCACGCACTAACGGAAGCCTTCATCTCGTCTTTCCAGTCAGTTTTTCCAGAATTCTTTGGACACGACGCGCGCGAGTTTCGGACCTTTTCGCCTGGAGAAGTGCGTCAGCGTGCTCCTTCTTACGCGAGTAGCTCAGCCTCTCCCACTGAGCTCTTGCTGGGCCATTCTTTGCGAGTGCAGCCGAGAGCGCTGCCGGCGGATCAACCTTACGAACCTTAGTGTCTGGCTGCATTGTTACCTCTACGATGTCCCCAGCTCTTACGCCTGCCGCTTCACGGCGGTCCTTGCGAACCGGCAGGTAATACTTGCCGCCGTAAACCGAGATCGTCGACCGGTAGCTGTAGCCGTTAATGGAGACTTTTACTGGTGACCGGGCCTTCCCGAACTCCTTTTTCACGTCGAATGGCACCTCAACAAAGAGGGCGCCCGCATCGGCCCCGAGTTTGGCTTTAAACCCTTTGGCAGACATCGAAATACCTCCTACCAAGTTCGATCTCGGTTGGCGAGTGAGCCGGAGTTCCCGCCGGCGACTGGTAACCGCTTATTGAACAGAACGTCTTCTTCAAACGGGATCTTGATTCAGATAGATCTTGTTGCCGCGTCGTTTGAGCTCGACGTAGTCCCGCTTACAATCGTCGGTGCTGATGGCGAATAGCGGTTCCCCTGCCCCTTGGCGACCGACCAGGGCCTTTTGTTCATTCGTCTTGGCGATCTCAAGATTGATGGAGACCTCCCTGTTGTCGGGGGCCCGAACGAGCAGCCAACGGTAGTCGCCGAGCTTTTTGTCTTCGGCGACCTAGAATCCGAGCTGGTCAACGTAGAACCTCTTAGCTCCCTCTTGATCAGATACGTACAGCTTGAACACCGTCACTTTGTTCATTCGTTCACTCCTTGTTTGCCTGTGACTGAACCGCATTGCAAGAGGAGCATCATCGCATCGGCTTGCGCACCTTGTCTTGAACGAATCGGACACCCTTCGCTGGGCCGCTGACGCGGGATAATTCCGTCGTGTCGTACCAATCGGGCGTGAACAGATGAGTCGGCGGCTCAGCGCCAAAAGCACGAAACTCTCTCACCATGTGGGCTTGATCGGAGTAGCCGTTGGCGGCGGCGATTTCCGCCCAAGTTTCGGGTGAGCTCATGGTGGCCAGTTGCCACACCCGCGCGAATCGGAGCACCCTGACGAACCGTTTGGGAGGCACGCCCACAGCCGCAAGAAATCGCCGCTGCAACTGCCGGGAGGAGAGTCCGAGTTCGCGGGCTATCTCCGACACAAGAGGCGCGGTTTCTGAGCAGCTCAGCCGGTCCACCAGAGTGACAACCGCGTGGTCAGGAGGAAGAGCCAAATGAAGCTGCTGGAGGAGGACGATCAAGCGCCGAGCGGCCGGCGTCGGTTTCCAAGTTCTTTTCATTCTTGACGACCAGCTGAGCGAAGGTTCGATCTAGGGGATGACGGACCTGCGCGAGAGGAAGCAACTTGTCCGTGAGCGTCGGAGCGGTCTGCCCAAGAAAGCCGGCCCCGCGAGTGGGATGAAATCGAATCCCAAACGTGTGAACCCGCGCTCCGTATCTCATGCGAACGGCTCGGGACAGAAGGCCGACGACGGTGCGGTCAGGTTGGTAGCCGGTATACCCTGGTCCCTCCAGTTCTACGGGATCGCCGAGATTCAATACCAGCTCGACGTACCCATCTGGCAAAATGGCTGGGGAGGGAACCTTCGGAGCCTCGCCGACGACTCTCCAGTAGGCCGTAACGATCCCTTCCAAGCCCGACCCGGAAGCCACTCGTCATAGCGAATATCCATTCAGCGATCCCCGCCAGGACAGCCCGTGTGCGTGAGACCGACTCTTATCGACGGCGCGCTGGGTGCGTTTCATTCTGTGTCTTTTTCATTTCCGCACACCTTCCATATCGGTGTCAACGCTCTACTCCTTAAAACGGTCGCATCGAAATCCAGACACCAGGAGGCGGAATAGAACAAACTAGGTTTTGGATGAATGGTCGGCCGGCTACACGGAACTTATCCAGCGTTGTAGAAAGTTTTGATCATAGCGCCGGATCATTTCCTTTCCGCGGAGGGGAATTTATGTCCAACGCTGGACATGAATGCAGTAGCGGAGCAGTCGTTCAGAAAACCCCACGATTCAGCCACCTGCAAGTAATTGATTCGCTGACTTGCAGGACCGAACTTTTGATCGTCGGAAAACATGAGTTATTTGCACGGTTCCGCGTTGTCCGTAGAAATCCGTCCCGGTCAAAAATGGTTGTCGCTACGGTGAATATATGTTGGTAGCAACACTCCTCGTCAATTTTCCAAGGTGGGAGCCGTATGCGTAAGAGCGCCCTTAGGGTTCTGAGCGGGGACGATCAGTGATGATCGTCCTTACTGCGTCAGTTGGCCAAGTCGCCCATTTTGATCACTCCACAAACGAAACCCAGTGAGCGGCAACCAAATTCGTCCTAGCGGTTATTGTGCCCGGCCACCCGCAAAGGATTGGTGTATACTCCGGCTATTCGGAAAAGCAAGCTGGACGTTGCCATGAAGTATCTCTCCCGCGGTAACACAAACTTTTATTTGGGCCCCGCCCGAAAACCGAAGAGGATGTCATGAAACAAACCTTCGCCATCGGCATAGGAGGAGCAGCAGGCCAAGGTGTCGCCACGCCTGGCGACATTTTTGCGAAGATCTTCAGCCGGCGGGGCTTGAGCCTGAATGCTTATAACGCCTACCAATCCATCATTCGCGGCGGTCACACTTTTCTGACCATTCGTACGGGCCCGGAAAAGGTCACCAACATGGGTGACCGGATCGACGTGCTGATTCCGCTGAACCAGGACAGCATGGATCGCCACCTGAAGCTGCTCTCTGCCGGCGCCGCGTGCATATACAATGCCGATACGATTAAGCCGACCTCCGCCGCTGACGGCGTACAGCTCTGCCCGCTTCCAGTTTCAGAGCTGGCCGACATTACGCGGAACAGGGTTGCGCAGAACACACTGGCGATCGGCGCCGGCCTCCACATGATGGGCATCGGCTTCCAGGCATTAGAGGATGTCCTTCAAGAGCAGTTCAAGAAAAAAGGCGAGGCTGTGGTGGCCGAAAATGTTTCGGTTGCGCGGGCCGGCTACGATTATGCCGCTGCGCACTTCACAGCTTTTCCGAATCCGCTCCCCAAGACGGAGAATCGCTACGCAATCCTGAGCGGCAATACCGCCATGGCCATGGGTGGCGCGGCAGCGGGTGTGAAGTTCTATTGTGCTTACCCCATGAGCCCATCGACCGGCGTTCTCCACTGGATGGCCGCACACGCGCGCAAAGCAGGCATCATGGTCCGGCAGGTGGAGGACGAGATTGGTGTGATCAATATGACCATTGGCGCGGCTCACGCCGGTGTCCGCGCGATGTGCGCTACGTCGGGCGGTGGTTTCGCACTGATGAGCGAGGGGCTAGGCATGTCGGCGATGATCGAAACCCCAGTCGTGGTTATCGACTGCCAGCGAGCCGGTCCGTCCACGGGTGTCCCCACCAAGACCGAACAAGGCGACCTCTGGCAGATGCTCGGCGCCGCTTTTGGAGATTATCCCCGGGTGATCGCGGCTCCGCTGGACATCGGCGATTGTTTCAAGCTTATCCCCGAGATATTCAACATCGTTGACCGCTTCCAGTGCCCGGGTCTCGTGCTATGCGATTTGCTGCTGTCGGAGGGCCGGCTTAGCGTCCATCCGAAAGATCTGGATTTCAGCCCGCCCGTTGATCGCGGCGAACTTATTACAAGCGCCAATTGGACACCCGCTGGGACTGCCACGAACGGCGATTACAGACGCTACCGGATTACGGAGAGCGGTATTTCGCCGCGCGCTGTTCCCGGCGTTCCGGGCCACATTCACACGGCTGCGACCGACGAACACCAAGAAGACGGAGTTTTGATCAGCGACGAATTCACCAACCCGATCAAACGCCGCGCCATGATGGAAAAGCGCATGCGCAAGGTAACTGGCATTGAAGCAGCTGTTTCACCACCTGTGCTGCAGGGTCCGCGCGATGCGGACGTGACCTTGATCGGCTGGGGGTCAACAAAAGGAGTGATCGAGGAAGCCTGTGAGATCCTGAGTGAGCAAGGAATCTCCGCCAATCAGCTCCAGATCCGCTGGCTTGTGCCTCTGCATGGCGAGGCGATTCTCGAAATCCTCAAAGACTCGCGGCACACCATCATCGTGGAGAACAATTACAGCGGCCAGTTTGCACGCTACCTGCGCAGCGAAACCAGTTTTGTGCCTAACGGCCACATTCGCAAGTATGACGGCGAACCATTTATGCCGCACCACATTGTGGAGTCAGTGAAAGAACAACTTGTCGGGAACACGAAACTCTCCGTTCCCATGCACGAGATTATGGTCTGAGGAGGAGACGCCGATGGCAACTAGCGTACAGCGGACCAGTCAACTGACCATGGCCGATCTGAAAGGCAAAATCGATCCCGACTGGTGTCCTGGCTGTGGCGATTTCGGCGTGCTAGCGGCTGTTCAAAAAGCCCTGGTCGAGCTGCGGATACCCACGCATAACGTGGTCACCATCAGCGGCATCGGCTGCTCGTCTAATCTTCCCGGCTATTTAAACACCTACGGCATGCACACGCTGCACGGTCGGGCCCTGGCGGTGGCCACGGGTCTCAAGCTTGCCAATCATGAGCTGACTGTGCTGGTGACTGGCGGTGACGGCGATGGCTTCGGAATCGGCGGCAACCATTTCGTCCACTCGATGCGACGCAACATCGACCTGCTCTACATCGTCATGGACAACCAGATCTACGGCCTCACCACCGGCCAGACTTCGCCGACCAGCCGCGTCGGCATGAAAACGAAAAGCATGCCCTTCGGCAACATTGAGGCGCCGGTCAATCCCATTTCCCTGGCCCTGGCCGCTGGGGCAACCTTCATTGCCCGCGGCTTCAGCGGCGAGCAAAAGCATCTGACCGGACTGATCAAGCAAGGTATCGAGCATCAGGGCTTCTCGTTCCTGGACGTCTTCAGCCCTTGCGTCACGTATAACCTCGACAATACGTACCAGTGGTTCCGTCCGCGCGTGAAGAAGCTCGAGGACGACTCCTCTTACGACCCGGCTGATTGGACAGCCGCGATGGAGAAATCTTTGCTCTGGGGCGAGGAGATCCCCATCGGCAAATTCTTCGAGCGCACTGACGTTTCCACCCTACACGGCGCAGAGCCGGTGTTGGACGAAGGACCTTTGGTTCGTCGCGACCCTAGAGTGCCCCCCGATGTGGGCCGTTCGTTCATTGAAGAGCTGATGTAGCGCGCACGCTTATCATAGCTCGAGAGAGCTAAACGCCCGGAAAGTCTCATTGCGTAAGCTGCAAACTCACACCCCCTGATTCCAAGGAAATTACACAACCAAGTCGCCATCCGATTTCGACGCACGGAGGGAAACGGCCCGAAAGCGAGGTACAGCCAGCCCGACATAACCAATAAAGGAGTGATCCTGCCGCAGTTCCACCGCGCACAGGCCGAAACCGCGCTCTCGGAAGTGCGACTCAATATGACCGATCAACGCGTCGCTTTCGTCTCGTGAAAGCAAACTGGACATGAATTCCATCACGCGCGGATCTGCGTTCATGCGAGAAACGGGCTCTCGGTCGGAGGGTTGCCAGTGCCACAGAATCAAGCGCTCTTTGTAGCAATGACCATTACTCGGAAGCGAAGAATAACCTAAAGATCGCCCGGCGCACCACTTTCGAGCATTCGGGGCGGGTAGTCGGCGACTCAGAAACTGCCCACTACCCATCGTTTGCGCCGATTCGGCATGCTCCGCGATGTTCACGTTTTCCATGCCGCAACGCGCAATCGCCGGTAGTCCAGCACCCAGCTCCCCTCCCGAAACAGCTCGCTCCTGCATTGCCTCTCCACTTCTCGAATCCATCGCTGCCCGTTCTCCTCGCCCATCTTTTCGAGGAACGTCTGCCGGAACACGCGAATCCAGTTTTCCAGCCCGCGCTCGCCCTCTTCCAGCACCGTCGGCCGGTCGAACAGCGACGCTTCCCGCGCTTCTAGTCCATGCCTTTCGAGCATTCCCGCATATTCCGCCACGCTCGGGTAGTACCACGGGCTTACTCCGTCGGGTTGCCGCATTCCCAGCGCCGCGAATGCGCTCCGAAATCCTTCCACCAGCTTTTGGATGTTTCCCTTTCCTCCGAACTCGGCAACAAATCGTCCGCCCAATTTCAGCGCCCGCGCCACTCCCGCGATCACTTCCTCCGCTTCCGGAATCCAGTGCAACACGGCATTGGAAAACACCGCGTCAAATTCTGCCCCGCCCAACTTGTCCATCTTGACTCGAAGCTCCCTTGCATCCACTACCTCATACCGCAGCATCGGAAACTTCTTTCTCGCCTGCGCAATCATCTCCTCCGACCGGTCCACTCCCAGCACATCCGCGCCTCTTCCGGCAATTTCTGCCATCAACGCCCCCGTCCCGCAGCCCAAGTCCAGAATCCGCTCGCGCGCCTTCGGCGCCAGCAGCTCCACCAATCCCTTGGCCTTCTCGTACACGAACGCATGCTTCGCGTCATACTCCGCCGCATTCCACTGGTTCGTCATTTCGTGTTGGTTCACCCTGAAATGGAGAGAGGGGCTCTCCATTAACCCACCGGGCTATCCCTCGGAATGGTCGCGTCCCCGCAATGCCAGTTTCCGTTTCACCCGGCAAGATCATTGTAGCTCCGCTGTGTGCTACGGTCTCAACTTCTGGATGGCTGTAACTCGCCAGGGACAAAGCCGATTTCACTCTTCGCGGAGCAGGATCGCAGGATCAATCGAGAGCGCGCGTTGCGCTGGGATCCACGTCGCCACCAACCCCAGCAACGCCATCGCGAGAACGGTACCAGCCAATACCAGGGGATCGCGCGAAGTTGCCTGATAGACGATGGAAGCTAGCACCCGGCTCGCCAGGATTCCCAAGGCCAAGCCTGCCGCCGAACCAAACGCGAGCAACTTGAATGCGCGCCCCAGTGCCGACTGTAGTACTTCCTTCCACTGCGCACCGAGGGCTATACGAATTCCCAACTCCCGCAGGCGCTTGCTGACGGAATACGCCGCCAATCCAAAAACGCCGGTTACAGACAACATCGCGCCCATCACACCAAGTACGCCCAGCGACAGCGCCGCCATACGCGAGGGGAAAAGAGCTCCATCCATTGCTTGACTCCATGTTTCGATGAAGGTGGGCAGACCGGCGTCCAGGTCTCGCAGTTTTGTCCTTATCGCTGCCGCCAGTTGCTGCGGATTTCCACTGGAGCGCACTACGAGCCAAGCATCGGTGGAGGGTGATTGCAGGATTGGCAAAAACATCGCTGGCCGTAGATCCTCAATAATGTTCGGAGAATATTTTCCGTCTCCGACAATGCCCACCACTTGGATGCGGGTTCCATCGTCCACCTTGTAATACCCGCCCAGCGCGTTCGTGGAAGAGCCAAATATTCTGCTAGCAAATAGCCGATTTACTACGGCTACGCGCGGCGTATTCTTGTCGTCATGCCATGTTAGGTCTCGGCCGGCCAACACGGGCGTGCCCGCCACCTGAAGATATTCGGGGGAAATGCTGAACTTTATGACGCGAGCGGTGGCATTCGCTGGCCTGAGATCCGATGTCTTGTCAGTAAAGATATTCGATTCGCTGCAACAGGCAGGTTCTAATGGTGGAATATTGACCAATCCTACGGAAGTTATCCCAGAAATCGAGGCCATCGCCTCGATCATGCGCTTTTGCATTCCGGTCGCGCTATCGGCCTTATAGCCCGCCATACTCAGATCTGTACTGACGAGCATGGCGCTGTGCGGCTCAAAACCAAAATTGCTGTGCAGCGAGCGCGCCAGTCCGCGCACGGCAACCATGGAAGATGTGACTAGCACTGCGCAAATCGCGATCTGTGCGCCAAGCAGCAGATCCCGGGCGGTAAGCCGGCGCCCCACCGAGCCGGTCGATCCTGACTTGATGATCTGATAAGGGTCCGTGCGAAGCACCTGCTCGATGGGAACCGCGCCGAACAGGAATCCACTGACTAAACTCAATAGCAAAGCGACTCCATAAACAGTCGCGTCCGGGTCCACTGGCATATGTATTGGATATTGGGGAAAGGGCTGCCACACGCCCAGCCAGTGCAGAAGCATTGTGCTGCCCCAAAGTCCGGCGCCACCTCCCATGAGTGAAATCAGCAGCGCTTCCGTAAACAGTTGCCGCAAAATGCGTGTGCGTCTCGCTCCCAGCGCGAGTCGCAGAGCAACTTCCCGGGAACGGTCGGAGGCGCGTGCGGCAAAGAGACTGCCCAAGTTTGCGCATGCGGCAAGCAGAATTAGCCCCGCTAGCAGCATCAATCCGGCAAGGAATGCTTGTAGAGCACTGCTAAAGCCGCCACCAGGGAGACCCGAACGCTCCAAGCTAAAGCTCATCTGGGCATCTTCTTTGGGATGGGTCTTTTCCAGATCAGAACCAATCGAGTTCAGGTCGGCAACCGCCTGCGCCGGAGTGATTCCCGCCCTTAGATGCCCAAGTACCTCACTGATCCAACGGTTTCCGCGCGCGTTCAGGGCGTTCGACTCGTCCGCCTGTTCCTGGTTCACGATGGGTACAAAGAAATCGGGCGAGAAGATCAACACAGTGCCGCGGAACCCGGGCGGCGTTACACCGATGACGGTAAAAGGATGCCTGTTGAGCTGGAGAACGCGGCCCACCACGCTGCGATCATCCTGAAAATGGCTGTGCCAATACGCGTAGGTAAGCACGATACCTGGAGCATGCTCATCGGAGGGATGAATAAGCCGGCCTAGGTAGGGCTGAATGCCTAATATTTCGAAGTAGTTTCCGCTCACCTCATAAACCCAGACGCGGGCCGGATTTTTGCTGGTGTCCAGCGCCACCTGAGTGATGTTGTAAGCCGCCAGGCCATCAAAGCTGCGGTTACGATCGCGCAGATCCAGATAATCCGGATACGACTCGCTCGAGTCCTTGTCGGTACCGCGTTCGATGGTGTAGAGGCTCTCCGGCCGAGGCACATTAAGCGCGCGGAGGATTAAACCATTCATTGAGCTAAAGACGATGGCGTTCGCGCCGATGGCTACGGCGAGCGTCAGCCCTGCGACTGCCGTGAATCCGGGATTCTTCTTGAGCATGCGAACCGCGAACCGTAAGTCCTGCCAAAGCGTTTGCATCGAACCCCCGGCTTAAGGTGAGCGCAGTTGTTCTTCCAAGCTCACCGCTTCCAAGTCCCTGTGCTCCCTATACTTAGCGATTTCTCCGTGGCGACAACGACCGCAGATTGTCCGGTTTCGGGAGTAGTCGTCACGAAACCGGACAGTATCCGCCGCCACATTCCGAATCTTCGGCTACTCTTCCCTAACCGAATTATCTTCGGTTTGCCCGTGACTCGGGCGCAATTCTATCCGGTAAAGCTGCTGTGGTGGCGTCACTTCGACGTGTACCCGACTAGAACGAAGCCGCTGGCGCGGCGGCCGCTACGCGTGAGTTCGACGGATCGGTCGATGATTAGCGGCTGAAGTAAGTCGTTGGATCATGAGGAGGTCCCCATGACCCGACTTCGCAAAATGATGCTGGAAGAACTCCAGGGTCGTAATTATTCAGAGGGTACCACGCGTAACTTAGCAGGTAGGCTTGATAGCTTCGAAGCTCGCTTGCTCCCAAAAGGGAATGGTTTCCTCGCAACTGCGAAACGAAGCATGGATACGCCCACCAGGCATGGGGCCGATCAGGAAGCGCTCAACCGCATGCTCACTTTCCTCGGTCCGCTCCGCGACCGGGTGGCCACCGGCCAGCCATCACGCTGACAGCAGTAGGGACAGAGGTGACAAGCTCATCACAGTCCCTCATGGCAGTAGGACGATCACGCTCTCGATTGCCGGAGCAGTTGCAGTACCCAAACGAAATAAGTTTCGGCGCAGAAAAGATTCTGGAGTATGGCTCCCAATCCGTTTGTCTTGGCTTTTGGAGAGTTGGTACACAATTTGGCGCACAGCTGGATAACAAACTATCACAATTGGTAGAATCCTGGTGCGAGGTCTATTCAGCGTAATACGATGAAAACAGGGCGCAATAACGGTCCATAGCACTCAGTAGCATCGAGCCACTTTACGCTTGGGGTGCGTGAGGTCGCGAGTTCAAATCTCGCCGTCCGGACGATTCCCTCTTATTCGATGACTTTAATCTGGAGAACCTTTTTCTTCATTGTTGCAGTAAGTATGTGGGCCTTCGTCCTGTGGCTTCTTTTTCACAGGATGCCAACGCCATAAAATGAGAATGAGGTAATGAATCGTGTTCGCGTTGCAGGAGGATGGCCGGTCGACGAAGTCTTGGCTACCGGGCAGAAATGGCTCAACGATAGCCGGAGTGACCCTCTTCATCCCTGTTGCTTTACGACCAATTGCGATGATCTACGCGAGGAAGGCCCACAAGAAACCCGCAACGAAAGGTGCATCTATCCAAAAATTTCGAAAAAGCACTAGGCATCTACGACGAGAAGCCGCCAGTGCAACTCGACATCCAGCTATTTGAAATTGGCGGCGCCTTGGAAATCTTGGGAGATGCATCGGGCAGAGACAAGTGTCATTTTTACGAGAGGGCAAAAACAGCGTTTGACCGCCAGTTGCCGCTGATTCAGGGCGATTCTTACACTGCCTATGGAAAGACTATTCCACTAGAAGGCGTTAGCACCGAAATTAGGAAGCATATTAATGAAACAAAACGAAAATGCGCTGAGGCGGGTGTCAGGCACACTAAATAAAAAAATGAAGGAAAATAATAATTCTGACCGACGAAAGCGAGACTCTGGCCAGGCGGCCGACCTAGGTGAACAGGCGTGAAAAAGCCAATTGTGTTGCTGACCAATGACGATGGGTACCAGGCGGCGGGGCTGCGGGCGCTGGCCGAGGAGTTGAAGGATCTTGCTCGGGTGAGCATTGTGGCGCCGAGTTGGGAGCGCAGCGGTGCGGCGCAGTCGCTGACGCTGCGGCAGCCGATCGTGTGCCACCGGACCGCCGAGCACGAGTGGGCCATTGATGGCACACCGGCGGATTGCGTCATTGTGGCGCTGCACAAATTGCTGCCGGAACCGCCGGACCTGGTGATTTCCGGGATCAACCACGGCGCGAACCTGGGCGAAAACGTGTACTACTCCGGGACCGTGGGAGCGGCGCGAGAGGCCGTGATTCACCACGTACAGGGGTTCGCGATTTCGCTTTGCTCGAAGCGCGTGAACGCGGATTTCGGACCATCGGCGCGGCTCGCGCGGCAGACGGCGGAGCTGATTTTGAAGGCAGGATTGCCGCAGCAGGTTCTGTTGAACCTGAACGTGCCGGAGACCTGGAAAGGGCCGGTGCGCTTGACGCGGCAATCGAAGAAGATTACGCGCACGGTTTTACGCGAAGGCGAAGACCCGAAAGGGCGGCCGTATTTTTGGCTGAGCGAGCAGCGCATCAACAGCAAGATGGAGCTGGATGCGGAGTCGGATTACGCGGCGATTTTTGCCGGCGAGGTTTCGGTGACGCCCCTGCATCTGGACCCAACGCATACGGAATCGTTGAGCGATTTGTCGCCTTGGGCCAAGAGACTGGAGCCTGTCTCCTAACCGGAATACGAGGCGGGAAGAGTTTCCTCCGGGGCTGAAGCCCGGTTTTCTGATCCGTTGCTGTCGGAGCTAAAGCTCCGACCCCCTAAAAGCATTCCCATGAACGGCCCGCCTCAGAAGGCGTGCCCCACGGGTTTATTTCAGGGCGATGAGCGGCGTATTGGCGCTGTGCAGGTTGCCGTTGAGCGCGGGGACGTCTTTCGACGTGACTTCACGCCATTTCGCGAGTTGCGCTTCGAGTTGCTGGTTGAGGTCGGCGAAGACGGCGACTTCGGCGTCCGTCGGGGCGGCATCGGCGCTGTCCACGGCGGCGCTCAGGTAGCCAAGCTTGCTGTTCAGCTTTGTGGGATAGTTCAGCTCGTCTTCACTGGCCTTGGCATCCGGATTAATCAGCTCCGCCTCGATAGCGCCGATTTTCTTGCGCAACGCAACGGATTGATCCAGCAGGCCCTTATTCGCATCAGCGGATCCCAATCGCTTTTCGAGCGACAGCAATTGCCCGCGCAAATCGCGGATCGCCAGGATGGCTTTATTCATATCGTCCTCGCGGTCGCGCAGCTTGAGCATCAGGTCGAATTGCTGCTTCAAATCGGCGGAACTGGTCTTCACGCGCGGATCGAGAATGACATCTATCGGCAGCGTGGTGGCCTTGCCGCCGGCAGTCAATCGCACCCGATATTTCCCGGGCAAAACGAGCGGCCCCGCCGGCTCGCCTTCGTCGTATACGGCCTTGGGAATCTTCACCGGTTCTTCGTAACGCAGATCCCACGCGAAGACATTGAGTCCCGCCTTCGCCGGAATATGATCGGTGGGATCGTCGCGTTCCCCTTCCTCGCTCAGTTCTTCTTTTTTCTTTTCTTCGCTCGTGTACGTGCGAATGACCTTGCCCTCGGCGTCGAGCACTTCCAGCATGATGGATTCTTTCGGCTCTTCCTTTAAGTAATAGTAAAGAATGGCGCCGTCCGGGGGATTCTCGCCGATCGCGTAGCGGCGGCGATTCATGTGGCCCATGCGGGAACGGATCGCCGTGGAGGGCGCAAAGAGATGTGCATCGCTGGCGGCGATGGAGGCGTCGGCCTGCCGAAGCGGGCTGATGTCATCGAGGTTCCAGAAGGCGCGGCCATGCGTGGCGACGACGAGGTCGTTATTGTGAACGACCATGTCATGCACCGGCGAATTCGGCAGATTGAGCTGCAGCGATTGCCAGTGCGCGCCATCGTCAAAGGAAACGTAGATGCCCAGCTCCGTGCCGGCGAAGAGCAGGCCCTTGTGCGCGGGATCTTCACGTACCGCGTGGACAAATGCACCATCGGGGATGCCCGCGGAGATAGGCGTCCAATTCTTGCCGAAGTCCGCGGTTTTCAGAATGTACGGTTTGTAATTGTCGAGTTTGTGCGCGTCAATAGCGGCGTAGGCTGTGCCAGCGTCGAACGAGGAGGCCTCAATCAGGCTGATCAGTGACCACTCCGGAAAGCCCTTGGGGGTCACGTTGGTCCAGCTCTTGCCGTCGTCTCGCGTGAGTTGAATGAGCCCATCGTCGGTGCCCGCCCAGATCACGCCTTTTTGTTTTGGCGATTCGGTGATGGTGAAAACGATGTCATAGAACTCGATGCTGGCCTGATCCTTGGTGATGGGCCCACCAGAATCCTGCTGCTTGGATTTGTCGTTGCGCGTCAGGTCCGGGCTGATGGTCTGCCAGGAATGGCCCCCGTCGTTCGAGCGGAAAACGTATTGCGCGGCGTTGTAGAGTTCGTTCGGATCGTGGGGTGAGAACACAATGGGCATGGTCCACGTATACCGATATTTCTGTTCGCCCGCGTTGTGGCCATCGGGATCGTTGGGCCACTGCTGCACGTTCTGTGTCTGGCCAGTACGACGGTCAAAGCGCGAAATGTAGCCAAAATACGAGCCGGCATAAACGATGTTGGAATCGCGCGGGTCAACAGCGATGTAGCCGCTCTCGCCACCGCCAACGGAATCCCAATCCGGACGGTCGATGTAGCCGCGGTCACTGCGCGTCAGGATGCCGACGGTGGAATTATCCTGCTGCGCGCCATACACGCGATAAGGAAAGTCGTTGTCGGCAACAACATGATAGAACTGCGCGGTGGGCTGGTTCATCAGCGTGGACCAGCTCTTGCCGCCATCCACGCTGATGGTTGCACCGCCGTCGTTGCCATTAATCAGGCGATTCGTGTTGTTCGGATCGATCCACAACCCGTGATGGTCGCCGTGCGGCGCGTTCAGACGGTCGAACGCTTTGCCGCCATCGATCGAACGATAGAGGCCGGTATTCGCGATGTAGACGGTGTTTGGATTTTTTGGGTCAGCCCAGACGTGCGTGAAATACCAGGCGCGTTGCCGGAAGCGGTGATCGTCATTGATGAGGGACCAATGCTCGCCGCCGTCGTCGCTGCGAAACAGTCCGCCCTTCTTCGCTTCGATCAGCGCATACACGACGTTCGAGTCACCGCCGGGAACCGCAACACCGATGCGGCCGAGCGGCCCCTCCGGCATGCCGTTGCCCTCGACGCGCTTCCACGTCGTGCCATCGTCGCCCGAGCGGTAGAGGCCGCTCTTGTCGCCACCGCTATTCAGCGACCAAGGCGTGCGATAGCCTTCCCACATGGCGGCAAAAAGCACGTGTGGATTCTGCGGGTCGAAAACGATGTCAATCCCGCCGGTGCGATCGTTCACATAAAGAATCTTTTCCCAGGTTTTACCGCCGTCGCGCGTGCGGAAAATGCCACGCTCCGGATTCGGGCCGTAGGCGTGTCCCAGCGCGGCGACGAAAACGACTTCCGGATTCGTGGGATGCACGATGAGCTTGCCGATGTGCCGCGAATCTTTCAGGCCGACGTTCGTCCAGGTCTTTCCTGCGTCCACGGACTTGTAGACCCCGTCGCCAAAGGAAATATTGCCGCGAATGCAGGCTTCCCCCGTGCCTACGTAAAGAATGTTGGGATCGGAATCCGCCACTCCGATGCTGCCGATGGAGGAAATTGCCTGCTTTTCGAAAAGCGGGTCCCAGGTAATGCCGCCATCAGTGGTCTTCCACACACCGCCGGAAACAGCGCCGAAATAATAGGTATTGGGCTGACCCGCCACGCCGGTAACCGCGAGCACGCGGCCGCCACGGAATGGGCCGATCAGCCGCCATTTCATACCTTCATAGGTTTTGGGATCGATTTGCTGAGCGAAGCTGGATGATGCGTTGAAGACGAGACAAACGAAGATTAACAGAGACGCGCGCTGAGAGCGATTCACCCTGTCCCCCTAGTAAGGTCCATTTCAAACTTGAAATAGTACCCTGTCCGGCTTTCAGCGA
>Ga0306926_10000687_pt1 | contig 32188 bp, 15 predicted proteins | sample flu12Cox44000178_FD_203759 | JGI IMG/M metagenome (GOLD analysis project Ga0306926, IMG submission 203759) | Lab enrichment of tropical soil microbial communities from Luquillo Experimental Forest, Puerto Rico - flux8day.12C.oxic.44.000.178 (v2)... | ecosystem: Environmental > Terrestrial >...
GGGACGGCTCACAGCCGTGAACACCACGACGGGAGATTTCGCTTGGCAGATTCCCCTGGGTATCACAGAAGGCCTTCCCGAAGCCAAGCAGAACACCGGACGCCTCGCACTGGCTGGTGCCATTGTCACCGCGGGCGGAGTTCTGTTCGTCGGCTCCACTGACGATAACCGCTTTCGCGCGATCGCCGCGAAGACCGGAACGCAGTTGTGGGTCACAAAACTCGACCGGCGCGCCAACGCCGACCCGATCACGTACCAGGCGAGAGACGGCAAGCAATATGTAGCGGTTGTGGCTACCGATGCGTTAGTCGCGTTCTCCTTACCGTGATCATGGTCAACAGAGATAGGAGGCAACCTTGGGCGGACATAATTTCGTTTCCAAACCATCAATTAAGGTCTTTGGAGCTGCCATCAGACTGGCCCTTTTCCTGGTGCCGGGATTGGCAGCCGCCCAGAGCGAGTGGTTGACATGGGGCTACGACCAGCAGCGCACTGGCTGGAACCAGTCGGAGGCGGTGCTCACGAAGAACAACGTGTCCCAGCTCGAAGTGAAGTGGAAAGCTGAATTGTCCACTCGTCCCAGGGAGGAAGTCCTCTCTACCCTGACGGCTCCTTTGGTCGCTACCGTGAACGGCCCGCGAGGTCCTGTGACTCGTGTATTCGTAGTCGGAAGCGATAATGCCGTTTACGCGATTGACTCCGAGACGGGTGAAGTAACCTGGCAGAGGCGATTCCCAAACACCTTAACCGAGCCAACAAAGGCCGATTATCGATGCCCCAACACGCAGAATGCCACTCCGGTGATCGACAAAGCGGCCGGGACCATTTACGTATCCATGAGCGATGGCAAGCTTCGCGGCTTGAGTCTGTTGGATGGCGAAGATCGTCTGCCGCCTGTGGACTTCACGGCTCCGTTCGCACGCAACTGGAGCTTGAATCTGATCGAGGGAGTCATTTATTCGCCTACGGCACGGGGTTGTGCGGATACGCCTACCCGTTTTACGGCGCTCAATTTGAAAGACCCAGGAAGGCGAGCGTTAGACTTCTACACCAGCGCCGGCGTCCCGCCATCCTCCCGCAACCGAGAAGATCCATCAGGTGCCTGGGGGCGCGGTGGCCTGGTTCTTGGACCGAAGGGTGTTTACGCCCAAACTGCCGATGGGCCTTATGATCCGGCATCGGGCCAATTTGGTGAAACGGTGGTCGCGGTAAGTCTCAAAACTTTCCGTTTGGTGGACTCGTACACTCCGGCGAACTGGGAATACCTCAATAAGAAAGATCTGGACATCGGCTCGGTCAGTCCGGTGATATTTCCGTTCGAGAAATGGACGCTGGTGGCTTCTGTGGGGAAGGAATCGGTGATTTCGCTCCTGGACGCCAACAACTTGGGTGGCGCTGACCACCACACGCCACTTTACCGTTCGCCTCGCTGGGGCAATGACGAGGAAATGCTTCACGATCGGGGCGTTTGGGGATCAATGGCGACATGGCAGGACAGCCAGGGAAAACGATGGCTGTTCATGCCCATTCAGGGGCCGCCATCTAAAGCCGCCCCGAAGTTCAGGTACAGCTATGGCGATGCGGACCAAGGCAGCATCATGGCCTTTGAGGTTCGCCTGGACTCGGATAACGGCAAACCATTGCTGGAGCCAGTGTGGATATCTCGTGATATACACACACCCGATCCTCCCGTGGTGGCTAACGGAGTACTATATGCGCTCGAAACGGGGAAGAATGCCACCGAAACGCGCTCGGCCGGAAAGCTTCCCGGTCGCAATGCTGTTTTGTATGCTCTCGACGCCGAAACCGGACGGCAAATCTATTCAAGCGAGGAGGTGGTGGGCAGCTTTACTCATTTCAGCGAACCCGTCGTTGCCGGGGGCAAAGTCTACGTATGCACTTGGGACGGGAACCTCTACGCTTTCGGACTGAAGAAGTGACGGGGATGTGTCGAAAAAATTGTTAGGCGGTGAACTCGCCGAGCCTTCATTCCCAGGGTCAGCATGCGTAGGGCTCGGACCAAAGGTCTCGTTGACGAACCGAACCCACCTAACCACATCCCAGTTTTCGCTAACCACGGCACTTGGCCTTCTCGGATCATGTCGAGGACCCGATAGCCCTGAATAGTTCACCACGCACTCTCGAAGGGTCGGAATCCCTGACTCGCATGGGCTCGCCGTTTGATCCCTTGATGGTCCTGCCCAACGGTGTCGTTCAGATATGAAGAAGTCCTAAAGCGCCACCGTCGACTCAGTTTCCGTTTCTGCTTTAGTTCGGCGATTACTTTCAGGTAGGGAGGAGCTTCGATCTGCGCTCATCACGCGCGGAGGGAATGACCCTGAGGCTCGATGGCACACTGGGAAAAGCGGTTGGCCGTAGCGAATCTGCTGGCCGAAGGCCCGAGTCGCTCGTGGCGCCGGTGGAGTCGACTGCACGTAGCGGTACTTCCAGTCGCGCGCGGCTCGAATGTGGGTTTCGTCTCCCTCTAGGAACTGTCGGTCGGTTTCGGTTCCGATCGACCTGTTGTAGACCTTCGGTCAAAGTGGGTGCCCGACGCAGAAATGGGGGTGACATCCACAAAGGCGGCTTTCGACATTCATCCTGCGACTCGGAAGGATTCTCCGACGGAGTGGTTTCCATTGGGTGAACAAGCCGTCAAAATCATCGCGCCCACCGGCCTTCCCCAAAGGAGTTGACACAAACTGGCGCGGTGCCCTCGCCCGGAGTGAAAAGCACCGCGCCAGTTGACTGGCGCGTATGGGGTCTCTGATTCTGTTGCGACCTTCGGGACTCAAGGAATTTGACCGCGCCCGGCACGCTCGTCACCTCGATTCGGCAATTCGGCAGAGTTGGCGACGTAGATCAAACCAAGAGTCGTTGTTGCTTGTTCTGATAAGGCAAGGCTTGGTTGGCTTGGGGTTCTCTGCCGCGGCACCACTCATGCATGCGAAAGCTGTGGTGCTAACGGCGTGTCCCTTCGACCCCAAAATATTGCGCCATGGGCATGAGTCTATCCATCCACATCGGAGGTTGGCAAAAAAGACCCCATCGCCCTCGGTTGATTCTTGAAGCAGCGGCACTAAAGCGAATGCGTTTCAGGCAGCAGGCCGATGATGTCGACACGTATTTTTCGGAACCGTCACTTTAGCGGTCCGAAGCGTGATGCAAGAGCCGAACGATAGCTGGGCTTGGCAGCACCAGGCCTTGCCCGGAACTCGAAGAGGCGTGAAATATGTGCGGCAGAGGTTTCAACATATGATCGGCTTCGCCGGAATGATAGCCACGATCTCAAGATCGCGCAAAATATCGAAGAAAACAGACCGAACACCACCGACCTTTCATACCGACAATCGAAACCGATCGTCGGCCTTCGAGTCGTGGCTCAAAAGTTACCAGGAACGCTTGGAAGAGATTTGCCTAAGTGCGACCGCAGCAGACCCAGGAGGGCCCTCCAGTTCCTGTCAAAACGCGGGACACGCAAAAAAAGCGATTTAGCTTGCCGCCCGAGGTGTCGTCGGCCGGCGTCCGACGTTAGCCCCTATGCGGTCCGGCAGCGATCATCCGCTATTCCGTCACAGACGATTCGAGGATCACGATTTGTCAGGGTGAGTGCACCTCCCATCGACCGCTCCTCGAATCCCAGGAACCCCCACCCACGGCTTCAACAGCCCAGGGAGCCAGCGTCCTCCCCCTATGAGGATAAAAGGTACCCCTTGATCGGCGTTGAGCTGTGTAATCATCGGGAGATCTCGAGCGTCGGGAGGGATGGCCAGTGCGTTGGCCCTGCCGCTCATGTAGTCCAGACTACATCTGTCCACCCCTCAAGACGATAAGCGTAAGACAGGGCTCGCGTGGCAGGGGGTTGGGTTGGTTCGTGGCTGGGGTGTTCGATACCGCCAGATTGGAGCCGGTGGACTGGCTGTGGCTCCGCGAGACTCCTGTTGCGATTAAAGACGCCTCCGAATCGGGGGTAGTGGTGGCGCTTCTATCGTCCGTCTCGGGCCTCGAGCGCAAAGATCTCGAGGTCAGCCCGCCGGGCTGACGGCGATGCGCTCCTAACTAATCCTGTTCACCGAGAGTCTGGACGTATGTTTTGCCGTACGGATAGAAGAGTTCTTTGCGGCCCTGCCGCCACGCATCTTTGAATTCGGGCGTTGTGATGTCCCAGTCCGGCCGGCATTTCCTGGTGACAGCACGCAGGTCCTGGCGGAGATCTTCCAGAGTGGGCCGGCCGAAGTACCAGTAGCCGTTGTAGACCTTGTAGACGACGAGACCGGGCTCGAGAACAATCGTGTGTGGAATCATGGGGTTGTTGACTGGGTCGGTGTACTCGGCGATGTCGAGATCTTTTTGGACGATCCGTCCCGCGTCGGAGAGGAACGGCCAGTGGGCGCCGATTCCACTACGATATTCATTCGTCTCAGTAATATTGTCGGTGCTAATCGTGACCAGCCGGCAATAGGCGACCTCGAGCTCCCGATAAAGTTCCACAAGGCCTTCCGCCTGCCGGCGGTCTTTGGGGCAGAAACCGCCGCGGCTGAGGACGAGAACCATGGGATGTTGTCCTTGCAGTTCGGAGAGCTTCCGGCGTTTCGCGGAGTGGTCGGAAAGCTCATAGTCGGGGAAGGTAGCCCCGGGAACGATGTCCGATCGCATAAGAAATCCTCAAGAGTTGGATGCGAGTCCCTGCGTTACGTTGCAACGTTCAGCAGCTGACGTTGCCAGACCGGTCTCGGCCAATCTGCCGCACCGCCTTTTCCAGTTGGAGGATGACAACCTTCAACGTCATGAACCCGCGCCCCCGAATCAATTGGGCGACCTCATCTGCAGCGTGTCGAATGCGAATTGGCCAAAGTCAAGAAATGTGAACCTGAGCCTTCGGTTCATCCCGCCGGTAGACTGGCGGGGTCGAACGCGAGAGGCCATGCTTTCCCCCAGATCACTAGCAGGCGAGGCTGCTTGTCGTAACATCCATGCTTGCCAGGTTGGATAGGCGTTCAACTTGGTTCGATAGTCGTAGAACAGTTCGCATTCAATGTCTGAATGCCCAGGCTTGCTCGGAAGCGCGAACTCTTCGGTCCACAGATCAGGAGCGATCCACCTTCAGGTTGTTTCGAACATGGCGTGTCCGCGTTGTTTGGCAGGGACAGGAGATTTGTCAAAGGCGCGCGTTCCTTGACGCGCGATCGGCACCGAGTCCCGCTGCGTCTTCCAATTCGCCCCCCAGGCCAGCCAAAGCGCACCCGACCGCGGGAGCCTCGTTTCGGTGCGGGTAAGCCATGCGAAAGCTGCCGTAATCCTCCTTGTAAAGCGTGTAGCGCGAGAACCCCAATTTTTCAGTGAACTGATTCACGATCCGGGGCCATGATCGAACGTATCCGCGAATGTGTTCGAGGTGCGGCCAGTCCCTGTGTGCGAAGCCCGCGTAATCGGACGCGACAACATGATAGCGATCGGAGATATCCTGAAGAAGCGATTCGCGATGAAGCTGGCTGTCCCTTCGGTCTCGCCTCCCGATAAAAATTAAGAAGCCGCCAATCTTGACCGCGCCAGGCTCCGATGATTACGACCTTGTCTGCCATATTGGGCGTTCTGATTCTTTGTTTCTTTTCTAATAATGACGAATTTGAATGTTTCTGACGGCGGTTTGCGCACTTACCCGCTTGCTGGAACAGGCCACCGGGTTTCGATGGGAATCGGTTTGGATTCGAGGACCGAGACTCAGCCGGACGCCTCGAAGGTCACATCGAGCTCGACCTGTACGCCGAGCGGAAGGCTCTTCACCCCGACAACCAAGCCACCGCGTCTCCTGCCACGTTGTCGCGGAATCAGGTATCCGGCAATCCTTTGTCGGTCGGACGAATTTCCCCTGTTGCCGCTATATAGACTCCGGGCCGGGGGGCTCGGGAGATTTTGTCCAGCGATCACAAGGTGCTCGCTCGCCACGACGAGCACGTTCAAAGCGGCGGCGTATACAGCGCTTTCGCCTGGTTCGGTGGTCAACTCTTTTCTGGGGTGCCGAGGAATTTGGGTTCATGGCTCCCCGTACGGAGGATCAAGAACAACCGATTGCCCCGCCCGAACGGCACGTAAGCGCCAAAGGGAGTCACTGCAGGCAACGGTCAAGGTCCGCCGCCAAGGAGTCTGTCCTCAGCGCTCTCATCCAAAAGCAGTGGCGATCCCGGCCGAGTAGAAGAAGAGATTGGGTCAGCCGCGAACCGACCAGTGAGGGTGTCTTATTCCAGGCCTGATCGCTTCGAGCGCACCTCGCTGTCGGACTTCGAACCCCGGGGGCCGCCTGATACGGCCTCAACACGGGGAGGAACTAGCGATATTTCGTTGTAAGGATAAAAGGTATCCCCCGCTCGGCGTTGAGCTGGGTAGTCATAGGGATATCGAGGGCGTCGAGAGGCATGACCTGTGCGTTGCCCCCGCCGGTCGTGTAGTCCAGATTTCCGTTGTCGAGCCAGTAGTCGGCGACAAGGTACATGCGCCCACCCCTCAGGACGAGCAAGGTTAGAAGGGGCTGCGGGGCGGAGGGTTGCGCTAGGTTCGCAGGGGTGGTTCGATACCACATTGGGGCGGATGGGACCGGCTGTGGCTCGGGTAGACTCCGGTTGCTAGGAAAGACACTTCCGAATCGGGAGGCAGCCAGGCTGGCACTCCTGTCATCGGTACCGGGCGACAAAGCCGATGATCTCAGCCCAGTCGAGGTCGGATTCGCGTATTCGGAAATCAGCACGTCCTCCATGAGACGGAGGTCGATGCGAGTCTCGCCTTTGAGAGTCGGGTATGGGCCCCGGGCCGGTAGCGTCAGCACCTTAATCGGCCACAGAATCGGAATGCTCCATTCAACAAGATCTCGCTTGGGATGTCCCCGACCCAGAATTTTCCCTTCTCGGTCGACTTTATAGCGGCGGACTGCAATTACTTTGGCGCTTAACGGAAAGTTCCCGTTGGGCAGCGTCAAACTGGTGAACTCCAGTTGGATCCACCCCTTTCCCCAGAAGTGACCCGGATCGCGGTACTCTTCCAGTCGAGCCGACAGGTAGGCTCCCCGGGGGATCAACGGTCGGCCGAACATTTCGACGGAGTTGACGTGGCACAGGACCGGATCGCCGACTTGTGCCGTTTTCGAAGAAAAATTCGGCTCATCGAGCGTACAGTGCAGCAAGGTCCCCGCAGGCACGAAGGTTCCAGGGGATCCAACCTGCACGGCTTGCTGAGCCCAGCCGATTGGGGCGGCGCCCAGCAGGAATGCGATCACACCAAAACTCCTTAACATAAACCATCCGCCTTTCTTTGCCCGAACAACTCAATCCACACCCACGCTTCATTGGACTGCCACGCGTGCCACCGCTCCCTCCTTTAATGCGAGACCGAGCGATCGGAACCGATGATGCCAATGACGGTTCTCAGCGTGTTTACGTTCCAACGATCTGCTCCGGTAACCGCCAGGCCAAATCCGGTGGGATCGATTGTTTGGCCATCATCCGTCGGGATCTCGTCGCGCCAGCTGCCCAAGCGTTTCTAATCTTATCTATTCGCGCTCGATGCGGTCGCCAGTTGTGAGATTTACTTTTTTGGCACAAATCGATGCGGACCACGGGTAGGTGCCACACGCAAAAGCCGGCACTCGCGGATGAAATAAGCCGGAAGGCAGCTCGCCTTTGAGCCGAAGTCCTCGGATGTTCGGAAACAACTGTTACAACAAATCGCGATACTGCTCTAAGGCGACGCGGACCAGTTGACTACGGCTATGGACTTCGGTCTTGGTAAACAGCTGCTGGAGGACGTTTTTGACCACGCTCTCGGTGACGTTCAGGGTCGTTGCGATATCCTTGTTGGCCTGGCCTTGAGCCACCAGCCGAAGGACCTCCAACTCGCGGTCATGCAACGCAACTCGCTCGCCGACGTCGGTCGAAACAGATCGGGAGCCAGCCGGCGCCCGATCCGGGGTGACACCCGCGATGATGGCCGCCAGTTTCGGCTCCGGGCCTTCCCAGTAGGTCGAGAACCAAACGTCTGCCGAGAAGGAGCCCCCATCGCCGCGTTGCCCTCGGCAATGGAGGGTCGTTCGGAAGCGGGGCTCTTTGTCGTTTCGTAACACATGGTGCAATTCCGGGAGGAACGCTGCGACCGGCTCCCCCACGAGACTCCCGCCCCGCGGCACCATCAGTTCCGCGGCAGCATCGTTGGCCCGTTCAATCAAACCACTTTCGTTCACCGTCACGATCGGTGTCGGACTCGTTTCCACGAGAACGCGCAGCCTCTGCTCCGCCTCCTCGGTCAGGCGGCGGCTGCGAACCAGTTCCGCTACGAACAACCCGCATCCCGCCAAGGCCAGGGCTTCAAGGCCCATGCGAATGATCGCGTCCGACCGATCCAAGTAACTGAAGAGCTCACTGAGCACTGCGCAGATGACTCCCAGCAGGACGATCGCCCAACGGGGCAGAAACAGCGCCGAGAGCATCACCGGGAACAGGTAGAGGAACCCGAGGGCGAAGTATCGTAACACCAGCCAGTCGACGAGTGCGACGGCGAAAAGAAAAACGCCACTCAGGAGCAGAACACGAGTTCGATATCGTCGATGGAGCAGATTTAACCAGATGCCGGCTGGGGACATCATACGATTTCCCTCGTGTAATCGCGGTATTAACCGGATTGGTTAATTGATTTTACCATACACTCGTTTGGCTTCTCATTCGGAATCGTGCTTGGAGATCCTCGTCAGATCAGCGGGGGCGATAATCGTCCCGGCGCTGCAGATGGAGTGGTGAGAACAGGAGGTTCTGTGTGCGTACGGGAGGGGTTCACGAACCAATAAAGCGTTTCGCCCCGGCGCGGCGTATTCCCGGAACTCCATTCCCAGCAGGTTGGGCAAGGCGGTGTGAGTGCGCCGGAACACCTGCCAGGTGAGCCATGGCATTTCGAGTGCCTTGCCGATCGGTTTCAGCCGGCGCGCCGCAATATTGGTCTCGTTGATCGGAGTTCCGGCCCGGGACACCAGGACGAAGTCATCGGACGCAGTAAATTTCGGCCGAAGTTTGAGTTCGCTCAGAATAGGAAGCAGCGCATTCGGGATTGGCAGATTCCGATGGCGGCTTTTGCCGTTAACGCTGCCCAACTGACCCAGATACCACTCCTGCCTGACTGCGATGGTCCTAGGCGGAATCGGCTCGCCATCCTGGTTGGACCAGGCGTTGGTCAAGTTCACGTGTTTCCATTGAAGGCCGCAAATCTCCGCCACATTCATGCTGGTGAGAATCGAGATCAGCGCTATTTCCCTTTCCGGGTAGCGCATCACCCCAAGCACCTGTCTCACCTGAGCCAACGTTAAAGTGTGCGCTTGCTTACGGGTCATTTCGGGGAGCGTGACCGCGCTCGCCGGATTGTCGCCACTGAACCATCGCTTTTTCATGGCAAGAGCAAAGATGGCTCTGACCACGTTGCGAATGTGTTTGACTGTCTGCGTCGAATACCCGGACGCCAGGGCTGTCGCAATGAGCCGCTGGACATGGTCCGGCCGGGCATCACGGAATCGCACGCCGCCCAGGTAAGGCCACCTCGGCACGGCTTCGAGTTTGGTCTTCGACGTCTCAGGGTCAACCCGGAATATGCGGTCGACTTCATCGGGCCTAAGGACATGCTTTAGAATTGCCTGGAAATGCGTCCGGCCGGACGGCTTCTTCGTCGCAACGTGTTCGGGGACGAAGACCTTCTGCACAAATTCCGCGATGGTAGTCTCGGGCAGCGGCACGGATGGCTTCGGATCCCGTCGTGGCTCGAACATTTGCGACGCCTTCCGGCCCGATGGGTACGACTCCATGTTTAGTTGAGGTCTCTTTCGCGCCATACCGTCTTGATTCGAGTCAAACGTGCGTTACTCCACCACCAATCTCGGCACTCGAAACTGCCCGATCACCGCGTCCACGCGGTCTCCGCGTCTCAACACCCGGCCGCCGTTGGAAAAAGCCATCCAGTAAGACTTGCCCGCCTCGGGTTTGCGTTTGGAGCATGTGGCACAGGACCACGAGGTGCCGGCCTTTTGGCTTGCCGTGCATCTCCTCGGTCGCCAACCGCGGCGGTAGCCCAGGGTCGAGCGTTGGCATCTGTTCTTATCTTGCATCGGCCGGCTTTCGAAACACGGCTTCATCGAATTTGGGATTGAGTACCACTTTCTCGATATTGATCCTCTCAGGCGGCACCGGAACATCCGGGAGCCCCGTCGCGGTTTTCCCTACCGGCAAAACCCTCGTCTCCCGAACAAACGGGATCTGGAGTCCTTCCACCGGTCGGTAATCGCGGAAGTAGACTTCCGTCGGATGGTCGGTGCCATCCATACGGCGCGGCTGCCCCTCGATCTTGGCCTCCAGGAAGGTCTGGGCGTCGATCCAGACATGAAGCGCCTGGCCGCTCTTTGCGGTCATCTTCACCTTATAGGTATCGCGGCCCTCAACTTTATCCATGCCGACCAATTCGATGCGGGTACCCTTCGCGGCGTAATCCACCAAGGGTCCATCGAGGTCCGCCTGGCCTGACGACAGTCTGAGTTCGTCGTCCGTAAAAGGCTCTACCACGCGACGGTTCAGGAACGGCCGCAGCTTCCACCCGTGCACGCCGTCATACACCTGAATGGCCGTCTGGCCCGCAAACTCCAGCTCGAACCGCATTTTACGCGGCCGCTCGAGTTCCATCAGAAAGGGCAATTGGACCTCTTGCGCGGGCCGGCTGGGCGTCGCCGCTGGGGCGCCACCCTTTCCCCTAGGCAAGGCGACCTGTTCTTTGGTCTGAAGCGTCGCCCGCTGATTCCCGCCGGCGCCCAGTTTCCCGGCTAGCGACATAGTTTTCACCGCTCGCCAAGCCTCCAAACCGCCGCGGGCCGCCACGTTCCTGTCGACGATCTGGGCGGCAGTCAGCGCCGGAAGCGGCGCGACTGTCTCCGCCAATGCCAGCGAGGCCACACAACCGAGAGCGCTACCCAACATCAACACCTTTCGATACATCAAGCCATCCTTATCTCGAAAATTCTTAAAACGGCGGCGAAGAGCGCCGGGGCTACAAGCGTCATTACTCGACCAGAAGTCCCTGGGCTCGAAAATTACCGATCACCACATTGACCCGGTCGCCGCGCTTCACCCGGCGGCCCACGTTGGAAAACGCCATCCAGTAGGACTTGCCCGCCTCGATGTTCTGACTGGCCTGGCGCAGTTGGCCAACCTTTTCCATCTGCGGAACCACCAGGCTGACACCCGCCTGGGGATCCTCCAGAGAAGGCTCACGTTTCTTATCGTTGAGCGGCGCGGCTTTTTGGGGGTCCAGGACGCGCCAGGAGAACCGAACCATCTCGCCCGATTCCGTCCACTTGACGTTAAGGGAGTCGATTCCCCAGACGCCTTCGTAAAACATCTGCGCTCGCCTGGAAAGGCTTGGCAGATAACGGCCCGGGGCCGCGGCGACTGCGGGTTTGGCAGCCGGGGCGGGCGCCGAAGCAGGTGCGGCGCCCTCTGCCCAGAGAGCGCCGCTTACCACTAAGTTAATTAAGATCGTTGTCCGAATCATGGGATCTCTCGTTATTGTGCCGGCCGGACATCCAAGCTGTTGGATGCCCGGCCGGCGCATTTGGTTTAGTTGGCGTTAAAGTTACCGCCCGTCTGCGACAGAGCAGCCGTGCCGGTCCCGGTTACGGTGACGTTCGCCGTAGAGGTCGCCGTCGTCGTAGGCACATATCGCACGTTGATCGAGCAATTGGTGCCTGGGTTTATTACGAATCCCGATACGCAGGTGCCGCCAGGCTGGATCGAGAAGGTCCCCGACTGCGTACCGACTGGCGTGAGCGTCGGATTCGCCGTGAATGTAAACGGCCCGGCCGCTGCCCCCGTCGCAGTGTTGGCCACCGTAATGGTGGCGTTCTTCGTGGTAGCGTTACCCGGCGTGGTTGTCATCACGGGACTTGGAGCGCTGATCGCCAGCGTTGCCCCGGTCACCTCGAACGGAATAGTGACGTTTACGCCGTTTGTGGTGACGGTGACGGTCCGGGCCCCGGGCGTCGCCGGGCCGGGTGGTGCGATCACGAAGTTAGCCGTGACCGTTAATCCGTTGGGATTGGCGACAATAGTGTTGACAGTGACACCAGGTCCGGATACGGTGATTGCCGTAGTGCCGGCCAAGCCCGTGCCGCTAAGGGTCACCGGTACGGTGGTGCCCCTCACGCCTGCGGGGGGATTGATGGAAGTCAGCGTCGGGCTGTTCACCGTGAAGCTCACGGCATTGGTCATTCCGATCGGCGTGCTCACGGTAACGTTCCGGGCCCCAGCCGTGGCGCCGGCCGCAATGACGAAATTGGCCGTGACCGTGGTAGCGGTCGGAGTTCCAGTGATGGTAGCGGTCACGCCGGCTACGTTCACCGCCGTGGCTCCCGTCAGGTTATTGCCGGTAATGGTCACCGGTACGGTGGTGCCTCTGAAGCCCGAGTTGGGAGTGATGGAGGTCAGCGTCGCGCCCTGCACCGTGAAGGTGACGGCGTTGCTGGTTCCTGCCGCTGTTGTGACGGTGACATTTCGGGCGGTAAGCGCCGCACCGTTCGAGATGACGAAGGTAGCCGTGATCTGAGTGGGGCTATTCACGTTAAAGGCTTGCACCGTAACGCCCCCTCCAGTAGGCGTTAGGGTCACTGCCGTGGTGCCCTGCAGGCTGGTGCCGGTTAGGGTCACATTAACGGTGGTGCCCCGCACGCCGGTGTTGGGCGTGATCGAACCGAGCGTCGGCGCCGCCGCCGTCGTTGCCGAGCCCTGGAACTCAATTGCACCGATATCGAAATGGTTCGCGTTGGCGGGATCGGGCCGCGCGTTGCCGAAGAAGTCCATCCCCGGCACCACGATACTGGTCACGCCGTTGGCGGCGATCGTTTGAACACATGGGATCGTGGAAGCGCATGTATCGTGATCCACGGCCGCCGACGTGGACTGGAGCGCGTAGTTGCCCAGGACGACGTTGGTTGTCCCCGAGCTACTTACAGGGTTGAGCATGGACAGCGGGCCCCAGCTGATATTGATCCAGTTGTTGCCTTCGTCCACGGTGGCCGCGGGCGACAGGGTGAAGACCGGGTTAGGCACCACCGCGTCCGCGATGCCCGGAGGCACCTGCCAGCCGCAGGGAACGGTCTGCCCGGCAGCCGAAGTGCATACGGCCTCCGGCGGCACGCGCGAGCCGTTGCAGTACTGGCTGACGATGTTTGGATTGGCGGTCAGGTTCGTAGCACTGTAACCGTTCAGGGCGCTCAGTACGCCGTTGAGCGGGTTGAGGGTGTAGCCCGAGCCATGGTTCCCTGGCCCGGTGTCGTTGCGGACGCCGATATCCCAATAGCTGGCGCCGGTGGGGCAAGCTCCGGTAAAGGACTGGCTACCGGCTGCCGACCCGACCGTCCCGTTAAAGGCGGCGTTGAACAGCGTGACGACGTTTTGCTGGTTCTGCTGGCCCGTGCCGCTGCCGCCGACGCCGATTTGGAATGCCCGGTTTTGCCAGAAAAGATTGTTGTACAGAGCCGGGTACGAGATGTGGATGCACGACCCGTTGGTGGCAGTCCCGCCCTGGTAATTGCCTGGCGGGCAAGTGATCGTCATCGGCGGCCCAGTCACCGGTTGGCCATTCGCGTCTATCCCGCTGAACCCGGCGATCATTTGCGGGCTGTTCTGCATGGTCACCAGACCAGCGGGTTGCGGGCAAGATACCGTGCCGCCGTTCTGGTTTTGGCAGGTGGACGCCGGCGACTGGCTGCTCGCGTTGGGAGCCCCCAGCGTGTTGAAGAGCACGCCCGAGGAGGCGGTGGTGTCGTTGGAGGAAATCGTGTTGTTGATCAGCTTCACCGCGAGGGCGTCCTCCAGGGATACTCCCGCGCCGTCCCACCCCGCAATGTTGTTGTTGATGATGTTGTTGGTAATGGTCACTACGTACCAGAGGCAGTTGAGAGCTCCCGACTTATATTGTGTCGTGCAGTCGCCGCCGGCGAACGGGGCTTGGGCCGCCGTCGGGTTCGGGAAACGCGGGATGTCCGTGCCGTTCACGGCCTGCAAGCGTAAGCCGCCGCCGCTGCCGGAATCCGCCGAGTTACCCTCCAACACGTTAGCGTTGATTACCAGGCCCGGGCCGGTACCATCGCTGAGCCCGGGAGCGCAATCTACGTCAGTGACGGAGCCGCATTCGGCGCCGTTGAGCATCGCCGCGTTGCTATCAGGCGCCGCGCCCATGATGATGAGGCCACCTCCGTTGGCCTGGATGCTCGGGTTGGTGGCCTGGTTGAACTGGATAGTGTTGTGCTCGATGTCGCCGTTCCAGCTCAAGCCCAAGTGGCCGATGCCGCCACCGTCGCCCGTGCTGATATTTCCGCAGACCCAGTTGTAGTTGAACTGGTAGTAGTCGGAGCCGGTACAGATGCTGACCCCGCCCGCCCCGGCCGGCGTGCCCGTGAACAATTCGTCACCCGTCGAGGAGTTAGTTTTGACCATGTTGTGGTGGAGGTTCACGTTGATCTGGAGGCAGTACGGCAACTGAGTGTTGAGCGCGAACACGCCAGTGGTGGTCCCCCCGGGCGTGAAGCAAGAGCCCGGATCGGTGTCGCCCGCCGTCCCATCGAGGTACGCCTCGGGAAATTCGCCCTGACCAACAACGATACCGCCCGAGAGCGTTCCGGCGTTGTTGTAGACCCGGTTGTTGGCGATCTGTAGGTTGTGCGACCAGGCGTGTGCGAAGATGGCGCCGCCGCCCTGGGAAGCATCGGTGATCCCCAACCCATCGATCATCGACGGGTTGCACATAAAGTTGCCAGGGTACGGATTGGTCCCACCTGTGCCGCTGGTGCACAAGGAGTTGAGATCGCCATAAGTCCAGGAAGGCGAGGCGCCTGTAAACGTTACCGCTCCCGTCAACAGCGTGGTGCCGGTCGGGAAGCTAGCTTCCGACCCGGACCCAAAGGGATCGGCGGCTCCCGGCGGAATGTTCACGCCCTTCGCCAAAACCGTGATGCCAGCGCCTTCATAGGCACCCATGAGCGACGGCTCTTGCAACTGCTCCGCAAGGTTGCCGTTCACCGTGGCATCCCAGCCCAGAATGCCTTCCAACGGAACGCGATCCACGACCATGGTCGAGACGTTCGGGCCGCCGTAGAAGTAGTTCCACTGGTTCCCGTCGGGGCCGAGCTGAAGGGTTGAGCTGTTATTCGGCGACGGGCAACTGAATTTCCCGGACGGATCAAAGTTGTTGCCGGCCGAGGAAGGCTGGCCGTTGAGAGCCAAACCAAAGAGGCAATTCACCGACGCGCGCCAGGGATCGAGCTTCAGGCTGCCCGCCGGATGAGTCGAAGCGTCGATAATGCTGGAGGCCGCGCCCACGCCTTGCAGCCGGACCGGCTTCCACATGATCACCAGTTCGCGGTGAGCTGCCGGGTTCTTTGTGACATTACCGGTGCTGCTACAGGAAATCAGATTCGGACTGTTACCGTTACCACGGCTGCAAGACGGGTCGACGATGATCAGATCGCCGGGTGCCGCGGCGTCGATAGCCGCCTGAATCGAACCCGAAGCGGCCACGTGCGTAGGTGTTGTGCCGCCGATGGTGATGTTCACGGTGTCGATCGATTGCTGGCCGTTGGCGGCGGTGATGACCAGCTCACCGCAATAGGCTGTCCCATAATCCGTTTTTCCGCCAACAGTCCGATACTGTGCTTGTTGCTGCACGGCGCACTGCGGAACGCCGCTGCTAGGCACGGTGACCGTGAGCGTAGTATCACTCCATGAGCCAACCAGGTTTGCCGCCTGGCCTCCGATAGTTACGGTTCCAGCCGTCGTCCCAAAGCCGTAATGTCGGGTGACGGTTTTCTGATTGTAAGGAGGCGCTGTCGCCTGGGGTCCCGAGTACCCGTAGTTGTTCACAATCTGATCGCCCAAGGCGGTGATGGTGATGGTACGACCCCCCGCGCTCACCCACGGGCCGATTCCATCCTGGCTATCCACTTCGCTGATAGCGGGAGTATTGGTGGGATAGTCGCAGTCAACGTTGTTGTACCCTGCCCCTACCATGGCGGCCGTGGGCACCACCGGAGTATCGAGGTAATCGGTAAGGCCGGGCATGTACGACAGCTCATAGCAGAACTGGCTGTAGAGCGGGTTGTACAGCGGATCGGTGCCGATGAGCTGGCCATAGGTCGGGTTCGGAATCGTAGCGCCTTGGGAAGTCGTGATCATCGGGCGAAAATCGATGGCCGGTCCCTTGTCGTTCATGCACTGGACCGCCATGTTAGGCGCATAGCCGGTGGGGTTGGGCGGATTCACTTCCCAAGTCGAATAGATCATGCCGTTGAAGGCTCCCCACTGATCGCTATACACGCGGGATATTTCGTTTCCGACCCAGTCCCGAGTCGAGACGGGCATGTGGGGCGGAGCGAATTTCTCGCCGAAAACAGGGGCGAACGGGTCGAATTCGGAAGTGAAGTCGTCCGTGATGCCGCCGGCGAATTTGGAGGCGATGTGCGTCGAGGTGAAGATCCAGAACTTCGCCGTGACCGCCATCTGGTTGGTCAGCGTCACTTCCTTGCGGTCGCACATGTGGCGCATGGCGCCGGCGAACGAGGCTACTTCACGAGCCTCAGGGAAGAGGCTCATATAGTCGGGCACCTGCCGTAACTGGCCCACACACGGCCAGACGGGCTCGAGGAACCCGGGGACGAAATTGCTGTTCGGGTTCATACCTAAACTTTGGGTGGGATCCTGGGCACTGGTCGCGTTGTAGGCGGAGCCGCTGGGCTCGTACATGGAAGCCACCGACGCCTGGTCGGGAAGGATGTAAATGTTGCCGAGCCCGCCGAACTGCTGGTAGACCGGGGCAATGAAATTGTCTCCGATCAGGATGTTCTTATCTTCTTCCTTCACCAGCTCATAGCCGGGCGGAGGGATTACTTCCACGACATACTTGCCGGGGGGCAGCATTGGCGTGTTGTGTCTCCACGGATCGGTGGCATCGGGGTTCGCGATACAGATGGTGCAGTTGGTGCCGCCCATCGGTGCAGCGGTGAATCCTGGCGTACCCAACCCGTTTCCTCCGACTCCTCCGGTCAAGGCCGTGTTCAGTTTGCCGGCACTCGCGCCGCTCGGGATGATTCCGAGCACGCTCGGAAACTGGTACATTCCGTCGTAAACCGCAGGCTGGAGCTGGTTCCAGTTGTGCATCGCGTCGTAGCACTTGAACTGCGAGTTGTTTGGCAGCGTGACCAATGAGGCGCCGCTGTAATAATAGTCGTACAGGTTGAGCCAGTTGGGTTGGTTGAATAGCGTATAGAAGAAGGGGTCGCCTCCCGTCGTGTTAGTTGGCGCCGGTGCTTGGCCCGGGCAGTTCATATAGGGCACGCCATCGGACCGGAAGCCCTGCGCCCACTTATCAAAACTGCTGGTTTGCGTGGTGTCCACCAACTTCAGGACTGGTGTTACACCGTCGGCGGCGAAGCTCTCCTGATAAAGGTTCATGGTGACGTTCGGAACCAGGGGCATCCAGGGCTGCTGAACAGACAAGCTCGGGTCATCAAACGCCCGGGTGGAGGTGTATACCACATGCCCCTGAATACCACCGTTCTCCGCGGCAGTCGCCGGTGCGGTAGCGCCGCATTGTCCAAGCTCTGTGCCATTGCCGGCGCAGTACGGCGCCTTGGCGAACTCGATGAAGTTGAACTGGACGGAGAAGCCCTGCCAGCCTTCCGCCTGAACCCATGGCGGATCGATGCGGCCGGTGGATGCAGTCGACGAGCTCTGTACCGGCACACCGGTAGCGATCGATTGACCTGTGCAAACCGCGGTATTGCAGTAGATCGCGCCGGGCACCGACAGGTTGCCTGGCAAAGGATTGGGGTCTTTGGTATTCGCCAAGTGATCGAAAGGCGTGCCCGACTCGCATGCGGGATAGGCGCCTCCGCAGGTCGTGCCATTGGCCGGTCCGCCGGCGTCATAAACGGTGTGGATGCCAGTTGTCTTGTAACGAGTGGTGTCCGCTTCCACCACGTACCAGTTGAACAGCGGGAAGGTTTCATTGAAGTTGGCGATCCCGCCAAAATCGGTGACAAGGAAGTTCGCCCGGCTGCCGTCGCGATACCGAACGGTGGTATTCAGGAGGGGAATTCCCAGCTCACCGGGATCGCAGATGCCGTTCTTGTTGTCGTCGATGCAGGTTACCGTGTTAACGTTCGACTGCCACTGCTGAACCGCGACATCTCCCATATTGATGGTGACGCCATTGGCAGTGCACGTTCCGGTTGACGCGGAGCAAACATTGATCGACGTGGAGAGACCGTCCATCAGCTGGTCGTTCCATTGGTCGAAAATGCTTAGACGCCAGGAACCCTGCGGAACAGAGGTGAACGTGAAGTGCCCGTTGGCGTCGCACTTAGTGAAGGCGAAGTCTTCGCCGTCCGGGTCGCCCAGGCTGACGAAGCACTGGGTCCAAATGAAGGCATCACGCGAGCCGCTCGAATAGAGCCGCTCATCGGGCGGCCGGCTCATGCGCTCGCCCGTGACCGTCCCCGTCACCGTATTCGTGCAGTTGGTGCCGGTGACATTGCCGTCCCCGCCAGCGGCGCAAACGGCAGCAAGGCGGGAGTTGATGATTTTCGGGTTGGCGAAGCCGATGGACACGTGGTAGCCCGCCGGCCCATACTCCTGGAAATAGCTCGGCTCACCGATGCGGAGGAAGGAATCGTGGGGATGCTGTCCATCCAGTGTGTTGGTCTGGAGCCACTCTTCGCCTCTGGCGATGCGGCTGGCCCCCGGGTAGGCCTGCACGCTGTAGCGTCCCGGCATCATGTTGGCAACCAGGGCCTGGCCTGCCAGGGGTGACAGCGTGATTCCATCCGATTCGTACCTCGGGCACGTCACAATTCTGCCCGAGAGGCCTTGCAGTGCCCCTTGAGGGTTAGGACCGGCGGCACCGTTTACCGCGGCTCCGCCTTGCAGTGTCGTCGTCGCATTCGTAGCGTAGCCGGCGGTGTTCAACACGTTCCCGGTTATCTCGACGGAGATCGGGCACGCATCCAGCCCCGTGGCCGGATCGACGGTTCCCGCCAGGCTATTCGACAGGGGCTGGTTGAAGAAATCGTGGGTTAACTGTCCGGTCACGTCGCCGGAGCCACCCATGTCGTCAAAGAGGATGAGTTCGAACCCGCCCAAGCCGGGCTCGTTGGTCGCGAGGACGTCGATTCCGCCGCCGGCATCCTGCTCGCCATTCAATGGGAAATCGTCCTCGAAGACCTGCACGCTGAGCCTGGCCGGCGGATACGGGTTTGGCTCGGAGAGCACGATGACCGGGTTCCAGGAATTAGTGCTGGTATTCCAACTGATGGGCCCGCCGCCCATGCCGTGGCCGCAGGTCGTGGAGCGGCCGGAGCCGGAGGCCGGAGTACAGTTGGCAGGGTTGCTCCCGTACGCATAAGTAAATGTGTTAGCCGCGTCTCCCGGAAGGACCGAGATGTAGTAGCGCTTCGGGAAGGGGGCGGTGGCCGTGGTGTTTCCGGTGCCAGTGCCGCAAGTGCGCCCGGCGAAGGTGCCAAAGCCGCAGCCCGGATCGAGCGCCACCTGACTGGGCAACACCGGCTGCCATGCTGCAGGCGTTCCCGGCGGTGGTTGAACGCAAGCGCCGTTGCCAGCCTCGCAGATAACCGGCACACCCTGCTGGGTCTGGCCCTGTTCGCAGGACAGGTCGCTCGGCGCATTGCTTGTGCAGCCCTGCGCGATGTAGTCCATGTGGCTGGTGTGGAAATTCACTCCGAAGGTGGGAGGAACCGTGGTGGCGGTAGGCTGCGGGCACCCCGCAATCACGGCGGTGTTGGTCGCGGTGCAGGCCGGATTCACATAAAAGGTCTTATCTTCCTCGATGATCCAGCGATAGTCGGTAATCGGGGGTATGTTAGCGATGCAGGTGCTGTCTCCTGCGCAGGCTTTATAGGCCAAGCCATCCAGCACCGTAACCTGCAGTTGGCTAGATATGGGGAAGTTGATGGTCGCCGTGGTGGGCGTCCCGGTCGTCCCCTGCGAGTTTATTGCAGTGTAGGTAAAGCTGCAGCTCGTGGCCGCCGCCGGCGCAGTGAGGATGAACCCGCCATTCGGTTGGATCGAGAGCGTCGAGCAACCTGTTAGCGTCGGCGCGGGATTGGTGACGACACTCAGCGGGTAGCCCAGGCTGTCGCTGTCAACCGAGAGCACGCCGGGCGGTGGAATGCTGATGTAACCCGCCGTCTTCGAGGTGAAGGTGATGGGGTTCGTGGTGATGCTATCGGGAGCGCTTCCGGTCGTCCACGCACCGAGGGTGACCGTGGCGCAATAGGACGGCGAGGACGTAAGGGTAGTCCCGTTGGCGCAATACTGGAAACTATCCGAGGTGGTGCCGACATTGGGGGTATAAGTGAAAGTACCGTTGTCACAAATACTACCTGGGACCGAGTTCCCAGGGACGGCGCCACAACTCACCGTGCCGCCGGTCGGTCCGGCAGCGAGCGTAACGCCGTAGACGAAACTGTCATTGCCGATCACGCCCTTGGATACATCCGATACCACCACCGGTGTGCAGGGGGCCGCCGCGCAGGCGACCACGGAGTTGTAGGTATCAGCCCTGGCAACCGTAGCTCCCGCGACGCCGGTGCCGAAGGTCGGGAGTACCGCGCCATTGACGCTGATGTAAGCCAGCATCCCTGCATCGCGCTCGCTCGAATTACCCGAGAGGCTCAACTCGCGGTCGTAGATCGGAATGGAGGTTGTGCCGGCAGCCGGGGCGTTGATCATCACGTCGTAAACTTTGCCCGCGGCCATGAACACGTCGGTCTGCACCTTGGGCGCCGCTACCTGGCCGGACAGGTTCAGGTTGGGTAACAAGTTCGGAACGACGTTCCCGTCCTCGGCAATCAGCGTGAATCCGCCGACGGTGGCAGAAGCCCCAGCTCCGTTGAAGCCCGTGGTTTGCGATCCGACGATCGAAGGCACGTGCATGCGCAGACCGGCATTCACCAGGCGCGCCAGAACCGTTCCGGTTACCGTGCCCGTGAATGTACCTTGCGACACCGCGAAATTCGAGGTGGCGGGGTTCGTCTTGTTGAACGCCACACCGTTGATCGCGTAGTAGAACGGCGTGTAGTTCACCGCCGGCGGATAGCAGGTGTGTACCGTCGGCGCCCCGCAACCTTGAGCATTTGGCGACGTCGTCGCCGTCAGAATGGCGCCGGTGCCAGTGGGATCGGTAACGAATATGTTGGCGGGCGCAGTGCCGGAATAACCCGAGCCGCCGTTCGTCACCATCGCGCTGGTGATTACACCATTCGTGACTGTCAGAGAAACCGCAGCGAGGGAGCCATTGGCGCCCACGACTGCCACCTCCGAACTGGGGAGAGTGCCCGAGCCCCCGCCAAGGTAGCCGGAACCGCCATAGATAATGTTGACGTTACTAAGCGGACCGGTCGAGGCAGCGCTCCACACCGCAGTCTCGCTGAAGCCGACGGTGTTGACCGCCGTGTTGACGGCGTTATTCTGCACCGGGTCGATCTCGCTGAATTCCAGCGGGACTTCGGCATTGTAGGTCACTGCGTTATACGAAGGGGCAGGCGCGGTGCCGGCCACCGCGGGATAAGCAGTGCCAAGGCCAGCTGTGGCGTTGGTGCACGTCGTAGCCGCAGCGCCCGGCGGGCAGGTGACCACCAGCATGCCGTACAGGCCCATCGGCACCTGGATGGAGGGATGGGTGCCGGACTCGAGCAGGTACGTGCCCGGCCGGGGGTTCTTCCAAATCAGGTCTGCCGTCGTTCCCACCGGAACCTCGGTGGCGAACGACTGCACGCGGGGCCCCTGCGCGGGCGGCGTGTTGGCTCCCGCAATATTCGCGCTGACCCAGGTGTAGACGCTCTGTGCGTTTGAGTGATCCGGAGAGGGCGTGCAAGTCGCGCCGGTGGCGGCCGCAGTGGTCGGGGCGGCAGGCATGCAACTCGAGGCGACGGTTCCGAGGCCGCCACCCACCTGCCCGACGATCATCAGCGACGTGGGAATAGTATTCGGGGTTGTGGTGCCAATCGGGGTAAACGACAGGCTATTCGTCAGTTCGATTTCCAGGTCCTTTCCCGATGGGACAGTAATCACCACAGGTGACCACCCGACGGCGTTCGGATTCAACTTGGCGCACGTCGCGGTGGAACCGACGACAACAATACCGCAACTGTAACCCCACATCGGCACGACGGTGCCGTCCGGCAGGGTTGTCGAGGTAGGCGCGGCTGTTAGCTGTACGACCTGCTCTAGTCCGGTTTCGACAGGACCGCCGGTTCCGGTCTCGCCAAGAGCTACTGGAGAACCAAGTACAGTCACATTGACGGTTCCGGAGGCTGCGGTAACGGGCATCGATCCAGATTGTTCCGCGGGACCCTGTACGGCAACCGTGCAGGAACCGGACGTCACGACAATAGCCGCGGGGCACGTCCCTCCAGGCACCACGGAGAAACCTGCTGGAAGAGCACCTAGAGTGAACGTAAGCGGCGTGCTGGACTGGTTGGTCAGAGTAACGGTCGAGACCTCACCGGAGGTGGCCGATACGCTTGGCTCATAGCCAGTTCCAGCCAAGGCCGCCGGCGAACCAGTCACCGTAACCGCCCCGGTGCCGCCGCCGGTGGTCGCGGCGATGGTCAGCGTGTCGCTCGCGGCGCCCAGAACCGTCGGGGTGAGCACCACGTTGATCGTGCAACTGCCCCCGGCTGCTGTGCCAGCAGGGGCGCTGCAGGTACCCGGCGACGTGGCCGACACGGAGAACGGCGACGCGGTCAGACCGAAAGTCAGGCCCGCCGCACCTGCGGCGGCCGGCGGAGTCGTGGGGATGGTATCCAGCGCCGCCGCTCCCGTGTTATTCACGGTCAACGTTAGCGTTGTGCTGGTCACACCGACGGGCACCGAGCCGAAGTTCAACGGGCCGCCAGTCACGCTCGCAGTCTGGCCGAAGGCCGCTGCCGCGACGAAAAGAAGAACACCGACGATCTGTACCGGTATCTTAAACATAGAATTCCTCAAGTGATTAGTTCGCATGATTCGTGTCTTCCTTTCGTCGCTTACTGGGATTCGTCTATCGGAAATTCCCGGGAATCCACCAGCATCATCATCAGCATGCCCCCGGGGAAAACGTTGTTCGTCGTAATCTCGCGCTCGTTGTGCGAGTGCCACATAAAGGCCCAGCCGCGCTCGTTGGCCGGGTTAGCTTGGGTGTTCGCAGGGTTCAGAGTTGTGCAGCCGGCATTGGTGGTCGTGGAGCAGGCAGGCATCGTTGCGCGCAAACTCGCATCCGGACCCAGATACGGCGTGCCGCCGTACCAGGCGCCGTTGGTGAAGATGTTGGGATCGGGCAGAGTTGCCGGGCCGCCGCCCGGGACGTCGCCAAAGGGCATCGATTGGACGGGCTTGTTATGATCCTGGCACCACTCGTAATAATTGACCGTAGACACCGGAGCCGGAGGAATGCTGTTCACGGTGTAGTAGCCATTCGCATCCGGATAACAGGACAGCGAGGCGAGCGGATCAGTCGGAAAGGGATTCTGATTAGTGGCCGAGGGATTCGCGGGACCGGTCGCGGCGGGATGGTGGCCGTACGGGTCCCAGTTCAATCCTCTTCCGGTGAAGTAGAAAATCCCATCGAAGGACTCACCCGGCGTCGTGTCGGTGTTGAACATCAGAATGCCGGCCAGATTCGTCGCTGGACTGGTAGGGCTGAGAACCAGGTTCCCATCGCGACCCAGGATGCGCACGTGGTTGGCGTGCTCATGGAAGGGATGCTGCCAGCGCCCCTGGCCGATGGTGCGGACCAAGGTCAGCTCGCCCGGATGCATGTGTGGGTTGCCGTTGTAGGGCTGGTGGGGATACTCGGCCGCGTAGTTGGGGTCCATCAGGTCGGGCATGGAGCGCCCGTTGATGAGGAAGTAGGCCGGGTGATACGGTTCGGTTTGCACGTTGAGACTGCACCCCGCCGCACCAGCGGTGCAGCCGCTCTTTGCCGTCACTTGCGCCAGCGCCTGCTTGTGAATCCTCGAATCCATCTCGGCCCACTGGAACAGGTACTCACGGTCGTAGCAGCTCCCGGGGTGGTCGTACGCGGCCCGGGCGAGCCGGAAATCGGCTTCTCCATGTGCTGCTTCGACCGCCAGGTTCGCGTCATGCAGATTAGGACCAGATGGTGAGGCTGTGCCGGTGCCGCAGGCGGCGGGAATGGTGCTGGGGTTGGGCAAGACGATGAGGGCTCCGTACAGGCCCATCTCCACTTGGAGGTCCCCCTGCGTCCCGCTGTAATAGGGGTGCGTCCCCGGCGCGGAGGCCATGAAGCTGTAGGTCACGGAACCTCCCGGCGGAGCCTCGCAGGTCAGCAGACCCTGCACTGCCGGCGTCCCACAACTTGATGTCAAGGTAAAGCCCGGAAACAAAATCGAGGTGTTGCCGGCCGCAGTCGGCAGGTGGTTGGACAAGGTGATAATAACCGTCTGGCCTTCGGTGACAATCAGGGTTGGGCCGGGCACCTGCATCGTGGGGCAGGTTGCCCCTTTCATAGCCGCTGGGCCGGCCGGGAGAAAACCAGTCGGTGCGCCCTGGCAGCCGTAGCCCCAGGAATAAACCGCCTGGCCGTCCGGCTGGTTCAAGTACGCGTCTTGCGCCGTCAGGCTAAAAGTCGGCCCGATAATGCCGGGAGCCGCAGCAAAAGCCGGGGCCGTGAGCGGCAACGCCGCCAGCGCCGCCAGAAGCAGTCGTGAATTCGAAATCGTTTTCGTCATTTTCGTCGCCTTCATTGCCGTGCTCCTAGTTGCAGACATTTCCGAACGTGTTGGCATTGGTTGTGCCGTCGCCTGCGGTCACGCTGCCCGCCACGGAATTGCAGATACGAACCTCGGTCATCATGCCGCCGAAATTTTCGGCGTCGTTGGACAGGTGGTCGAGCTGGGGAGAGTAGAGATAGAAGACACTGCCCGCCGGATAGAGCGAGGTGTTGCTGGCATCCAGAATCACGTCGAGCGATTCACCGCCACCCAGGGTGATGGAGTTAGTGTAGAACTCCGTGTTGTTCCCCCCCTGGTCGCGCAAGAGCTTGGCGTTGAACCCGATCTCCTTCATCGGAATCCCCAGCGAGGCCAGCGTATGATATTCGGAAACGCTCAGGTTGACCAGGCGCAGCAGGGCTCTGCCGCCCGCCGGAATGTTAATCAGGGCCGGCATCGGCTGCGAGTAGTGGGTATTCGAATCGGTTACCGTCGTGGCCTGAGGGCCGGGCGCTACCGTGTCCGGGTAGCTGCGCCCGTTCAGCAGGAAGTACTTATCCTTCATGTCCACGAACATCTCGGGGTTGAACGTCATGCCGACAAAATGGAAATTGGGGTCAAAGCCGTGCATCTGGATGGGGTACTCGACGTCGTAGCAGGTCGAGCCGTCGCCGTCGTTGTAGGTATATCGAGGCGTGAGTGGGGAGGTCGTGCTAGCGCCGCTGCACAGCGTGCCCGCTGCCAGCCGCGTCGCCCCAGTATTGATGGCCGGCATGGTAGCGGAGCACAGGATATCCGCGGCGGGATTACAAACCGTGCGCAGATCTGCGACTGTCGGCGGTGTGGTAATAGGCAGGCCGATCCCGTTCTGGTAACCCAGATAGGTATAGAGGTTGCCGTTGACCGGCACGCGGTCCTGCCGCGGGCGCACGTGAAGCTGTCCAACCATGCCCATCTGCAGGTGCTCGGGCGGGGTGATATGGCAGTGCCAGAAGTAAGTCCCGGCATCAGGAGCCAGGTAATAATAAGTGAAACTGCCGCCGATATTGATGGCCACCGACGCGTCGGGCACGCCGTCATAGAACGAGGAAGCGTTGGGATAGCCGTGGAAGTGGACGGTGTGCTGTTCGAACAGGTCCGGCCGCATAATCATGCCCACGTTGGTGAGAGTGAGGAAGAATTCGTCATCCTCGTCGAAGGCCATCAGCGGCGCGGGAATGTTCCCGTTCAACACGCCCACATCGATGATCGGGTGGGGATCCACATGCCCGGTGAGACACGCTGGAGCTGGAGCGTTGGTCGCGCAAGCGTTTTCGCCCGTACCAAACATGACTTTTGGCGGTGAGGTGTATCCGAAACCCGTGTAGGTAATGTTCACTGCGGTAACCATATTGCCTGTGCAGCCCACCGTATTGCAGGGGCCAATCGATGATGTCCCAAGGGCAGTAATGCCGCCGGGAGGGGCCGGGTCGAAGGTCACGGTGGGCGCCCCGACGTACCCGCTGCCGCCGGTGTTTACCGTAACGTCCGTGACGAGGCCGCCGGTAATAATGGCCGTTGCCGTCGCCCCAGTACCACTGCCAGCAACAAGTACATCCGGGTCGCCCGTCAGTCCCACGGCGCCGTTCCAGGTAAAGGGCGCAGCGCTCGTTCCGCCACTACCGGGCGAGTTGCCGGCCGTGCCGCCATCGGTCGTAGCGGGGTCGCCGCGCAGTAGCACCATCTGCCCCGCTGTGCCCGGGTATACCGTATTAAAGACGTCCGGGTATTGCGTACCCGGCAGCCCGGCGGCGATGTCTGCGAGCCCGGATAACGGCCCGAAGGAGAACATGTACGTCTGCGTGCCGTCGCCCATTGTGGCCTGACCATCACCGCCCGAGATCTGCTGGCACTTGACGGCGCCATTTACGTTCGAGGTCGGCGTCACATATCCGCCCTGGGTGCCGGTGACAGTCGCAGTACCGAATTGGGTCGGCCCGTTGTAGACCGGTTCACCTGGAGTCGATGGAACCGCAGTCGGATGGGTCACGGTGGTAGGGGGACACTGCACCCGGAATGACTGCGCGCTCAGTGGCCACGCCGCCGCCAGAACCAACGCTACAACGATCAGGAATAGGAAAGGCCGTCTCCTCGCCATGTGTTCTCCTCTTTTTTTGCCGCACGCTCGCGACGCTTCGCCGCGGCGTAACTAACCGCAAAGTCGCTTACTAAGGTGGCATCATGCGGCCGGACCTGCCCCAACCTCTTTGCTCGAAAGCAAGAACCCAAGAATTCGCATGAGATCTTTTACTTAATCCTATGATTGCCATTTGATCGTTTGGATCGGTATGCAATCGTTTGGGTGACGAAGCCTCGAGTAAGCGCCTGGAACGCCCATCATGGCGACGGCGAAAGACTAATCTTTTGATTGACGAGTGTTGAGAATATGGAGGTTAACTCAACAGAATGTCTGAGCCGAAGCTGTCCGGGCCAATTGAAAGATAGCAACCTTTCCAGCGCTCGTCTCGGCTTTGCTAAGTCGGCTGAGCACAAAGTTGTTAATTGATTTTCGACGGGTTCGATTTCCGAGACTCAAATGTGGGCATCGATGAGTCTTGCGGTCGGTTTGATAATCGCGGTGAGGCCCATTTGCATCCTGCGCCAATGGATCGATCAACCCCGTCAGGGCGGCGATCACATCTTTGGGCAACAACCGCCAGACTTCCAGATCAGAACTGTTTCGAAATCAAGGGCCTGGCTTGACTTAGCGACTGCCAACCGAATTTCCATATTGGCGCGGGTTCCTATCCGGCTGCTGGCACACCGGCGTACAAGCCCGTCCACAGGAAAACTCCGGTGCGCCGGTCTTCGTGAAGAGCGGTAAAAGCGAGCTCGACCTGAGTCGTTGCGGCGCACCATCGACTATAGAGCCGGCTCGATTCTTAGAAGTGCTCCATCCTCTTCTTCCGTAAGCACATACAACAAACCGTCCGGGCCCTGCCGCACATCGCGGATCCTCTGTCGCAGTTCTGTCAGAATCGATTCGCGGCGAAGCTCTTCAAATTTGCCGTTGAACACAATCCGTTCCAGATGGCCCGTGTAGTTCAGCTCCCCGGCCCGCATGGAGCCTACAAAGAGGTTGCCCCTCCAACCGGGGAACCGGTCACCCGAATAGAAAGTCATTCCGGAAATGCCTATCGAAGGAAGCCAGACTACCAGCGGCTCTTCCATGCCCTGCTGCCAGGCGTGTTCGGACACGCGGGGCCCGGGATATTGCCGCCCGTAGCTGACAACAGGCCAGCCGTAATTCCGTCCCGGAAGGATCAGATTGACTTCGTCGCCGCCGTTTGGGCCGTTTTCGTTTTCCCAGACCGCGCCCGTGTCGGGATGAATGGCGAGCCCTAAAGCGTTGCGATGCCCCAGAGAAAAGATTTCCGGTTTGTAACCCGTGCGGCCCACAAAGGGGTTGTCTGGCGGCGCCGTTCCATCGTCGCGCAAGCGGAGGACCTTTCCTCCGTGACTATTCGGGTCCTGGGCACGTTGGTCGAACGTGCCTCCAACCGTCATATACAGGGTGCCGTCGGTGGCAAACACAATGCGCGAAGCCGCGGCCCGACCGTCATCAATCGAATCCGCGACGAAGACGTCTCGAACATCCGAGAGAACCGCTCCATCCCAACGGCCGCGCGCGAGAGCGGTCGTGACCTTGTCCCCTACCGGTTTGGTGTACGTCAGGTAGACAAGCCGGTTTTCAGAGAACTTGGGATCGAGAGCGACATCCATGAGGCCAGAAAGCTGCTTGGCGTATACCTCCGGCACACCGCCGATCGGCTTTGGGTCGAGCACGCCATCCCTGATCAGGCGAAGCCGGCCAGCTCGCTCCGTCACTAGCATATTGCCGTCCGGGAGAAAAGCCAGACCCCACGGGTGGGACAAGCCTCTCGTCAGAATGACGACACGGATTCTGTGTTGCTCCGCGGTATCAAGAATGAATGGGCCGGTCCCGAGCGGCAGCCGAGGAACTGTGGGAGCGTTTCGCTGTTGGGCCAATCCGGCCGTCATTACACACAATAAGAGGACGCCATGCCGGAGGTTCTGCATCGACTATCTCCTTAAGGCACATCTTAGGTAAACCCCCAATAGAAGTAAACCTGGATGCGCCCGGTCGCAACACCAGCCGCGCCTGCTTCGCGTCCACGAACTTCCATTTGTCCAGCATTTTGGCCATCGGATTTCGGCAAGCAAACACAGCTCTCTTCGGGTTATCCGAGCGTCTCGAGCGCAAAGCCTTTCAACCGGTACCGAGGGGCATCGGCGGCTTGGAGTCGCTGGGCAGTCCACTCCAGTCCCCGAAGTGTATCCTGGAGTTGCTCGTCCCACCATGGACCGCGGCGGCCCGCCCGGTAGTACCCAGAACATACCCCGAGATGTCTTCTGAAGCCCGCCACCAGTCGTGCTTGGTAGTGACCAATCAGCGAGTCCGCGTCGCCACGCTGGGCGGCTGAGCGGATCACCGCGGAACCGAGAATGGCCTCCCGGGCCGCATGCCCGACGCCGTCTCCGCATAGCGGATCAAAGCTCAAGGCCGCGGATCCACATTTCAACCATCCGGGTCCTCCCAGCGGTTCCGTGATTCGTGGATGGGATGGGAACAGCCCGCTCGGCCGACCCAGTTCCCCAAGTTGATCCACTACCAGACGGCTCTGCGCGAGCAGGGGCTCTGCCGGGCCTCCGACCGCGAGAAGCCACCCGCGGCCGAGCCCGCCTGGAAGCAGGAACAACCATCCGGATGGAAGCGATTCGATCCAGCAGCTGTCGGCGCTCGCCGCCGGGGCTAGTTCTACCGGGGAAGCTGCAGCCATTCGGCCGCCAAAATGGTGCTCGGCGGAGGAGCCTGCGCTCGAATGCGAAGTGATTATCCTCCACTCGGGCTCTCCAGGCACGTCTTTGATGTTCGGGGCAGGTCGCAGCTCGATCCGATCGAGCAGCGCTTGTTCAGAAAGAACCACCGCGGAGTGCGGGACCGAGATCGGATCGCGGCCCTCAACCCAAGCTACCACCCGCCTCTGAATTCGATGGCAACCCTCAAACAGGTCGCGTCGCTCGAAGATATCCTCAAGGATCTTTTGAGTCGTTTGCCCGAGCATGATGGCGGGAAGCCTGGGCCGCGCGAGCTTCTCGACGATTGAGGGAATCCCGGCTCGGCGGAGCAGGTGCGCAGCACAACAAGCCGCGACCCCTCCCCCGCAGATGAGTACCGAGCGCACGGGCCTTTCCTGAAGCCGGTATTGTAGCGTAATCTTACGGGTTCGCTTCGGCTTCCACAGGTTCCCCACCGAAGCTCGATCACACCGGGAAGCGTGTCCTAAAGACGACTTTCGGCGCCGGCAATCAACCTAGCGCGGAGGGAGTCGCGCTGGCAGCCGGCCAGTGTACGCGCCACAAAGCCGCTCATGTTTGCCACGGCAAAGCTCACGCCCTGAAGATTCCCTCGAGGAGGCACGCCCGGGATGGACCGCGGGTAGGGTGACGCATAGAAAATTCCATCGCGATACAGGAATACCTGGCGCGGGCAGCCTTCTTCGGAAGCCACGCCGATCACCGAAGGCAGGCTGCCCGGCAGGCGGTCTGCGGCGCTCACCACCCACGCGCCCGATCCAACAAGGCGTTCGAACCGCTCCCGATGCGTCGGATTCGTGGTTCCAAGGCTCAGATTGATGACGTCCATGCGCTGATCGAGGCACCACTCCAGGGCGCGCAGAATCCTTTCGATGTTCGTCGAGAGCCGGCGGTCGAACACCTTGACAGCATATAGCTCAGCCTCGGGAGCCTTCTCACGGATGGCTCCCGCGACAGCTGTTCCATGGCCGATTCGGTCGACGATGTCACTGGTAAACCCCGAGTCCGTTACGCCTACGCCGCCGGCAACGGCGCCCACATGCGTGTGACCGGGATGAATTCCACTGTCGATGACCGCAACTCTCATGGGACCATGATGGCGGGAGAAAGAAACACGGTCTGATCCGCAATCCGGGCGAGCGAGGCCCGATGGGTAATCAAGATCGCCGTGCGGCCCGCGAGGGCACTCAAAAGAGTCTCGGCGATCGCGCGCTCGTTGGCTTCATCGAGGGCGGACGTGGGCTCGTCCAGAACCAGGACCTTCGGATCGGCAACGAGTGCGCGAGCCAATGCGATCCGCTGCCGTTCGCCCGCCGAGAGGCTTTGGCCCCGCTCGGCAATGGTTGTTTCGTAGCCCTCGGGAAGCGCGAGAATCCGCTCGTGAATTGCCGCGGCCTTGCATGCCGTGGCGATCTCCTCCGAAGTAGCGTCGGGCCGTGCGTAGGCGATATTCTCGCGCACACTCGCTTGAAACAGATACGGCGATTGATCGAGGAGCACGATCGCCTGGCGGATGCTGGCGAGGGGCACCTCCCGCAGGTCGTGCCCGTCGATCCGAACTGCCCCCTCATCGGGATCGTAGAAGCGAACGAGCAGATCGGCAAGTGTGGACTTCCCTGCTCCGCTAGGCCCGAGAATCGCGCAGATGGTCCCCGCCCGGACCCGGAAAGAAAGGTTGCTCAAGACTGTGTCGCCGCCGTGACGAAAGGAGACGTTTTCGAACTCGATCTCGCCTTGAAGATCCGAGGGGGGCTTGGCGCCGGTTCGCTCGCCTACTTCTACAGGCGCATCAAAAAGCTCCCAGACGCGCGCCAGCGAAACGCCGCCGGAGACCAGATTCGTGTAAAGCGTCATCAGGTTCTGAATCGGTGCAAGCAACCGCAGGTGATACGACGTCAGGGCTACCAAAGCGCCGGTGCTCAGCGTCCCGTCGATCACCAGCTTTCCGCCGTAAAGAAATATCGCTGCGATCGAAAGTGTAAGGACCGTCCCGGGGACCGCGCCGGAAAGAAACGAAGTCAACTGCATGCGCATGAGCGCATCGAGGAAGTTCCGGTTGTGGGTGCGAAACCGCTCCACTTCCCTGGTTTCCGCATTCGACGTCACGACGAGTCGTATACCGAGCAGGGTTTCAAGCAGAAAACTGCCGATGTCCGAGCTGCGCTCGCGTACTGCCCGCACGCGACCCGCAAGCCGCCGCTGGTAATGGCGGAGCGCCCAGACGCTCACGGGTATCACCGCCGCGCTCAGCAGAAAAACCCGTGAATTGAGCCTTGCCATGATCATCGAACTTCCGCCAAGGAACACGATGTTGGAAACAATGGCCAGAAGGCTGTCTGCGGACACTCGTTGGATTTCGCCGATATCATTATTAATACGGGAGACGACGTCGCCCAGCCTGGTCCGCGCCCAGAAGCGAGGGGAAAGTCTCTGCAGATGCCGGTAGAGGGCCAGGCGCATATCGAAGAGCACGAGGGCGGACACGCGCACGTACTGGTAGCTGGAGAGGATATTCAA
>Ga0306926_10000688_pt1 | contig 32187 bp, 33 predicted proteins | sample flu12Cox44000178_FD_203759 | JGI IMG/M metagenome (GOLD analysis project Ga0306926, IMG submission 203759) | Lab enrichment of tropical soil microbial communities from Luquillo Experimental Forest, Puerto Rico - flux8day.12C.oxic.44.000.178 (v2)... | ecosystem: Environmental > Terrestrial >...
TGACGCATTTCGTGCGTGCCAGGGCGCGTTTCGTGCGAATTCCTTCAGCCCGTGATGAAGCCTCCGCCGTCGCCTTGTCTGTGATCAAATCCGGGAAGAGCCTTCGCCTGACGTCTATTCTCAAGAAAGACGCATGGAGGAAACGATGATTCCTGGCCCGTTCAGCTATCACCGGCCTGCGACGCTCGCCGACGCGGTCAAACTGCTCGCGACCCTGGGCGACGAAGCCCGCCCTTTGGCCGGCGGCCACAGCCTCGTCCCCATGATGAAGCTTCGGCTGGCGACCCCCGAACATCTGGTCGATCTCCACGGGATCGCCGGCCTGAAAGGCATCCGCCGCGACGGCAACAATATCGTGATCGGCGCGATGACCACCCAGCACGAATTGCTGGCATCGGAAGAAATCACCGGATCGTTGCCGATCCTGCGCGAGACCGCGCTTCTGATCGCCGATCCGCAGGTGCGTTACCGCGGCACGATCGGCGGCAATGTCGCCAACGGCGATCCCGGCAACGACATGCCGGCGCTGATGCTGGCGCTCGGCGCCAGCTACCGGCTCGAAGGCCCCGGCGGGGGCCGGGAAATCGCGGCGTCCGAGTTCTACCAGGGCGCCTATTTCACCGCGCTTGAGCCCGGCGAAATCCTGACCGCGATATCGGTTCCCGTGCCTCCAAGCGGCCATGGCTACGCCTACGAGAAGCTCAAGCGCAAAGTCGGCGACTACGCCACCGCTGCGGCGGCGGTAGTGCTCACGATGTCGGGAGGCAAGGTCGCTTCCTGCGCGATCGGACTCACCAACCTGCACGAAACGCCGTTGCTTGCGGCCGACGCCGCCAAGGCCGTGATTGGAACGAGCCTCGATCAGGCCACGCTGAAAAAGGCCGCTTCTGCCGCGCAGGCGATCATGTCGCCGGCAGCGGATGCCCGGGGGCCGGTCGAGTACCGCAGGCATGTCGGGGGCATCATGGTGATGCGCGCGCTGCAGCGCGCCGCGTCTCGAGCGAAATGAGAGGGGAACGAAAATGGCAAAGACCCATGTGACCATGAAAGTGAACGGCGCCGAGGTCGAGGGCCTCGTCGAACCGCGCACGCTGCTGGTGCATTTTCTGCGCGAAAATCTCTCGCTCACCGGCACCCATGTCGGCTGCGAAACCACCCATTGCGGCGCCTGCACCGTCGATCTCGACGGCATGTCGGTGAAGAGCTGCACCGTGTTTGCCGTGCAGGCGCAAGGCTCCGAAATCACCACCATCGAAGGCATGGCCAATGCCGACGGCTCGCTGTCGGCACTGCAGGAAGGTTTCCGCATGATGCACGGACTGCAATGCGGCTTCTGCACGCCCGGCATGATCGTGCGCGCGCATCGCCTGCTCAAGGAAAACCCGTCGCCTACCGAGGAAGAGATCCGCATCGGCATCTCCGGCAACATTTGCCGCTGCACCGGCTACCAGAACATCGTCAAGGCAATCCAGTACGCCGCCAGCAAGATCAACGGCGTCGAATTCAAGGAGGCCGCGGAATGAACGACATGGCTCCCACGCGGGAACAACGCACCGCCGCCCTCGAAGGCATGGGCTGCAAACGCAAGCGCGTCGAAGACATCCGCTTCACGCAAGGAAAGGGCAGCTATGTCGACGACCTCAAATTGCCGGGCATGCTGCACGGCGATTTCGTTCGCTCGCCGCACGCGCATGCGCGCGTCAAGTCGATCAATTCGGATGCGGCACTGAAGGTGCCGGGCGTGCTGGCGGTGATCACCGCCGAGACGCTCAAGACCGTCAACCTTGCCTGGATGCCGACGCTGGCGGGCGACGTGCAGATGGTGCTCGCCGACGGCAAGGTGCTGTTCCAAAACCAGGAGGTCGCGTTCGTGGTCGCTACCGACCGCTATGCGGCCGACGATGGCGTCGCCAAGGTGGTGGTCGAATACGAGCCGCTGCCGGTCATCATCGATCCGTTCAAGGCGATGGACAAGGATGCGCCGGTGCTGCGCGAGGACCTCGCGGGCAAGACCTCGGGCGCGCACGGTCCGCGCAAGCACCACAACCACATCTTCGAATGGACAGTCGGGGACAAGGACCTGACGGACGCCGCGTTCCGCAAGGCGGATGTCACCATCAAGGAGATGATCTCCTATCATCGCACCCATCCTTCTCCGCTCGAGACCTGCCAGTGCGTCTGCTCGTTCGACAAGATCAAGGGCGAACTGACGATCTGGGGCACGTTCCAGGCGCCGCATGTGATCCGCACCGTGGTGTCGCTGATCGCAAAGCTGCCGGAACAGAAAATCCACGTGATCTCGCCCGACATCGGCGGCGGCTTCGGCAACAAGGTCGGCGCCTATCCCGGCTATATCTGCGCGGCGGTGGCGTCGATCGTCACCGGCAAGCCGGTGAAATGGGTCGAAGACCGCATCGAGAACCTGACCGCGACGTCGTTCGCGCGCGATTATCACATGACCACCGAAATCGCCGCGACCAACGAAGGCAGGGTGACGGGCCTGCGCGTCCACGTGCTCGCCGATCACGGCGCGTTCGACGCCTGCGCCGATCCGTCGAAATGGCCGGCCGGCTTTTTCAATATCGTCACCGGCTCCTACGACTTCCCGACCGCGCATCTTTCGGTCGACGGCATCTACTCCAACAAGGCGCCGGGCGGGGTCGCCTATCGCTGCTCGTTCCGCGTCACCGAAGCCGCTTACTGCATCGAGCGCGCGATGGACATTCTCGCCCAGAAGCTGAAGATGGACCCGGCCGAGCTGAGGCTGAAGAATTTCGTCAGGCCGGAGCAGTTCCCGTATCACTCGGCGCTGGGCTGGGAATACGATTCCGGCAATTATCACACCGCCATGCGCAAGATGATGGAGACGGTGAAGTACGCCGAGCTTCGCAAGGAGCAGGCGGACAAGCGCGCCGCCTTCAGGCGCGGCGATACGCGGGAGATCATGGGCATCGGAGTCTCGTTCTTCACCGAGATCGTTGGCGCCGGCCCGTCGAAGAATTGCGACATTCTGGGGATCGCGATGTTCGATTCCTGCGAGATCCGCATGCATCCGACCGGCGCGGGAATCGCGCGCGTCGGCTCCAAGAGCCAGGGCCAGGGCCACGAGACCACATGGGCCCAGATCATCGCCACCGAAATCGGCATCCCCGCCGACAACATCATGGTCGAGGAGGGCAATACTGATACCGCGCCCTACGGCCTCGGCACCTACGGCTCGCGTTCGACGCCGGTCGCGGGCGCGGCGATCGCGATGGCGGCGCGCAAGATCAGGGCCAAGGCCCAGATGATTGCGGCCTACAAGCTCGAGGTGCACGAAGACGACCTTGAATGGGATATCGACGGCTTCCGCGTCAAGGGCCTGCCGGAGAAGACGATGTCGATGAAGGACATCTGCTGGGCGGCCTACAATTCGGTGCCGCCAGGCATGGAGCCGGGGCTGGAGGCGGTGAGCTACTACGATCCGCCCAACATGACGTATCCGTTCGGCGCCTATATCTGCGTGATGGACATCGACGTCGATACCGGCGTCTACAAGGTCCGCCGCTTCTACGCGCTCGACGATTGCGGCACCCGCATCAACCCGATGATCATCGAGGGCCAGGTGCACGGCGGATTGACCGAAGCCTTTGCGATCGCGATGGGCCAGGAAATCCGCTACGACGAAGGCGGCAATGTAGTGACCGGCTCGTTCATGGATTTCTTCATGCCGACCGCGGTCGAGACGCCGCATTGGGAGACCGACTTTACGGTTACGCCATCGCCGCATCACCCGATCGGCGCCAAGGGCGTGGGCGAAAGCCCTAATGTCGGCGGCGTGCCGGCGTTTTCCAACGCCGTCAACGACGCGTTTTCGTTCCTGGGCTCAACCCACATCCAGATGCCGCACGATTACTGGCGCAACTGGAAGGCTGCGAAGAATTTGGGAGTCCTGACCTAGAGTGATTAGATTAGACGTGACTTTAACCGTGCGGAAGGTGCGTCCCCTCTCCCGTTGGGAGGGCGGTAGGGTGAGGGGATACAGTCCCGCCAGGGACCCGAACCCCCTCACCCGTCGCTTCGCGCCGACCTCTCCCCCTCGGGGAGAGGTGCAGGTTGGTGAGGCATGGTTTCAAACACCAGCGACCCTGCTTGCAACATGAAAACCCACGACGAGATCGCGCAAGCGCTGGCCGCCTCAGGCTACATCGCCGACAGCGAGCTTGCGACCGCGATTTCGTTGATGCAACTGCTGCGCCGCCCGCTTCTGCTCGAAGGCGAGGCGGGGGTCGGCAAGACGGAGGTGGCGAAGGCGCTGGCCACGGTGCACGGCACCGAGCTGATCCGCCTGCAATGCTATGAAGGGTTGGATCAATCCGCCGCGCTCTATGAATGGAACTATCAACGCCAGCTGCTCTCGATCCAGGCTCATCGTGGCGAGGACGCCGACGCCGTCGAGGACCAGATCTTCTCGGAAAAATATCTTTTGGAGCGGCCGCTGCTGGCGGCGATCCGCCAGAGCCGGCCGCCGGTGCTGCTGATCGACGAAATCGACCGCGCCGACGACGAATTCGAGGCATTTTTGCTCGAGCTATTGTCCGATTTCCAGGTGTCGATCCCGGAACTCGGCACCATTTCGGCGATTACGATTCCACATGTGGTGCTCACCTCGAACGGCACCCGCGAATTGTCGGACGCGCTGCGCCGCCGCTGCCTCTACCACTATGTCGATTATCCCGACGTCGATCGCGAGGCGCGGATCATCATGGCGCGGATCAATGGTGCGAGCGCCTCGCTCTCGCTGCAGATCGCACGCATGATCGAAGGCATCCGCAAGGAAGAGCTGCGCAAGGTGCCGGGCGTGGCGGAGACGTTGGACTGGGCGGCGGCGCTGGTCGGGATCGGCGTGAAGGATCTGCGCGAGTCGCCCGAGGCGGTGCATGAAACGCTGATGTGCCTGGTCAAGACCCATGAAGACAAGTCGCGCCTCAGTCGCGAGGTGGCCGATCGGCTGTTGGGGAAGGTCGCATGAGCTGTTGTGGCACCAGCGCCGGTTATCACGAGATCGACGAGGTGTCCCGTCTCGTCGCCGCAAGACTTTCCGCGTTTCTCAAAACCCTGCGCGAGGCCGGCTTCGCCGCAGGTTTGCAGGAAGGCCGCGACGCGGCGGCGCTGATGGCGGCGGGCTATGCCGAAAGGCCGGCGCTGTTGCGCGTCGCGCTCAAACATCTGTTCTCGGCGCGCAAATCCGACTGGGACAAGTTCGACGGGCTGTTCGATGCATTCTGGCTCGGCAAGCGCGCACGCTCGCGCTCGCTCACCTCGGGCTCGTCAAGAGCGGCCAACAATCCCTCGCTGAAGAACCTGCAAGACAGCAGATCGCAACCGGCAGCGGGCCAGACCGCGACCGATCGGATTCCCTCGTCCGATGGCGAAGTCGGCGAGGACCGCGCCGGCGAGGGGCGCAAGGAAGGCGCCTCGCGCGCCGAAAACCTTGCCGAAGTCGATTTCCGCAAGATGGCCGATCCCGAGCAGATCGAGCAGGCCCATGAAGCCGCAGCGCGGCTCGCCAAAACCATGCGCACGCGGCTGACGCGGCGCGATCTGGCGCGGCGGCGCGGCTACCGGCTCGATCTGCGGCGAACCATTCACGGCAATATCAGCCATGGCGGCGTGCCGATCTCGCTGGTGCGCCGGCAGCGCAAGGAAAAGCCGCTGCGGCTGGTCGTGCTGCTCGATGCTTCCGGCTCGATGAGCATGTACACCGGCGTCTTCCTGCGCTTCATTCACGGCGTGCTCGACGAGTTTCGCGAGGCCGAGGCGTTCTTGTTTCACACCCGCCTCGCTTACGTCTCCGATGCGATGAAGGAAAAGGACGCAGGCCGCGCGCTCGATCGTCTCTCCATCATGGCGCAGGGTGCCGGCGGCGGCACCAGGATCGGCGAAAGCCTGCAGACGTTCAACCGCTGGCACGCGGCGCGCGTGCTGCATTCGCGCTCCTGCGTGATGATCGTGTCCGACGGCTACGAGACCGGCGACGCCAAGCTGCTCGGCCGCGAGATGGCGGCCTTGGCCAAGCGCTGCCGCCGCATCGTCTGGCTCAATCCGATGATGGCGTGGGAAGGCTACGCGCCGGAAGCCGCCGGCATCAGAGCGGCGCTGCCGCATATCGACCTCTATGCGCCGGCCAACACGCTGAACAGCCTGGCCGAGCTCGAACCCTATCTGGCGAAGCTGTGAGGACAGGAGCTACGCCCATGACCAGGCATGCGGAAGTGATGGATCTGGTCGCCGAGCTCAAGGCTGCGGAAGAGACCTTTGTGCTCGCGACCGTGGTGCGCACGGTGTCGGTGACGGCGGCAAAGGCCGGAGCGAAGGCGATCATCCGTCCCGACGGCACCATCGTCGCAGGCTGGATCGGCGGCGGCTGCGCCCGTGGCGCGGTGCTCAAGGCCGCGCGCGACGCACTTGCCGACGGCAAGCCGCGCATGGTCTCGGTGCAGCCGGAGAACCTTCTGGCCGAACTTGGCGTCAAGCCGGGCGAGAACCGCGACGGCGTGCGCTTCGCCAGCAACATGTGCCCGAGCAAGGGCACCATGGACGTTTTCGTCGAGCCGGTGTTGCCGCATCCTTCGCTGGTCATTCTCGGCGGAAGCCCGGTCGCGCTGTCGCTTGCGACCCAGGCTCGCGGGCTCGGCTACCACGTCACCGTCGCGGCTCCCGCAGCCGACCTGCCCGAGGTGGCAGACGCCGATGCGCGGATCGACGGCTTCGCGCTGGGAAAACTCAACGAGGCAAGACGTTTCGTCGTGGTCTCGACCCAGGGCAAGGGCGATGAAGCCGCGCTGCGCAGTGCGGTCACAACGCCCGCCGCCTACCATGCTTTTGTCGGCAGCCGTCGCAAGATGGCGGCGCTGCGCGAGAAGCTCATTGGCGAGGGGATCGAGGCCGCCGCCCTCGACCGCGTCAAGGCGCCCGCGGGCCTCGACCTCGGCGCGATCACGCCTGAAGAAATCGCCATGTCGATCCTGGCGGAGATCACGGTGGAGCGAAGGCGAGGACAGCGCGCCACCGCAACTTGAGGGCTGTCTTCCAGATTACGGGATGTCCGGTGATCGGGCAACGATACTGCCCCATATTTCACTTGCTCGGAAACCCAAGCCGGACAAACGTTTGCACGCCTGCGTGCGCCTTGCTCGGTGAGGGAGTTCGATGATGACCAGGATGGGCCGGATCACAGCCGCCGCCGTCGCTCTCGCATGGGCGGGTGGGCCGTCTGCTTTCGCGGCGCCGACTGCCGATTTCGGCAAGGTCCATTTCGAGACCTCCTGCAACGCTGAGGCTCAGCAGCGTTTCGATCAGGCCATGCTGTATCAGCACTCGTTCTGGTACCGCGCTTCGCAAAAGTCCTTCGAAGACGCGCTCAAGGCCGATCCGCAATGCGCCATCGCCTATTGGGGCATCGCGCTGAGCCTGTTGTACAATCCGCACGTCGCGCCGCCGGCCAAGAACCTGGCCGAAGGCGCTGCGGCGCTCGAGAAGGGCAGGGCGGTTGGCGCCAAGACGCAGCGAGAGCGCGACTATCTCGATGCGCTGAGCGCGATGTATACTGACTACGACAAGGTCGACCATCGCACGCGTGTACTTGCCTATCTCAAGGCGATGGAACAACTGGCGCAACGCTACCCGGACGATGACGAAGCACAGATCCATTACGCGCTGGCCTTGAATGTCTCCGCGTCACCCGCCGACAAGACCTATGCCAACCAGCTCAGGGGGGCGGCGATCCTGGAGAAAATCTGGGTGCGTCAGCCGGAGCATCCGGGTATCGCTCACTACCTGATCCACCTCTACGATACGCCGGCTCTGGCCGAGAAGGGGCTCGCCGCGGCGCGGCGCTACGCCAAGGTGGCGCCTGCGGCGGCGCACGCACAGCACATGCCGTCGCACATTTTCACGCGGCTCGGCTACTGGAAGGATTCGATTGCTTCCAACGTCGAATCGTCGCGGGTTGCCAGGGATGCCGCGGACTTCCATGACCAACTGCATGCAATGGATTACCTGGTCTACGCCTATCTGCAGACCGGGCAGGATGCCAGCGCCAAGGCCGTGCTTGACGATATGAATACGGTCAGGGGATTCACCGAGACATTCCTTCCGGGGCCCTACGCGCTGGCGGTTTCGCCGGCGCGTTACGCGATCGAGCGCGGCGACTGGAAGGCCGCATCCGAGCTTGAGGTCCGTCCCAGCCCGCTCGCGAACGTGCAGGCGATCACTTATTTCGCGCGTGCGCTTGGTGCGGCCCGTTCCGGCGATCCGCAAGCCGCGAAGATCGACATTGCCAGGCTTGTTCAACTGCGGGACAAGCTTCGTGACGCAAAGGACGGCTATTGGTCGGAACAGGTCGACATCCAGCAGCAGATCGCGACCGCCTGGGTTCTTTACGCCGAGGACAGGCGTGATGACGCCTTGAAGGCGATGAGCGCGGCCGCCGATGCCGAGGACAGGACGGAGAAGCATCCGGTCACACCCGGCGTGCCCAAGCCGGCCCGCGAACTCTACGGTGTCATGCTGCTTGAAAGCGGCAGGCCCACGGAAGCGCTCGCCGCCTTCGAGGCGACGCTTCAGAAGGAGCCGAACCGGTTGGGCGCCTATGTCGGCGCCGCGACATCGGCAGAAAAGGCGGGAGACAAGGACAAGGCCCGCGAGTACTACGAGAAAATTGTCGCGATTGCCGAAGGCGCGGATGACACGCGAACCGAGGTCGTCAACGCCCGCGAATGTCTGAAGAAGCTGTGAAAACGTCACCTCAGGCGAGGGGCCACCCGTGAGAGCGCTTGCTCTGCCGATTGTACTGAGTGCTTTGGCCGGGCCTGTGCAGGCGCAGCCGCTCGAGGTCATCGGATATTCGGGCTACCTCGGCGAGTGGGAGTTGACCGCCACCGTCACGGCAACGGCTTCGCCCGGAAAAACCTATTCCGGCCCGCTGATGATGAAACATGTCGGTCTGTGTACCCAGGACGGCCCCGAAGTGAGGACCGGCGACATGCGTCTGGAGCTATCGGCCTCATCATCCCGCATGGAGGCAACAATTTCGGTAGCGGGGGTCGAGTGCAGCTACAGCGGACGGTTGTCCGATTCCTACACCGGCACCATGACCTGCCCCGATCGGGAAGCGGTCCCATTGAGGATCTGGGTTAAGTAGTTTTGGGGAACGCGGAGTTGGCGCGTACGACCGGGACGGGCGGTGTCCCGCTGCACACCGATCTCGCGTTTCTTCGCGCCCCGAGCGCATGAGCTTTTCGCCAAGCTCCCTGAAGTTTAGTCCGTCCGAACAAAATCGGATCGGGCGGTGGGATTCTCAAAAAATGCTCTTGCATTTTCCCGCCTGTCGCGTCGTTGCGGGCTCCGGCTGACAAAATCTTAAGTTATTTCTTTTTATGTCAAAACTTTTGGTTGCGTGACGGAATTTCTCTCTCTAGTCTTTCCGCCATGCGGGCGCATGCTTTTGACTATCGGGTTGTTGATGCTGGTGGGACTTTCCGCCTGCGTGACAGACGATACTGCGTCAACCGTAGTTCCGGTTTCGCGCGGACAGGCGAGCGTTACCATCAGCCGGCCGAATGGTTGGTACGGTGCGGCAGTGGCGGTCGACATTGACGCTAACGGCGTCCAGCTTGCGAGCATCAAAGCCGGCGGCAGCTTCACTGGTCCCGTGCCCCCTGGTCCCGTAGTCCTTACCGCCACCTGTTGGTCGAGTCCCGGACGTTACACCGTCCGCTTTAATGCGGAGCCCGGAAGGCGATACGCCTTCGAGGTGTCAGCGCGAGACCAACAGATTGTTGTCGGAGCAGCCTTTGGTCTTATCGGGGTTATGGCCGACAGCGCGATCAACGAAGGCAACTCGGGCGCCTTCAAGATTACCGCTGTGGCAAACTAGGCGCTGCGCCAGCGACGCTTTGATCGGGCTGGAGCTATCGGCTTCATTATCCCGCATGGTGGCGACAATCTCGGTGGCGGGCACCTGTTTTGTGCCGGTCACTTGGCTGGTCGCTCCCAGTTTCCTTCCAATTTCTGCTCGAAAATCTGTGCGGGTGCACTCCGGTAAGCTTTGGCAAAATTGTCGAGCGGCAACGAGGAAACGACAGTCACGACTCCTGAATTGACCCCTTCGATAGAAAGAATTCGGCCAGTCTCCAATGCGTGCACAAAATTCGGCTCGGCAACTGTCGCAGCCACGCATCCATTGGCAAGGCAAATAGTGTAGGGGATGCTCATCGAGTCGGCCTTGTCGACAATCAGCTTGACGCCCGGTTGCAGAAAAAATCCTGACGGGAGGAAGATTTGCAGCCTTTTGGCTGGTGCGTCTTCCCTTTCGATCAGATCGAACTTCAGAGCAATCTGACCCGTGTCCCATTTGCCGTCGATCGTTGTGCGGCAAACCGTCTTTGTTTCAGCACCCTGTACGCCCTTGAAGCATAATTTCGTCCATTCGGAGTAGGTCATGTCACGAGCAGGCTGGCGCCCACGTGCAGTGATTTCCGCCTCAGTGAAATCGGTCGAGGCGGGCACATCGCCAAACGGGGTAGCTTGCTGCCCGTTCGCTGGCGTTGTTCCGCTCAGAGCCCAAAGAGCAATCAGGAGAGCTGCGACCGATCCACCGCTACGAAACATCTCACAGCGGGCGTTTCCGGTTTGTGCGCTGGAACCGTTCATTGATGTCTCCGAAGGAACTCGCTGACCAGCGGCGCCCAGATTCGAACGGCGTCGGGTGAGTCGATGAAAAAGTGGCCGTCTGCCCCGAAATCCGGCAGCAGATGATATTCAACGTTGCCGCCAGCGGCCTGAAAGGCCGAGGCCAATCGCATCGACAGCTCAGGCCCGAAATAGCTGTCGTTGTGAGTATAAATCCAGAGCATCGGGATCCGTGCAGTTCGTCCGAATTGGGCCGCGGCGTCGACCAGGCGATCAGGAGCACAATTATTATTCGGGATGCCGTTGAGATGACCGCCGCGGCCGGCCTCGAACCCGATCATCGCGCGCACAGACTTCGGGTTCTGACTGGCAAGCGCAATCGCGCCCCAGCCGCCACCCGATTGACCGACGACGATGACATCATTGCGCTTGATAAAAGATTGGGTCGACATGTATTCGATAACCCACATGTCGAGCGACGCGATGGCGAGCCCGGCATCCCGGAAATTGGCGTCCGAGCAGTCGCCAACGCCCGAGAAGAACAGGCCGAACAAGCCGCGCTCCGGAATTTCGATAGCGGCAGCCCCATATCCGGGGCGGATGGGCGCGACCACCACGTAGCCCTGTTTCGCAAACCAAAGAGCCGCGTCGCGGAACTCGATAACAGGAAAATAGCTTCTTTCTTTTGGGTCGAGTGCAACGCCGTGGTTCATCACCAGGAGCGGAAATGGTCCGTCGCCAACGGGGCGGACCAAATATGCGAGCATGGGAATGATTGAAGGTATGGCCCAAAGCTCCTCTCGGACCTCACCAGCCCCCGTAACTTCCGATTTTTGACCCGATGCCGGAGCGGCGGCGGTCAGCACTGACAATAGCAGCGCGAATACTTGAGCCGTCCGCCTCACAGGCGGGAATGCTCGCTGGGTGTTTTTGGTTCGTGACAGATACACGGCGGCACCACCTCGAAAGCCTGCGGCGATTTTTGCATGTTCGCCAAGCGAAATCCCAAAAGGACAGGCGGTCGCGATGGTCTATCGAATCTTTGCGAAGTCACCGTGACGACCCAGACCGCCCTTGAAGCGCGCGGCTCCCGTAACGCCATCCTCGATCAAGGCCTCGCGTCCATTATACCATTCCTGAATCAATCCCTCCCGCACCGATAGCCCGTGGCTCTTGATTGCCGAGCGGCGGTCAGCACGCACACATACCTGCGGGAAACGAGCGATGTCCTGTGCCAGTTCTTCTGCCTTTGCGCGCGCGCCTCCCTTAGCAGTCAAGTATTCGCACAGACCAATGTTCAGACATTCTTCCGCGGGCACTTTTCGCCCGGTCAGGATAATTTCGAGGGCGCGGCCCTGGCCGACGATTCGAGGCAACCGGACCGTTCCTCCGTCAATCAACGGCACGCCCCAGCGCCGACAATAAACACCGAAGTAGGACTCTTTCGCCATCACACGAAAATCGCACCACAGGCCCAGTTCCATTCCGCCAGCAACAGCGGGACCCTCTATTGCCGCAATCACCGGTTTGTCCAACTCCAGGCGAGATGGTCCCAACGGTCCGCGTGGAATGTCCGCGCCATTACCCTGGGCGCGCGCAACGGAGATGTCGAGTTCGCCGAGCGGATAGTCGGCGTTGAGCGTGCTGACGTATTTAAGGTCCCAACCGGCGCAGAAAGCCCCGCCTGCGCCGTAGAACACCGCAACGGATGCATGTTTATCGGCGTCAAATTCAAGAAAGGCCGCTGTCAGCGCATCTGCGCTTGCAGGATCCATTGCGTTCCGAGCTTCCGGCCGATCATGGATTACCGTCCAAACCGCTCCGTTCTTTTCGATCCTTACCGCCATAATCGCCTCCTTTTGTAACCTTTCGTCTATACCGAAAGTCGCAATGGCTCGCCCCTTGCATGATGGTTTGGGTGCGCGTGAGTTCGATGTCGGGATCAAATCCTTCGGAGAGGAGAAAGTCGGCACTGCAGACCAACAGGAAACCAAGCTCGGGCTCGCCCAATTCCTTGTAAAACTCGGCGTACCGACACCGGTCGACATCGATCTCGAACGCGTCAGGCGATTGATCGAGGACGCGGTAGTCGAGAGCGTCGCCGCGAGCGTAAGTGCTGAACGCAGATGCCATGATCTGCCCAAGATCCTTTTCGGTCTTCGACTGCCAGAACTCCTCGCCATAGCGACGGTAGAGATCTCCCAACGCCTTTCGGACCAGAGCATGCGCTCGCTCCGCCCCCAATTCGTCCTCGAGCGCTTTAACGATCGGGACCAGGACGCGTGCCTGAATCCTGGCCTGCTCTATGACGGGAACATTCATATTCGACCCCTGTTTGCGGCAATCGCAGTCTAAGCTCGATTGATTGTCACCGCATCCCCTGCCGCCAGGCCGAAGGCGCAACGCCCATCATCTTCTTGAATGCCCGGCTGAAGGCGGCCTCGGATTCGTAACCGATCTCGGCTGCGATCGTCGCCATGTTGGAATGACGGCGACTGAGCATCTCGGAGGCAATCTGCATGCGCCATTTGGCCAGATAGTGCATCGGCGGCACGCCGACGAACTGCACGAATCGCTCGGCCATGACCGTGCGCGACGTGCCGCATTGTCTCGCCAGTCCCTCGATCGTCCAGTTGAACGATGGCCGGGCGTGGATTAGCGCCAGCGCCTTGCCGACGGCAGGATCCCGCAAGCCCGCAAGCCATCCGGCATTTTGCGCCGGCAGCGCCTCGATGTAGCGACGCACGACGTCGATGAACATCAGTTCGCTGAGCTTGGTCAGGACACTTTCGCTGCCGGCCCGCTTTTCGGCCACCTCCGCGACGGCGAAGTGAATGAATTGACCGAGCCAGCCGTTGTCGTTGCGCCCTTTATCCCCGGCCTTGAGCATCGGCGGCAGCGCCTCCAGCAACGGGTTGAACGGCTTTGCGTCGCAGGCGAGATAGCCGCACACGAGCCTTGCCGAAACCGCTCCGCCATTCATCAGGTTGATCCGGAAAGGCAGCAGACCGGCGTCGGCGATCTCGATCATGTCGGCGGTCGGCGGCTCCGCGCGCATGCCGGCGTTGCTCGACATCACGTGCGGATCGGCGTTGGTGAACACCACCACTTCGCCGGCTTCGAGAGGTACGCCTTCGCCTTCCTCCTCGAGGCGCGCGAAACAGCGGCCCGCCGTTACCACGTGGTAGGCAATGAGATGGTCGGCGCCCGGCAGAATTCGCGGCAGGATCAGGTCGCGCGCCGGCGAATGAACGGACCAGGGGTCCTGCGCGGCGACGTCAAAATACGCAGCCCCTGTGAGCCGCACCGTCTTCAGCACGTCGGAAAGGGTGTCGGTTGCCACCTGGCTTTCTCGCCGGAGTTCGAAACTTCCCTTTCATTGGTCATCGCAAGCGGCGAACCGTTCAAGGACGCAACAACCGGTCGCGACCGATCCGAACGCCCTGCCAAGGATTGCGGACGCCCGATCAAGACTTCAGGCCGAGGCGAGCGACCGCAAGCGAACGCTGCATCAAGGGATTCAGACGCGTGATCATTCAAATTCGCGATCAAACGCGCGACATGAATGTCGATCACTCGAGCCGTCAACCGAAAGAGGAAATCCAGCATGACCACGTACAAAGGCAAGTGCTTCTGCGGTGCCGTGGAAATCGAGACCCGGGGAACACCTGAGGCAATGGGCTATTGCCATTGCTCGTCCTGTCGTTCCTGGTCTGCAGCGCCGGTAAACGCTTTCACGTTGTGGAAGCCGCAGAATGTGCGCCTCACCAGGGGCGCCGAGCTCATCGGAAAATTCGCCAGGAGCGAGGCGAGCGAGCGTCAATACTGCCGGCGCTGCGGCGGACATCTCATGACCGACCATCCGTCGCTTGGACTGGTCGACGTGTATGCCGCGACGATTCCGGCACTGAAGTTCGTGCCGGGTGTGCATGTCAACTATTCGGAGACGGTTTTGCCGATGAAAGACGGCCTGCCGAAACTGAAAGATTTTCCAGCCGAAATGGGAGGCTCCGGTGTGGCCGTTGCTGAATAATCCAGTGTCCTGGGTTCTGATCGCGCTGATCCTGTCGAGCGTTGGCCTCTATCATGATCTGCACTGATGAAGGCCGCGCGAGCCGCATCACGGTAGGCACACCCAACAGCAACATTATCGTCGAGCCCGCTTCGGCGGTCGCAGGAAGCGGGTCCGAGACCATCGAAATTTGGCGAGAACCATGGCCTTGTTGTTTGTCGATCTCATCCCGTTGGCGCGGGCAGTCATGCTCCAGCTCAGCCTCGTCGTGCGGAGCTTGTGTCAGGAGGTCGGGTCCTGAGGGAGCACGCGGCGGTCGCGCTTTCAGCGCGCGGGCGAAGTGATCCGTTGTTCAGCCGGCAACAATGTCCTTGGTGTTGGCGGCATCGTCACGATGCTCGGAGGCAGCTTGAATAATTGCTTCCAACGAAGCGCGAAATGATCCGCCGGCAATCGCTGCACCGACCGCACCAATCGAAGGTGCCGCGGCCTCGGTTGACAAAAGGGCGAGCAAAATGCGGGCTTCTGCATTCTTTTTATTCAGCCTGCGAACGGCGTCCTGAACCTTGGTGATGGACGGCTGGCCGACGTAGCAGACGCACGCAAGCGACGTATCCGTCATGTCGAGGGAAAAGAATTTCGACATTGACAGAGCATCCGCCTCTGCCGCCAGTGCCCCGATTTCGTGATGCCGTAACAGAAAAGCCAATACCAGTGCCGCCGCCTCGTCGAGCTTGCTGTATCCGGGAATGCAGAGAACCGAACGCGGCGATCCGCTTTTCTCCTCGACCAGCTGGCGTTGCGCCTTTGCCTGCTCGATTGTGATGGCGGCGCCGGGGCTGAAGCTGATGTCCGGGGGCGGGAGGTCCGCCGCCTTCACGTCGTGGTGCGCTTCCAGGTGAGCCACCAGCTCGTCGACGGTTGACACAATCCGATCCAGTCGTTCTTCGTCGAGATGACCCAGTCGGCGGTCGGCTTCGGCGAGCCGCAAGCCCTCGAGCAGGATCGAGTCGCAATAGTCTTCAAGTGACGCCCCTTTGAGAAAATCATCCGCCTGTTCTGCCGCTTCAAGGGGATCGCCGGCGAGCATCCGTTGGTAAATCAGTTGAGAAGGACTCAACGCAGGCCGGTCGCCAAGCATGACGTCGAGGAACTTGAGCCGCTCGACGTGCCGTCCCACGACGACGAGGCAGACCGTCAGAGGCGTCGCGATCACCAGTCCGACCGGACCCCAGAGCCAGGTCCAGAACGAAGCAGACAGGATGATGGCGACGGGGGACAGGCCAGAACTATGGCCGTAAATCAGCGGCTCGATGACTTGTCCGGCAAGCAATTCCAGCACCACGAACAATAGAGCCGTCTGCAGCAACATTCCCCAGCCAGAGCCGACAGCCGCCGCCAGGGTGAGTGGAAATATGGCCGAGATCAACGCGCCGATATACGGTACAAAGCGCAGAATCATCGCGATCAGACCCCACAACGGAGCCGAAGGCACGCCGATCAATTCGAGACCTGCGCCAATTGCCAAACCGAACACGGCGTTGAAAATGATCTGGGTGAGAAAGAGCCTGCTCAGGCGTTTGCCGGCATCGTCAAGCGCTGCGGTCGTGCGCTGAATGTCTCCGGAGCCGGCGAGCCGGACGAGCCGGTTTCTGAGATCCTCCCGTTGCAGCAGGATAAACGCCACGAAGATGACGACGATTCCCGTCGTCGTGAGCGGTGACAGCAATGGCTCGATGATTTTGGCGAGCGTCGTCAGTGCGCCGGGGTCGGGCTGTTTGATTTCGACCGGTATCGGAACCGCCTTGTCCGGTGCTTGCCTCGCTCCACTGTCAAGGCCGGCTGCACTGCCACGCTGCAGCTCCGTCTCCAGTTCCTTGAGAACGGTGGACGCCTGTTTCAAGGTTCCAGGACCGCCCATCAGACCGCGAAGACTCTCGATCTTGTCGCTCAGCGTTTGCTGATATCCAGGCAGTTTGGCGGCCAGGCGCGTCGCCTGGGACACCATCAGCCCGCCCAGGCTGAAAATGATCGAAAATCCGAAGAAGACCACGATGAGTACGGACGCGGTGCGTGGAACCCGCCAGGTATGCAGACGGATGACAAAGGGTGCCAGCGCAAAGCTGAGGAGAACGGCCAGCGCAAACGGAACGAAAATTTCCCTGCCAAAATACAATGCAGCAATAATCAGCGCAGCGACGGCCATATTTGTCAGCACCGTGCCTCGCCGCTGCGTCAGCTTTATTTGAGGCGGCTTCTCCTGCAACTGCGTGGTCCTCACTGTCGGCCGAACTGGCGATCGCTGCGGCTTCGATGAATTCCCTTAAGTCACGGCGCCTTTACCGGATGGTGCATGGCGGAGGCGGCGCGTCTATTCCTCCGGCCGCCGCAGCCTGCGGCCGGCGATTACTCCGGCGAGCGCAAGCAGCGCGAGCGCACCCAGCACTTCCGAACGACTACCCTCGCGCAATGCGTCGGTTGCAAAGCGCAAGGAATCCTTGCTGGTCGCGATTGACGGGTCAACGCCGAGCTTGGTGCCAGTGCGGAACAGGGCGGCGGACTGGACTACCTGCAGGGCCGGTCGCGTCTTGAGACCGGGGCGTCGCAGCGAGAAGGCCACCACGAACAGAATCAGCGCCAGCAACAGCAAGCCGGCGCCGATGATGCCCAGTGCTGCGAGTGAACCGAGCTGCGGCGTGAGCCAGGTGTGAAGGGCGATGAGTCCGACAGTGAGCGCGCCAACCGCAGCGAGCGCGCCCATGCCGGCGACGGCGCCAATCAATACAGCAAACCGCATCTGGCGCCGGGCCTCCTTGCGAGCCCAACCCGCCTGCCGATCCATATCGGCGCGGACTGCGCCCAGCAGGGGCGCTAACATCAGCCTCGTCCCCGCGTCATCATCCCGACGATGACGCCGACCACCAGCGTGCCCGCGATCGTGCCCAATGGATTGCGCCGTGCCATGGCTTCCAGTTCGGATGCGAACGTCTTGGCTTGCTGCTTGGCCGACGTCGCCAGATCGGAGCTCGTGTCTGCCACCCCGCTGGCGGCATCACCGACCTGCGAGGCAACCGCCTCGCTCATGTTGCGCATCGTCTTTGCGGCCTCACCGCTGGCCTGCGAGGCAAGAAGCGCAAACGTGTTCTTCAGGCTTGCCACATCCCGGCTAAGCTGGCTCAAGGTCTCGCCAAGCCCGTCACGCCGAATGTCATCGGCGTCGGAGCGAGCGGAGTTTGCCGAGGAGCCTGAGGGCGCGGGGCGCTCAGGGGTTTGTTCAGGCGGTAGGTGCGAATTCATGTGCGTTCTCCGGATTGAACCACACGACATCTCCTGTCGAGGATGAGATAGAAGGCCATCTCCTTGTTCAAGACACGTTGCGATAAATCAAATTCCGCGGCGTAAGACGCTGCTTTGTGACCGTCTGGCGGCGCAACCAGCTCTTCCGGGACGGCGCCGGGCGGTATTCCATGCAGACATTTGAGGGCATCGGGCAGGGTTGCTAACGCAATCTCCGCGTCTTCGGTCGTCCCACAAATCGGGTGATTTATCCGACAGGCTGCCTGCGCTTCTCCATTTTTACGCAAGGCTGCGGGCGCCAACGGGCGCCCGGCATTCGCCGCGCCGCTCGCAATGTCCGGCCAAGCGCTGCGGATCACGCCGCGAGAATGTAGACCCGAACGCGCATATCTGGACGGATGAAACTTGAGGAATTGGAAGAGGTCTTAATCGAACAGGCTCGACACCGACTCTTCGGCCGCGGTGCGCCCAATCGCCTCCGCGATCAGGGAGGCGATCGAGAGCGTACGAATGTTGGGGGCGTTTCGCACCGCTTCCGTCGGCTGGATCGAGTCGGTGATCACAAGCTCCTTCAGCCGCGAAGAGGTGACGCGCGTCACCGCGCCGCCGGACAGCACGCCATGGGTAATGTAGGCGTAGACTTCCTTGGCGCCGTTGGCGAGCAGCGCATCGGCGGCGTTCACCAGAGTGCCGCCGGAGTCGACGATGTCGTCCACCAGAATGCAGGTGTACCCGGCGACGTCGCCGATCACGTTCATGACCTCGGATTCGCCGGCGCGTTCGCGGCGCTTGTCGATGATGGCGAGCGGCGCGTTGATGCGCTTGGCAAGCCCGCGCGCCCGCACCACGCCGCCGACATCGGGTGAGACCACCATTACATTGGTGAGATCGAAACGTTCGCGGATATCGCGCACCATTACCGGCGAGGCGTACAGATTGTCGGTCGGAATGTCGAAGAAACCCTGGATCTGGCCGGCATGCAGATCGAGCGTCATGACACGGTCGGCGCCCGCATGCGTGATCAGGTTGGCGACGAGCTTGGCGGAGATCGGGGTGCGCGGGCCGGCTTTGCGGTCCTGCCTGGCATAGCCGAAATACGGCACCACCGCGGTGATGCGGCGCGCCGAGGCGCGGCGCAGCGCGTCGGTAATGATCAGAAGCTCCATCAAATGATCGTTGGCCGGAAACGACGTCGACTGGATCACGAAGACGTCGGAGCCGCGGACATTTTCCTGGATTTCGACGAAAATCTCCATGTCCGCGAAGCGGCGGACGATCGCCTTGGTCGGTGGCACATGCAGCCAGTTGGCGATTTCCTGCGCCAGCAGGGGATTGGAATTGCCGGCAACGAGCTTGATGGAGCCGTTCTTGGCCGACATCGAGATTTCTCCTCGCGCCTTGCTGGATACATTGTTCAGCATATCGCAGTCACCACGGAAGCGCGTTTCGACAGGCAGGGTGATATCAAGGGGGTGACCCGGCTGGCAACCCGTGGGGGCGGTTTTCTTGGGCAAAAATGGCCGTTTCCGGGGGAATTTGGCTAATGGCTGGTGTAGCTGAGCGCGCCGAGGCCGAAATCAGCGGAAGCCAAAGAAGGCGGATTGGCGCCCGCCACAGCCGGACCTCGTTTGGTGGGCGCCGACGGCGGCGCTTGGGGCGGCTCCGCAGGTGCCGTTCCATTGATCATGCTGCTCAGGCCGCTCAATCCGGCTTGGGCGATCTTGCGCAAAACCATATCGTCGGCAGCCGCCCAGGCGTCGCGTCCGGCCTTGCCCGCCGGTTCCTCGCCGGAAAGGCGCAGCGCGCGTTGATGGTTCTGGTCGTAGACATCCCAGACCCAGGCGATCGTGGCGCGACCGCGGTTGACCTGGGCTGCAAGATAACTGCGGACACGGTAGGAGGCCGTGCTCGCGCGGGAGACGATCGAAAGATTTCGAAGCTTGGACTCGCTGTCGAGTACGCTCACCATTCGCTCGAAAATCTGCGGCGGCGGGCCGTCGATGGATTCGAAGGTGACGGTTGGCCCGCTTGCGGCGCTCGCCATTGCAAAAGCACCGCCATTGGCGCCGTTGCTGGCACAGCCGCCGAGTCCGCAGGCGATTGCCAGCATCGCAGCGCTCGCAGCCGCGCGCGGCAACCAGCGACGGTTGCGCAATGGTGTTGATGACGCGTCCCACATTTTGTCCCAAGCGATATCGCTAAAATGCGAGAAGGTCCAGTCCGATCGATTTGAGCTTCGCCTTGCAGTGCGAGCGCGGATATTTCCGGTTGCACCTGAACCACTTCTACGGGAAATCAGCGTTCCAGCGCGATCGCGTGTACGTGGCGGCCGTAATCCGGCTCCTTGCGATGCACCGAGCGGCGGTAGCTGAAGAACTGCTCGTCGGAATAGGTGTCGACGCCGACATCATCGATGATGAGCACCCCGGCGCCTTGCAGCCGTTTGCGGATGAAGCCGGCAAGGTCGAACATCGCGTGTCCTTCGCGCGCGGCGGGAAGAAAGAGCAGGGCGTTCTCCGCATCGTTCTCAACGAAACGTTCGACGAATTCGTTGCCGACTTCGTAGGAGCGCTGGCGGATCAGGGGACCTATCGCGGCGACAATGTTGGAACGGTCAGCGCCGAGCTTCTCCATCGCTTCGACGGTGGAGTCCACGATGCCGGTCAGCGCGCCCCTCCATCCGGCGTGGGCCGCGCCGATCACGCGCGTGTTCGGATCGACCAGCAGGATCGGTCCGCAATCGGCCGCGGTGATACCGATCGCGAGTCCCTCAGTGCGGGTGACGATGGCGTCGGCCCGCGGGCGCGACGCGGTGTCCCATGGCGCCGATGCCACTACCGCGTCGGGCGAGTGAATCTGGTACGCGGTGAGCAGGTGTTGCGGCCTCACGCCGAGCTGTTGCGCCATTCGCCGGCGATTCTCCACAACCTTGGCCGGATCGTCGTTCGAGCCAATGCCGCCGTTGAGGCCCGCGTAAACGCCTTCGGAGACGCCGCCGCCGCGGTTGAAGAAAGCGTGACGGAGGCCTGGAACGGCCGACAACAAAGGCGATTCCAGCTTCATGGCGTATCGGCCTTGGTATCCGGCGCTTCGTTGGCAAATCCCGCCAGCGACGTGAGGTTTGGTTCCGATACCGCCAGCACCTTGAACATCTGCCCCATCCCGCCGCGGCCGCCGCCGACCAGCCGCTGCATTGCGGCAGCAATGTCCTCAGCGACCTCGGGGCTGGCCTTGGCCATCAGTGTCGTCGCGCGCGTCTCGATGCCGAGGCGCTTGAGGAATTCGCCTTGTGTCGCCGGGCCGTGGACACGTGCACCAAGATCGTCGGCGGCGCGCACCAGCGCCTGGAAATCGACATGCGCGGTGACGTCGGCCTGTCCCGGATTTTTCAGCGGATCGGCGAATGTATGACGGGCAATGGCCTGAAACGTATCGCCCACATCGCTGCGCACGTGGCCATAATCGACAATCAGCGCAGCGCCGTCCTGATCGCGTACCCGGCTCGTGATCTTCATGATTTCTGCATCCGGCCGCCATTCGAACACCGCGCCGAGCGGAGCGGCGCGCACCAGGGGCGACAGCAAGACCTCAAAACGCGGAATCGGCTCGGTGGCGACGCCGAACGCCAGTTTTCCGCCGTCGTCGACTTCGACGGTGCGCTCGTGCCAGCCGGTCTCGCGCTTCACCGCCTGGTGAATCGGCAGCACGTCGAAATACTCATTGGCAAGGATGATGGCCGGACCATCCGGCACATCATCGATCGTGTCGTGCCATGAGACTTCGCGTGGGCCCGAAAGCGTCGCCCGCTGCTTCTCGCGCAGCACGGGATTGACCTCGACGAGGTGAATGCTCAGCGCTTGGTAAAGCGGGGGCAGCACCCGCAGCGCTCGCAGCGCATCCGCCATCATGGTGCCGCGACCGGGCCCGAGCTCGATCAATCGCAAGAGCGGTGGCGAGCCGATCGCCTTCCACACCGACGCGGCCCAAAGCCCGAGCAACTCGCCGAACATCTGGCTCACTTCGGGCGCGGTAGTGAAGTCGCCTTCGCGCCCCAACGGATCGCGGGAAAGATAATAGCCGTGCTGGGGATGCATCAGGCACAGCTCCATGTAACGCCACACCGGCATCGGGCCGGATGATTTGATCAGCTTCCTGATCTCGGACTGGAGCGGCGAATATTCGGTCACGACGTTCCTTGAACGGGTGGCGTTGCCTGCGCTTCGGTCTTGCGGCGCAATGCCACCACAACAATGATTGCTCCTGCAACGATCATCGGCAGGGAAAGCAACATGCCCATGGTCAGCCCGCCCCATAAAAAGCCGAGCTGAGGATCGGGCTCCCTGAAAAACTCCCCGACAATGCGTGCGATACCATAGATTGCGATAAAACTGCCGAGGATCAGGCCGGGCCGTTTCAACGCGCCCAGCCGGATCATCACCGCCAGGATCGTAAACAGAAGGACGCCCTCAAGCGCCGCCTCATAGAGCTGGCTCGGGTGGCGCGGCAGCGGCCCGCCATTGGGAAATATCATTGCCCAGGGCAGGCTTGGGTCGGCCGCGCGGCCCCATAATTCGCTGTTGATGAAGTTGGCGAGCCGTCCGAGAAACAATCCGATCGGCGCCACGGCTGTTGTGATGTCACCCAGCGACAGGATCGGCAGCTTGTTTCTCAGACAGAACAGGATCACGGCGGCGACGCAGCCGAGGAAGCCGCCGTGGAACGACATGCCGCCCTTCCACAGTTCGAAAATCTCCGCGGGATGATGGACGAAGAAAGCAGGATTGTAGAACAGCACGTAACCGGTGCGGCCACCGACGATGATTCCGATCGTGACCCACAGGATGAAATCATCCAGCTGCGGCAGTGAAATCGGCGCCGGTCCGCCCCAGAGTTTCTCGTTCTTGAGCAGGGAACGCGCATAGATCCAGCCCAGCACGATGCCGCCGATATAGGCGAGCGCATACCAGCGGATCGCAAATGGGCCGATCGTGACGGCCACGGGATCGAAAACCGGAAAGGCGATGAGGAGGGAAGGCATCGCCTGGTTATGACCAGAGGTTGCGGCGATAGAGTGAAGTAAGCCTTTCCCAATGCCGTTCGGCCGCCTCGCGATGGTAGACCGGCCGCTTCGGGAACGCGAAGCCATGATGGGTGCCGGGATAAATCTCGACTTCCGCGCGGGCATCATCTTCGGCCATCGCATGCCTTAGCTTCTCGATAGTCTCCATGGGCGCATAGATATCGGTTTCAGCGCAGCCGAAATAAAGTTCGGCCTTTGTCTTTTTGCCGGCGAGGTGAGGGCTGTCGGGCTGATCGCTCACAAGATGCGTGCCGTAGATCGACGCGGCAGCCTTGACGCGATCGGGAAAATGCGTCGCCGCGTTGATCGCGTATCGCCCGCTCATGCAGTAGCCGACCGCGCCGACCCTGTCGGTACGCGCGGCCGGCTCGCTTTCGGCGAAGGCAAGCAAGGCGCGCGTATCTTGCATGATCATCGGGATATTGATCGAAGACATCAGCTGGAACATCCGCTTGCGTTCGGGCGATTCCGGATCCTGTGGCACCGGGCCGATCTCCATGACGCCGGACCGGTAATAGAGGTTCGGCAGCATGACGTAATAGCCCGACGTGCCGAGCCGGCGTGCCATGTCGCGCAGCTCCTCGCGGATCGCCGGCGCGTCCATATAGAACAGGATCACCGGATGCGGTCCCTCGCGCTCGGGATGGGTAATGAAGGTCGTTGTGTGGTCGTCCTTGGTTGGAATTTCGATTTGCCGGTCGATCATCTGAGGCTTCTGCTCGTTCGTCGGTCTGCGGTTTGCGGGCCAGGCAGTATCTACGATTGCAGGGAAAGCGGCGCAACACAAGGCGACCTGCCAATTACCAATAATATTGGTCTTGAAAGGAGTTGGCATCATTGCCATTCTCCTCTTGTGCCGATCCTGTGCAGAGCAACCGGAGATTTGAGGATGACCCAGACAAGCAATCGGTTTTTCGACGAGATCGGGCGTCTGATGAACGATGCCGCCGGCGCCGCCCAGGGCGTCAAGCGCGAGGTCGATACGCTCATGCGAAATCAGGCCGAGAAAATCCTGCGCGACCTCGATGTCGTCAAACGCGAGGAGTTTGAGGCGGTCAAGGAAATGGCGCGTTTGGCGCGCGAGGAAAATGAAGCTCTGAAGGCGCGTATTGCCTCTCTCGAAGCCAAGCTCGGGGCGTCTTCGTGATCGGTCGATGATGCCAAACTGAAATGGCCAAAATCACGCGCGACTTGCCGGTTATCGCCTTCGCGTCGCAACAGGCCTGGAACACTTGGCTTGCGTCACAACCGGCGCATTCAGAGGGCATCTGGCTGAAATTGGCGAAAAAATCCGCAGCAGTCGCCAGTGTTTCGAAGGCAGAAGCGATCGATGTTGCGCTTTGTCACGGGTGGATCGATGCCCAGCTCAATAGTTTCGACGAGAAATATTGGCTGGTCCGTTTCACCCCGCGCCAGCCGAATAGCAGATGGTCGAAGAAAAATCGCGATCGGGCGCTTGAACTCGTCGAGTCAGGCCGCATGCGGCCCGCCGGCGCGAAGGAAATCGAACGGGCACAAAAGGACGGGCGCTGGGCCGCCGCCTATGCGTCGCAAAGTGCGGCGGAGACTCCAAACGATCTAGCAAGCGCGCTGGCCAAGAACAAAAAGGCGGCGAGCTTTTTCGCGACGCTCGATCGCGCGAATCGTTATGCGATCCTGTACCGCATTCATAACGCCAAGAAGCCGGAAACCCGCGTGGCCCGCATCAAGGCATTCGTGGCGATGTTGGCTGCCGGCGAAACCATCCATCCGCGGAAATCAAAGCGGTAAGGGCGCTATCAAGCAACGGACTCGACCCAAGCCGCAATCATTCGCGCTCTTTCGCGTCGTCGACCGTTCCCTGGACGCTGCGCAGCACGTCGATCTAGCGCCTTTTCAGAAAAGCTTAAGAACCTTTTCAGTGCAGTTTCAGGACTTCCGGCCGGTCCGGGCTCAGATTTGGCACCCGTAATCGACGTGCCGTCCCGCGCAACCGAACATCGATGAATGAAGTGTACGAACCCTGGTCACAGCCGTGAGGAGCATAAAATGTGCAAACGATATGAAGAGGAGCCCTGGCGAATCGAACATGCAGATAATGCCACTATAACCTTCACAGTCGCACTACATGACCCTCATGCTTGGGAAATGCGCATGGAAGATACTCGCCGTTATCACAGCATCAGCCATGGGTGGGCCTCTGAGGATCCGCACGCCTGGGCAAATACCATCGCGCCCGTGCTGCGTCAGTTTTTCGTCAAAAGTCGACGCCCGGCCGAAAGGACGGCGGCAGCGACTGACTAGCTGTAAAGAACGCCGAGGAGACAGAGGATGCCCGCATCCATTGGAATCCTAATGCTGACAGCAACGATGGCCGCTGGCGAGCCCAGAAGCCGAATGGAACGCACTTGTGAAGCCGTACATGGAAGATTGATCCGAGTTGTCTCCTGAGCAGCGAGCCTGTTTAGGCCATTATAGAGGGGGAATCGTCATGGTCCAAAGTCCCTATGATGTCGATCTCGACCGCAATTCGGCAAACTTCCAGCCGCTCACACCGCTATCGTTTCTGGAACGCGCCGCCTCGGTGTTTCCCGACCATACCGCCATCATCCACGGGCTGCGAAAGTGGAATTATGCCGATTTTTACGCCCGCGCCCGTCGACTTGCCTCGGCGCTCACCAAGAGCGGCATTGAGCGCGGCGACACCGTTTCAGTCATGCTCGCGAATACGCCGGCGATGCTGGAGGCACATTACGGAGTGCCGATGACGGGCGCCGTCCTCAATCCGCTCAACACTCGGCTCGACCCCCGGATCATCGCCTTCACACTCGACCACGCGGACACCAAGATCCTAATCACGGACCGGGAGTTTTCAAAGCCTATCAAGGATGCACTCGGGCTCGCCAAGGTCAAGCCGCTCGTCATCGATTATGATGATCCGGAATTCACGGGGCCCGGAGAGCGGCTCGGCTCGCGCGAATATGAGGAATTCCTAGCTGGCGGCGAGGCGGATTTCGCTTGGCGCATCCCTGATGACGAGTGGGACGCGATCTCGCTCAACTACACCTCGGGCACCACCGGTGACCCCAAGGGCGTGGTCTATCATCATCGCGGCGCGTATCTCTTGGCGATCGGCAACGTCGTCACTTGCGGGATGACGAAGCATCCAGTCTACTTGTGGACCTTGCCGATGTTTCACTGCAACGGCTGGTGCTTTCCGTGGTCGATCTCGGTCGCGGCAGGCACCCACGTCTGCCTGCGCTGGGTGCGCGCACCAGCAGTGTATCGCGCGATTGCCGGCCACAAGGTAACGCACCTGTGCGGTGCGCCGATCGTGATGGCGACCCTGCTCAATGCGCCAGCAGTCGAGAAGAAGCCGCTGCCGCATGTCGTCGAGTTCTTCACCGCAGCCGCGCCACCGCCGGAAGCGGTACTGGCGGCGATGAAAGCCGCCGGCTTCAACGTCACGCATCTCTACGGGTTGACCGAGACCTATGGGCCGGCCGTGATTAATGATTGGCACCGGCAATGGGATGCACTCCGGCCGGTCGAGCAGGCGGCCAGGAAAGCGCGCCAGGGCGTGCGCTACGTGCCACTCGAAGCGCTCGACGTCATGGATCCTGTGACGATGCGTCCGGTACCTCGCGACGGCGAAACCATTGGAGAGGTGATGTTCCGCGGCAATGTCGTCATGAAGGGTTACCTAAAAAACAAATCGGCGACCGAAAAGGCATTTGAAGGCGGCTGGTTCCATTCCGGCGACCTCGGCGTGATGCATCACGACGGCTACATTCAGCTGAAAGATCGTTCGAAGGATATCATCATCTCGGGCGGCGAGAACATCTCCTCGATCGAAGTCGAGGACGTGCTATACAAACATCTCAGTGTTCAGACCGCTGCTGTCGTAGCGAAGTCCGACGAGAAATGGGGCGAGACGCCCTGCGCTTTTGTCGAGCTCAAGCCAGGAGAAAACGCCAGCGCCGAAGAGATCATCGCCTGGTGCCGCCAGAATCTCGCTGGCTACAAGACCCCGCGCTATGTCGTGTTCACAGAGCTGCCCAAAACATCGACGGGCAAGATTCAGAAATTCCGGCTCCGCGAAATGGCAAAAAGCGTATGATGGGGCACCGCGTGGCGCTGTGCAGGGACCGACACGTAAGAAGAGGCGCCAGATTGTAGGCGCGCCGACCACGGCAGCATTCTGCATAGCGCTTTTCAGTTCTTCGCTACCCGTGTGTGGCTTCGACCTTGCGGTCACCGTGATGTCGCTGGGATTATCTGGGCGGTCACCGACAGACCGGTTAGGGTCATTCCGGCAATCCTGCCTTGCGCAGGCTCTCAATGAGGCGGACGCGGTCCTCCGCCCGCCGGAGCGGCGGCGCTACCCGGTCGAGATTGCCAAGCCGCAACGCGGGATCGACCTCGCGCAAGCAGGCCATCGCCGCCCGCGCTTCGACCATCCGATCCGAAAGAGCATTGGCAATCGCTGCCGCCCGCAGTGGCGTGGCCCAGTTCGGTTGCTCATGGAGGGCCTTGGTCGCCCAGGAAATTGCCTCGTCGTAACGGCCGGCAAAGGCATGCGCGAAGGCCATGCCGGCCGAAGCAAAGTAGGTCATCGGATCAAGCGGGCTCAGCCGCATAGCTCGCTCAAAATGTTCAATGGAGATGACGGACTCGCCAAGGTACATGCGTACCCAGCCGCTCGCATTCCAACTCGCCGCCGAATTCGGATTCAGAACCAACGCCCGATCGATGTACGCGGCGCCAGCCTCGACCTCTTTAGCTAGATAAGCCAGGCTAAGGCCGCCCGACCATAGCGCGGTCGGATCATCCTTGCCCAGCGCGACCGCGCGACGCGCCAGCCTCACGGCGTCCGCGATCTCACTCTCGCGATCAGCCATCCAGCCATGGCTGTTCCTGAGCGCGCTGGACCACGACGCCATTCCGTAGGGAGAGGCGTAATTGGGGTCGAGTTCCGTCGCGCGCACGAAGAGCCGCACCGCTTCCAGGAGGCTGTCTCGATTGTGCAGATGAAAACTGGCCATTCCGCGCAGGAAGTAGTCGTAAGCGTCGAGGCTCTCGGTCGGCTTCCGTCCCGCACGCTCGATCTCCGCGCGTTGGAGCCGTGGCTCAATGGCCCCCACCGCTCTTGCGGTCACCTGATCCTGCAGGTCAAACACGTCCTCCAGGGCACCATCGAAGCGGTCCGCCCAAATGTGTCCGCCGGTTGTCGCATCGATCAGCTGCCCGATGAATCGCACGCGATTTCCTGCCTTGCGCACGCTCCCCTCGAGCACGTAACGCACCCCGAGTTCGCGCGCGACCTGTTTGACGTCGACGGCCCGGCCCTTGTAAGTGAAGCTGGAATTCCGCGCGATAACAAACAGCGACGGAAAGCGCGACAGCGCCGTGATGATTTCATCGGCCATGCCGTCGGCGAAATATTCCTGTTCAGGGTCCGCGCTGATGTTCTGAAACGGCAGAACGGCGATGGATGGCCTTTCCGGAAGCGTGGGGTTCGAAGAACCGGCGGCCATGGGAAAATTCGCAACTTGCGACGCAGCGGTGACGGCGCCTTGGTCCCGCATGCTGGCCGGGCCGACGTATCGATAGCCTCGTCTTGGGAGGGTCTCGATCCAATTCTCGCCGCCAGGCTCCTCCCCAAACACCCGACGTAGGGCTGCGATCTGCACGGCGAGGTTGCTCTCCTCGACAGTGAGACCTGCCCAAGCGGCTTCCATGAGCGCGTCCTTGGAAACCGGGATACCCCGTTTCTCTACGAGCACGCGCAGCAATGCGACGGCACGATGGCCCAGCGAAACGGGCTCGCTGCCTCGAAACAATGTGTCCGTCTCTGCATCGAGACGAAACGGACCAAGGATGTACGTTGCGGCCATCTCCCGATCCAACGTCCGTTCAAAAACGCTTAAGAATATTTTCAGCGCAGTTTCATGACTTGCGGCCGGTCCGGGCTCACATTGCTACGGCCGACGACGGACGCTTCGCATCATGGTGCGGATCGTGCGCCAAGGCAAGGAGATCGCTCGGTAAAGCCCGAACATGGAATTCGTCATGAGGGTACAGATCATGTTGAAATCTGCAGCAATCGAACGGCCACTACAAGTTTCAGAGATGTATCGCGATCCGTGCCGCGTGGACGATGCCGGACCGAAAGTGGTGCAGTTCCTCGACCGCGATCAGAGCGCAAACCCGACTTCACCACTTAATCGGTACATCGAAGGTTGGGCCCAGAACGACCTGGAAAAGATCCTCGATGCGACCGCCCCGAGCTATCGGTTCACTGATCCGTTCGTCGGAACTTTCGTTCGCCGGTCGCTACACAAATATTTCGATCTCTTGCGGGACAGACTCTCCCGTACAGGAGCAATCGGTTGGGGCGATCTCGCTATCTTCCTGCGAGGCCCAATGAAGCTGCGGTCCCTGAAGGAGTTTCAATTCTGGCGCGAGGCGCCACGGATCGGGCTCACCGGAGTGGCCGAGATCGAAATCGGAGAACGAGGCGTGGAAGCCGAACGCGTTGCATACGACCTCAACCTGGCGTCCGGCATATTGTGCCGCGGCTTGGCCTAGCGCTGATCATTTTCGCATAGCCGGAGAGACGGTCGCGGCGGACCAGCGATGCTGGCGGTTGGCGAAGCTCCGTAAGTTCACTCCTTTGCCCCATGAGAGCCTCATGACCATTCAGTTCTCAAAACAGCCGATAGCAATGCCTTCTAAGCGCCTCCCAAAAATGGGGTCAGGTCTCGTTTGCAGACTCGTTTCGGCCCGCAACGATCCCGGCAAGGAGCGCATCCGCAGATGGCTCATCAAGCTCGACGACGCCCAGCTACAGTCGGGCCTCGGCCTGACAGTTGAAGACATTGTTGTCCTGCGCGCCTGTACGAGAACAGCATGGCCCCTGCGCACGAAAGGCACGCGCGCTTAGCTTCCCGTTCTTCCAGGCCCCCAGCGAGAGGTTCAAAAATGTCCATCACACTCACAGCCAGAGAAGCGCGTCCCGCAACGAGTCTAATTCTTCTCACCACGTCGTTCGGCGTGCTGATCGCGCAGATCGATACGTCTGTCGTCAATCTCGCGGTCAAGTCGATCGGCTCGGATTTGAAGGCCAGCGTGACTGAGCTGCAGTGGATCGTTGATGTCTACAACTTCGTCTACGCAAGCCTGCTTCTCTCAGCCGGAACACTCGCCGATCTGTACGGACGCCGCCGCGTCTTTGCGCTTGGCGTCGCGCTATTCACGTTGGGGACAGTGGTGTGCGGGCTAGCGCCCGATGTCCCCACCCTCGTTGCCGGCCGCGCCGTAGCCGGTCTTGGCGCAGCCCTGGAAGTGCCGGCCTCCCTTGCGATCTTAACGATCGCCTATCCGGACACAAAGGAACGTACCCGCGCGCTGGGGCTCTGGGCGAGCTGCTACGGGATTGCCATTGTCATCGGTCCGACCGCCGGCGGCGCGCTTGTCGATGCGTCCGGCTGGCGCAGCATTTTCCTTCTGATAATTCCGTTCTGCATCGTGACGCTTGTTCTAGCCATGACCGTGGTGCCGGAATCGAGCAACCCGCAAGGCCGCCGGTTCGATCTTCCGGGGCAGGCGCTTGCGATTGCCGCGCTCGGCAGCCTTTCGCTCGCAGCGATCGAGGGGCCGCGCTGGGGTTGGGCTTCGACCGGAAGCGTGGCCGCGTTTTCGCTTTCGGTCGTGACGGCAACGCTGTTTCTGCGCCGCCAGGCAGGTGCAAACGACGCGGTGGTCCCGCTGCCCATGCTGCGCAATCGCGTGTTTGCGGCTTGCCTTGTTGTGGCTAGCGCGATGAACTTCGGCGGTTACGCGATGCTGTTCCTCACCCCGCTCTATTTCCAGACCGTGCGTGGCACGTCGGCACTGTATGCTGCAGTGGTCCTGCTGCCGATGTCCCTGAGCTTCATGATAACAGCGCAGCTCTCAGGCCGCATTGCTAACAAATTCGGGCCTCGCATTCCCATGACGGCTGGCATGGGACTGATGGGACTCGGCCTGCTCATGCTGGCCCTGATTCCGTTCAACGACAGCCTCGTAATGATCGAGAGCGCGTTACTCGCCATGGGCTGTGGCCTCGGTCTCAATCTCGGACCGATGAGTGCGGTGGCAGTGGCCAATGCGCCGGCGGCCCGTTCGGGCACCGCATCGGGTCTCATCAATACCGCGCGCATGGTCGGTGCAACTCTCGGCGTAGCGGTGCTTGGCGCGGTGTTTGCAATGCATGCAGCGCAGGGCGTAGGCACGCAGGGCCTCGCGGCCGCCTATCTCGGCGGTGGGATCGGCGAGCTGATCGGAGCGGCCGTGGCTTTCGCGTTCATCCGCAGCGACTCGTTGCGCCGGCCGGCGCAATGAGGACGGCAGTGAAACGGAAAGGAGACCATTATGAGAGCCGCGAGAGACATATTCAGACTCGATCCTGCTATCAAAAGAAATCTTGGGTCGGTCGCCAGGAAAGCCTTTGCCGCATCTCTGGCTCTCGCCGGCGCCTTGCTGAGCCAACCCGCTGGCGCTGAGGAGCGGTTGATTAAAGGCTTCGATGCAGTGCGTGCATGCTCCGGCGACATCGAAAAGCTCTGTGCAGGCATCGAGCCAGGTGGCGACCGGATCAAGGCATGCATCCAGGGGAAAGTCAGTGAACTGTCGACGCCTTGCAAGGAAGCACTCGCATTGTTCATCGCAAGCGGAGAGATCATCGACGACACCTATGAGGGTTGCGTGGGGTTGCAATGACGCGTCATAGGGAACACGCCGACGTTCGCGGCAACATGCGCTGAAGGCATCTCGGATCACCATGATCTAGTTCAAGAGCGCGACGATCTGTCCTGAAACGGGGGAACGCTACTAGCGCATCGTCACTACTTCCGGGAGAAGAAGACCAGAACTAGCTCAGCGCAGCGCCTGACGTCGGATTTTGACCCATTTCAGACTTTACTTTCGCGTGGGTGACATACCCGTGGAAATCGAAATGGATCCTCGGTTGCTTCGGAGATATGGAATGACCGCGCTGGTGACCTGGGCGGCGCTCCTAGCTGTTCGATCGCTTGCTTCGTTGGTCATCGAGAAAATTCGATTGACACGATTTTGCGGGCGCGCCCTGATTTGCCCGTCGTGT
>Ga0306926_10000691_pt1 | contig 32143 bp, 26 predicted proteins | sample flu12Cox44000178_FD_203759 | JGI IMG/M metagenome (GOLD analysis project Ga0306926, IMG submission 203759) | Lab enrichment of tropical soil microbial communities from Luquillo Experimental Forest, Puerto Rico - flux8day.12C.oxic.44.000.178 (v2)... | ecosystem: Environmental > Terrestrial >...
ATGGAAACTTCCTCGGTGTTGCCGCCGCAACCTCCCGCATCGCCGAGCAAGCGCTATCCCTGATCCACCTTCAGTGGAAGGCGGAGCCGCAGCCCTCCAACCGAGAGCTGTTCGAATACCTTAAGAAAAATCAGTCGCCGCGCGAAGATCGCGACGAAGGCCCGGTCGCAAAAAAAGGGGATGTCCCGAAGGCATTGGCGGCTGCAGCGCACAAGGTCCAGCAAACCTACAACATCAATTACATCGCCCACGCTCCCCTCGAGCCGCGCGCCGCTCTCGCCGAGTGGAACGGCGACCAGCTCAACGTCTGGACCGGCACGCAGCGGCCCTTTGGCGTTCGCGGTGAACTTGCCACCGCCTTCCATTTGCCCGAAGACAAGGTGCGTGTGTTTATGCCTGATACGGGCGCCGCCTACGGCGGCAAACACACCGGCGACGCCGCGATCGAAGCGGCTCGTTTGGCGCGCGCCGCAAGGAAGCCCGTCAAAGTCGTCTGGACCCGCGAAGAAGAATTCACCTGGGCCTACTTCCGGCCAGCCGGAGTGATCGAAGTAACCAGCGGCGTGGATGCCGGGGGAAAAATCACGGCCTGGGAGTTTCACAACTACAATTCCGGCTCTGCCGGCATTCCGACTTACTACGATATTCCCAATCAACTCATCGAATTTCATCCGGTGAAGTCGCCGCTGCGCCAGGGCTCCTATCGCGGGCTTGCCGCCACGGCCAATCATTTCGCGCGTGAAGTCCACATGGACGAACTAGCTCACGTCGTAGGCGTGGATCCGCTGGAATTCCGCGTCAAGAATCTTAGAGAGGAGCGCCTGCGCGACGTCTTCGTCAAAGGCGCAGAGAAATTCGGCTGGTCCAAGCCAAAGCCGAAAAATCACGGCTACGGAGTCGGCGGAGGCTACGAAAAGCTCGGCTATGTCGCCACGTTTGTTGAGGTCGCGGTCGACCGCGGCACGGGCGATGTCAAAATCGAGCGCGTCCTGACCGCCTTTGATTGCGGCGCAATTGTGAATCCCGACGGTCTTCGCAATCAGCTCATCGGCGCCAACATCATGGCATTAGGTGGCGCGCTTTTCGAAGCCGTGGAATTCGAAAACGGCCGCATCCTGAACAACCATTTCGCAAGCTACCGCGTTCCGCGCTTCCGTGATCTTCCCCCGATGGATGCGTTTCTGCTCGATCGCAAAGACGAGCCTTCGGTTGGCGCCGGCGAGGCCCCCATTGTGGGATTAGCCCCCGCTATTGCTAACGCCGTCTTCGACGTCGTCGGCGTCCGCCTGCGCGGCATGCCGCTCGGTCCTCTGCTGGTCTCCCACGGCTACCAGTTCGCCTGATCCTGCAATTCCACCGGCTGGTTGTCTCATTTTCGACCGACTGCTTTATCTCTCGATCCGCGCCCCCGCGCCTTTCATCAACCGCTGCACTTCGGCCAACGTCACCATCGTTGTGTCACCCGGCGTGGTCATCGCCAGCGCCCCATGCGCCGCCCCGCATTCGACCGCCCACTTCGCATCCTTGCCGGTCAAAAATCCATAAATCAGCCCCGAAGCAAATGAATCCCCGCCGCCCACACGGTCAAAAATCTCCAGGTTCTCCCGCTCCGTGGCCTGAAAAAAATCCCCTTCGTGATAGCAGATCCCCCCCCAATCATTCTTTGTAGCGGTCTTCGCCTTTCGCAGCGTTGTGGCTACAACCTTGAACGGATACTCCCTCACCACCGCTTCGATCATCTTCTTGAACCCTTCTACCTGAAAATCCGCCAGCTGCTCGTCGGCACCGGGCACGCTAAATCCAAGCGCCGCAGAAAAATCCTCCTCGTTGCCCAGCATTACATCCACGTGCGGCGCAATCTTGCGATTGACCTCCTGCGCCCGCTTCTGACCTCCATTCGCCTTCCACAAGGAATCCCGATAATTCAAATCGTACGACACAATCACGCCGTGCTTCCGCGCTGCCTGAATCGCCTCCATCGCTACTTCCGGCGTACTCGCTGAGAGCGCGCAGAAAATTCCGCCCGTGTGAAACCATCTGGCCCCGCGCGTACCAAAAATATTCTCCCAATCGACTTCACCTGGCTGGAGCTGGGAAATGGCCGTGTGCCCTCTGTCGGAGCAGCCCAGCGCCGGGCGCACACCAAACCCCCGCTCCGTAAAGTTCAATCCATTGCGCACTGTCCGGCCGACACCGTCATACGGCACCCAGCGCACCAATGATTGATCCACGCCGCCCTGATAAATCAGATCCTCCAGCAGCCGCCCGATGGGATTGTCCGTAAACACCGTAACCACCGCGGTATCCAAACCGAAGCACCGCTTCAACCCGCGCGCGACGTTGTATTCGCCTCCGCCTTCGAACACTTCGAATTGCCTCGTCGTCCAGATGCGCTTTTTCCCGGGATCTAGGCGCAGCATCACCTCGCCCAGGCTGATCAAATCCCAGCGGCACTTCTCTTTCGATCGCACTTTCAGCGCCATGAAGTATCCTCGCCGTCATCCTCTTTCCGTTCGAATGGAACCGGCAGCGCAAGTGCCCTCACTGATTCACTCCACTCGCCAGAAAACCGCCGTCCACTTGAAGAATCGTTCCCGTGATGAAGCTCGCCGCTTCCGAGGCCAGGAAAATCGCGCTGCCCGCGAGTTCCTCGACGCGCCCAAACCGCCGCATCGGGGTACGCAACAGCAATTCCTCGCCCCGCGCCGTGCCGTCCAGCAATTTTTCATTCAGCGCAGTGCGGAATACGCCGGGCATAATGGCGTTTACGCAAACGCCGTGAGGCGCCCATTCCACCGCCAGGGTGCGCGTCAGCGACGCCAGCCCCGACTTGCTGGCGCCGTAAGCCGCCACTTCATACATCCCGAGAAACGATGTGAGCGACGCAATATTGATGATGCGCCCGTACTTTCTCTCCACCATGTGGCGTCCAAAAATCTGGCTCGCTCGGTACGCCCCGGTCAGATTGGTCTCGAGAATCTCGCTCCACTCGCTCTCTCCCACCTCAAAAAACGGTGTGCGCTTCGTGCGCCCCGCTGCGTAGACCATGATGTCCGCCTTGCCGAATTTTGCCACCGTCGCATCAAGCAAACTCTGAAGCGAAGGGCGATCCAACACATCGGAACACACTCGCAGGGTGCGCCTCCCGAGCCCCTCAATTTTCTTCGCGGTGGCCTCTACCATCTCCGCGCGCCGCGCACTCGGAACCACGTCCGCTCCCGCCTCCGCCAACCCTAGAGCGATCGTCTGGCCAATGCCAGAAGTGCCGCCGACAACAACCGCGGTTCTGCCGTGCAAGTCAAAACTCGTATAGGTCATTTTTCCCCAATGTGAGCCAAGTGTTTAAGGCAGCGTGAACACAAACAGGGCAGAACCCGCGGCAATGGCCACGTACTCCTTGCCGTCCACCGCGTACGCCATTGGCGCAGCGTATACTGCTCCGCCCATCTGGAAATGCCACAGCACTCTTCCCGTGGCCGCGTCCAGCGCGATGAAATTCCCTTCTGAATCGCCGCTGAACACCAGCCCGCCCGCCGTCGACAACACCCCCGACCAGCTCGGCGAAACGTGGTTGAACTCCCACTTCCGTTCGCCCGTCAGCGGATCAATCGCCCGCAGCGCTCCCCAATACGGTTCCGCATCCGACGCCGGAAAATACGCGCTGCCGTAGTACGCGTGGCCTTCTTCATTCACCTCCGGGGCGGTGCTGAAGATGTCGCACTGCTCCCTCGCGGTCACGTAAAACAGCCGTGTTTGCGGATCGAAAGTCGGCGACATCCAGTTCGTCGAACCCGCCGCTCCCGGACACACCTTCCTTCCCTCAAGCGTCGGCGAACTGTCAGTCCTGGCCACCGGCCGGCCCTCTCGGTCCTTCGTGTCACTCCACGTCGTGTTCGCAAAAGGCTTTGAAAGAATCAGCTTCCCATTTGTGCGGTCAATCAAATAAAAGTAGCCGTTGCGGTTTGCATGTCCGATCAACTTCCGGCCGTCCAACTCCATCATCACCGGAATCTGCGTCGAATCCCAGTCGTGTTCGTCGTGCTTCGTATACTGAAAATGCCAATTCAGTTTTCCCGTGTCCGCGTCGAGCGCCAGCAGGCAGTTGCTGTACAAATTGTCGCCCTCGCGCTGCGCGCGCCGGTTCGAGGGCGCGGGGTTCCCGGTCGTCCAGAACAATTGATTGGTCTCTTGGTCGTACACTCCCGTAATCCACGGCGCCGAGCCACCGATTTTCCAAGAATCTCCCGCCCAGGTTTCGTGTCCAGGCTCGCCCGGGCCCGGCGTCGTATAGAACCGCCATTTCCGCGCGCCGGTATTCGCATCGTAGGCTTCAATAAACCCGCGTATCCCGTACTCTCCGCCCGAAATGCCAACCACGATCATGTTTTTTACGGCCAGCGGGGCAAGCGTGAAGCTGTACCCCTTTCGATAGTCGACCGCCGTCACATCCCACACCACGCTCCCAGTCTTTGCGTCGAGCGCAACGACGTGTGCATCGAGCGTGCCGAAAAACACCTTGTCCCCAAGAATCGCAAATCCTCGATTGACCCGCCCGCAGCACATCCGCACATCGGAAGGATATATATATTGATACTGCCAGATGGGCCGCCCCGTCCGCGCATCGAGCGCAAACGCGCGATTGTCCTGAGCGGTCCCGTACAGCATCCCGTCAACCACCAGCGGCGTAGCCTCAAATTTTCCGAGCGCGCCCGTCTGGTACACCCACCGAGGCGCCAGATTTCTCACATTCCCTGTGTTGATCTGATCCAATGCGCTGAATCGCCGGCCCTCGTAGTCGCCCGAATACGTCAGCCAGTTCTGCGGCTCTTTGGACGAATCGAGAATGCGCTCGAAGGTAACCTGCGCGAGTGCCGATCGAACACACAGGCTCGAGGCTATCAGGGCAATAACGCACGCAGTCACCCGCCTCATCTCGTTTCCCCTCACTTTGTGCTTACGTCAAACAGATACGTCAGAAGATCCCGCAAATCCTGCTCCGACAATGTCTTTTCGTCATACGTCGGCATCAACGACTCGCGCGTCTTCCTGAACGACTTGAGTTTGTCTTTCTCGAACAGGTGAATTTGCTGCTGGGTGTCCATCATCTGCACGCTGAAATTATCCTCGTTGAGCGTTACGCCCTTGAACGTCTGCCCGTCCACCGTTACGACGGTCACGGTTTCATATTCCTGCGGAAATTCCTTCGTGTTCTCGATCAGACCCGTCGCCAGGCGCCGGCTCGGATCGCGAATTGACTCGACGAGCGAACCCGCCGACCGAGCCGTCGCCACATTCGTCAACTCCGGCCCCAGTCGCCCGCCCTTTCCATTGATCATGTGGCACGTAGAGCAGCCCGCGGCTCCGTGGAACAGCTTGTCACCTTTGGTCGCATTTCCCCCCGGAGCAGGTTCGGACTTCTTCTCCACGCTGCGAATGTATGCGATTACTTGCCAGATTTCCTCAGCCGTCATTCCCACGCCCTGACTGGTCGTGCCATTCTGCGGCATGGCGGTTCCCGGGATTCCGTCGTTAATTGTGCGGAAAAGGTCGCCGTCGGTTTTGCCATGACGTTTCTGCGCTCTGGTCAAGTCCGGTCCGCGGCCGCCGCCGCGCGCGCCAAGCCCGTGGCAGAACGCACAATTGGCGCGGAACTGCGATTCACCCGCGACCACAGCCTTCGGATCGTTGGCGTAGGGACTGGTTTCTTGCGCGTGAATCAACGGGCAGCAGACGAACAGCAACGAGAGTGTCGAAGCGGCCCACGGCAGCAGGCTGCGAACGCCGTCCGCCGAGCCAGCGCCACGACCTGTTATCCTGCTTCCCGGGAGCCTAGCAGGGAGCCCGCCTCTTTTGCGGGCGATCGATCTCAACCATGACGTCTTGGCTCCCATCATCAGCACCACCTCAAAGGCGATTCTCCCAGAAAATTGGACGCGAATGATAGCCCAAGAAAGCGGAGCGGTTGAAAATTCCGGCGAAGCAAATTTTCTGGTTTGTAAATCAAAAAACGCTGTTGTCGCGGCGCTTTGACGGCTCTTTTCTTGCCGTTTCTTCAACGCCCTCGAGCATTTTCTGAAGGTCGTTCCTCGAAAGAAACCTGCCTTTCAGAACCACGCTGGAAACTTTCTGCGTGTTGCGGATATCTTCGAGCGGGTTGGCATCTAAAAGCACCAGGTCGGCGATTTTTCCACTCTCGATTGTGCCCAACTGGTCTTCCATGTGAAAAAAACGCGCTGGATGAATCGTCGCGGTCTGTAAAGCCTCCAGCGGCGTGAAGCCCGCCGCCACAAGCCGCTGCAATTCCTCGTGCAGGCTGAAGCCCGGGAAAATAAATACTCCGGCCGGCGTATCCGTGCCGGCTAGAAAAGGCACACCCGCCTTGTGCAGCAGTTGAACAACCTCCAGCTCTTTCTCAACGAACTTCTTACGCGTCTCGAGGTCGTCGGTATTGAACTCGCTCTCCACCTGCTCCGTAAATTCCTTCCAATATGCCGGAACGTACTTGGCGCGGGTGTCCTGGCTGAAGTCCGACACGTCAATCAAATTTCCGCCACGTTCCCACACAAGCGTCGGGCACTGCCACGTCTGGTTTTTCGCAAATAGCCCGGCGAGAGCGCCGGCGCGGTCCGGGTCGTACGACGCCAGAAAGCGCGTTTCGGTCTTGCCACCCTTAAGAAACTCGTCTTCCAGCGGCGAGCTGCCTTCAAATATCCCGATCAGATGTTCGAAGCTCTGCATCCCGGCTTCCGACATTTCGCCAGCGCGCACGGCATCGGGTACGTGCCCTTCGAACGGAATTTCCTGCTTGCGCGCTTCGTCGGCAATTGCGAACACGGCTTCCCGCGGAATCAGCGATTGCAGCTTGATAAAATCGACGCCGCGGTGCTTCAGGTCGTCCACGGCGCGCCGGCCATCTTCCGGTGTCGCAACGGCAACCGAACTCGGAAAGCGCGGCTTCGGGCCATCGAGCATCGGGCCGGAGGTCATGATCCGCGGCCCGATCAGGCGTCCCGCTTCGATTTCGTCGCGCCAGCCCTGGACGGTATCGAGTTCGCTGCCCATATCCCGCACGCCGGTGATTCCGTTCGCGACAAGCAGCGGCAGGGTGATCTGTTGCGCCGATGGAAACCAGTCGCCAAACACGAGATGCACGTGCATGTCCCACAATCCGGGAATCACAAAGGCGCCACGGCCGTTGATGGCCGGCGCATTTCTCGGATAGCGGGTCTGCTTGCGCGGCCCAACCGTCGTAATCCGGTCCTTCACTATAATGACGGTTTGATCCGCGCGGACTTCTCCCGAACGCACATCGACCACGTTTACATTCGTAAGCACCAGCGTGTCTTTGAGTGACCGGTGCTGCGCGTTGCACGGCTGAATCAACAGGAAAAGAAGCGCAAACGCAAAAGCCGGCGGGAGCCGGAAGCTCATCTTCATGTCGAGGATTCTATGGCCTGCCTGCCACAGTTTCAAACGCGAATGTCGGCGGGTTCTTTCCGCACAACCACTCAACCTGCCCCGGACGTGTCTTGCCCGAAGCAGATGATGTAGCCGTTGCAATCCCTCAACTCAAATTCCTTCATTTCATAGAACTTCACTTCCGGCCCCCGCGTGATCTGGGCGCCTTTCGCCTTGAACTCCCGATAGAGCGCGTCGCCGTCCCGGCATTTCAGGTATGCGTCCCAGGTGAAATCCGGATGCGCCATCCGGTTCGGCCGCACGAGCCCCTTTGTCCCGTTGCCGCTAAGGAAAAATTCAACGCCATCGCGTCCCAGCGTCACGAAGCAGGGCGGCTCGCCCCAATACCGGTTGAACGAAAAGCCCAGCACGTCCCGGTAGTATTCCGCCGATTTCACGGCATCCTCCACCACAAAGCAAACGCAGACAGAGTTTAGCCGGCGCTCAGAAGTTTTTCCGTTCGTCACAATCCCTCATCACCCGCGGCACTCGCCACCTTGCCAACCTTTCTTTGCAATAGCTTCTGCATAACCGCCTCCCAGCCCGCACTCCCGCCATCATCTCCCGGAAGGACCTGGGCACTCAATCTGTATGTCTTGTGGCTGACTCTCCGGCGGCATCACTGCCATTTGGGACGTGCCGGACGCCGCCGCAAGGTACGTGCAGGAAAAACACCAGAGGCCGAGTTCAACCACCCAACACACGAAAGGGTCCGCGATCCCGCCAATATGGAACTTGCCGTAGTTCGAAGGAATTCCTAGCATCCTGCTCATGAGCGGGCTCACAACCGAGGCCGACGCAATTCTGTCGTGGTTGCGGCAACGCGAGGACGACATGGCCGCGGTGCTCGCCGAACTCGTTTCCGTCCCCACGGAAAATCCTCCTGGCAAAAATTATCGCGCCTGCGTCAACCTCTTGGAGAGCCGGGTGCGTCAGGCGGGTCTCAGTTGTGAACGGCTCGTGTCCGGTGGTTCGGTGGATGACGTTCTGGACCCTCCCGAGTGTCTTCTCGCAACTTACGGAACTGGCCCGCGAGCTCTCTATTTTCATGGGCATTATGACGTCGTTCCCGCGCAAGCTTGCGAACAATTCCAGCCTCAGCGGAAAGAGTACTTCCTGTTTGGACGCGGCTCCTGTGACATGAAAGGCGGAATCGTCGCCATGCTCTACGCGATTTCCGCGCTGAAAGAGAGCCGGACGGACCTGAACGGCAGGATTGGACTGGCGCTTGTTCCCAACGAAGAAACAGGCGGGCAAGGGGGCACAGCTTGGCTCGCACGTCAAGGTTTGCTCGGCCGCGACGGTGTCGGCATGCTGCTGCCGGAACCGACCAGCGGCGTAGTGTGGAATGCGAACCGCGGCGCGATTTCCCTGCGGGTGCGAGTCTTCGGCAAATCGGCGCATGTCGGCTTGCAACATCAGGGCGAGAACGCGTTCGAGCGGATGCACACTCTCGTTGAAAAGCTGCAACAGCTCAAGCGCGAAGTAGAACAGCGGAACACGCGATTCAATACCGGCTCGGCACAAAAACGCAACTCCATCCTGATGATCGGTGGAGAAAGTGGTGGCGGAACAAACTTCAACGTTGTGCCCGCGGAGTGCTGGTTCACCATCGACCGGCGAATTAATCCCGAGGAAGACCTTGCGGCCGAAAAAGCGAGGTTGCTTGGTGTCCTCGAGGGGTGTAAGAACGATGGCATTCCCTTGGAATGGGAAATCCTTCAGGAAGCCCCCTCAGCCACCTGCAGCGAAGACGACCCGCTCGGAAAGGCCTTGTCCCGCAACATTCATTTCGTCACCGGAGAAGCTCCACAGTTTGAGATGTGCCCTGGGCTTTTGGAGATCCGTTTCTACGCCGCGCAGGGCATCCCCGCTTATGCCTATGGTCCGGGATTGCTCTCCGTCGCGCATGGCCCGAAGGAATACGTGGACCTGAGGAGAGTCGCCGATACCGCCGCGATCTATGCATTGACGGCGATCGACGTATTGAAGGCCTAGCTGAGGCCGGCCGGTTCAACCACAGCGGCTCAGGCAAATCCCCCGAGCGCCGAAGACTTGATCGATGCCTACCGCCGGTTGATTTCTCGCGCTCACGCTCACGGCGTCAAGCTGATTGGCGCCACGATGACTGCGTTTGAAGGCGTCGCTATACCCGGCTACTACTCGGAATCCAAAGAAGCAGTCAGGCAATCGTGAAACCAATGGATCAGGACCGGTGGCGCATTCGACGGCGTGATCGACTTTGACAAAGTGGTGCGCGCACCGGATCATCCCAGCCGGCTGTTGCCGCGCTTTGCCTCGGAAGACCATCTCCATCCGAACGATGCCGGGTATAGCGCCCTGGCCGACGCCGTTGATCTTGCTCTTTTCAAAATAGGATTGCGCCGAACGGGTACCAGGCGCCCCGTTAAATTCTCAAGGTGACCCTTTCATCTGGGCCTCAAGAAACGCCAGTACATCGTTTCCCCAAACATCGGTCGCCGAAGAACAAAACCCCCAGTGGCCGTCTTGGTGGGTTTTGCCGAAAGCCGGATAGATCTTGGATTGAAAGTCTTTCTTTTTTTTGGATGCTTCCTTGCTCAAGACCCGGCTGGGTGCCAGGTTGTAGTCGTTCTCCGCCTGGATCAGGAAAACAGGCGCTTTGGCTAGCTCCACTGCGCGAACTAGCCGTTCCTGGAGCGGTACATTTTGCTCCCACGACATGGCCCCCGGCGCGAACGGTACAAGCGCCTTTACGCCCAGGTTCCGTTCGCCCGCGAGCAGCGTTTCGATGCCACCGAAGGAACAACCTGAAATGACGATGCGACCCGGATCAACGAAGCCTTGCGACCTCAGATAATTCAGGCCCGCGACCACATCATCCACTTCGGCCTCCTGGAGCTCGACCATGCGGCGTGCTCGTTCTCCTGGCGGCGCCTGCCCGACCAGATCCTGAATGTAATCACCCGGCGAGCGGCCTTGTCCGCGGCGATGCGGAACAAAGAACACGTAGGAATGCGCAGTGTAGAACTTGGCCAAAACAGGCTGAGACCCCGGCAATTTCTCACTACCGTGATTCCAGACGATGGCCGCAAAAGGACCTACACCCTCGGGCTTCCAGAGAAAGCCATGCAATTCCCGTCTGCCGCTTGCAAACACGACCTCCTCAGGTTTGGATTGAGCCATTGACATACCCTGAACCATCGTGAACAGCAACAATCCGCAAAGCCATTTCTTCCTTATTGGCCTGACGAATCCTGAAAGAAGCGGCAAAGGACCCGTGAAATGTGGTCTTGATTGATCTGCGCTCATAGAGCGAGCAGCTTAACTTAGGCAACATCAAAAGACCATGCGTAATGCCGCAATTGCGCAAACTGAATTCATTACATCACTCAGAATAGCGGTCCAAGTCCCCACCCCAGTACACCCAGGCGATTGTGCAAGCGCATGACCGAGCCGTCCGGCATGAAGAAAGAGCCTTTCAATCGCAGAATATTGAACGAGTAATTCACCCGCAACGGAACGCCGATTACTGGCAAAGTCCAGCGGACCTCAAGACCGGTCGAACCATGAATCAAACCGTTCGTTGAATCGATCAGTGCAGGACGCGATTGCCCGAGCCAATTCGGTAGCAACAAACCCGAGCCGGCATCGACGAAAGTCGCTCCTTCGACTTTGCCCCTCATCGGAATCCGGTATTCCAGATTTGTAGCCGCCACGAGGGTTGCCCCGGCCGGCACCGCCGAGTACGTTATCATACCGGAAGGAGATACATTGGCCAAAGTCTCATAAGGTCCAAGCTCTCCCGGCCGCAACCCCCTCACGAGATCATCGCCGGAGAAAAAATGCCCATACAGCGGCATGTTCCCCTTGTAGCTGCCCGCCGCGCTTACCGTCATTCTAAAAGCCCACGCATTGTGATGATCGAGCAACGCATCGGGAAAAATGCGGCCGTATTCTGCTTTCGATTTCAGCACATTCTCGCTGCCTCCAAGCCATCCTCCAGACACGTAGTCCGTCACTTGTATCTTTTGATCTCTGGCGTCGCGTGTCCACCCAAGTCCCAGCGAATGGTTGGAAGTCTCGTTCCGTAAATCAACCGTCTGCGGACCTGCTGCGCTCGATGGCTGGTTGACCACATAGTCCGTCAGTGACCTAGTGCGCCCGTAACTGATTCCGATCGAGTCCACGTCCGAAACGGCATAACTCCATCCGGCATTCATGCCCTCGGTCTGCGTCCGCTCGAATGGAACCTGTACGCCCGGCGCAAAACGGGGACGAACAAATGTGTCAAACACTGAGAGCGCGAGCGTGCCCCGCGAGCCAAGAAAGCCTTCCATCGCCAGGCCAATCGCTAGCTGTAGCGCCTCCGGCCCCCAATCGATTTGCGTCGAAAGATACTCGTCTACGCCAAGCAGATTGAAGACGGTGTATGCGATTCCGAGCGTGCTTCCAAATTGTTCGCGTCCGCCGGAAAAGGTCGTGCGTTGCCTTCCTTTCTCGTGAATGTGAATGATTACATCGGCCGTCCGTGCAGCTTCGTGCGTGGCGATCTGAATGTCCTCTTTCTTGAACGGTTGGAAATACCCCGTCCGCGTGAGACGGGCAAGACCGGCTTGAAGCGCGTACTCGTCGAAAGGCTGGCCTTCCGTCAGGCCGATGCGTCGGCGAAGGTACCGGTCTGGGAACCGCCGGTTCCCGCGGAAATCAATCCGTCGCACGACGTAAGGCGGTGTGGGATCGAAGTCAAACTTCACAGATGCCCGGTGCGTTGAGCTGTCGAACGTCGGAGTAGCCCGCAATCGGTAATCTCCATCGCCTCTGTGGTGTTGCACCGTTCGATGAAGCTTTATTTCCCAGCTACGCTGCACCGATTCGACGGCAACTTGCGAAAACGGTTGGCCCGGAGCGACATTCGACAAAGTCGGTGCATATTTTTTCCCCGAACCTAGTTTCTGCCGCAGGGCGGTGCTGACTTCCATCGCGCCAAAGCTGTAAGCGTTACCCGCCTCGATCGGAATGCCAACGCTCAAGCCGACCTCCGAACGGCGACGAAGGCACGGCAAAGAGCGGCCCGAAAAGACGTCTACTATGGTTACCTGTGGCGTTCCTACGTGCGCTTGTGGAAATCCATGATTTTGCAAATAGGCCAGAAGATTGACGCGGTCCTCTTCACCCTTTTGCTCTGTGAATACATTCTTGTTTCGGAATCCGGAAAACCACGCATCGGGAGAAATCTCGCGCATTTGTTTTCGCAAGACCTTGTCGGAAACTTCCGGATGTCCCAAGAAACTTACCCCCACGACGGGCAGGTGCGGCCCGTCGTGGATCTCAAATTCCACTTTTACCCTCTGGCCGGAAAGTTTTTCTTGCACGGGGAACACTCGCGCCTCCGGGTGCCCCATTGCGGCCAGTTCCGATTGGATGGCTATTGCCACTCGATGCAGTTCGACAGGGCTCGCGGGCGCTCCGGTTTGCGGCGTGAGTCTCCTCTCCTCGAGCCGTTTCTGGATCTGCTGCTGAGAAAAAACCTTTGATCCGCTGTATTCCACCGCCACCAGAAACGGATATTCCCTGACATGAAATTCGAGTTTGCAGTGCGGCAGACTGCCGGAGGCCGTCCCGGAGTTGCCATCCAGCTCCTTCGCCTTCACGAAGACATCCTCAAACCAGCCCAGCCGGTTCAGTGCCCGAAGGTCCGCCGCGATTCGAGCAGGGTCACACTTATCTCCGGTGTGAAGAGAGAGTTGCAATTTTGCGGTTTCCGCCGCAATGCGTTGAAGACCTACGAACCCGATTTCGTCGATGGCCGCTCCGCTGGGCACGCTGTTCGACGCGCAGTTCTCCTCGGGACGCGCGGAACTCCCCTGAGCGGTCGCGTAGGTGGGTACGACAGTGATTGACCCGAGAAAGAGAACGGCTATAGCTGCACCGTTGCGCATTTCTCCCTGCACCAGGATGACTGTGGGGATGGATGAGGCCGCCCCGCTGCAGGTTGTCCGGCGGCGTTCTTCGGGTTGTATTGCCGCCGGTCCAACCGGCTTCGCCGGGCACACACCGACCCTCTGGGTAGGAGCCGCCGCTTTCTGCGTAGCGGCGAAGCTCAGGCTGCCAATCGCCTCCTCGACCACTGCGGTGCGGCCTTGCCTCACCGCACCTCCTGGATGGCAAGCTGTTCAGAAATGCTCAGTGGGCCTGTGGCGTGGGTGCTTTCATCAAGTCCACGAACATTTTGTTGAATCTCCCCAGATCCAGATCCTTCTGGATTTCGACGAGGCGTGCGCCAAGCATCGGGTTGTCTTTATCCGTCCAGGTCAGCGTGTTCCCATACGCGGCGCCGTGGTCAACATCCACGCTCAGATACCGCGTCTCTTTCCTGGTGATTAACGTTGGATCGATCCACGCAGCGGCTGCCAGTTCGTCCCACATGTAATAACCGCCCTGATCCTTCATGAAGTACTTCACCACATACTGCGCCGCCGCGCTCTTGCTCCCCTTGATCTCCCCCATCATGCCATCCGTGATTCTCGTTTTCACCGAGATGTCCACCGGCGTGCACACGATCTTTTTCCACGGAGCCTCTAACACGCCCTTCGCGGCCTCTGGATCGAACCAGAAGTTGAATTCGTGACGCGGCGCGCTCAGAAATTCTGGATCGTTGGTTTGTGGTTCCAGGCTTCCGCCCATGAACACCAGGCCTTGCGCGAGTTCCGCAAAATGCGGATCAATTGCGTTGGCCAGTGCCAGGTCCGTCATGGGGCCTCCCTCATAGATCGTGACCTCATGAGGATATTTGCGCACCATGCGAATCAAGAAGTGAGCGGCGTCTTCGTCAGCGGCCTTCGTATGCGGCTCACCTTCGATCAGTGGGGGAATTGCGTCATGCTCGTGCCACCAACGATCGTCCCAGGCTCCTGCGAACGCAACCTTCCCATACCTTGCCTGCCATAACTGGGCTTCCTTACGGCGATGCACCAGCGGGAACACCGCTCCGGGCACGACCGGGATATCCGTGCGCCCAATCAGTTCCAGCAGTCGCAGCGTACGTGCCACCTCCTCGTCGCGCCACTGGTTCCCGCTGACAACGGTAATTCCCAATACCTCCACCTGAGGAGACTGAATCAACGTCAAAAGCGTTTGCATATTACTGCCCCCGGGCCCCGAACAATCCTGGTCGATGATGACTTTCCGGCGTTCCTGCGCGAATCCCAGGCTATTCGCCATCAGCAGTAAGAAAATCACAAAACGTAGTTTTAGGTTTCTCATCACAGACCTCTTCGGCTCTTCTTCTTATTCCGAAACTTCTCTCAGCGACTTCACCACCGCCCCAAAAAACGCCGGATCCTCCACCACCGTTGAGCCCGTCGGCTTCGGCCGCGCGCTTAGCACCACAATCACAACCTTTTCTTTCCGGTTGATGTACAGCTGCTGCCCGAAGATTCCCCGCGCCTGGAACGCCCCATCATGCACGCCGTCTCCTTTCGGATACGTCCACCACAAATACCCGTACTCCACGGTCTTCCCACCAATCTCTTTTGCGCTTCCCGCTTCCTCAAACCATCCTTCCGGCACCATCCGCCTTCCGTCAATCACCCCATCTGCCTGTACCAGTAATCCAATCCGCCCAAAATCCCGCAGCGTCGCCGAAAGCCCTCCTCCAGCCCAACCCATTCCTTTCGGCGATTCCAATTGCCATTGCGCTTCGAACTCCATGCCCCACGGCTTCCAGATCTTCTCCGACAGATACTCCGCCAGGGGTTTGTGCGTCGCGCCTTCCAGCACCGCTCCCACGACAAATGTTTCTCCCGTGTTGTAATTCCAAATCGTCCCCGGCGCTCCCGCCCGCGACAGCGCGCTCATAAACGGCAAAATCGTCCCCGGCTTCTCTTGAAGCTGAATTTCCAAAAGCCGCCTTCGGTCCGAGTTCGGATCGGTATACGTCTCATTCCACTGCACTCCCGATGCCATCTGCATCACATTCCGCACGCTGACGCCCTCGTACGCTCCACCCTTCAGCACGGGCACATATTTCGTAACCGGATCATCCAGGCTTCCAAGCGAGCCATCCCGCAACGCTGCGCCAATCAACGTGGAGGACACCGATTTCGCCATGGAATACGACGGCCAGTGCGTCTCCGGTCCGGTCCCGAGTTCGTAGTCCTCGAGCACCACTTCGCCATTCTTCAGAATCAGAAGCCCCGCCACGCGGTTCAGCGCCAAGTAGTCAAACAAGTCGTAGCGTTTTCCGCCCGTCTCGAAAACCACATTTTTCAGAGGCGTCTTTGCCTTTGGCAATTTGCGCGTCTCGTTTCCCCGCTCCACTATCCGCACGGGGAACAGCTCATCACTGTGTGCGAATGTCTTCACTTCCACGCCCGGCCTCATCGTGCCGTCGTATACCTGCCGCACTCCCGCCATCTCCTGCGCCGTAGCCGAACCGATACTCACTGCGCTCAAAACCAGGGTGGATGCAAACGCGTACATCAATTTCGCAAAAGTCATTTGATTCTCATTCTGGGATGTTCCTAGCAACGGCACGTTCTAGCTGCGTATCCCGCGCGCGATATGCCTCTCACTTCCTCCGGCGCTGAAGCACGACTGAACTCCGATCGCTCAAGTTGGGTACCCGAAGCGAGGGCATAAGTGGCGTGATTATCGTGCTCCACGGTTAAATTCATCAAGAATTTTCTGGACTTCCCACGAAATCGCGGGGCGTCGATCCTTTGGTTGCCTTGCGATACGAATAACACGCTTTAACCGGGAGCAGCGGCTCGACGACCAGCAGTTCAGTTCCCTCCGTGCTGATATGTGGCGGACGGTGGCCGGAGGCGGAGCGCGAACCGATGTTCGTCGAAACGGAGTCGTTATTTGGATTTGTGCTGGTCGAACCAACCGGCGACGTAGAGCATTTTCGCAACATGATGGCTCGGACGGCGACTGATGCCGTGCGGCTCTTCGGGAACACGCACGAGAACTGCGTCCACATTCAACAGCTTCAAGGCCGCATAGAACTGCTCGGCCTCGGAGAGCGGCGTGCGAAAGTCCTGCTCGCCGGTCATTACGAGCGTGGGCGTTTTCACTTTTTCCACTTCGTCGGTGAGCGAGCGCTTCATGTATTGATCGGTGTAATCCCAAGGATTACCCGGGAACCAGTATTTTGCCGTGAACGGAATGTCCGAAGTAAGCACGAAGCTGTACCAGTTGATGACCGGATACAGCGAGGCGGCGGCGCGGAAACGGTCGGTGTGCTCGATGGTCCAGGAAGTCAGCACGCCGCCGCCGCTACCGCCCGTCACGAAAAGGTTGTTGGTATCAACGTAGCCTTTGGCGATAACAGCGTCCACGCCGGAATTGAGGTCGTAGAAGTCGTCACCGGGGTACGCGTGGTGGATCAGGTTTGCGAATTCCTCGCCGTAACTGGTGCTACCGCGCGGATTGGCGTAGAACACGACGTATCCCATGGCGGCCCAGACTTGCTTTTCGAAGTCGAAACGGTCTCCATAATCGGCGAAGGGACCGCCGTGAATTTCGAGAATCAGCGGGTATTTCTTGGAGGGATCGAATCCGGGAGGCTTTATGATCCAGCCCTGAATCTTGTGGTGGTCTTTTGATGACTCGTACCAGGTCTCTTCGACGCGCCCCGGAATCTTCTGGGCGAGCAACTCGCGGTTGAGCGACGTCAGAGCCTTGATCCCGCCGCCATTCGCAATTGCGATGTCCCCCGGATTGTCGGTGCTGCCCAATGTGAACGCGATGGCGCCGTTGTGAGCGACGGAGAAGGAGCCTCCACCGTAGGAGCTGACACTGGACGCGACGTGGTCCGCGACCCTCTTGAAATTGCCATCGACGGTAGAGAAACCGATTTTGGTATCGCCTTGGTCGTCGTACTGGAAGTAGATGCCACTGTTGTCCTGGGCCCACTGGGGACTCGCCACGTCACGATCGAGTTTTTCGGTGAGGGCATGCGGACTGCCGCCGTCGCGACTCATCAGGTAGAGCTTGGTTGTCTGGTGACCTTGATAGCGATCGTCGAAGCCTGTATCGGCAATCCATTTTCCGTCGGGAGAAACGATGGCATTGTTGTCGGGACCTTTGCGAGAGGTCAACTGGCGAATCGTTCCGTCGGCGACTGAAAATTCATAGACATTCGTGTCGAAGTATTCGTGGTCGGATTCCGGGTGGCGGTTCACGGACTTGATGAGGAATTTTCCGTCGGGTGACCACGAAGCGCGCGAGGCGCCGCCCAATTCGCTGCCACCGTTCGGAAAATCTCCCGTGGTGATCTGGCGTGGAGCGCCTCCGTCCGCGGCGACGACAAAGACCTGCATGAAGCCGGGCTTCAAATAGCCCACTCCGTTGAAGCGATAAACGAGGCGGTTGTAGGCATTCGGCGGGTCGGCCCACTTCGCGCCAGGCGGAGGAGCGGGAAGATCAGCAAGGTGCGGACCTTTGCCGAGCACAAGCGCAGAGAAGGAAAGCTCCTTGCTGTCAGGCGACCATGCGATGGCGTCGGGCGCTTCTTCCACGTTTGTAATGCGGGCGGTCTGGCCCGAATCCATCCAACGTACATATATCTGCTGCTTTCCATCGGCATCCGAAAGGTATGCGATACGCGTTCCGTCGGGTGACCAGCGGGGCGACGTGTCGGAGCGATTGCCCGTGGTCAACGGACGATGCTCGCCACCGTCGGCATTGATGATCCAGAGATTGGCATAACGACGGTCGGTCATCGGATCCGCAAAACGGCGGACGTAAACGATTTTTGTCCCGTCGGGAGAAATCTGCGGATCGGTGGCCTGCTGGAGCTGAAATTCATCCATCGCCGTGAGTTTGTGCGGATTGTCTTGCGCCCTCGAAACCGGCGGCAAAGCCGCAAAAAAGATTGCCAGTACGATCAAAACACGCGTAGTTAGCTTCATCGGTGTGCTCCCTTCGCAGGCTGGGAGTTAACACCGCGGTTCAAGGAAGTGTCAAGCGGCAGGCGATTCAGGCGGGAGCAAGGCACAAGACTGAAATTCGCCAGAACGAATTTTCATCCTTCACGAAGCCGGTTTGGTTATACTGCTTCTGCTGCACCGGAGGAGTTCTTCCATGATGCAACCAGATCAGGCCAAATTTCTTCGCGATTTCTTGCTCCCTCAGCTCAAGTCCGAGCAGACTACCACCAAGAAAATCCTTTCTAGCGTCCCGACGGACCAGGGCGACTACAAACCTCATCCGAAGTGCATGAGTGCGCTCGAACTGACCCGGCATATTGCAGGCACCGAGATGTGGTTCCTCGATGCCGTCATAACCCAAGGCTTCAAAGACGATGAGTTTATGCCAAAAGGACTAAAGACTGGCGCCGACGTTGCCCGATGGTATGACGAGAACTTCGCCGAGCGCATTCCGCGTCTGGAAGCATTGTCCGGCGAAGACCTTGCCACGCCTGTCGACTACATCGGCATCCTGAAAGATCCCGCGGTCACCTACTTGAGCCTGGCGATCCGGCATTCCGTCCACCATCGCGGGCAACTCGCAGCGTATCTGCGCCCAATGGGCGCAAGGGTTCCGGCGATCTACGTAGAGAGTGCCGACGAACCGTTCCAACAGTCCGCTCAGTCGGCTTCCTCTTAAAAGAGTCCTCTATCGCCAGATTCATCGATCCGCGGCCAAAATAACCGACGACTCGGTAGAGCTTCGTCACTCTTCTAATGGCGGACCGTCGGAGACGACCAAAGCCACCTTCCTAGGTCTCGGCGTGCTGTTTTTGCTACGCCGGCAGTGTCCGGTCTCGCCACGCGTCGTCCCATAACCGGTCAGTGAATCGTTCCCTCGTTGTCTCTGGCCTCAGAAACTTCGACTTTATTTTCAGGCAGTTACACCCTGAAGGAAGCTGGCAATAGGCATGCCCTTACTCGGGAGCATGTACACAGATACAGCGCTACTGCAGCCCGAACCTCACTGCATACGAATGCCGCTGGCCCGAGCTCGCACGGGTGACCACGAGGCTTTCAGCACGCTGGTCTCCCCACATACTCCGCGGCTTCAACGATTGGCTCGCCGCTTCACGGGAAGTGTCGAGGACGCCAAAGACATTTGCCAGGAGTCTCTGCTGAAAGCTTTCACCAAACTCGACCAGTTCGCCGGAACCAAAATGGAATCCGACGAATTCCGCGCCTGGCTGATGAGAATCACCGCGAATTGTGCAATTGATTTTCTTCGCCGCAAGGGTGCCCACCGATCCTTGCCGCTCGACGAATGCGAGCAAGCCGCTATGACGTTCGAGCACGCGGGGACGAGCGGTTGGGGTGAAAGTCCCGAAACCTCTTTCACGCGGCAGGAACAGCTCAGCATTCTTGCGGACGCTATCTCCAAGCTGCCTCCGGAGCTACGAAACGTATGTTTGCTTCGCAATATGCTGGAGCTTTCGACGAAGGAAGTGGCTGCGCGTCTCGGGATTCCCGCGATCACGGTGAGGGTCCGTCTTTTTCGTGCCCACGGTCGGCTCCGGAGGATTTTGAATCGGCGAAATGCTCCAAGTAGTACTCAGTGGAGTGCCGACTTGCCCAACTAGTCTCCGGAAGCTTTACGGCTAAGCCACTGCTTCAAACCGGTTCGCATGAAGTGCGCTAGAGTCATCTAGTTCCACCGGACCAATCCCCCGTTTCCGTGACCTATTCTCTCCTCCTGCTCGCATATTACATATCAAGTGACTTAATTAAACAAGATTGGCGCGCCGACATGCCCCGACGGCGACAGTCGGCCTGGACGGCACGGGAAATGGGCTTGACAAGGGCAAAGGTGTCGAGCATTCTTTGCCGCAACTGGTGCCTTTCCTGCGAGAAGAAGGTCTCCGGACAAATCGGGTCTAAATTCACGCCAAGGAGTCGGTACCATGGACCACTCCGCGATCCAGCAACTCAGAGCACGAGTGCGCGGCGCGCTGCTCTGCCCCGGCCAGGATGGCTATGACGCAGCGCGCACGATTCCGAATGCCATGATCGACCGGCGGCCCGCGTTGATTGTGCGCTGCACGGGAGCCGCGGACGTTGTCGCAAGCGTGTGTTTTGCGCGTCAACACAATCTTCTGGTGGCGGTGCGCGGAGGAGGCCACAGCGTTGCAGGTAAGTCCGTATGCGAAGCCGGATTGATGATTGATCTTTCCACGATGAAAGGGATGCGGGTCGATTGCGTGGGGCGCACGGCACGCGCCGAGACAGGGCTGACGCTCGGTGAATTTGACCACGAAACGCAGGCGTTTGGGCTCGTGACGCCGCTCGGAGTCGTGTCGCGAACGGGAATTGCAGGACTGACACTAGGCGGAGGCTGGGGCCATCTCCATGCGAAGCACGGCTTGGCGCTGGACAACGTGATCGGCGCCGATGTCGTTACCGCCGATGGGAAGTTGTTGGCAGCGAATCCGAATGAAAATGCGGATTTGTTCTGGGGCATCCGGGGAGGGAGCGGCAACTTCGGCGTGGTCACGTCACTCGAATACCGCCTGCACGAACACGGGCCGGTGCTCGGCGGAGGCGTTTTTCATCCGGCGGAAAAGGCGCAAGCCGGGCTGCGGTTCTTCCGCGACTACACGGAGACCATTCCGGACGAACTAGTCGCGCAATGCGGTGCGTTCGCGCTGCCGGACAAAACGAGGGTATTCGCGATTGCGGTGTGTTATAGCGGCGACCTGGCGGAAGGCGAAAAACTGATACAGCCGCTGCGTAAATTCGGGCCCCCCATGGTGGACATGATCAGCGTGATGGACCATGTTCAGCTCCAGAGTATGTTCGATTCCTTTTTCCCCCCGGGCCGAATGACGTATGTGAAATCAAACTTCCTCCGTGATCTGAACGACGAAACCATCCGAAGGATTGCCGAGTTTGCTGGAAAGAGCCCGTCGGTTTACAGTTTTGCGCCATTTCTCGAGCACTGGCACGGAGCGGCAACACGCGTGGGCGTGACGGCTACGGCGTTCCCGCACCGCACCCATTCCTACAACCTGATGTTCTGGTCGAACTGGGAGAGTCCGGCGGAGACCGAAGCCAATGTCGAGTGGACGCGGAGTTCGTGGAACGCGTTCCAGCCAGTACTCGTGGAAGGCTCCTATCAGAATTACTTGTCGGATGAGGGTGAGGCGTCTGCGCGCGCGGCGTATGGACCGAATTACGACCGGTTGGTGGAGCTGAAGAACAAGTACGATCCGACGAATTTCTTCCGGATGAACCACAACATCAAGCCTACGGTGTAGGAAAAGCTCCGAGTCACTTCGGAAAGAAAAGGAAGGAGTAGCCGAAGCCGACGAAGGAGTCGGGGGCCGCGTGGGTGAGGCCGACAGCGACGTGGAAATCGATCTGGCGGTGAGGCGCGAGCTTGTAGGAAGTGCCGAAGTGCAGAATTTGGCGGGAACCACCGCGCTCAGGAAAATCGCCGGCATATTCTACGAAGGCATCCCAGGGTTTGGTGAGCTGACGGTCGAGGTAAAAGGTGGTCTCGCCGGTGAAGTTGTGCGAAGCAGCGAATGTGGGCCAGTAGAAAGCGACCTGGCCACCGAGCGTCCAATGCGCCGAGAGCGCGCGCGACCAAGGCAACTGAAGGGCGGGGTCGTAGTCGTGGCTCGAGATGGCAGCTGCTCCGGTGGGGAAGCTGAGATAGAAGATCTTGCAGAGATTGAAATTGCCAGGAAGTGGGCCGAACTGTTGCTTGACTCCGAGGGCCAGGTCGCCGAAGCCGGAAGGCGTGCCGGAACTAACGGGGAGATTGTAGTGGTAGTCGGGAACTGTGAGACGAAGCTCTGTTTTTGGAGAGAAGGCCGTAGCGAACGCTGGTTTCGGGAAGGTCGAGCACGAATTGACCCTGCGTGTGGGTTACGAGAAGGCCATTCTCAAACTGAAGGCCACCCTGGGGAACGACCACGCTAGAATTCGCGACAGACGGGCGGTCGGTAGAAATGACGACTTGCGAATCCGTAACGGACTGGGAATGGACCGCGACGGTTCGCACGAAAAAAAACGCAACGAGAGTGAGGTGGAAGTGGAGCCGGGCGCGCACGTTCAGGTTCGTTTAGTGAAATGCTGGGAGTAGAGCAGCAGAACACGGAGCAAATCGAGGAGAGCGGCAAAGAGACGCGCGTTCCGGTTGGCCACGAGGGAGATTCGGGCGACCAGGAGGAGTGCGCCGATGAGGTGAGCGCCGACAGCGCCGCCGCGAGCCCAGGGAGGAAGGGGCGAGAGTCCACCGGGGTACGCGCCGTAAACAAAATAATGGATGCCGAAGACGGCGAACGTAACGGCAAAGAAATAGCGGCCGAGTTGCGCGAGGCGGTCCAGGGTTGAGCTGGCTCTGGCGGGCGGTGCTATTTGAGGGCGTCTACGCCGGCCTGGGCGCATATCGCGTCATGATCGCTGGTGTCGCCCGAGACGCCAATGGCGCCGACGATTTTGCCCTCCATAACGATGGGGATGCCGCCTTCAACGGGCACAGCGCCTTCGAGACGAAGAATGCGAAGGCCAGCGCCGCCGGCGGCGAGGGCCTCCTGAAAAGCCTTGGTCGGGCGCTTGAAGCGGGCCGCGGAGCGTGCTTTCGCGATGCAGATATCGGCGCTGCCGAGCTGGGTGTTGTCCATCTTCTCGTAGTAGACAAGGTTTCCGCTGGGGTCTACGATGGCGACCGCCATATTCCAATTGTTCTTGCGCGCCTCGGCGAGAGCCGGCGCAGCGGCTTTTTTGGCGTTGTCAACGGTGATGGCGGTGCCGTAGGGATTGGGCATCTGGGTAAAGGCAGGAAAGGCGCAGAAAGCGAAGAGCAGAGCGAACGCCAGCTTTTTGGAGAGCGATGACATTCCAGTTCCTCCTGATGGGTCTCGAAGATAGGAGCGTGCAACGAAGAAACGTGATTTAGGGCCGACGAACGGGGAGCATCATACACCAGGAAGCAAGGGATGTTAGCCAGGCGGCAATGATGGGCCGGCCGGGGGACGGGCAGCAAACCGTTGGGCGACGGGGTGGCATCTGAGAGTTGATAAGGGGCCAGCCCGCGCAGGGTAGGGGAATCCAAAGATTGTGGGAAAATGGACGGATAGTACCGCAACCCAAGGCACGGACTGAGACTCGCTGATGGGTAGTTCTGCGAAAAAATGGAAAGTGCTGTTTGTGCACCCGAGTGCGCTGATGTATTCGGAAGTGTATTTGCGGCTGGAGCCGCTGGGGTTGGAGCTCGTCGCAGAAGCGTGCAGGAGAAGCGGATTCGGCGTCCGGCTGATGGACCTGCAAGCGAGCAGACACAAGGACTATTTCCGGGCGCTGGAAGAATGGCGGCCGGACGCGGTGGGATTTTCGCTCAATTACCTGGCGAACGTTCCCGAAGTGATTGATCTGGCGAAGGCGACGCGCGAGCGCTGGCCAGAAACATTTGTGTTCGTTGGAGGACACAGCGCATCATTTGTCGCGCGAGAGATTCTGGAACATGGGGCAGGCGCGATTGACTGCGTAGTGAAAGGCGAGGGCGAAGGAATAGCGCCGAGATTGCTGGAGGCGGCCCAGGACGACCGGAAGAAACTGGACAAATTGCCGGGCGTGGTGACCCAGGAGGGGGAGGGCCCGGCCCCGCAAATGGTGCACAGTTTGGACGATTTGAGGCCGGCGCGGGATCTGCTGGCAAACCGGAAAAAATATTTCATCGGGGTGTTGGATCCGGCGGCATCGATCGAGTTCACGCGAGGGTGCCCGTGGGATTGCGTGTTCTGCAGCGCGTGGACTTTTTATGGAAGGAATTACCGTCTGCGGAGCGCGGAGGCTTCGGCGGAAGACCTTGCGCGGGTGCGAGAACCGGGAGTGTTCATCGTGGATGACGTGGCATTCATCCAGGGGGAACACGGAATGGCGATCGGGAAGGAGATCGAGAAGCGCGGCATCAAGAAGCAGTACTACCTCGAGACGAGAGGCGATGTCCTGCTGAGAAACAAAGAGGTGTTCCGGTACTGGAGACGGCTGGGGCTCGAGTACATGTTCCTGGGGCTCGAAGCGATCGACGAAGAAGGATTGAAGCTGCACCGCAAGCGGGTGACGTTGAGCAAGAATTTTGAGGCGCTCGAATTTGCGCGAGAGCTGGGAATCACCGCAGCGATCAATATCATCGCGGATCCGGGATGGGACGAGAAGAGGTTCGCGGTGATTCGCGAGTGGGCGCTTTCGGTGCCGGAGATCGTGCATCTGACGGTGAACACGCCCTATCCCGGGACGGAGACGTGGCGAACAGAATCGCGGGGACTGACGACGCGGGACTACCGGCTGTTCGACGTGCAGCATGCGGTGCTTCCGACAAAGTTGCCGCTGAAGGAATTTTATCGACAGCTTGTAAGCACGCAAGAAGTGCTGAACCGCAAACATTTGGGATGGACAGCACTGATGGACTGCTTGACGCTGGCCACGAAACTGGCGATGCGCGGGCAAACCAATTTTCTGCGGATGCTGTGGAAGTTCAACGGCGTGTATAACGTGGAACGGCAGACGCGGGACCACGAGCGGGCGGTGAACTACCAGATGAAGCTGCCAGGGGCGGTGGTAGCGGGCCGCCTGAAACGAGAGAGCCTGTTCATTCACCCGCACGAGTTGTTGAAACCGCTAAGGGCAACGGCGGGGCAGGATTAGAGGGACGAGGCGAGCGGCATCCCACACGAGCGGTATCCCGACGACAGGTTTGTGGCAATCCTTGCGCTGAGATCCCTCGGGGCTTACGCCACTGGTACGAAATCACTTCTGGCGGGTTTGCTTGCCCTGCATGACGTTCGCGAGCGGATCAGAGCCCATGCCCATATCAAAACTGAATGTGGCGGAATCGTTCGAGATGCGCTTGAGAATAAAGCGCCCCCGAACGGTTTTTCCGTTCATCTGGGACTCGTTGTTCCAAGTCCAAGTGTCGCCGTCGAGGGAACCGTGTGAATAGACGTTTTCGCCCCAGTTGTTGGTCTCGTAATAGACATAAGACTTTTCGTACAGGTCGTAACTCATGACGCTCAAGCCGTGAAACTCCCCACCCAACATGTTGCCTTCAGACCTGCATAGGATCGCAAATTTGCCTGGAAGCCAGTCGCAGGATTCCGTGTAGGTGAACCTACCGCCGGGACCAAGCGCGGTTGGTTTTACATCGGCTTCAGAGACCCACTTACCAACAAAGTAGGCGAGCTTTTCGTGCTCCGGGCCTGGTTTCGGGGCGGGAGCGGGTTCCTGTGCTGTGATCGAGGCAACGGCGGAAAAAACCAGGAAGGCAAGGACGGAACCTGAAAGTTTGTTCATTTGATCCTCCGAGGAATACTCGTCGAAGTGGAACCTGTACGAAGGGTTCGTGAAGAAAATCGTGGAAGCGGTACAGGCGAACCCGAAGTTGTGGGCGAGCACCGCGATCTTCATCACGACGGACGAAGGCGGAGGTTATTACGATTCGGGATATGTGCAGCCGCTGGACTTCTTCGGCGACGGGACGAGGATCCCGCTTTTGGTGGTGTCGCGCTACACCAAACCGGGACACATCTCGCACAGCTATGCGGACCACGTTTCGATCCTGAAATTCATCGAGCGGAACTGGAACCTGCCAACGATCAGTGATCGCAGCCGCGACAACCTGCCCAACCCGAAAGTGACCGACGATAACGTGTATGCCCCGGTGAATACGCCGGCGATCAGCGACCTGTTTGACCTGTTTAATTTCGGGGGAGAAGACGACTGACGGGCCGAAGGCAGTAAGGGCGGGCGCTGGCGCAAGAGCCAGCGGCACAGCAAGCAGCGGGCTTCCGGCAGACGAAGGCCGGGAGCCCGTCGTTTTTCGGGCTAGTTGTCACGCGTGCACGCAACAGATGGGTTATACTGCACGAAGCTTTGGGGTTGACGACGGAAGGGTTAAGTCCAAGCAAAGCAAAGATTTACGAGCTGTTGAGCGTCCCAGAGCCGAACCATATCGATGAACTTGTGGAAATCAGCGGGTTGAATTCGGGCGAAGTTCTGGCTACGCTCTTTAAGTTGGAGATGAAAGGGATCGTCCGGCCCGAAAGAAACGATGCACCCGAAAGGAAGCTCGGAGCATCTGGAAACCAGCAAGGAAGATTGGAACGAAACTTATATAAAAGGTGGCGAGAAGGACACAGACCGCTTAGCTAGCCCTTCCTGCGGAAGAATCCGGAGTTACAAAAGAACACATGGCAAGGTCACTGGTCATCGTCGAGTCGCCAGCAAAGGCCAAGACGATCAATAAATATCTCGGGAAGAATTACACCGTGAAAGCGTCGGTGGGGCACGTGATGGACCTGCCGACGAAGACGATCGGGATTCGTCTGCCTGAGGAGGATGAACAGCCGAAGAAGAGAAGAAAGAAAAAGGGAGCGAAGGCAGCGGCGCCGAAGCCGCCGCGAAAGCCAGTGACGCTGGATGACCCGAAAATATTCGAGCCCACGCTGCAGATCATCCCGGGCAAGGGGAAGGTGATTAACGATCTGAGGAAATCGGCGAGCGCGGCCGAGGCGGTGTACCTGGCAGGCGACCCGGACCGGGAAGGCGAGGCCATATCGGCGCACCTGTCGATGGTGCTGTCGAAACCGACGAAGTACCTGGTGCCCGAAGAAGAGGAAAAGAGGAAGAACGGCGACAAAGAGGAGAAGGCGACCGAAGAGGCGGGAAAAAAGGCGGGCAGGGGCAAGTTTGGGAAAAAGGCGGCGGAAAAAGACCGGATCGAGATCGAGCCGATCGATCCGAAGAAGATTTTCCGTGTGACGTTCAACGAGATTACGCCGAAGGCGATCCGGGCGGCATTTGAGAAGCCCAGGCAGGTGGACACGCAACTGGTGGATGCACAGCAGGCCAGGCGCGTGCTGGACCGAATCGTGGGCTACAAGATTTCGCCGCTGCTGTGGGACAAGGTGCGCCGGGGATTGAGCGCGGGGCGCGTGCAGACGGTAGCGCTGCGGCTGATCGTGGAACGCGAGCAGGAGATACGCGCGTTTGCGCCGCAGGAATACTGGACGATACACGCGATGCTGGATGCGGGGGAGCCGCCGATTTTTGAGGCACGGCTGACGAAGAAAAACGGCGAAGACATCGAGATCAAGAATCAGGCAGCGGCCGACGAAGTGGTGGCCGCGGTAAGCAAGGCGAAGTGGCAGGTAGCGAGCGTCACGCTGAAGGAAAAGAGGCGGAACCCGCCACCGCCCTTCACGACGTCGAAGCTGCAGCAGGCGGCGTACAACCGTTTGCGGTATACGGCAAAGCGAACGATGGCGCTCGCTCAAAGGTTGTATGAGGGCGTTGAGCTCGGCGAAGAGGGATCCGTGGCGCTGATTACGTATATGCGCACGGATTCCGTGCAGGTGTCGAACGATGCGCTCGAACAGGTGCGGGAACTGATCCCGGCGCGGTTTGGAAGCGACTACCTGCCGGAAAAGCCGAACTTCTACAAATCGAAGAAGGATGCCCAGGGGGCGCACGAGGCCATCCGGCCGACGGATGTCTCGCGGACGCCGGAGGACGTGCGGAAGTATCTCGATGACGACGTGTTCAAGTTGTACCAGTTGATCTGGCAGAGGTTCGTTGCGTCGCAGATGCTGCCGGCCGTATACGACCAAACGACGATTGATATATCGGCGGTGGATTACACGTTCCGGGCGACAGGCTCGATGATGAAGTTTGACGGGTACCTGAAGGTCTACCAGATACCGGCAGTGGGCGCGGACCGCGAGGATGAGGAAAAGGATGATGAGGGCGAGGGCAAGGCGCTACCGCGGGTGACAGAAGGACAAGTGCTGAAACTCGAATCGATTCGGCCGGAACAGCACTTCACGGAACCGCCGCCGAGGTATACGGAAGCGACGCTGGTGAAGGAACTGGAAGAGGACGGAATTGGCAGGCCGTCGACGTACGCGTCGATAATTTCGACGATTGTGGAACGCGAGTACGTGAAAAAGGAACAGGGGCGGTTCACGCCGACGATGCTCGGTGAGCGGGTGTGTGGATTGCTGATCAAGAGTTTCGAGGACGTGTTCGACGTAAAGTTCACCGCGCGGCTTGAAGAGGAGCTGGACGAAATCGAAGAAGGCAAGATGCCGTGGCGGGAATCGGTGAGGGAGTTCTGGGAAAAGTTCATCGTGGACCTGGACAAGGCCGGCGATGAGATGGTGTCGTACAAAGCGGGGATTCCGACAGGGAAAAAGTGCGAGAAGTGCGGGCAGGGAGAGTTGCTCGAGCGGATTAGCCGGCACGGGTTCTTCCTGGGATGCTCGCGGTATCCGGAATGCGACTTCATCCAGGATATGGAAGAGGAAATTCCGGAGGACGCGGAGAACAAAACGGAGTATTGCGAGAACTGCGGGAAGGAAATGGCGCTGAAGCGCGGGAGATTTGGAGCGTTTCTCGCGTGCACAGGATACCCCGACTGCAAAACAACGAGGAGGCTGGTGGCTGGGACGCGGATAGCGCACCAACCGGATGAGCCGCTGGACGAGAAGTGTCCGTTGGATGGAAATGGGCTCTTGAAGAAGCACGGGCGTTTTGGGGAGTTCATCGGGTGTTCGGGATATCCGAAGTGCAAGTACACGCGGCCGATCACGATGGGGATCAAGTGCCCGAAATGCAATGAAGGGGAATTCGTAAAGCGAGGCAGCATGGGGAAGGGCGGGCGCGGGAGGTTCCGGGTGTTCTACGGCTGTTCGCGGTATCCCGATTGCGATTTTACGACGCCTTACATGCCAATAGCGGAGCCATGCCCAAAGTGTGGAGCACCGTTCGTAGTGGAGAAGAAGACGAAGATCGGGACAGTACTCGCGTGCATAAAAGAAGGATGCGACTGGGAGAAACTGGCGCCGGAAGAAAAGCCAGCCGCGGCATCGACGGAAGAAACGCCGGTAACGGCGAAGGTGTAGAGAGATTGGCAAGCCAATAAAGAGGGGCATCGCCGCGCAACAGCCCTCGAGAAGTGTAGTCCCCGCGGAAACCCTCTAGGCGGCTTGGCGCCCGAGCCGCCGGGATTGAACGCCATCCCAACCGCGACAACAGGTTGGTACAGCACAAGAAACAACTGCTTCAGACTTGAGAAGGACTGGCGGGAAGTGTGTCTATAATTCGAGTGAGAGGCGCGATGAAGCACTCGATTGAAAGATTTCTGGAGTATTTGAGGTCGGTTAAGAACGCTTCGCCGCATACAACGACGAATTATGGAAAAGACCTGGAGCAGTTTCGCGCGTTTCTGATGCCGCCCGGGACGGAAGAACCGTCGATTGAGAAAGTGACCCACCAATTGATTCGCGAGTTTGTGGGGCACCTGCACGAGCAGGGGCTGGAGAAGAGCTCGATCGCGAGGAAGCTGGCGGCCCTGCGGTCGTATTTCAAGTACTGCGTGCGAGAAAGAATGGTGAAGGAGAATCCGGCGAGGCTCGTGCCGACACCGAAGTTACCGAAGCGGATTCCGGCGGTGCTTTCGGCCGAAGAGATGAGCGGGTTTCTGGACCAGTTGGCGGGGATACAGAGTCCGACGGGGCGCGGAAAAGCAAGAAAGAAGCGCAGCGAAGTGGAGAAGACGGCGCCAGCAGGGGTGGTCAAGCTTGAGGACAGCCTGTTGCTGCCGAGAGACCGGGCGATATTAGAGTTGCTCTACGCTGCTGGGCTGCGGGTGAGCGAGCTGACCGGGCTCAATCTGGCCGACATGGACGAGAAGGAACAGATCGTGCGGGTGCTCGGGAAAGGAAGAAAAGAGAGAATCGTGCCGTTCGGAGGGAAAGCGGCGGAGGCGCTGCGGGCGTACTGGCCTGTGCGCGAAAGGCTGCTGGACGAAAATGCTCGAGGCGGCGGCAAAACGGACCCGCAGGCGGTGTTCCTGAATTACATGGGCAGACGGCTGACGCAGCGGAGCGTGGGAAGGCTGGTGAAGAAGTACGTTCGGGTCGTGAATATCAACTGGGACCTGCACCCGCACTCGCTGCGGCACGCGTTTGCGACACATCTGCTGGCAGATGGTGCGGATTTGCGGTCGATTCAGGAGCTGCTGGGGCACCAGTCGCTTTCAACGACGCAGAAGTACACACACGCGTCGGTCCGGCAATTGATGGACATCTACGATAAGGCCCATCCGCACGCGTGACGGCGGGAAGACCCTAGGGCCTCGCTGATTACAGAACACGAAAGCCCGCAGTGCCAATACCCACAATCATTCTGGCGTTTTTCCACAAAGTGTAAGAAGGTGTACGCGAAGATGGGGCGAGGAACATCTAAGAGCACGACAGGGAGAGTTGCCGGGTGGGGACATTTTGCGCAGAGCGATGAGGTTGCGATGGGTGTTGAGAGCAACAATCGCGGCGAGCTGGTGGTTGGCGGCGGCCGAGGTGGCGCGCGCGCAGGACAATTACGAGATTCAGGTCTACGGGTCTGAGCTGGTGGAGAAGGGGCATACGATGGTGGAGTTGCACAGCAACTTCACGTTTCAGGGCTCGAAGACAGAGGAAGACGGGGTGCTGCCGACGAATCACCAGCTACACGAGACGATCGAGATCACGCATGGATTCTCGGACTGGTTTGAAACCGGGTTTTACATCTTCACCTGTGCGAAGAGCGGCCTGGGGATCGATTGGGTAGGGGACCACATACGGCCGCGTTTCGCGGTGCCAAAGAAGTGGAACTGGCCCGTGGGTTTGAGCCTGTCGCAAGAGATCGGGTACCAAAGAAGCCAGTTCTCGACGGACACCTGGACGTATGAACTGCGTCCGATCATAGACAAGCAAGCGGGGCGCTGGTACTTCTCGTTCAATCCGACGTTCGACAAGTCGCTGCACGGGCTAACGGCGAACCAGGGATTCGTCTTTTCTCCGAACGTGAAGATAAGCTATGACATCACGAAGAAAATTACCGGGGGCTTCGAATACTACGGGTCTTTGGGGCCGGTGAGCGGGTTCTACCCGGCAGCGGAACAGCAACAACAGATTTTTCCGGCGATCGATCTGAATCTGTCGCCGAAGTGGGAAGTGAATTTCGGGGTGGGCGTGGGCTTGACGCGATCGACCGACCATCTGATCGCGAAACTGATTCTGGGGTACAGGTTCGATTTCTAGTCGGTGACCGGCAATTTCCTCTACGATGCGATGATGAAGAGATGCTGACGGTACGCGCAGCAGGTCCGGACGATGCGGATGCAATCTGGGGGATCCTGGAGCCGGTGATTCGCGCCGGCGACACCTACACGTTGCCTCGGGAGATGAGCCGTGAAGCGGCGCTCGCGTTTTGGTTTGCAAGCGGACATGAGGTGTTTGTGGCCGAGGAGGATGGGCGCCGGCTCGGGACCTACTTTTTGCGCCCCAATCAGGCGGGTGGCGGGGCGCATGTGGCAAATTGCGGCTACGTGACGGCTGCCGACGCGAGCGGTAAGGGAGTGGCACGGGCCATGTGCGCACATTCGCTCGAACATGCAAAGAGCCGAGGTTTTCGAGCGATGCAATTCAATTTCGTGGTCAGCAGCAACGAAAGGGCGGTGCGGCTCTGGAAGGGTTTCGGATTCGAGATTGTGGGGCGGTTGCCAGAGGCCTTCCTCGAGCCCTCGGGCAGATATACGGATGCTTACATCATGTACCGTCATTTGTGAGAGTTGCCGTAGAACGAGGGCGCCGTAAGCGAGAGGGGCGCACATCGGATTTGGGGGATAAAGTCACGCGGCCGACTGCTTTCGCTCTGAGCGGCGTTCCCAGAAATCCTCAAAGCGTCCG
>Ga0306926_10000692_pt1 | contig 32093 bp, 30 predicted proteins | sample flu12Cox44000178_FD_203759 | JGI IMG/M metagenome (GOLD analysis project Ga0306926, IMG submission 203759) | Lab enrichment of tropical soil microbial communities from Luquillo Experimental Forest, Puerto Rico - flux8day.12C.oxic.44.000.178 (v2)... | ecosystem: Environmental > Terrestrial >...
TGGTCAAACAACTGGAAATCTTCCTTGTTTAAATTCCCAACCGGCTTTCCGCTGGCGTCTCGCACCACAACGCGTACCTGGACCAGGTTTACTCGCAGTTTAAATGTCGTGCCCGTATCCGAAGTGGAAACTTCAGCCTTGTTGTCGCTGCCAGATCTGGCAGTCTGATTCGTCGCTGGGGTTGCAGGAGGCTTATCCTGAGACGCAAGGGGACCAGGCGGCGCAGGAGAGTCCTGCGCACGCGCCCCTCCAAGCCAGACCAGAGGAAGTAGAAACAGAGCGGTCCGTCTCGCAAAGCGGAGGAACAGCATTGGACAGGTCACGCTGAAGTTGATCCCTTCCCTTATCCCCATGCGCGACCAAATCTCTGGCGCCCCGTCACGCCGCCGTAGACCGCCTCGACACAGGTGGGACACTCTGACTATACGCCTCGCTTTTTTTGGGTGTCAACGCGCGTCCTTGATTCTTTAGCTCGAGCCTCCCAAGCCATGGTCAGGGCTTTGCGCACTTTTTCACGTTTGGGTTTCTTCACGGCCTTCAATCGCACGTGCGTGGCTCCTTGTTTTCCCCAAGCGCCCTTCACGGGGACAAAAATGTCCGGGGCTTCTTTCACGAGTTGCGCTTGCAGTTTCAGTGGGAGCCGTACCATGGCGAATGATTCATCCGGGTAACCCAGCGTCGCGAAAATTTTCCCGCCGACGCGAAAGTCCGGATGGTCCATGTGTTCCTGCTCTTCGGCTCCCGGAAGACTCCGTGCCAACTTTCGGAATTCCTCTGGTCCCATCGCTACTCCTCCTCGAGAAGCCTTGTGTCCCATTCCCCGCCGAGTCCGTGCCTATCTGGGCCCCCTTCTGTGACTGCGGAATCCTTCCAGGCTCCAAACATCCTGGGCCTCAAGGTGCCGCAACACATAGACGTCTCCGCACTTCACGCGCACGCGGAAATAAGTCTCACCCGGGGAATACCAGCGGTCTTGCACTTCTTCGACATCCAGCGTCTCGTCGCCAAGCCGCAATCGCAAGGGCCGCTCGTCACCCTTGTATCCCGCGTAGCAATCAACCTCGACTCTCATCTATCTGGCTCTTGCCATGGCCTCTTCCGCATTCCACGCCGCCCCGATAAAGACCACGATGGCGGAGAGTTGCATCCAGATCAGCAAACCGATCACCGCGGCCAATCCACCGTACACCACGTTATACGGTACGCGGCGGACGTAAAACCCGAAAATTACGTTCACCAACCACCACAGCAGTGTCGCCACCGTAGCCCCCGGCAGGACTTCCCGCAGACTCTCCTCTTTTGGGCGCGCCACCCAATAAATGACGGTAAGGGCTAACATCGCCAATACCATCGCCGCCGCAGGAAAAAAGATCAGCCAAATCCCGTGAATGGGCACCCGGTTTCCCAGTTCCTGGGTAACCCATTTGCGCAAGGGCCTGCCAAACACGCCCAGAATGCCCGCACCGAGAATCGGCGCCATGGTGATCAGCAACAACAGCAAACCGCGAAATTGCCGGTGGAAAAAGCCGAGACGATCTTCATCTCCGTAAATCAGGTGGATCCCGTCCATCAGCAGCTTCATCACCTGCGATCCGCCGAGCAGCGTGCCCACCCACCCGAGAAGAGCGTATTTCCACAATTCCGGTCCGCGCCGGGCCAGGAAATCCGTTACCACGCCGTGGCTCCCGGGCGGCAGGAACTCCGTGAAATCGCGAATCGCATCGAGCAAGTCCGTTTTGCTTCCGATCCACGTAGAAGCGAATCCGACGGCCATCAACAAGGTGGGGAAGAACGCAAGAAAGAGGTTGAAAGCAATCGCCTGCGAAATCATTCCGCACCGCGGAAACACCCTTGCAAAAACACGCCAAACTTTGGTCGTCAAATCATCCCCCGCTCTTGTCCCATCGGCATTATATATGGTCCCCCGGCTTGCCTCGGGTTCCGCATCGATTGAAAATCTCACCCGTGCCTGCGCGTTCATTTCCCATTGGGCACATCCCTTTTCAAGCTGGCTTTCGGCCGCTTTGCCGCTGTGTTCCAATCAAGACTTATCGGGATCTGAGCAAACTGCTAAAGACTCAGCTGAGAACCCGCCGGCAAGTGCGCATGAATTCACAACGCCTCTGGCAAATCGCCCTCTCGATTCTGGTGCTTATTGCCGGATTTGCTTTCGGATTTCGCGGAGAGTTTTACACGGACGCGCTGGTTTCCGCTTTTTTTGGTTTCGCGTTGGGAAGCGTCTGCGTAATTCACTTGCGGCTCTTCCCCAAACTTGTGGACGCTCTCGGCCTTCTTGCAGGGATGATGGTTTTTGCCGCAGTGGATTTTGGCGTTCTGCAGTACGCCCCAAGGTTTATGGCTTGGATCTCGTTTCTGGGGCTCAGCAGCTTTATGATCCTCACTCTGCGCCTGGTCTGGGCGCGCCCCGAAGACCGGCGCATCTGTTTTCTTGCAGTGGTGCCTTCGCTGCTCTTCGTCTCCTCGGATTGGTTCGCCAGTACATTTTTGCAATGGACGGAAAAAGCGCATCCGAGAGTTCTCGACTTGAATCTCCTGGTTCTTGACGGGAGCTTGCACGTGCAGCTTCCTTTTCTTCTTGGCCAGGCATTCCTGCAATGGCCCTGGCTCAAGGTTCTCAGCGTAATTGCTTACATTGCCCTACCGATTCCGATTGCCATCGTTTATTCGGGCCACCTGCTTCGTTCGCCATCGCGGTGGCTTTCCTCCATGTTCGCGTTTCTCATTACCGGCCCGCTTGGCATTGTGTTTTACAATATTTTCCCTGCGATGGGGCCAGCGCACATTTTTCGTACAGACTTTCCCTGGCACCCGCTCGCCACCTCGTTTTTGTCGCGTCTGGCACTTACACCTATTGCATTGCCGGGACCGCGCAATGCGATTCCTTCTCTGCACATGGCTTGGGTTCTGCTCGCCATGTGGTATTCTCGCGGACTTTCCGTTGTGGAGCGCGCGATCGCCGCGTTTTTCCTGATCTTCACGGTCTTTGCAACGATGGGCCTGGGAGAGCACTACTTCATTGATCTCATCGTGGCGTTCCCGTTTGCCCTGTTCGCCCAGGCGCTGAGCTTGTATGAGCTTCCTTGGAACAATTCCCAGCGTCTACAATCTCTCAGCGTTGGTCTTTTCCTGACGCTTGGTTGGCTGGGCATACTCCGCTTTTCGCCGAAGGTCTTTCTCGTTTCGGTGATTCTGCCGTGGCTGGCATGCGCGGTGACGGTGGCATTTTGCGTATACTTGCAGCGCTCGCTCTTGCGAGCAACGAAGCCGGAACCCACGCCTGCCCCGGCAGAACTGGTTCCCGCCTCGGCTTCGTAATTTTTCCAGCACGAATTTATGCGAGCGGACACGGAGAAGCTGCTCTTCGCGGTTGACCTTGCGGGAACCAGCACTTGAAATTTGCCGCGGGTGATTAACCGATAGCGTTCGAGTTCACTTCGCTTCATTTTTCTCCACAACCCAATCGTCGAAGCGCACTTCAAATCCCTTGCCCTCGGGCGCGGCAAAAGCCGGGCCGACGTCCACACTTTCCGACGGAACGAGGTAACCTGTCCGGATTTCCGCGAAGTTTTTCGCGTCGAGCGAATAGAAAATGTCCAGGGCTTCCTTTTTACGGACCACGCGCATCCAGACGGGGCCGGTGCCTTCGGGCAGGCGAAAGGTGGACCAGTCTGAAAAGTCGCGCGTGATCACCACGCTCATGTTCTGCTCGCCATCCACAAATTCCACGCCGCACTTCATCCAGTTTTCCTTGTCCAGCCGCACCATCAGGCCAGCCTGGTCGTAGAGGTCGTGATATTTGCCGGTGACTTTTACGATGGTTGCAAAATCCCCCGCTACGCTCCGGTAGAAAAAATGGCCATTGTCGGTAATGTAGCCGTAGTAGGTCTTGCGCCAGAAATCGGTTTTGGGATCGGCGGTGCAGATGAGCGAGTTCCCTTCTCGCCGCCACTTGTGCGGTTCGTTCATCCATTTTTCAGGGCCGCTCGCGGCTGCCGGAGATTTTTGCGCTTGTGCGCCGGCACTCTTCGTCCAGGAGGCAATGTAAAAGCCTCCCACGAGGGCGGAGCCTAGAAATTCTCGGCGTGCGATTTGTGCTTCGTGTTCCATGGTGGTCCTCCTTGACTTCGCTCGTAACTATATCGAAGTTGGAGGGGTAAACCGCCCAGCGGCCGCTACATTTGTCGTACACTTTGGCAGTGAGATATAGACGAGGATTTGTGAGATTGTGGCGGCGCGGGCTGCTGGTGGCGGTGTTTTTGTTGGGTGCTGCAATTGGGGTCAACGGGCAGGCGGACGCGGCGAAGAAGCTAACATGGAAGCCGCTAGAGTTTGCAATTCTGAAATTTAACGATGAAGCGCCCAATTCCTGGAACATCTATCACAGCGAAAGAAAGGGACTGCTACTGGTGCGGCTGTGGAAGCGGTACTTGTTCGTGGATGTGCAGGAAGAAGAAGTGTATGACGTAGATCCGCAGAAGGTGACGGGGAAGGGCGATGCGGTGGAGTGGAGCTTCGCGGATTTGCCGGAGAAGCCTTTGAACACGCCGGAATGGAAAGAACGCAACGTGGGGATGATGGAGCGGGTGCGGTTCCGGTTGGGGAAGGAAGGGCACGTGCTGGAGTTGCAGCTTCCGTTGGGGCCAAATGGGCGGCCGATTTATTGAGATCTTGGAATGACTAGGCCTCTGGTTCGTCAATCCTTGCCGCTTGTGTCGTGGGTTCCTTCGCGGCTGGAGGAGGCGGTGCTGCCTCCGCCGTCGCGGTAGACTCCGTAAAACCAGGGGATGCCGAGGGCGCCAGGTTCGACGCCGACAACGACACGATCGCCATCGCGGAAGCGGTCGAAATCGTCAGAGTCCACGGCGAGGCGTTCGTAGCGGCGGCCTTCGCGCCAGGAGTGAACGAAGAGGCGGCGCGTGCCCCGCACCACACCTTTCATTTGGTAGCGGCTCAGGATGGTGGCGTAGTGGTAGCGCACATCCTTTGGCGAATCGAGCCTGCCATTGAGAAAGAGCGCCACGGAAAGAATAAAGGGAATAGGAATCAGGCCGGTGAAGAGATGCTTGAGGACTTCGATGTCCTGGCGGGCGCGGGCACACCGTTCCAGAAAAACAACGAGCGTAAGCGTGGCGAAAAAAACGACACCGAAGAAGACCAGCATGGCATCGAGATCCAATGGCGGGTAGATCTGGCTGACGTAAGGAAAGATCAGCGAGCCGGCGAGGAAGATAGCGGTCTGGATGAAGAGGCGGCGGCGGAAAACGAGTTCCGCGGCGGCTGAGGTTAGGCCGCAAGAGGAACATTGATCGCTGGTGCGCTCGGCGCCGCAGTCAAGGCAACGCGTCATAACGTTTAGTATAAAGCGGGTTCAGGAGCGTGCCGCGAGTTTTGTCAGCAAGTCTCGGAGGTGCTGCTGGGCTTCTTCTTCCTGGAGCGAAAACGTGACGCCCATGCCCAAACCGGGCTCGACGCGCTTCACGGAGCACTCGAGCCAAACGGGCTGTTCGGCCGAGATACGCGCACGGAAGCCGGCGCCAACCCAAAGGACGTCTTCGGATTCGATGAACATGCCGCCGGAGCTGATGTCGCGGGTGCGGCCCTTGAGCCAAGCGGAGCCCCATTCGATGTCCAGATTGGTTTGGTAACGAAAACGTGGCGCGCGGCGGCGATCCAGCCCGCGCGGCCCTGACGCCCCAGTAGTCATGGACCCGACGCTCCTCGAGATTGCTATGGCCCGCAAGTCGAGCCCCTGCAGCGTGCCTCTGAAGAGAAGATACGCCAGGAATCACCACAATGTTTCGACACCCGAAGAGATTGTTTTGTTCCCGCCATTTTCCAGTTGGGCACAAGGAAAGCGGGGCGAATGCGCTGGAATTTCTTGCATGTGAACCGTGCATGAATGCCACGTGATGCGGATGCGGGGGGGAGGCGACTCGACAACCTGCGCGCGAGTCGTTCCGCGCCTTTGGCCCCCCAGTACTATTTGAGCGCAAGGCCATTGCTCCCTAGACTGGAACGGTGGAAAATTCCCGTAGTAATCCGGTTTGTCCCCCGGCGATTCTGCTGCTTGATGGAAGCGAGTGAATGCAGTTGAATTCTTCCATGCGGCGAATTCCACAACCCTCGCGTAGAACTTCGGTTCTCTGTCTCGTACTCCTTTTCGTTACAACGATATTTGCGGCGCAATCGCGGGGTCAGGATGTTGCGGAAGCCGCACGTCAGGAGCGGGCTCGCAAGGAAAAAAAATCGCAGGCGGCCCGTCATGTCTATACCGATGACGATCTGAAGCGAACTCGGATTCTCACACCAGAAGATGAGGCTAAGATCGAAGCGCGGAGGAAGACAACTCCTCCGGCGATGGCGCAGCAGGCGGCGGTAACGCAGCAGACGCAGCCCGTGGATGCAGCGACCGATCAGCAAACGGAATCTCTCGGCGAGATTGCGAGGCGCTATCGCAAGCAGAAAGCTGAACACGAAGCGTTGCAGACTTTGAAGAATGAACGGCCATCCGAGTTTCACCTAGAAATGCCAAGTCCTTCTTTGGCGGCTCCAATGCAACCGGGAGTAGCGGCTACTTCTAACCACGCCGTCTCACACGCTCCCGGTCCTGTGTTCCCGCCACGGCCGACGGCAGCGCCGCATGCGGTTCCACCGCCAGGTCGGCTATCGCCATTTCAGCCTCGTCCGCTCTCTGCTTTGCCGTTGGCCCCGGTGAATCCACCAGTGCTGAAACTGAGTGGCAATCTTCGGGCGCTGCTGGTCCAACGGGGTGATTCGTTATGGATGCTGGCCCGGCGGCATCTCCGGCGCGGCTCGCGTTGGCCGGAACTCTTGCAGTTCAATCCGGGATTGGCGAATGATCCTGGAGTTTTGCGACTGGGCAGCACAATCGTCGTGCCAAAGGAGTCCACTCGTGGAGATCCGCCCTCTCAACCAAGCGTCACTTTGCAAAAGGGTGACACACTGTGGTCCGTTGCACGCGCGCATTTCGGCCGCGGGGCAGCATGGGGGTGCATTGCCCGCGTAAATCCCCAGCTTCACGATCTCGGGCACCTCGCTGTTGGGCTGGCGGTACAGATGCCTTCCTCTTGCCAGCTAGAGTCTGCTAGGGTTGGGCTCCCATATCGAAATAAAATCGACCCCTACAACATCGCGCATGCAACCCTTGTGTGACGTAGCGCGGCGTGCTACCCTGAGCGAACAAAAGGCGAATTAGTGGAGAACGCTCTTATGCCTGATTCTCTCGCCGTGCGTGCTGCCAAGACCGTGTCAATCGAATCTGCCGAGCGGTCCTCGGCACTGACGCGCGTTGGCCAGGTCCTTGATGGTCTTGCGGCGCGCGACCACGGGGGAGAAGTGTTGACCGCCGTGCGACATTACCCGGCGCGGGAGGCGCTGTGGGCAGAGTTTCCGGAGTGGGTTCACGGCGACGTGCGCGCCGCTTACAACGATAAGGGGATTCGACAGCTCTACACGCACCAGGCCGCGGCCGCAGAAGCGGTGCACGCTGGCAAGAATGTGGTGATTGTGACGCCGACTGCCTCCGGCAAGACGCTTTGCTACAACCTGCCGGTGCTGGATGCGATTCTTGTGGACACGGATACGCGCGCGCTCTACCTCTTCCCTACCAAAGCGCTGGCGCAGGATCAACTGGTGGAACTCTACGATTTGAATCAGCGGCTGGAAAACCGCTTCGGAGTTTTCACCTACGATGGCGACACGCCCGGCGACGCCCGGAAGGCGATCCGCGAGAAAAGCCACATCGTACTGACGAATCCGGACATGCTACACACAGGAATCCTGCCGCACCACACGCGGTGGACGCGGCTCTTCGAAAACTTGCGCTACATCGTGGTTGATGAGCTGCACACTTACGGCGGCGTTTTCGGGAGCCATTTGTGCAACGTGCTGCGGCGGCTGCGCCGCGTCGCGAAGTTTTACGGGCGCGAGCCACAGTTCATCTGCTGCTCGGCAACGATTGCGAACCCTGGAGAGCTGGCTTCGCGGCTGATCGAAGATGACGTTGACGTGCAGTCCGAGAATGGCGCTCCGGCGGCGGAGAAGACGTTTGTGTTTTATAACCCTCCGCTGGTGAACCGGGCGCTGGGAATACGACGAAGCTACATCAACGAAGCTGCGCGCGTGACACAGGAATTTTTGAAGCACGATTTGCAAACCATGGTATTCGCGAATTCGCGGCTGCACACGGAGATCATCCTGACGTATCTGCAACAGGCAAATCCGCAACTGCCCGGCAAGGCGGAAACGATTCGCGGCTATCGCGGGGGATATTTGCCGAATGAACGACGAGAGATCGAGCGGGGCTTGCGCGAGGGGAGGATTCGCGGCGTGACGACGACTTCGGCGATGGAGCTGGGGATCGACGTGGGCTCGCTCGACGCGGTGGTGATGGCGGGTTATCCCGGGACGATTGCGGCAACCTGGCAAAGGGCGGGGCGCGCGGGACGACGAAGCGGGAGCAGCTGCACGGTGCTGGTGGCTTCCTCGGCGCCGCTCGATCAGTTTATTGTGCGCCATCCGGACTATTTTTTTGGCAATACGCCGGAGCACGCCTTCATCCAGCCGGACAATCTGGAAATCCTCGTCAATCATCTGAAGTGTGCGGCGTTTGAGCTGCCGATTGGGCCGAAGGAACAATTTGGGGAAGTGGACGTGCGGGACCTTTGCGCGCGGCTAGCGGAGGCGGGCTACCTGCATCAAGCCGGGGAGAATTATTACTGGACGCATGAGGCTTATCCGGCAGACACCATCAGCTTGCGTTCGGTGACCAGCGACAATTTCGTGATTATTGACGTCAGCGGCACGCCGCAAGTGATCGGCGAAGTGGATTTCGCGAGCGCGCTCGTGTTTATACATGAAAAGGCGATCTATCTCCACGGGGGGCAGCAGTATCACGTGGAGCATCTGGATTTCAAAGAGCGCAAGGCCTACGTCAAGCAGGTGGACGTGGACTATTACACGGATGCGGTGCGTTACACGCAGGTGCGCTTGCTAGAGATTGCAGCGACGGAGCGTGCGAGTGAGCAGCGGCCTGAGGTGCCGGCCTCGCGATCGCACGGCGATGTGCTGGTGCGTTCGCAAGTCGTGGGCTTCAAGAAGATCAAGTTTTTTACGAATGAGAATGTGGGCGCGGGAACGCTGGAATTGCCCGAGAACGAGATGCACACGACGGCGTACTGGATGACGCTGGAGCGGCCGCTGCTGGAATCGCTGCCATTTTCGATTAGCGAGCGCCAATCCGGCATGTTCGGATTGCTGCACGCGATGGAGTCGGTGGCGACGCTGTTGCTGATGTGCGACGGGCGGGATTTGGGAACGGCAATTGGCGAACGGCCGCCCGCGCCAGGTGCGGAAGTGGAAAAGTTGACACCGATGCGCATGGAAGATGCGGTTGGGACGAGCGCAAAGGAGTTCTTTGAGCCGAACCTCTATTTGTTCGACGCGTATCCGGGAGGAATCGGTTTTTCGGAACCGCTTTTCCGGGCGCACGAGTTGATGATTCACAAAACGCGGGAGCTGATTCAGGCGTGTCCTTGCGAGCAAGGGTGCCCATCGTGCGTGGGCCCGGCGGGAGACTTGGTTTTGCGGGCCAAGGAAGCGGCACTCGCCATCCTGGATCGGTTGTGCGGGTAGATCGGAATAAAGTTCATGCAGAGGTCACAGAGGAAAGAGCGCAGGGGACACGGCGACTTTCGGAATCGGATTGAGATTGAGGCCAAGCTGAGATGGGAAACGTGAATGACAAGTTTGCGCGATTGGCGGCGTTGAAGCGGGTGCGGGCTGTTCCTCCGAGAGCCTCGGGGCTGCGTATGCCGGATGAGACCGACGCGCTCGGGCGCTTGCTGGGCGCGGAGATCGCGCGAAATCATTACGGCGAGCATCTTGCGATACGGAACTGGTTTGCGACACCGGAATTTTCAGAGCCATCCCCTGCTGCGCTGAAATTGCTTTGGAAAGCACCGGCCCCGGCCGACCGGCTCAACAAAGGCTTACAGCGGGATGAAGTGGCTTCGTGGCAAGGCTGCGCGGCGCTGGAGAATCCCGAGAAGTGGCTCTTTCTGGACACGGAAACGACGGGACTCGCGGGCGGAACTGGTACCTACGCATTTTTGATCGGACTGGCGTGGTGGGACGGCGGCGGCCTGCGGCTGGAGCAACTGTTCCTGCGTGATTTCTCGGAAGAGCACTCACTGCTGCAGGAACTTTCGGAACGCCTGGCGGAGCGGCCAGTGCTGGTGACGTTCAACGGCAAATCGTTCGATTGGCCGCTGCTGGAAAACCGCTTCACCATGACGAAGGCGATCAACGTGCCACGGCTGACGGCACATCTGGATCTGTTGCATCCGGCGCGAGCGCTATGGAAACTGCGACTGGGCTCGGTGCGGCTGGTTGAACTCGAGCGGCATGTGCTGGATGCCTCGCGCCTTGGGTGGCGCCGAGAGAACGATGTTTCTTCGGCTTTGATCCCGCAGTTTTATTTCGATTATTTGCGCGGCGGTTGCGCAGATCCCCTGGCGGGCGTGGTGAAGCACAACCAGATGGACTTGCGCGGGCTGGCGGCTCTGTATGGAAAGATCAATGGACTGCTGGATGAGCGCGAGGCGGTGCTGCAAGAGACGGACTCGCTGGACCTTTTTGGATTGTCGCGATTTCTGAACCGGCGTGGAGAAAGCGAGCGGGCGCAGTCGGCTTGTACAAGGGCGTTGAACACCGGATTGCCTGCGGCCTTCCGCCCGCAAGCGACTCGCGAGTTGGCTTTATTGGCCAAGCGGCAGGGCGACGCGGAGGGCGCGGAAGCGTTGTGGTTGCAGCTTGTTGCCGATCCCCAGGATTGCGTCGATGCCTGCGAACAGTTGGCGATCCACTATGAACGACGCTCGAGGGATTTCGCGCGGGCTCTTGAATATGCCAAATTGGCCTTCGCGAAACTCCAGAAGCGCCGCATTTCCTTTCGTGATCCCTACGCCAGCGCTCGCTCCGCGCGGCTGGAGAAGAAGCTTATGTGCCGGATGGAGCGTCTGCAGCATCGCATAAATAAGGAGAAAACAGCTTCTCACGCACCCCTACTTCCACACTCGGCAATAGCCGGTGCGAACCACGGTTCTCAATAGATTTCCCTAACCTCTCCGCAAACTACCGAATTTGGAGGCACAAACCGGATGGAAACCTTAGGAACAAAACGGCAATCTACAGCGGAGGAAAAGATGGCCACTGCAGAACATGCTTATTTTCACAAAGAACTCCAGAACCGGCGAGAGCGCCTGCTCTCGGCGACACGCGAGAGCGCCGCTGATTCTTCTCTGCGACAACTGCTGGCAAGCGTGGATGACGCCCTGTCCCGCTTGCATGGAGGAACATTCGGCATTTGCGAAGAATGCCACGATTCGATCGAAGCCGAGAGACTGTTGTGCGATCCGCTGTTACGTTTCTGCATTGACCACTTGTCGGCACAGGAGCAGCGTGCCTTGGAGGAGGATCTGACGCTGGCGGCTAAAATCCAGCGAGCGTTGCTACCGCGGACAAATTGGTCTGCGGATGGCTGGCAAGCGCGGTATCACTACGAACCGGCAAGTCTTGTGAGCGGAGATTACTGCGACCTGATCGAGTCCGACGGCGCGTTTCTGTTTCTGCTGGGAGATGTGGCGGGAAAAGGCGTGGCGGCTTCGATGCTTATGAGCCATTTGCACGCAACGTTTCGGACGCTCGCGGGCCAGAACTTGCCGCTGCAGGAGCTCGTGGCGCACGCCAACCGCTTGTTTTGCGACAGCACCACAGCGGGGCAATACGCGACGTTGGTGGTCGGCCGGGCCTGGCCGGACGGCAGGGTGGAATACGTCAGCGCGGGGCATTTGCCGATCCTGCATGTTTCGAAAGCAGGAGTGTCGCCGCGCGAGGCCACGGGCGTTCCGTTGGGCATGTTCGGCACGACGAACTTTCCGGCCTGCGAATTGAAAATGGCTCCGGAAGACAGCCTGTTTCTTTACACGGATGGCTTAACAGAAATTTTCAATGCCGCTGGAGATGAATACGGTACCCGGCGGGTGAACGTCCTGGCGGCACGTCACGCTGCAGCCTCCCTGGAGAAAATGCTCTCCGCGTGCCTGGACGAAATCCACAGTTTCTCGGCGGGAGCTAAACACTCGGACGATCTGACGCTGCTTGTGCTTCGTCACGCAACGGCAGCAGTGTGATTTTCACGTCCGATTCACCGGGCTTACGCGGCTCTTCGGGAATGGCTTCCCAGCCGAGCTTCTTGTTCCACTGAAGAAAGAGGGCGCGGTCGCCGCCTTCCATGGTGATGCACTCTCTGCCGAAGCAGCGGAGAAACACGCCGCCGTCAGGCGTGTCAAAAGAAAAGAAATCCGGGCGGCGGTACAAATGGGTGCGTTGGACGTGCTTTTTTTCCAGGGCTTCGGAATATTGGCCGAAGAATCGCGCGGCGGTTTCTTCGCTGGAAAGACGAACGCGCACAAATAACATCAAGTGTTTGCTTTTGTTCTGTTCGTAAGTGGCGTAAACATCGCCGTCCCAGGATGACGCGAGTTTCGCCGAACGCTCCGCGTCCAGAAACTGCTTGAGGATTTCTTTCCAGCCAAATTCACCCATCGTGTTCTCTTCCAGCTTGATCCAGGAATCATCAGGGACACCCATGGGTAGGTCGAGCTTTACGGGTGCGGGCGCTTTTCCGGCACGATACAGTTCCGGATGGAGGATCTGCTGCGTGCCCGCCGGTGGATTGGCGAACACTTTGGTGAATGCGTTCCAGCCTCCTGATTTCAGGATAGAGGTTGAAAAGGTGAGCCCGGCGAAATAAGGGAACATGAGGGAATCCTTGATAAAAGGCGGCGCTTTTTTCAGCATGGGGGTGTCGCTGAGATCGCCGACGAAGAGCGAGGGGTCAATGTCGGGAATTTCACGCAAGCTGAGGCCCTTATCCTCGAGGGTGTACTCGAGCATGGCCACCATAGCGCTGCCCTCAAGCACCGCTTCGCGGGACAGTTCGGCGTCATCATTGGGGCGGGCTGCGTGCATCCAGTCTTCAATCTGGAAATGCTGATCCTCCAGGGCATGCGTCAGTTCGTGGGACATGACCATGCGCTGGTCTTCCGGCGCGATCCAGTCTGCAATGTAGAACTCGTGGGCCTTGGGATCGTAAAGCCCGGCAATCTGCTCGGTGAGGAGGTCCACCAGGAAACCATCAAGGTCGAATCCCTTGGGAATCAGGCCAAAGGCCTCGGCGCTGCGCTTTGAGGAATAGCGTTCTTTGGCGTCCTTGTCATCGTTCATCTGACGAACGACATAAGCATGAATTTCTTCGCGGGACCGGAGTGATTTCTTGAGGGGAGTCTTAAGATCCCAGCCGGTAATTTGACTCATGTCTTTCAAGACTTCGTCGGCAGTGGCAATGAAATCGGCGCTGTTCTTCCCGGGAGGAGCGACCGGCACCGCGGGAGCGGCTTGCTGCGCCATCAGGGCGGTAAGCTGCAGAAAGAAAAGGGTGACCAAGAAGAACAAGTGGGCGATGCACCGGGAAAAGCGGGTGGTCAAGGAGATCATACCTCTTGCAGGATACCAGATTCATAGAAAGCACGATTTCAGCGGGGATAGGCGCCTCCTGGACATACAAACCCGTCCGAATAATCCAGGAACTTCCACTCTAGTGGATCTCTATCCCTTGGAGGACCACATGTATCCTTCAGGTCTCCGATTGCGCCAAGCCCGTGAAATACTGGTCTGACTTATCGTGACGTTCAAACCGCCAGCTGCGCGATAGCGTTGAAGCGAGGCCGATCAGATTTCATTGTGCACATCAGCCGGTTGGCAGACATTGAAAACCGTAATGTAATGCCCAATCTGCACAAACTCTATTCCCTCGCCGTCATCTATCACCTGGACCCGCTGGAAATCGCGGACTGGTACGAAGCGCCTCTGAAGGAAACGATCTGGGACGAGCATCCCTTTCCCCCCGATGTCGAGGATGGCCGAACGGGCGGCGATGGCCGCCGAATTTCCATCAGCCCTGGAGCAGAGGGGCGGCAGCTCTTAGGCTCGCGCCCACGGCTGCGAGCAGTTGTTCCGGGCTAATGGGTTTGCGAAGCATTACCGACGAGTTTCCCGGTAAAAGCTCTGTATTTGTCTCGGAAGAAGAACTTATCCAGAGAATCCGCGAGCCGAGATCCAGCCCGCCAAATTCATCTTTAATATTGCCACCGCGGGGCTTCAAAGAGGCAGCCAACTGCCAATCGGCGATGACCAAGTCAAAAGCCGCCGTGTCGAACAATTTTCTTGCTTCGGGCAGCGAACGTACAGTTTCGACCAAGTATTCGTGGGTTTGCAGTATCCCGGCCAGTGCTTGCAAAACCGAGGCATCCTCGTCTACTACGAGAATGCGACTTGGCTGAGCCGCAGTCTTCGCCGGTTCGGAAGCTTGCTGCGCATGCGCATCCGAATACAAAGGAAGCTCAATGCGGAAAAGGGCGCCGCACGGAACATTATTTTTAACGCGAATTGTTCCGCCATGTTCAGTGATGATGCCGTAGCAGATACTAAGCCCAAGGCCGGTTCCCTTGCCGACGGGCTTGGTTGTGTAGAAAGGATCAAAGACTCGAGAAGGATCCTTAACGCCAGGGCCGTTGTCCGCGAGCTCGACAAAGATCAGCGAACCTTCGACGCCCGTGCGGACCCACAAATCACCTTCTGCGCCATTTTCGAGAATGGCGTCTACCGCGTTATTGATCAGGTTGAGAAAGACTTGCTGCAATTGGTGGGGATCGGCGGGTACGGAGGGCAAGTCCGCGCCCAGCTCAAAATGAACACGGATCTGGCTCATGCGAAGGTCGTAGTCTCGTAGGGCCAGCGTATCCTCCAAAATCGAATTGAGGGGAACGGGGATGCGCTCCGGTTTGTGCTGGCGCGCGAAGCTGAGAAGATTCTGCACGATGCGATGCGTACGTTGCGCCTGCTTGTATAATTTCTCTGTGTAGCCGAGCGCTAGCGGACCGACCTGGCCACTTGAAGTTAGGAGCTGGCTGTAGCCCAGGATGGCGGTGAGCGGGTTGTTCAGTTCGTGAGCTACACCTGAGATCAATTGGCCCACGGCGGCAAGTTTTTCACTGTGAAGTAATTGCTCTTGCGTGCGCCGCAGGTTTTCGTAGGCCTGGTGGGTCTCCTCATACAAGAGACTTCGCTCCACAGCTCCGGCAACCTGGCTTCCTACCGCAATGAGGAGGCTAATGTCCGCAGAGGTAAATTCGCGCACGGTCCTGCTGCCTACAACCAGGCCTCCGATTACTTTTTCTTTCGACCAAAGAGTCACGATATAAGCGCTCTCGATTCCTTCTTTCCTCTGTACCTCCCGTGTTATCGGGGGAAGGGGCAGCCCCTGCGCGGAAAGAAACGTGGCGCGAACCGTCTGGATCTGGTGAATTAGCTCCTGCGGAATAGCAACGGCCGGAAAACTGCGGGAATACTCCGAACGTTGGCCAACCGCAGCGACGCGCCGCACCGTCGTACTGTCCCGTTCCAGTAGATAGAGGGATGCGGCGTCCAGGCCGAAGAGCTCAAGTATCTGGCGCAAGGTGCGGTGAAGCGAATCGTTCAAATCGAGCGTGGAAACGAGCGTTTCCGCGATGGAATTGAGCACGACCAGTTCGCGGTTGCGGCGGCGAATCTCCTGCTCCGCCCGGCGACGTTCGGTCACATCAAGCAGAAAACCCTGATAGGCGGTGACATTGCCGGCGACGTCCCTGATGGCGGTGGAAGACTCGCTGACCGTGCGTGTGTCGCCATCCTTGCGGCGAATCTCAAATTCAAAATCATTCACCGACCCGTGTTCCTGCAAAAGTTTTTTGAGCCGCTCGCGGTCCCCGGGATTCGCGTAGAGGGCCTGGGCAATATCTATCTGCATCAATTCATCGCGGTCGTCATAGCCCGCGATGCGCATCAGGGCATTGTTGAAATCGAGGAAACGGCCCTGCATGGTGGAGATGAACACGCCCTCCTGCACGCTCGCGACGAGGGCGCGGTACTTCTCCTCCGCTTTCTTGCGTTCGGTGATGTCCTTCAAGACGTGGATGGTGCCGAGTTTGCGCCCGGCAGGGTCCGCAAATGCGGACGTGGAGGCCAGAAAATACCCTTGTAGCCAGGGGTCGGGGGAGTCGGCCTCACCGGCAACACCTTCGCAGTACGGACAAATCCGGAAGGAGTTCTGTCGTGAACTGAAAAGGTCGTTTACCGCGCGCCCAACCATTGCAAAATTCTGCTTGCCGAGCAGGTCGGCGAGACGCAGGTTGCCTTTGAGGATGCGACCACCACTGTCGTGGACCAGAATTGGGTCGCCGATGGAGTCAAACGTGTAAGCCCATTGCTGTTGAACGGTCCTCACCTGTTCAAAGAGGCTCACATTTTCGACGGTGGTGCCCAGGAAATTCGCCACATTCACGAGAAAAGTAAGCTCGTCTTCCTGGAATCGCTTCCCGGGCAACGCTCCGATATTGAGCATGCCCACGGGGCCTTCCTTGCCGCAAAGGGGCACGGATATCAACTGCGAGATGCCCGCTTCGGCCATGGCACGGCGAAGCTTGACGTCCTTCTCTTCTTCGAAACTCGTGACACGGCAACTTTCTTGCAATACGCTTTGCACCCAGGCGCTGGACAGGGACATGCGTTCATTCTGATTCAGGTAAGCCGAGGTGAAACCGACGGAAGCGCGTGCGACGAATTCCGCAGCGTCCCCCTTTCCCTCCAGCAAACGTAAGATGCCGTGGTTGGCACCAAGGCTTCCGGTAATCTGCTGCAAGACCTTCTGAAGTAGGTCCTGCAAGGAAAGGGACTGGCTGTTGGAGGCCGTAAGCATGGTGAACTGCTGCATTTTCTTGCCGATTTCTTCACTGCGCGTGCGCGCGTTTTCAAGCAGCAGAACGATCATGCCGATGCCAAGGCTAGCGTTCAGAAAGTGATCGAAGGCAAAGCGCAGGAGGTGGACCTCTTCCTGGCGCCATTGCCACCGATCCAAATTATTCAATGCAAGGAGAATGAAGGCTCCGGCCAGAAGCTTCTCGCCATGACCGTGGTGAGAGCTGGAAGCGCGCAGCAACAGCCAACCGGCTGCCAGACAGATTGCACTTTCAAGGATGCTAGTTTCCCAGCGCGCCTCGCCCCAATGTAATACCTTGCTTTCGTAATAGCAGGCGACCAGTGCAAGCAACCCGGAAAGCCATAATACGGGCCAGTATAACTGGTTGTTTTGAGTGGTGAGTTGCACGACGGCCGCGAGAAACAAAACGAGGGCTGCCGTGCTGGCTCCGGAAATGGCAATGCGAAGCAGCGGGCTTTGGCCAAAAAAAAGAGCTAATTCACTGAAAGAGGACAACGTGAGGCAAATCCAGCCGAGCAGCCACAGCCGATAAAATGGAGCTGTGTTATCTCGTTTTAAATGAACAAACAACACCAGCAAGGTCAGGCATGCGGTGGCTTCAAAGAACGCAACTCCCTGTAGGCCTTGATTGGGAACCACGGCCGACCCTCCCGGGCGCTGCTCCGAGATAAGAATGGATAGTGTTGCCGTGTTGTCCCTTTGAGGGATGCAACGACACCACGCCTGAATTGACGCTAACACGCTATTTTCTGACTGGGCAAGGCTTCGGACGAAAGGCTGTGCCGTCCCGTATAATGCTGCTTGGGAGAATGGCCATCGTGGACGCCGAGAACATCCTGGTTGTGGACGACGAAGAAGCCATCCGCGAAGTTGTATCTACCATGTTGGAATCACGCGGTTACCGCTGCACGGCGGTGAGCAACGGTCGGGCTGCTCAGGATTGTGTCCGCAAGGAAACGCCGGACCTCGTTCTTAGCGACATGATCATGCCGGAAATGGACGGCATAAAACTGCTGAGCTGGCTGAGGCAGTATGACCCGGAAGTTCCTGTCATCATGGTCACGGCGATTCATGACATCTCCACGGCACTGGAAGCCATTCGGCGCGGGGCTTATGACTACATTTTAAAGCCCTTCGAAAAGGACCAACTGTTTCTGGGTGTGGGACGAGCGCTGCAGCATCGCCGTCTGGTGTTGGAGAATCGGAATTACCAGCTGAATCTACAGCAGAAGGTGGATGAACAGACGGCGCAACTGCAGTCGGCGATCGAGCAACTGGAGCAATCGTACGACGACACACTGGAAGCGCTGGGAAGCGCGCTGGACTTGAAAGACGCTGAAACCGAAGGCCATTGCCAGCGGGTCACTGCATTTACCATTTCCATCGCCAAGTCTGTTCCTGTGCCGGTTCCTTATCTCGCAGTGCTGGCCCGCGCCGCGTTTCTGCATGACATCGGCAAGATGGCCATACCGGACTCGATCTTGCGCAAGCCCGGGCCGCTCGACAATGACGAAAAGCACATCATGCGTACGCACTGCGAAATCGGCTACAACGTCCTGACACGCATTCCGTTTTTGCGCGACGCCGCGGAGATCGTGCTTGCCCACCAGGAATTTTTCGACGGCACAGGCTATCCGCGAGGCTTGCGGGGGGAACAGATTCCCCTGGGAGCGCGCATTTTCTCGATCGCCGATGCGATGGACGCCATGATCAGCGACCGGCCGTACCGCAAAGCCTTGCCCTTGTCGCACGCGCGCGAAGAAATCCGGCGCTGCGCCGGCACGCAGTTTGACCCCAAGATCGTGGAAGTGTTCATGACCATCCCGGAACAGCATTGGATGGAATTGCGCGAAAACCTCGGCTCGCCTTTCCGACTGGCACATTTGAAGAATCTGCAAGCGCAATGATCGAATAACTGCACAAGTTGAGACACCTAGGGGTTGAGGATGGTTTCCCTTTTTTGCTCCGCGCTCCCATGTTATGTTCGACTAGAGAAAAACCGTGACACTCGTTCCCATCAAGACGGCTTCGCAAACTGGGTATTGCGAATGTATCTGCAATTGCTATGAACTCGCGAGCTTGCGCGATGAAGACACCGGCAGAGGTTACTGCCCTGCTTGCGGCAAGAACCATTTGGATTGGAACGCGGGCATTGGAATCCCTCAGCCTGCGCCGGCAAAAGTTTCCGCTAAAGAAGGCCCTACGGTAACGCAATTGCCGGCCGGGGCCGATCCGCCGGCACGTCTGCGTTGATTCGGGATGCGAATTACTTGCCAAGATAGAGAAGGGCGAGAAGGAAGATCCAAAGGGCGTCGAGGAAGTGCCAGTAGTACGAAGTGACTTCTGCGGCCACGGCGCGGCTGACCTTTGCTCGATCGAAGTTTCGTTTTGCGACATAGATCAAAGCCGCGACGCCCCCGACCAGGTGCAAGGTGTGCGCTCCCGTAAATACATAGAAAAAACTGCTTGCAGGATTTGTCGCTAGGTAGATGCCTTGCCCAACTAATTGACGCCAGGCAACAACCTGGCCAATCAGGAAAACCACACCGAGGATCGTCGTCAATAGCCACAGATTATCGAAGCCGGAGAAGTTCGAGTTGGCCAGCCGCTTGCGGGCCATTTCGAGGGTGGCGCTACTAGCCAATAAAATGGCCGTGTTGAACCACATCACTAGGGGGATATGTACGGGCACCCAATCGCCGGACCCTTTTCGAACGATGAACGCGCTGGCCAGAGCCATGAAAAACATTAGGATCGAAACAATCCCTACGGCGATGCCGGTGTAGTAGCGGCCCGGCGATGGCTGACCTTTACGGCGACACTTGCCATTGTCGTCGCCTCCCTTGCCTCCGGCGGGTGGGGAGTTGCCGCTGTTGCCACCGATATTTTCGATGATGAGGTCGATCTCTCTTCCGGTCGTCGTGCCCCGCATGCTTTTCCTACCCTTCCCTAAAGCGCTCTCTGGGCCAGCAACTCAGGCGCAAGATGCTGAGGCACTAAATCGTCGGCTGATTCCCCGGATTTTTCGTAGGCGCCACGGTAAATGACGGGTTGCACCCCACCGAAGTTTTCCTCCGGCGCAGGAGAGGCAATGGTCCATTCAAGCGTCGTTGCGCGCCAGGGATCATTTTCTTCCACAGTGCGATGGCGAAGCAGGCTACTGGCAAAATTGAAGACGAATACCGCTTGCGCAGCAACGGTCCAGATCGTCGCCACGGTCACAAATATGCGGATCGTGGCTCCAGACGACGCAAATGCGATGCGCTGGGCCTCTGGTAGCATGCGCGATTGGCTGAGCAATCCCAGCCAGTGCATGGGCATGAAAATGGCATAGACGCCGGCAAACGTCATCCAGAAATGGATCTTCCCCAGAGGCTCCCTCAGGCGGCGGCCAAACAGTTTGGGGAACCAGAAGAACAAAGCCGCCAAAATCGCAAACGTTGCCGCAACGCCCATCACAAGGTGGAAGTGGCCAGTAACGAAACCCTCGCTGACCGCGGCCGTTGCCAAATCCTGCCGCGCGAGAAATATTCCGGAGAGGCCGCCGGCGATGAACAGCGAAATGAATCCCAGCGTGAATAACATTGAAGTGGAGAGTTGAACGCGGCCGTTCCAGAGCGTGCCAAACCAACTCGCCAACAAGAAGGCCGCGGGAACTCCAAGCGAGGAGGCCAGCACGGCAAAGACCAATGGGGCGTAGGGATTCATGCCCGTCGCAAACATGTGATAGCCCCAAACGCAAAAACCCACGAGCCCCACGCCACACAGCGCGAGGATCACGAGGCGCTCCTTCCAGACTGGCTTTCGCGAAAAGGTGGCGAGCAAATGGGTGACAATCCCGAAGCATGGGAGCATGGCGACGTACACTTCCGCCTGAGCGAAATACCAGAACAGCCTGTCCCACAAAATCGGCAAACTTCCCTGCCGCACGAGGTTTTGCGGCTGCTGTGCCAGGAACGAGGCCGCGCTGAAAAAATTCGATCCAAGCAGCCGGTTGGAGAGTATCGCGCAGGAACCCGCCAAGAGCACGCTGAAGATCAGCATGCTCAGAATCGCGTTGATGAACCAGGCCCACACTGTGATCGGCATGCGGGCCAGGGTCATCCCTTTGGCGCGCATTTCAATGGTTGTCGTCGTGAAGTTTAGCGCGCTGAGGAGCGCGGCCAGCGAAAAGAGGGCGGCGCTCGCGAGCCAGACGTTGATTCCAGTAGCCAATGGAAGGAAGAACGAGGCCGTCATGCCACCGAGAGAGGTTACGGTCATCCAGAACGACAAAAGGTTTAGCGTTGGAAACGCCATCTCTTCCGCGCCGATCTGCAGGGGCAAGAAAAAATTCCCAAAGCCCAGTTGAGGCGCAGCCGTCAAGACAAAGAAGACCATCAGCGAGCCATGCAGCAGGCGCATCGCGGCATATCGCTCCGGCGTGTTCTCGATTGCGGCAAGAAAAGGAATCGCCGTATCCGGCCACGAGGTGTGGATGCGTAGGAGGGTGGAGAGCACCATCCCCACCAGGACGCTGGCCAGTGCCAACCAGAAATATTGCAACCCGATGGTTTTGTGATGGGTGGAAAAGAGCGTCCGGGTGAGAAACCCAGCCCGAGCGGAGGGGTGCGCGTTGTCGCCGTCGTCGTAAGTGACCATTTGCGAATGAGTTCCGCTGCGGGCGGTGGACTCAACCTGAAGGGTTATCTTAGCGCGCAGGATAAGAAATGGAAAGAAATCGGAGCACCCGCCACGAAGTGCGGGGTGTGAGCAAAATGTGCCACTGTTGGCCAAACACCTGAGTTCCTCAGTTGAAACACGCGAGCCCCTGACGTGTTTGTTTTGACGCCAGAGGCTCGTTCAGAGTTAAGATTTTCCTATCTAGATGTGTTTAGCGATCGCGATCTCCTTCGAAGTCAAAGAGATCATAGCAGGGGTATTCTTAGGAACGTAAGGATTGTCCCAATCGGACTTCGGATTGGGGAGGTTGTCGCGGCTGCGTTCGCTGATGGTCGGCAAATTCCAATTCTGTTCGATGAACTTAAGAATCGAAACGTGGTCGGCATAGTCGTGCGAGATAGGGCCCGGTTTCACGAGTGGTGAAACAACGATCAAGGGGATGCGCGTGCCGTCGCCTCGTCCGCTTTCACTTCACCCGCCGGTGGCCCCGACAAGCTGAACTGCATCAGTGCCACCGATACAAGACCGAATCTCGCGCCGCGCGGCACTTTCGCGGTCGTATTCTTCAGAGACCTAGTTGCGCGTAAGCAAAGCAATCGACCAGCCGCGCCTATGGAGACTGCGCTCCGCACATTGCGAGCATTTTCCGTAGATGAATTCCGCGTAAACGCAAAGCCGTGGACGGGCTTATCATTTGAGAGTGGTGCTTCAATTATCGGAATGTTTCAAATGGAGGGGGTGTGTGACGGAGAAGAAACTGAATCCAGGGGCCGCGATGTGGGACGAACGCTTTTCCAAGGCAGACCCCATCTATGGCGAAAAACCAAATGCCTACCTGGCGGAGAAGGCAGCGCAATGGAAGCCGGGATGCAGCGTGCTCATACCCGGCGACGGTTATGGCCGCAACGGAATCTGGCTTGCGCGGCAGGGCTTTCAGGTGCGAACTGTGGATATTTCACCTGTCGGGGTGGAGCGCGCACGGTCGGCCGCGCGCGATGCCGGAGTTTCCATTTCCATCGAAGAGGGCAACCTGGCTACCTGGGATTGGCCAATGGGGGCATTTGACGCGGCGGCGGCTATTTTTGTGCACCTTCCACCAGATATACGGGCCGGTGCCCATTCCAATATGATTCGGGCCTTGAAACCGGGAGGTCTGTTGATCTTTGAGGCGTTCACACCGGGGCAACTGCGGTTCACCTCCGGCGGTCCGAAGGAAGAAGCACTTCTCTACACGGCGGAAATGCTGCGCAGGGATTTCGCTGGAGCCGAAGCGCTGGAATTAGAAGAGAAGGAAATCGAGCTGGATGAAGGCTGGCGGCACAGTGGCCCTGCCGCCGTGGTTCGCGGAGTTTTTCAAAAACGGGAGAAGACCAACGTTCAAGGGAATTATTGAAATTGTTTTTGGAAAGCGGCGAATTGCTCACGCAGCGTATCAAGTTCCCTTCTCAGCTCCGCGATTTCATTCTCAAGTTCGCCAATTCGTTGGCTTTCGCCGGATCGACCCGTCGCGCTGCGCGGAGCCGGTGATTCGTCCGCTGGCGGAGCCGGCGCAGCATCTCCGGCCAGCAAGTGCATGTAACGTGATTCCTTCGTGCCCGGCTGGCGCGGGAGAACTTTCACGAGCGGCGGCTCGCGTCGCGACAATAGATTCAGCGCCGAGTGCACTGCTTCCAGATCCTCGAAGGCATACATGCGCTCCGTGCGTGTGCGTAGTTCCCCCGGAGTTTGCGGTCCCCGGAGGAGCAAAATGCAAAGTACCGCGATTTCGTGCCGATGGAAATTGTAGAGTTCGTTCAGGCGATGCTCGTATTTCGGCACGCGGGAATCGCCGCCCGCCGAGCGCGCAAGCGCCTGCCCGGACAGGGAGCGCAGCGCCTGGCGCACGTCATCTTCATTGAGGGTCAGCACCGGATCGCGGTTCGATTTCTGGTTGCAGGCGTTCAGGAGCGCGTTCAAGGAAAGCGGATAATATTCCGGCGTATTGATTTCCTTTTCGACCAGCGCACCGAGCACGCGCACTTCTATTTCCGAGAGCTGCAGAGACATGGGGAGATAATATCAGGACAGAAAGAACACATGAAACAGGGACGCGCCCGGCCGCATGATAGAATTTCCATGTTTTCCTGTTGAGGAGGAACAATGAAATTCAGACTCCTGGCGCTGGTTACGTTGACCGTTGCGGCGACTCTCGCCACCGCGGGGGAGAAGCCCATGGCAGGCACGATTGTCTCCGAATCCTCCGTCGATTGCGGTACCCACAAACAAGGAAAGAAGAATTCTACTGCGCTGCTCTGCCAGGAATATGTCGTGCGCTCGACGACGACCGAATACCATGTTCGGCAGCAGAAGCCGTCCGACCAAGCTTTGATTCCCGCGAACACTCCGATTGAGTTCAGCCTGAACAAGGACAAGATGAAGCTCAAAGCCAACGGAAAGAAATACGAGTTTATTGTCGTCGGGGAATCGGCTGTCGGAGCCCAGCCGAAGTAATTACCCGAATTCTTGATTCGTGAAAGGAAAGATTATGGGTCTTGTTTAGCAACGCAGAGAAATCTCTTCGCCCATCTCTTGAGACCCGATTTCATTTAGAAGGATTTGGTGCGGTCGAGTGGATTCGAACCACCACGGTATTGCTACCGCCAGCCCCTCAAGCTGGTGCGTCTGCCAGTTCCGCCACGACCGCACAGAGGAAGAGGTTTAATTGTAGCTGCACCTCTGAAAACGGGCAAGACGGTTCTGGAGCACGGGAGCTGCGCTCCCACTTTTCAGATTGCACACGCAGCGCACACTAATCTGCCGCGGCCAAGCTCAACCGCAAAAGTGACAGCTTCGTTGCCGCACTCCAAACAAATTACGGCTTCGCCGGTGCTGCCGGTGCCGGTTGCTGCGGCGTGGAACTCTGCGGCGCCGCGGGCTGTTGCCCTGCCGGCGCTGGGGTCAGGGGCGCCGGGGTCGTCGCAGGCTTCGAGAATTGCTGCAGGACCGAGCCACCCTGCTCAACGGTACGATCCACGCGCACGACCAGCGCCAACGCGCAGACCATGAACATAATGGCGCACCAGGTCGTGGCCTGCGAAAGAATCGTCGCCGCTCCTCGCGGACCAAAGGCGGTCTGGCTCCCCGCCCCTCCGAATGCCCCCGCCAAATCCGCCGCCTTGCCGCTCTGCAGCAGCACAACAATAATCAGCACAAGACAATTCAGCACAAAGAACGGGGTCAGAACATAGCCGCCCCAGGAAAAGTGAAAACCGACGAAGATGATCCCGAAGCCGATAAGCAACGCGATCGTCCATTTCATCCAAGTTGGCATACCTGCACCTCAACTCTAAATTACGACGGCCGGCCGGAGACCGGCGCTCTTCCTCGCCTTTAGCGAGGCCAATCCTTCACGATGCTGGCGAACGATTTCGGGTCCATGCTCGCTCCGCCAACCAGCACGCCATCGAGTTCTTCCTGTGCCATCAACCCCTGAATATTGTCAGGCTTGACGCTTCCACCGTAGAGAATCCTTAAGGAGAAAGCAAGGCCGGCGTTGAACTGCTCCGCTGCATACTGGCGAACAAACTTATGTACGGCCGCGGCAGTTTGCGGTGTCGCCGTGCGGCCCGTGCCAATTGCCCAGACCGGTTCGTAAGCTACGAGAATACGGGAGAATTCTTCGGCGGTCAACGCGCCGAGACTGCCGCAAAACTGGGATTGGCAGACCTTTTCCGTGTGGCCGGCTTCGCGTTCGGCAAGCATTTCGCCGATACAGACAATCGGTGCAAGTCCTGCAGACAGAGCGGCTTTCGTCTTCTTCAAGACGGTCTCGTTGGTTTCGCCAAAGAATTGCCGTCTTTCGGAGTGGCCGACGATCGTGTACCGGCAACCGGCCTCAACCAGCATGCCCGTGGAAATCTGGCCCGTGAACGCGCCTTCCTTCTCCCAATACACATCCTGCGCGGAGATGCCGATCCGTGTGCCTCTTGTGGCGTCCACTGCAGCAGGAATGTCCGTGAAGGGTGGCGCGACTACGATGTCGCAATCCGTGACGCCCACGACCAGCGGATTGAACGCGGCGAAGAAGGCCCGCGTCTCCGCCTGGTTCTTGTACATCTTCCAATTGCCCGCGATGACGCGGCGCCGCTTTGCGGTGCTCATTTGTTGGTCAGGGCCTCCACGCCCGGAAGTTTGCGGCCGCCGAGAAACTCGAGCGAAGCGCCGCCACCCGTCGAAATGTGCGAGATTTTATTGGCGACGCCGGACTGATGCACGGCCGCGACGGAGTCACCGCCGCCTACGATGGAGGTCGCGCCGTTTGTTGTAGCTGCGGCAACCGCCTTGGCAATCTCCAATGTGCCTTTTGCAAATGCGGGCATTTCGAAGACGCCCATGGGGCCGTTCCAGACGATGGTCCTGGCTTTGGCAATCTCGGAGCTGTATGCGGATATCGTCTTGGGCCCAATGTCCAAGCCCATTTGGTCGGCGGGGATTGCGCCAACGTCGACGATCTTAGCGGGCGCGTCGGCCTTGAAGTCAGGCGTGATTACGTTGTCGAGAGGCAGAAGCAGCTTGAAATTCTTCCGCTTGGCATCGGCAAGGATTTTCTTGGCCAGTTCGATTTTGTCTTCTTCGACCAGCGACTTCCCAATCGAGAGGCCCTGCGATTTCAGGAAGGTATAGGCCATGCCGCCGCCAATCAGCATCGCGCCGGCAATTTTCATAAGGTTTTCGACGACTTCGATCTTGTCGCTGACCTTGGCGCCACCGAGGATGGCCACGAACGGACGCGTCGGATTGCTGACTGCCTTGCCGATGTAGGCGATCTCTTTTTCCATGAGCAAACCTGCCGCCGATTTCTGAACGAACTTCGTGATGCCGACGACGGAAGCGTGCGCGCGGTGAGCCGAGCCGAAAGCATCACACACAAACAGGCTGTCGCACAGCGCCGCAAGTTGCTTCGAAAAGGCTGTGTCGTTTTTTTCTTCCTCCGGATGGAAGCGCACATTCTCCAGTACGAGAATGTCTCCATCCTTCAACGCCTCACTCTTCGCCTCTACATCCCGGCCAACGCAATCCGCGGCGAAGGCAACCGGCTTGCCGAGCAGTTCTTCGAGCTTCTTGGCCGCGGGCTTCAGCGAATATTTCAGATCCGGACCACCCTTAGGCCTGCCCAGGTGCGATGCCAGCACCAGCCTGCCTCCCTTTTCGATAGCCAGTTTCAGCGTGGGCAGAGCTTCCTGGATACGCGTATCATCCGTGATCACGCCATCTTTCAGCGGCACGTTAAAATCCACGCGAATGAAGACTCGTTTCCCGCGTAGATCGAGGTCCTTAATGGTCAGTTTATTCATCGCTGGTCAACTTTCTGTGTTCGGATATCAGCGATCAGCTATCAGGAATCAGTTTCAACTTGAATCGAAATCCGCTTCCCAGGATCTTCTTCCATTAGGGATCCGAGATTCGGAGCTGTATCAATACTGTGTTTTTCGAATACGGCAGTCGGGGTACGGCTGAAGCTGTGCCCTGACTCTGAACCTCGGCCTTAGCCGCTGAGGGCTAATTCTTGGAACTCCCACGCAAACTCTTCAGTCCCGAGACAAGCTTCAGAATTTCGACGCCAGCAGTTTCACGAGATCGCGGCAACGGCAGGAATAGCCCCACTCGTTGTCGTACCACGCCAGCACTTTCACGCAGCGGTCGCCGATCACCTTGGTGTATCCCGCGTCCACGATCGATGAGTTGGAATTGCCTTTGAAATCGGACGAAACTAGTTCTTCTTCGGTGTAGCCGAGAATCCCCTTCAGCGAGCCAATCGCCGCCGCCTTCAACGCGCCATTCACCGCGTCCTTGCTCGCCGGTTTCTCCACAAACACCGTCAGGTCTACAACGCTTACGTTGGGCGTCGGTACCCGCATGGCGTAACCGTCAAGCTTTCCTTTCAACTCCGGAATTACCAGATGCAACGCTTTAGCCGCACCCGTCGAGCTTGGGATCATATTGAGCGCCGCGGCGCGCGCCCGGCGCAAATCCTTGTGCGGCAGGTCCAGCAGCTTCTGGTCGTTCGTATAAGAGTGGATCGTGGTCATCGTGCCACTCTGAATCCCAAATGTCTCCTGGATCACCTTCGCCACAGGCGCAAGGCAATTCGTCGTGCAGGAGGCATTGGAAATCACGTGATGCTTCGCCGGGTCGTAGGTTTTGTCGTTCACCCCAAGTACGAACGTAGCATCCGGATCCTCCGCGGGGGCCGAGATGATGACCTTCTTCACCGGGGCGCGCAGGTGCTTTTTCGCTTCCGGTCCCTTTGTAAACAGCCCGGTAGACTCAATAACGACATCCGCGCCAACGCTGGCCCAGTTAATTTCCGAAGGGTTCTTCACCTTGAAAACCTTGAAACTCTTTCCCTCGACGCTGATGGAGTCGTCCGTATGCGTAATCGTGTGCGGCAGGTTGCCGAGTACGGAATCGTACTTCAGCAAGTGCGCGAGGGTTTTGGCGTCCGTGATGTCATTCACGGCGACGAACTGGATATCTTTGTCGTCGATCGCGGTGCGCACAATATTGCGACCGATGCGGCCGAAGCCGTTGATACCAACCTTGATGGCCATTACTTCCTCCGGCGCGAAATTGTAGATTGCGGCGAAGAACAGAGTGGAACGGCGCCGCGAGCAGAATAGAAAATGCTAGGGGCTGTGCAAGGAAAAGTCAACGCGGCACGACATGTCTTGGGTCACAAGCCCGCGCTCTTTGTTCGTTCTTTTCCTCGACTTGCTCTTTCAAATTCGACAAAAATCATGTTTGTCACATCTCGATCTTAATTTTCGATACCATAGAGCGTAAATTCATGCGAACGTTTCAATTTGCATCACACCTCTTTTTGATTTCCCCAACCAGCCTCTGGGGATGGATCAGCGTCGCCGTTATCGCCGCGGTGATTGCGATTCCTTTCCTGAGCCTCAGAGCCGGCCGACCTTCCGCCCTGCCCCTTTGGCCCCACTATTGGCTAGGGCAACTTGCAACCGTCATTTCGCTATGGCATGCCTGGATTCCCATGAAAGCGGGTCACATACCCCACAGCGCCTTCAACGGATTGTGGTTGGCGACGATTGCTCTTGGTCTCCTCCTTCTGCAACTCTTGCTTGGCTTGGTGCTGCGCTACGGCGGGCCACGCTACTTTGCCTATCTTCGCCAGACTCATTTTGCGTTGATGTTGGGAATCGTTGCGCTCATCGCTGCGCATTTGTGGTTTAACAGCCGCTTCCTCCATTCGCTCTTTTGACTGCGCGGGCCAATTTTGGCTTGTCCATCGCTAATTCTTTCCGCGCTCATCCACGATAACTTTCACGCCGTATCTCGGCCGTAAGGTAATGGACGCGAGCGGTACCACCGGATGGTCCTTAACCAACCGAAAACGAAATCGCCGTGCAATTGTAGCCAACGTCAGGGTTGCCTCCATCAACGCAAACGCATTGCCGATGCACTGCCTCGAACCCGCGCCAAATGGAAAATAGGCGAGCCGTGGAATTCTCTTCAACAGGTCGCCTTCCCAGCGTTCAGGAAGAAATTTTTCCGGTTCGTCGTACCAGCGCGGATCACGATGGACGACCCATTGGCTCGCGGCGACGCCCGTACCCTTGGGTATGGGATACCCGGAAATCTCATGGTCTTCAATGGCCATGCGAGCCATGGCCCAGGCGGGAGGATACAACCGCATGGACTCGGTCAAAACGTGCCCGGTATAAGGCAGGCGAGGCAGATCTTCCATAAGCGGCACACGGCCGCCGAGCACTCCCTGCAGTTCCGCGTGGAGCTTTTCTTCCACTTCTGGATGTTGTGCCAACAGCCACCACGTCCAGGACAGGGCGCTTGCGGTCGTCTCGTGTCCAGCAAGAAACAGAGTGATGGCTTCGTCGCGGAGCTGCTGGTCGTCCATGCGCGAACCGTCCTCATCTTGGACACTGAGCAGCATCGAGAGCAGGTCGCCAGTGTCTTTTGCCGAGGACCTTTTTTCCCGAATGATGCGAAAGATAATCTCGTCCAGTTGCCGGACTGCCTTTTTCGCTTGTAGGTTGCGCGCGGTGGGAAGCCACTTCGGTGTGAAGATCAGTCGCCGGAAATCGGAAGCGAATTCGAGAAGCAGATCCAGAGTCTTACTGACTTGCGGCGCGTCGCGCTCGACATCAGCGTTGAACAGCGTCTTGCCGACAACCTGCAGCGTGAGCCGCATCATCTCGCGATGCACGTCCAACTGTTCGCCCGCTTTCCAACCTTCCATGAGATGCGAAGCAAAATCGGTTATGGTGCCCACATAGGCGGCAATGCGCGCGCGATGGAATGCCGGTTGCATCAATCGCCGCTGCCGGAGCCATCGTTCTCCTTCGCTCGTTAGCAGGCCTTCGCCAAAAAGATGTTTGTTCGCGCGCAGCGCACGCCCTTTGACAAACTTCCGCGCGTTCGTGACCAGTACATCTTCAATGTCAGCAGGATGAACCAGCAAGTAGGTCCGTACGTGCAGAAATCGCAAGCCCACGACGTCCCCAAACTCGCGCGCTGCCCAAGTCATAAAGGTCAATGGATCGTGCCGTATAGGGCTCCTGAGGCCGTCGAAGAATCTTGGTTCCGGGCCAGGCGGCAATTTTTTTCGCGATGCCATCGGTTTCCTGCAGACCTGCGTTCGCCCCGGCTATTTTGCGGGATTGGCTCCGTGGTGCTTGATCCGAATCTCTGCCTCTTCTGTCAAACTTCGTACGGCCAACTGGGTTTCGTGCACCATCAGGGTACAGCCCACACTCAGCCCCACAACCGCCGAAGCGCCCGTGAGGATCGCTAGAGTGGCCCCCACTTCAAACAGGATTCTTGACCCATAGTAGGCTGCCATCGAACCCACGACAGAGACCAGCGCCGAGGAAGCAAACAGCCCCAGGGCTGCATAGAACATCCGCATGGCCTTCAACAGCATTTGCGCGCGGATCTCGAGCACCCTTAACTGTGCGTTCCATGCAACAAATTCAGCGGATCCGACGGCGTAGAAAGCGATGGCGCCAGCAACCACCCTGGTGCGGTCCACCACGCGACCCAGTCGGTTACCGGTGCCCAATGCGAGCACGGACGACGCATTCGTCAGGATGGCTGGCGCGACGATGGCCGTCAGCACTGCGAATGGATTATTCGCAACAAACTGGTATTGCACTCGAACCTGCCTCACTGCCGTGGATGATTTCTTCTCAGCCCGGCAACGCCAGCGGTAAGCATATTCAATTTCCGCCAGCACACAAGAGGTACAATCGTAATGATCAGAATTCGAATAAAAGCAGTTGAGAAGGACTACTGCGGGTACTGCTTGATGGTGGTGACCTTTTCGCCGGTGAAGCGGACAAACACGGTCTTGTCCGGGGGGTGGCCGTAGATCCAATCTTCGGTGTCGTTGCCGTTGGCGTCGCGTTCCCGGACCTTGCGATCGGGCTTGCCCATGGCTGCCACAACTTCCTCGCGGTCCATCCCCAGGATGGCATGGCGTTCGGTAATAGCTTTCTTCATCTCCGGCGGCAGTGTGTCGATCCAATGCACGGAAGCGGATCGCACCCTGGTAAAATCCAGGAAGGGCGAAAGAATCTGCTTCAATTCGTCCGGGGTGAGATCCGGGACAGACTTGGAAAACTGGACGTAAATCGTCCCGCCCATGCCTTGCTGGAATCCCGGCGGCCCCTGCTCGTCAGACGAAACAGTTGGCTGCGTCGGCACCGGACTGCTGCCCCCCAGGCCAATCTGGATATGATCACGCCAATGTTTCTTGGGGCGGCCACCGCCATTCACATCCACGATAATAGTCTGCTCGTGAAACTCGAGATTCGTGATTTGTGCGTTGTCGCCACTATTAACGGCAGCGCCATGACTGGCAACAGCGCGGTCCAAGTATTCCTCATTGATAGGCTTGTCCACGTACAAGATGAATCCGTCTTTGCCGCCCGGCAAAGGCTTGCGTGCTTTCGCAAATTCACCGGATACATAGCGAATCAGCATCAGCTTCGAGGATTCCTGCAATGTGGGGCTCTTCTTGGCTGAAGCCGTCGGGGCGGCGTTGGTGTCTTGTGGGTCGCCATTCATCAGTGTTGGGAACAACGGCAGATTCTCACCCGGAGGGAACGCTTCCACTATGGGAGGTTTTTCAGACAGAGAAGAAGTAAGCCGCGGCAAGTCCGCAGTAGCGGACAGAAAAAACGTCAGAGCCAAGGCCATCCGGTATGACATGTCGCCAAGGGGGTAGCAGCCAGGAGGGCCCTACCCACTTCCCTATTTTATGATGCAAGAGCGGGATTGAATAGCTTCACCTTTGGAAAAAATTATTGGGAGACGACGGTCACGCCCTGGCGGTCAATCTGCATCGGAAGCAGCTCCCCGCCTGAGTCCAGTATGGCCTTTTCCACCCGGGGCCGCGCATCCGGCTCGATCAACAGCACCACGCAACCCCCGCCGCCGGCCCCACACACCTTACCGGCCAGCGCGCCTTTCCGGCGCGTGTTCGCTATGATGC